>Ga0209343_10002887_pt1 | contig 21923 bp, 16 predicted proteins | sample RifCSPlowO2_02_FD_184026 | JGI IMG/M metagenome (GOLD analysis project Ga0209343, IMG submission 184026) | Groundwater microbial communities from Rifle, Colorado - Rifle CSP2_plank lowO2_0.2 (SPAdes) (version 2) | ecosystem: Environmental > Aquatic > Deep subsurface > Groundwater | place... | reverse complement strand
AGTGTCGAAAAATGTTTTACCGTCAACACGAACTAAAGCAAGCTCGCCCGCAGCCACACTAGGTAAATCTTCTGAAGTGGCGCTGGAACGCACCGCAACGTCCGTATTGGCCCCAAAACGCGCCTCCATAGCGCTGTAGGCCTCCCTAATCTGTTGCTCTAAATCTTCGGGGATATACGCCTTCAGAATGAGCTTTCTGACCGCCTTGCCAGCTTTCTGAAGAGAACGCATATTACCGGTGTCCAGGCCGTCCAAAATTTTATCAATCTCACCACGAATGCCGGCGCCGTCCAAAAAACGATTGTACGCCCCCGCAGTGATAGCAAAACCATCCGGCACGGCAATACCCAAGGCTCCCAGATTGGAAACCATCTCGCCTAGCGCGGCATTCTTGCCGCCAACCAACGGAACATCATCAATGTTTAGATCTCTATACCAAATAATACTGGCTCGTTTTTTTTCTTCTTGATTCATGTTTAATAAGCTACTTTCAAAAGTAGGTTAATTTTAGCACGGTCAAGAGTTATTGTTTATCCACTCACGAACTAAAAAGTCAAAATCTGGACAGGAAATTACTCAGAGAATCCTTAGATATACCGTCCAAGTTGCAAAAAACACAAGTGATACTATTCCCATAACAAAGCTGGAGATAGCCATGTATCTGATTATTCTACCGAGTGAAGAAGATCTTTTTTCATATCTTTCGGTGGTCGGTATCAAAACGTCAGTATATTTTTTAACATTCTCACCACAGATAGCAGTTTCTGTATCTTTGCTCTTTCCGTCTTGAAAGACGATATTAGGATACGACTGAAAGAATGAAATCTTCTTCTCTTCCTTTTTCTTTTTTGCTTTATAATATTCTTTTTGACTTGCCCAAAAAGTATGAGTAATATCAGTCCATCGAACAAAAAGGGTTGTGAATAAACTTAAGACAAGAAAAGCCCAAGAGATAAAAAGATAAACATAGAGCGGTAAATAAAACACACTTACTTTTAGCACTTCTGTTTGTTGTGATAAGACATAGCCAACATAAGTTATGCTCAACGAAATCGAACCAACTGCGTAAAAGGCGATTTTCTCAAACACCTGAAAACTGTTGTCCCTATAGGAAGTATTTGTGTCCTCAAAAATTTTCCGAGCAATCTCCACTTCGTTTTGAACACTTTCCAATTCCTGTTTAGTTTGAAGTATTTGTGGATAATTTGGTGGCATAAATTCTAAAGAGTTTATTGCTTATCTTTTTAAATAATTATCTACAGCTTTGCGGTACTCTCTCATTGTGATTATATTTTCGGGCGACTTATCAAGTTCATCAATCGCCGCTAACGCAACGGGTATAATTTGTCGCGCTCGTTCTACTATTGCCGACGTGGAGTCACTTAAAACCACGACTGTAATAAATGATGACGCCAATGCAAGATGTTGTTTTTGATAGTCTAATTCAAGTAACAAACGATCAGCGATTAGTATCTTGAATGACACGGGCGGTACCCGAATTTGATTTACGATCTCGTTACCTCGAATTAGATCGAAGGCCTCCTTCGCTTTTGCGACGGTGGATTCAGGATCAGTGTTAAATAGATTAAGGGCTTGAGCAAAAAGTTGTATTGCTGACAGTCTTCGTTGAGTAATAAGAGACAAAGTGTCATCAAAACTTATCAATTCGTCTTCGTATGGCTTCTTTACAACCATTAACCCTTTTTTCAAATTGTCGAGCATTCCTTTCGCCAAGTTGATTGGCAGAGCAAATTTTATAGTTTCTCCTATGGGTGATCCGGAGCTCGATGTTTCGCTACTATATTTTGCTGTATTTATACCTATAACCTCTGCGTATTTATTAACTAGCGGGCCACCACTATTGCCGGGATGGATTTCCGCAGAAATTTCGATAAAAGTATCTTCTCCGTCTTTCAGCACACGGGACATCGTTCCTTCTTTGAAACTTACATCTCCTATTATTCCAAAGGGGAAACCGAGAGTAAAAACCTCACTGCCCGCTTTTGTATTATCAGAATTACCTAGTTTTACTGTCGGGAGACCAGTTGCAGATACTTTCAGTAAAGCAACATCTTTGTACTCATCAGTGCCGACTAGTTGCGCGTTTAATATTTGACCATCTGATTTATGGATTTTCATAGAACTTGCTCCTTTGACAACGTGGCCATTTGTCAGGATATAGCCATCAGAAGAAATAATCATCCCGCTTCCCGAGCCATACTCAGTTTCGATATAAACTGTTGCAGGTTTAACTCGGCTTATTATTTGTGCATTTGTTAGAGTGCTAGCGGAAGAAGCCGAAGTTTCTTTTTTTAAAGAAGTGGTCTGTGTGTTGGGTGAGGACTGTTGTTTTTTAAGCTCATCAACTTCTTGACGCAATTTTTCAATTTCTGAAAGTCCGGGGGTACTGGTAGCTTGATTATTTTCTTTCGCAGTTTCAGTTTGATAATTTTGATATTGCCTCACGCCAACGTACCCCGCGCCACTCAAAACTAAAACTCCCGCAATGATTGCGATAAGTATCGGTATTTGAATGAATCCTCTTTGATTTTTCATTTTATAAAATATAGTTCACACCCACTTTATGCAACTCCGCAAACCTACTTCAAGCCGAGCTTTCCGTAGTTTTCCGACAAAATCCACACATTCTCTTATTCGTATTGCGTCTACCATAATACTATTAGCATATATGCTGGATTGCAATACCTAAACTTTGTATATGATTATAAACTGAATTTAGTAGTGATGAATAAAAACCAAAAATTCCTTTTCCACTTTTTGTCCTTCGTTGTGCGCGTGCCACGAATCGAACGTGGGACCTCTCCATTACCTGCCCCGTAGCAAATATGCGCTGGTGCGAGCGGAAGGAATCGGACCTTCGGCCTCCGTCTTATCAGGACGGCGTTCTACCACTGAACTACGCTCGCATATTTTGCTACCGGGGTCAGTCGTGGAGTGCTCCCCGCCCGTACCGAAGCGTTCGCTTCGAACGGTTCGGGCGGGTAACCATCTGAGCTACACGCGCCCTTTTTCGCTACTGTTAGACATTATCCTATTTCGGCCAAAATTTCAACACAAAAGCCGCCGAGGCCCTCGCTTGCGAGAGCTTGGCGACTTTTGCGCAACCCTTATCCGATGTCCGACATCTAGTACTCGATTAACTTAATTTTCAGCCTTTCCGCGTTTTTCTGCGTAAAGTCCGCGAGTGTCTGCGAGTGCCGTTTTAACCTCCTCTTTTTAGATTGTAGCACTATTGTCTGCACAGAATGATTGCGCGAATACGGGTTGAAAATTAAGTTAAAACGGCACTAGTACTGTGTTGTGTTCTGTTCCGTTCGTCTTTTTTGTCTGTCTTTCCAAACTGTCCGGCGGTTTACGAATCCGCTAATCGCGTCCGCCTAGGGCGGACGAAAGACCTTGTAACTAAATGCTTGTGACATTTAGTGACTAACACCTTAAATTGATTCACGGCCAGCTTCCGCTAGCTGTGCCTTGTTACGACTTATCCCCTGTCACCGAATTTACCTTAGTTCTCGCAAAGCGAGAGCTTCGGGCATCCCCGGCTCCCTTGGATTGACGGGCGGTGAGTACAAGACTTGAGAACGTATTCACCGCGGTATAGCTGACCCGCGATTACTAGCGATTCCGACTTCATGAGGCCGAGTTGCAGGCCTCAATCCGAACTGGCGTCACTTTTATTACGATTGGCTCAGGGTTACCCCGTCGCAACGCGTTGTAGTGACGATTGTACCACGTGTGTAGCCCAGGACATCAAAGGGCCATGCTGATTTGGCGTCATCCTCCCCTTCCTCCCCGCTCAGAATTCGGATATCGGATAATCAGATATCAGATTCCAGATTTCGGACATCGGATTTCTACTCCGACATCTGATCTCCGAACTCTGACATCCGACTTCTGACATCTGACCTCTGAGCGGGGCAGTCTCGCCTGACACTTATAACAGACGACGAGGGTTGCGTTCGTTACCCCACTTAAGGGAACAATTCCATTAATCTCCTAAATTCCTTTAGAAGCCAGACTATACCATCGCCCTTCCCACATTCTTGCGGGTTAGGGGCCAGCGTTTTAGCTATCTACCTATAGATAACTCCTTCACTTAACGTGAAAAGTCGTTACAGGGCTAAGTAAACTCAAAATTCAAAAGGTAAAACTCAAAAGTTTAATCCAAAATTAAAAAGTTTTTACTTTCAATTTTGACTTTTGATTTTTGACTTATAACTTGTAATTTACTAGCTTCCCACGGGATTACCGACTGACGCAACTTCCAACTTACAACATCTAACATCAAACGTGTTGTTGGCGGTTATTTGTTAGTTATTGGTAGTTGCACAGCTAGGGCTCCCCCGTTATGAGCTGGTTTAATCGACTCGATTTCTCGAGAAGGGTTCGAATTTTTACTCTCAAACCACGAACTGACGACTGTGTTAATTCCATTATTACTAATGGCACGGACTATACCTTCTTCCCTCGCATTGCTCGAGCGCAGATTAACGCAGACTGTACGCAGACCGTCGCAGAAATTTACTTCTGCGTGATTCCGCGTATGTTCTGCTAATTCCGCGCCAGTGCGCATGCGCTGGAGCTGGCGTTTTATGAATCCTGCAACAGATCCATCTTGCTCCGTCTTTGATAGAGCAAAGTCTCTACGGGGTTTCGTTCACTTTATTGAGAGGGGAAAGCGTAAACTCTCCCCAAATGTTTAATCTTCGATTGTGCCCTCGGCGGTTCCGTGAGGTCTCCAGAAAACCTCTGGCGTAACCTTTTGGACAGATTTTTTGGTCATCAAGGGTTTATAGCGCCCTATGAAAACAAAATCGCCGTGCTTTTTTCTCCACTCTTCGTCGTCACTTTGTCCCATAAGAATCGCGACAGTGACTTTCCTCCCCTTCCCAAGATCGAGGTTAATTCTATTGACCTCATCCAATCCCCAACGAAGGGCACGGTCTACATCTTCCGTTTCGGTCATGCAATGTCGGCTAAGCATTGACCTGCTTAATACTAATTACATTACCCACTTAATCTTCACACAATCCCTTTCTCTTTTACATTTTCCCAATAAAGTGAACAAAACTTCCCACGGTATTGTCCCTCGATTTCACTCGGGATTTCACCGTTATGAGCCAGTGTTAATTTTAGACATGTTCAGGATAAACCTAAACACTCTATAGACTATTCGATGGCGATTTCTCGCCAAAAGGTCGTCGTTTCCGCGACAGTCTGCGCCTGCCCCGTACCCCCGCAATGCGGGAATTTCGGGGTAAAGTCCGCGACTGTTCGCGTGTCCCGAAAACTTCGGGACAAACAACCATGCAGCACCTGTCCAGCCGTCCCTTGTGAGGACCCCTAATGTTTCCACTAGAGTTCGTCTGGATGTCTAGCCCTGGTAAGGTTCTTCGTTTGCCGTCGAATTGAACCACATGGTCCACCGCTTGTGCAAGTCCCCGTCTATTCCTTTGAGTTTTAAGCTTGCGCTCGTACTACCCAGGCGGATCACTTAACGCGTTAGCTTCGCCTCTCAGAGGGTCGATACTCCGAAAAGCCAGTGATCATCGTTTAGGGCGTGGATTACTGGGGTTGATCTGTTACTTTTTAACAATAGCTTCCAGCTACCGGCCATTGACCTCTAGCTAAAACTACTGCGACTAATGATTTCTCATGAGTTCTTTGCATCACTGCAAAGTCCGGACTATATCTTTATCTGTAGCAATTCCATTTAGCGCGTTTCTTTTCATACTCTGCCATCACGACAGAGTGCGGGAAACAACCCAAATTAACTACTTCAGATATCCAGCGTTGTTGAAATTGAGAATCTTTATATAGCAGGATGGCTTTTTTGAGCATACTCGGTACAGGTATATATGGGAGAATAATCCTAAGAAATTTTTTTAATTCTTCTTGAGAACTAATCCATATACGCCAATATTGCTCTTGTTTTCCGTCACGTTTGCGCCCTACGGGCGCAACTTTCGCGCGAATATTCCATACTACTCTTAGATAGCGAGCTAGTATTTTGACAGATTCTTCGTCAAGGCCATCGGTACAAAATACACCTTTTCTGCCTCCATAGCCAATAAGTGATCCGTCATCGCACCACCAAACGGCGAGCGACAACACGGTCATTTGATTAAGCCATTTGCGTCTGATACGCAAATGATTGTCCTTGTATGTTAACTGATGTAGTTGAGTGAGCGATTGAAGATTTCTACTGACAAATCGCCACTTTCGGTTTTTACTATAGCCATCAGCTTCTTGAACACTTACGCTCCTATCCCTTGCTATCTCTTTAAGCTTTTCCGCTTTCCATAAAAGATAATCTTTCTGTGTTTCTGAATGACGAATTTGTAAATTCGCATTCGCATATCTACTTTGGATTTTCAGCGAGCCATCGCCCAGAATTGATCCGAGTATAATAGCTCGCGCTTGATCCGACAAAGGCACTATTTTTGTAACGTCTTGCATTTTTTTGCATTACGACAGAAACGCGCCTACTATCTTGACTCAATTTCATAGTCTCTACGGGGTCTTGTGAATTTCATGGAAGGGTCAACCGTCGACAGTTGACCATGAATGAAAAAACATTCTATTCGAAAATCGGTTCCCCTGTTATGGGTGACCTTCTCCTGTTTTTTTCCAGAAGCTCTGTTGAAAGCTTGGCGAGGAAATCATTCCTTGCATTGGCTTCCTTAAGCTTTTTGCGAAGTTTTTTCTCTGCCTTCTCTCTTTTTGTTCCAGTTTTTGTTTTCATAAATTTACCCTCCATGAAATTCACAAAACTTCCCTCGGGATTGTCTGGAACGCGCCAGTAAGCGCGTATCTGTTCCAGAGTTTCCCCGATACAGCTGAATTATCATCCCGACGTCGCCGTCGAGAGAGACACCTTTACCCTTTATTTTTTTCGTGGAGTGGGGTTGGATTATCTACAATTTTGTTACTGAGTACCTGGCGCGGATACGCACGGATAATCCGCGGATTCACGCTGATACTTGCTTGCACGCTTGATAATGGTTGGGTTGCGCATGGAAGTATTCCAACTTCACGGCGCAACCCGGACACGACACTGTCGTCCTGTCCCTGATTCTAGTTGCTTCTGTCGGCGAAGAGTCGGCGAGCGTCTTACGATCGCAGGAATAACGGAGGTTCCTAACTTCCGTCCTTGTCACTCTTTCTCGGCTTGGCCAGACATTAACTCCAAAGCAACGATTTCTGTGCCACTTGGCACGGATTTCGTCTTGGAGATAATTACACCAGAACCATTATCAAACGTGCAAGTCGGGCAGGACATTTCTGCTTTACCCGTTCCGCCAATTCTTACGGCGAAACTAGTAAACCCTAACCACCCACTTGGCGGTTCGGGCTGCCTCTCATGGTCGCCCATGAGTTCGGACTATATTATAGTTCAGATGTCGGATTTCAGATCTCGGATGTCGGATTATTCTGACATCTGATTTCCGATTTCTGACTTCTGAAACTTCGAGCATATAGTCTCTGAGGATCCCAAGCTCTCATGTATGAGGACTCGGTTTCCTGCTGATTGTCCACACTTCTAGGATTTTCACTCATCCCTCAAAAAAATCGGGATAAGTACCTGAAGATACTTGGATTTTCCAGCATATAGCCCCGACGTTCGCTTGCGCTTTGCCGGGATCCCGATGCCGTTAGGCCGTCGGGACTCGATTTTCTTTAGCGGATGAAATTATGCACTGAATGATGAGAGCAACTGTAGGTGCCTGACTGCTTGATCCTGACAGGTACAGTTACTATTCAAATCGCTTGTATGCGGCGATCTGTCGCGCCGGTTGAAATCCGGCCATGATGATACAGTTTTTCAGGATTGGTTAACTCCAAGTTCTGTCTCATCATTCAGTACATAACCATCTTTTATCAACTGGCGCTGAAAGAAGGAGGCGAATTACAAAAATTCGCCAAGGTCGGGAGGGCCGGAATTGAACCGACTTCTCGCGCCACGATGACACGCGCGCACATTGATCCACAATGCTACCCCCCGACAATTGGTGTCCTAGACTGGCTTCGAACCAATAACCCTTACCTTAAACAGGTAATGCTCTGCCTATTGAGCTACTGGACGCCAACTTAAAGAGCAAAATCATATTCCTTCTTTCAGTGCCAGTTATGTTCAGATTTCGGATATCTGATGTCGGATGTCCGACGTCTGATATCTGACATCTGGTTGATCTTGTATGCGAAGCAATGGAGGTGATGGGTCATCCTGAATCAGGACAACCCATCACCCATCGGCCCGATCGAAGCCAAAAACGAGTTTGGCATTCGGTTCGGCCGGCCCCAGTGAGGATTACACCTCGGTGGGTTTTTCGCGGCGTTTACTGCGCCGTGGTCGGGGGACAAAACATGAAAACCCCCGACGAGACGGGTGTCGTCGCACTGTCTGCGACCACTCCATCACTTCGCATACAAGTTAATTTATCTGCGTCTATCCGCGGTATAATCCGCGAACATCCGCGACAATATCGCTAAAGGGACCTGACCGCTACCCCTAGCGGTGCATGTTACATAGCTTCTGCGTCCTTCCGCGTTAATTCCGCGTAGTCCGCGCGTTGCTTTGCAACGATTGATCCCATTCACTCCCCACGCTTTCGTGTTTCAGCGTCAGGAATGCGCCAGTCTGCTGCCTTCGCTTTTGGTGTTCCCCTAGATATCAACGGATTTCACCCCTACACCTAGAGTTCCGCAGACCTCTCACATCCTCTAGCTTTGCCGTTTCTCCTGCAGACCCCCGGTTGAGCCGAAGAATTTAACAAGAGACTAACAAAGCCGCCTACACACCCTTTACGCCCAATGATTCCGGATAACGCTTGAGGCACTCGTATTACCGCTGCTGCTGGCCTGATCAGATATCGGATTTCGGAAATCGGACATCAGACTGTACCGGGCTTCAGTGTCCGACATCTGAAGTCTGACATCTGATATCCGGTATTCTCCTATCGCTAGGAGGATCGGACTATATCTTCATCCTCTCGCTTCGCTCGCGCAGAACCACGCCGACTTGGCCCCAGTAGTAGAGCAAGGCTCACTACGGGGCACGCGCAGAATTACGCAGAACAAAACAAAGGAGCTTAGCGTGTAGTCTCTGAGGGTTCTGTATCGTGCTTTCGCTCGATACTGCAGAAATTCGCGGAATTTACACAGAATTACGCAGAAAATTTCTGCGAGTGTCTGCGTTTTGTCCGCGAGTGTCTGCGCGCCGCATAAACGGCGAGTCTTCCCTGCTGATTGACTGTTAAGCTTTCCAAAAATCTTGGATCGCAGCTCTCAACAGCTTTCCAGCATATAGCTAAGTGTCATTTCCGCCTTACGGCGAAAAGTCGCGCTCGATATTTACGAATTTTTAATGCTAATTTTGGAGCGTTCAGAGCTTAATCCGAACAGTTCACGAGTTTAGCAACCTCTTATTCGCCAAGTAATATCAATCAATGCGAAGCATTCGCCGCGGATACGCGCGGATAGCCCGCAGATTTACGCGGATAACTCCGAATTTTCGGTGGTTATCCGTGTTCATCCGCGATTTAATCATCCGTGCTTATCTGCGGTCAGTGCTTCGCACTGACTTTCTCCCTGGCAAAAGGAGTTTACGCGCCGAAGCGCTTCATCCTCCACGCGGCGTCGCTCCGTCAGGGTTTCCCCCATTGCGGAAGATTCTCGACTGCAGCCACCCGTAGGTGTATGGACCGTTCTCAGTTCCATCGGTGGGGATCGGGCTCTCACCCCCCCTAAGCGTCATAGCCTTGGTAGGCCATTACCCTACCAACTAGCTGATACTAAGCAGGCCATTCTTTCACCGGCCGAAGCCTTTACTGGTCACTCCTCGCTGAGTTCGAAGTCGCGGATATACACGGATACACCGCGGATGATCGCGGATATTTTATCCGTGTTCATCTGCGATATTTCTCATCCGTGTTCATCCGTGGCTTTCCAGACTCACTGAGGAACAACCAGACCATCAAGGATTACCTCCGCTTTCGCGGAGCTATACTTGTGTGAAAGGTATGTTACCTACCTGTTACTACCTCGTCTGCCACTACCAGACATCAGACCTCGGAAATCGGATTTCGGATTTTTTGAATCAAAGAATTTATCTGCTTTGATTCTGATATATATTCACTTATGAGTTTACCCGCTGTCCCCGACAGAACAGGGACGAGAATCTCTATCTGTCTCAAGTGGGTAATAGTCTCATCAGAAGAACCTAGAGCAATAAACAAAAATCTTTTAAATTCAATTTGGGAACTCTTCTTGGCAAAACCTTCGGCTATTTGAGCTGATATAGATTTAGCCGACCTGCATAACTGAGTCCTTAAATCAAATTCACTTCGGGGAAGTTTCTTCGCAAGATCATAGACTCTTGGAAGTAAATCTAGAGCATTTTTGTATATCCTAAGTTCTTTGACATCCATGATTATATTATATCATCATCTGAAATCTGAACTCCGAGGTCCGATATCTGATCGTTCGACTTGCATGCCTTATCCACGCCGCCAGCGTTCATCCTGAGCTAGGATCAAACTCTTAAATAAAACGAAGTTTTATTTAACCCTGAGTGATTCTCGACAAAGTCGAGAAGAATCGAAGGGTAGAACCCTTCAACAACTCAAGGTTAATTTAAATTCATTTTTCAGTCCCTCGACTCGTCCCTCGTTTCCACTAAGGACTCGTCTCGGGATGCCGATTCGATAAATCAAATCGGCGCGAACGGAACAAAACACAAAACAGTATTTTGCTCCAAAGTTCGAGAGGACACAACGCCTTCTCGAAACCTTACCTGATCCTATACTTTCAGACATCAGAGGTCAGATATCGGATGTCGGACAAATCCGAAATCCGAATTCTCCCGATTTTTGTTTACAAAAATCGAGGATCCGCGATTTTGATAAATCAAAATCGGGATGAAAGCTGATATCTGACACATTGGGAATATACTAAGTTTTAACTTGCACTATATATTTACGTTCTCATGTAAAACAAACCTTGCTTGTTTTACATACTTATTCAGTTTTCAAGGTGCTCTTCGGCCCACAAACCGAGCAACTTCAAACGCGCACGGTCTAACCGAAGATTAGGGAGTATTATAGGCATATCAATTATGATGTCAAGCACAAAACGCGGACAGTCGTGGAAACGGGCAGATACATCTGCAAAGGACTGGAAATTTATCGGGGTTATACGGAGATTATACGAATGGGATTGGCTTTTACTGAATGTTTATATTGCGTCCCGCTTTTTACTGTCTTGTCTTTTTTTCGCGCCAAAAATTGGCGGTTACGAGGAGTGAGGAGGCCAAGAAAATCGAGGAGTATGTACCCGCGATAATTCCGACGATCATAGCCAGTGAGAAATACTTTGTGGCCTCCGGGCCGATGAAGTAAAGAGCGACCAAAGAAAAGAGCGTGGTTAAAGACGTATTAATCGACCGCGCCACGGTCTCTCTAATACTCTCGCCCACGATAACATCAAAAGGTTTTTTCTCGCGATACAATTCATTGTTTTTCAAATGCTCCCTAACCCTATCGAATACAACGATGGTGTCATGGACCGAGAAACCCAAAATCACCAAAATGGCGGTAACGAAAAGCGTATCCACCTCAACACCCGCAAATTTACCCAGAACCGCGAAAAAACCCGCTGGAATGATAATGTCGTGCGAGAGCGCAACGACCGCAAACAAGCCGTATTTCCAAGACGCAACGGGAGCCGAAACCTTCCTGAAGGCGAAAGTGATGAAGGCGAGAATCGCAACGACCACCAAAACAATAGATATGAGCGACTTGCGGGCCGCTTCTTTTCCCAGGATTGGACCAATGGCGCTAAATCTGTTTACCTCTAATGGATTCTTACCTTCAAAGCTTAAAGCGCCGACGACTTCATTCTTCTTACTTTCATCCAGAGTATCTGTCCGCAAAATATACGTTCTTGAATCCACTCCTCCCGTCTTTCTGATTGAAACACCTGTAACACCGGTATCGGTAACCGCCGTCAGCATCTCGGTTTGCGAAGGAACAACGGCCGACGAAGGATTATAAGTAACTTCCATGATCGTGCCCCCTTTAAAATCCACGCCGAGCTTTATACCCCAGACAAAAAGCGCAACTAAAGAAACCGCAACCAGCGTAGCCGATAAAGCATAAAAATATTTTCGGTGTGTGATTGCAAACATGTTAGCTTAAGTCAAAATTCAAAAGTTAAAAGTGAGAAACATTCTTAATGATTGATCAACTCTCCTCTTTAACCGCCCGTGAGAAAGCGCTACCGAACAATATCTCCGCCGACTTGCCGGAAATCGTAACCGCTTTAAGCAAATATCTGGAAACCGTTACGGCCGTAAACATGCTGGTCAAAACGCCGATGCCAAAAACCAAAGCGAATCCTCTGACGATATTGGTAGCCGCGAAGTAATACAAAATGGCCGCAGTGATAATGCTCGAAAGGTTGGAGTCGCGGATAGAAAGCCACGCGCGGGCAAAACCCTCTTGCACGGCGTCATAAAGACTTTTGCCGCGGCGAACCTCCTCCTTCATTCTCTCAAAAATCAAAACGTTGGCATCCACGGCCATACCCAAGGAGAGGATAAACCCGGCAACCCCGGCGGCCGTAAGCGTTACGGGAATAAGTTTGAAAATCGCCAAGTTAAGAAACACGTAGAGGGATAAAGCGACAACCGCCACCAACCCCGGCAATCGGTACCAAACCAGAAGAAAAATTGCCACCAAGATAAAAGCTCCATAGCCGGCGGCTACGCCCGCATTGACCGCTTTTGCCCCCAAAGTCGCTCCGATAGTCTCTGTAGACGCCAAAGTAATCGGAACAGGCAAAGCGCCGTAGTTTAAATTGCGAACCAACTCGCGCCCTTCGGCCGGAGTAAAATTACCGTTTATCTGCGCGTTTCCTCCGGTTATGGCTTCCTGAACCACCGGTTCCGATATGGGAATCCCATCCAAAAAGATGGCCAGAACTTCTCCCACGTTGGCCCGCGTAATTTCTTCAAAAAGTTTAGAGCCGTCACTCGAAAACGCCAACGACACCAGTGGCTTCCCGCTTGTCGGGTCAAAAACCAAATCCGCCCTCTTGAGATATTGACCTGTAAGACCCGTGTCTTTGTACACAACAGTGGTTGAAGCGGCAGAATTAGACGAAGCCGTTTTAAGTTTGAACTCCAAAAGAGGAGTGGCGCCGATCTGGGCGATAGCTTTTTTTAAATCAGTCACTCCGGGCAATTCGACAATCAGTCTGTCCTCAATCGTATCCCCTACCCCGCTTCTTTCAACTTGGACGACTGGCTCGGCGACGCCAAGCGCGTTGACTCTGCGCTCGATTACATCACGGAGAGATTCAAGCGCCCCGCCCGTGTCTCCAGTCTTTAAATTAGACGTGCCTGCAATATAAATAAGGTGAATTCCCCCGCTTAAATCCAAGCCGAGCTTAAATCCGAACTTCGAATCAGAGTTTTTCTCCGTTGTGTAAACAAAATAGCCGATCGTGAGACCGATAATTAAAATCAGCAAAACCAGTAGGCGCGTCCTTGTCATGACCACTATATTACCAATTTAAGCAAAAAAAGCAAAATGGCGCTACCGCGCCCGCGGAAAATCGCTGACTCAACGCGGAATTTGCAGAAAACATATAGTATGCGCGGAAAAAAAGAAACCGCCTCATCTTCGTCCCTTATATCCCGATTTTTATTTATAAAAATCGAGGATCCTCGATAATTGCTAACAATTATCGGGACTTATACTATACCCGTATACTCGTCTACCTACACTCCCGTCCTCGAAAGGATAGCTTTAATAGTCTGCAACGCGATTTTCAAATCCAAAAGAAGAGAACGATTCTTTATGTAATACAGGTCGTAAGAAAGTTTCGTCTTCGTCTCGCGAACATCCAATCCGTGGTGCGGGGCGCTGTCGTGGTGTATCTGAGCCCAACCGGAAAGACCGGGTTTGATCAGATGGCGAATATTGTAGTAGGAGACATGGTTTTCGTATTGTTTGACCGGACCAGGAAATTCCGGTCTTGGTCCAATGAGAGAAATGTCTCCCTGCAAGACATTCCAAAGCTGGGGTAATTCATCCAGACGCGACATACGCAAAAAATTACCGGCTCTAGTGATCTGATTGTCTTGTTTGCCCCAATTACCGCCGTCGTTGGCATTGGTCATAGTTCTGAATTTATAAAGTTTGATCGGAGAATTATTCCTCCCCACCCTCTCCTGAACACTGAAGATCGAACCGCCGTCATCAAGTTTGATGGCGACTATGATAAACGGGTAAACAATCAGAGACAATAACCCGAGCGAAAATGACAAAATGATATCCATCGCCCTTTTCAAAATATCATAGGTAAAATTAGGGCCAAGCGAAATATTTTCCATAAACCAACTGTATTTAACCAAAGACAGCGGGATTCTGTCGAAGATGTCTTCATAAATCCTGTGCATGTCAATAAAACGGACATTGGAAAAAATCAGATTGTACAAATGCGGCAAAATCGGCTCCACTCTTTCATCGCGTAAATCTACAGCGATCATTGAAACATCTTCCGAATAGACGCGGTGCACGATCTCCTTCTGAAAATCCAGAGAGCCAAGCCCCGCAAGATCTATCGAAGAAATGAAAGAGACATCATAACGCGCGTTCGTGTTTACCTCATCTTTAAGTTCGCGCATTTCATCGCCGGAACCGATTAGAATGGCGCGATATTTCTTTCTCGTGCCGGTCACGGCAAAACCATAAAGACGCCACAAAAGAATTAGAACAAAAGATACCGCCAAATAAATAAAGAGATTGAGTTTTGGCGCGATGGTGAAATAAGGTATCAGGTAAAAGAAAGCTAAAGCGATGGCGCTGTTTGCTATTTGGGCGTTTAGTATAATAGCGGGCAATCTGCTTTTCAGAAAAACGGTATGCTTTTCATAAAGACCCGCGATGAAAAAGACCACGATCCACGCCACAATCAAGATTGCGAAAGGCGCCATGTGCTGTAAAAAAGCCCTTCCAGAAGGAATCTCCTGATAGCGAACAAATAACGCCAACCACAAGCTGGCCAAGAAAATCACCAAATCTCCGACTACCAGAAAGATCGGTTCTTTTTTTTTCTCGATTGACATATAGGGTGCAAGTATAGTATAACATTAGCAAGTAAAAATCAAGAGTCGAAGCGACAAAAACGCTATTAGGTCAGATGGGTCAGAAAATGTCCGAGAACGACAAAATCAAAATCCTATACGTTATAACCAAGTCAGATTTGGGTCGGGAGTTTACCCCGCCCCAATTTCACCAAACGTGGACTAAAAATAAAATGGCGACAAGATGAATAGCCGAAGAAAAAAGATATTGTATGTGATAACGAAATCAAATTGGGGCGGGGCCCAACGCTATGTTTTTGATCTTGCCGCTTCCCTGCCTCCAGAAACATTCGAAGTCGCTGTTGTGTCTGGCGGAAATGGAATACTCAATAAAAAACTCGGCGACTCTTCAATAGGAACGATACCCATACCAAGTTTGAAACGCGATATATCTTTTGTATCCGACCTAAAAACTTTTTTTGCGTTCTACCGAATCTTCAAATCGGAAAAGCCGGGTATTGTCCACCTCAACAGCCCAAAAGCGGCAGGACTAGGCAGTCTGGCTGGACGGCTGGCCGGAATTAAGAAAATCATAACCACAGTACACGGTTTTGCATTTAACGAACCGCGACAACTTTACCAGCTATGGGCGATAAAATTCTTCACTTGGATCACGATGTTTCTTTCTCACAAAGTTATTGTCATCGCAAAAAAAGAATGTGAACAAGCCCGAAAGTTCTGGTTTATTAAAAAAAAGATTGTCCTAATACCCCTCGGCATTAAACCGCTTCCCAATCTACTAAAAGCCGATGATGCGCGGAAAGAGATTGGAAAAATAATTGATGCCTCTCTGGCAGGAAAAACTATCATTGGAACGATTGCCGAACTTCACCCGAACAAAGGGTTGTCTTATCTAATCGACGCGATGAAAGATGTCACGCAAAAACATCCAGAAACAGTATGCATAATCATCGGAGACGGACAGGAGAAAAATAATCTGATTAACCAAATCAAAAACCGAGGACTCGATAAATCGGTTTTTCTCGCCGGCTTTATTGATAATGCGCCCGATTTCTTAAACGCGTTTGATATTTTTGTCCTACCGTCGCTAAAAGAGGGATTGCCCTATGTCTTGCTTGAAGCAGGTCTAGCTTCTCTGGCTATTATCGCTACAAACGTCGGTGGAATACCGGACATTATCAAAAATAATGAAACAGGGTTCCTCATACCTCCAAAAAATACACGATCTCTAACGGAGGCAATATCTTGCTTAATTGATAACAAAGATAAACGGGAAGCGGTAAGTCGTCCGCTCCAAGTCAACATAAAATCGCAATTCTCTTTTGAGAAAATGCTGGGCGCAACAGAAAATCTTTATCATTAAAAAAACACCGAGATCGAATAAGTCTCCACGCCTCAGATTTAGGGTAAACCGACTGATTTGTTTTCCAACCGATTATTCATTTAGCAACCATGGTTTCTAAATGAATAATATACACCCAAAAAACAACGGGAGCGTGAAAATTCTTGGGTATGAATCTTTCAACTTAATTTATCCACCACCCTCGTTTGTCCGCACCAAAATCTAATCTAGCGTCATTTGTCCGCGACTGTCAGCGTTATGTCCGCGTCGTATCCGCGTTCATCCACGGAACATCAGCGTTAATCCGCGCTCGGATCTCAAAAGCCCAAAAACTCATTTTTCATGACGTCCTTATGCGTCGCGCGGCCATATCTGCTCATTCCAACCAAAATTCCCAAGCTCATGTACTCGAGTAGCAAATGTGATCCTCCATAACTCATAAAGGGCAAGGTGATACCCGTAACCGGCAAAAGACCGATATTCATACCCACGTGGACGATCAGATGGCTCATAAACATAATAGCCACACCCGAGGCAAATAAGATTTCGAAGTTCGAAGCGCCATGGTAGGCAAATTTCAAAATACGCCAGATGACAATCCCGTAAAGAGAAAACAGAAACAGAACGCCGACAAAGCCCCATTCCTCGGCGAAGGCCGCAAAGACGAAATCGGTTTCGTACTCTGGCAGAAATTTTAGCCGCGACTGCGTGCCGTAACCTATTCCTTTCCCAAACAAACCGCCAGAACCCACAGCCACCGTAGATTGAAAAGCGTTATACCCACTCCCCTGAATATCGGCCATTGGATACACAAAACTTGTGATTCTTTGTTTTTGATAATCCTTGAAAACATAAACCCAAAGCGACCCGGCCACCAAAGCGGCAGTCAAAAAAACGGCAAGAAGATGCTTTTTCGAAATTCCGGACAGCAATATCATGCCTACCCAAACCGCAACCGCGATCATTGCGGACCCAAAATCAGGCTGGAGCAAAATCAACCCCACTATCAAAAGGGCGTAAATGGCCGAGATCAATATGTGCCTGAAATGGGCGATCTCGACGTGACGCCGCTCGAAATATTTTGACAGAATCAAGATCAGAGACAAAGTGGCCAAACCCGCCGGTTGAAAAAAGAAAACGCCAAAATCAAACCAGCCCCTGGTGCCTTTGATAAAATCACCGACGATAAGAAGTGAGCCGAGTGCAATACAAGCCACGGCAAATATGGCCACGACAGCGGAAGTTTTTCTTACAAACCTATAGTCAAAAAGGCTGGCAACAAAAAAAACGGCAAGGGAGACGGCAAACCAAACGGATTGTTTCGCAAAAAAACTGCCTCCGCCGCCAAACGAACTCATAGTCGCCAAACCGGCGGCCGTTATTATTCCGGCGGCCGCCACAAGAAGCCAGTCCACGGCGCGAAGCCGTTCGATAATCCAGGGTATAAAGCCGCCTGCGGGATTTCTATTTAACATACGCGCTTCAATAATGAATCCCCGGATATAGTTTAGGAATCACATCAACTCTCGTCGGCGAAAAAGACAATTTTTCTCTCCATGTAAAAACCACCGTCGCTGTTTCATCGGGACCAATGTAATCAATCACCGTTTTGGAAGCGGCGTAAGCATTGCCATCCGGCCCAAAAAGCACCACCACCGTTTCGACATTTTTTATGGGCGTATCAGACCTGTTCTCAAAATCGGCGTACAGGATCGGGGCAGTATCGATCTTTTCCAACCTTCGACTGATAAGCTGGATGTCCGGCGGGACAACCCCACCCGTCTTTTCCCAGTCGGCTTCTTCGAGCTCAAAGGCCACTCTGGTTATTTCTTTTGTGCCCACGGAGATCCCGCTCTCGAAAATTGGCGCCACTCGCCCGGGTGGAATAAAGGTCTTTCCGCTTCTCTTCGCCAAAAGTAAATTGCTTTTATCATACGCGCTGAACGTATAAGACGCGCTCCTTGTGCCGGAGTCGAAATTTGGATTCTCAACATAAGCCACCAGATTGTATATTCCCGGCGCTACGCGGAAAGATCTTTCCCATAAGACAACTGGAGGCACCAAAGAAACCCTGCACAAAAGAACGCACGGGCCGCCGCAATCAATCCCCTCCTCTTTTTGATTTCTCTTCCCATCAAAACAGGTCGGCTTTCTGTAGAACAGCAAAAAGGACGGGATAATCACAAGCAACAAGAGGATTATTACCGCTCCCGACGAGTAAAACAGTTTGCGTTTAGCAGACCAGGAAAGCATGTATATAGTATATAGTATTTTGTATACAGTATACAGGACGACGACGAGTATAAGGGAATAGTATAAAGTATATGGGAAAAGTATAAGTATAAGGGAACGAGAATTTACGCGAATAAGAGGATCAAGCGCTCTGTGTTGGCGATTAGCTACTCTTCCGGGTAAACCCGGTACCATCGCCACTACCATGCTTAACTTCTCTGTTCGGAATGGGAAGAGGTGTATCCATGGCGTTAAACCACCAACACAGAATACTCGACGTATTCTGACAGAATAAGGGTTCATCCGATAATAAGTTCCCCAGATTATGTTCAATGCGCTCTGGATACAAGCACTACGATTGAGCAAAATCTCGAGGCGTACTATAAGTACGGCAAGAGATTTTGCGATTGAATAGTGTTTGTAGACAGAGATGCAGTGAGCGTAAGATGGGGGAGTTATTTGAGGATGAGCCCCAAGTGTAAAAGAACTATCGTGTAGGTCTGCGCACGGTCTCTGCGACTGTGCGCACCGCCTCTTCCATCCCGGAAGCGACGGGTGACTCACAAATTTCCTAATAGGATAGGCCGATTAGTACGCCTCGGCTTAACACATTACCGTGCTTACACCTAGCGCCTATCAACGTGGTAATCTGCCACGAGCCTGCGCGCGCGCAGCGCGCGAAATTTAAATATTTAAATATTTAAACATCGCGCGCTACGCGCGCATGATTCCTAATCTTGGGGACGGCTTCTCTCTTAGATGCTTTCAGAGATTATCCGTTCCGGACTTAGCTACGGGACGATGCCGCTGGCGCGACAGCCCCCAGACCAGAGGTCCGTTCTTTAGGGTCCTCTCGTACTACTAAAGACTCCCCTCAAGAATCAACGCCTGCAGTAGATAGGAGACCAACCTGTCTTGCGACGGTCTGACGATTTTATTCACCCACAATTACTCGTGGTTCAGACTATACCTTCCAAGTCGTATTTAATACAGCTCGGCTGACGTGTTAGCAAGAGATAATTCACCTTGCTCCGCCCCGAATTAAACGGGGTCGAGTCGTTACGGGGCAATACTAAATCAAAAATTAAAAATCGAAGCGCAAAATGACAGTTCAAAATTAAAAATTTTAACTTTACATTGTCATTTTCATTTCCCCGACGCGTTGGTCGAGGTCCCGACACTACATTGTCGGGATTGAGATTTGCATTTTACATTTAGTAAGCTTCCCACGGTATTGTCCGTGTTTCAAGACAAAACACTGGGACTCTACCGTTATGAGTCAGTTTATGTCTTCTTCTTGTATTTTGGTTGATCAACTTTTAACAATTTTCTCTCGATTAGAAGAATTTTACTGGGCTCTCTATACCGATTACCCAGCTCCATTTTACCACTTGTTACCAAGTGAATAGACTATATCACTATCGCTCGCTTCGATCGCGCGCGTATCTACGCGATTTTCGCGCAGATTAACGCGGGTAAACGAGGATATCAACGTATTATAACAGTGTTATCTCTGCGTCTGGCGCAAAGGCATCTGCTATCCTGCTCTTCCGAGCAAAGTCGTTACGGGGTAAACCCTTTCTTTTAAAGAGCTACTTCCCTCGGTATTATCCTTCGATTAACTCAGGACTCCACCGATATAAGTTGCTTCTCACTCCAGCGTTACCGCTGGAGGACGCGAATCTTCACGTACCACTTTAAATGGCGAACAGCCATCATGTTTAATTATTCCCGCTATTACTAGCGGCATAGACTATACCTTTGCCCTTACTTTCGAATAAGGACACCAACGTTTTATAGGAAGCTCCTACTTTCTATCTCGCGCCCGATCTAATCGGGCATACGAAGTCGTTACGGGGCTAAACAAACTCAAAATTCAAAAGGCAAAACTCAAAAGTTTAATTCAAAATTTATAAGTTTTTACTTTCAATTTTGACTTTTGATTTTTGACTTATGACTTAAGTTTGCCAGCTTCCCACGGTATTATCCGTTGCGATAATTTTATCACAATTTGGACTTCACCGTTATGAGTTGGTTTAGCTCCGAATTTAATTCGGAGGGGCAAACGCTGTTACCCTTGGGACCTTCTACAGCCCCGGGATGTGGTGAGCCGACCATTGTTTTGTTAACTTTCTATTACTAGAAAGATCAGACTATACCTTCGCTTGATCATGAATCTAACCAAACGCCAGCGTTTTATAGTAGTGAAAATCATTACCATCTACTATCTTCACCCACCTAACTTACATATGAAGTTTGGCGGGATCCAGTCGTTACGGGGCTAAACAAACTCAAAATTCAAAAGGCAAAACTCAAAAGTTTAATTCAAAATTAAAAAGTTTTTACTTTCAATTTTGACTTTTGATTTTTGACTTATGACTTGAATCTGTAAGCTTCCCACGATGTTGACCGTATACATAACATTATAACAAATGCGCATGTGTACGGCTTTCTTCGTTATGAGCTGATTTATTAACCTCGACATCTTGGCTCAAGTTAATCGAGGTGCCGAACTCCGCCGTCGATATGGACTCTTAGGCGGAACTAGCCTGTTCAATTCGTTCGCTTCGCTCACGCGCAGACTTACGCAGAACAAACGCGGAACTACGCAGAAAAAACAAATTGGTTATTTCAGCATCCGTCCGCGTCCAGTCAGCGACTGTCCGCGAGGTTTACGAAGTAAAACTAATTAGACTATATCTTCATCCTCTCGCTTCGCTCGCGCAGAACCACGTCGAAATGACGCGGAATTACGCAGAAAAACAAGTAGGAGATGGCGTATTATAATGGCGTTTTCAAAACGTCTGGCGCTAAGACTACCACTATCTTCATCTCATCCGCGTAAGGCGGAATCGAATCCAGTCGTTACGGGGCTAGACAAACTCAAAATTCAAAAGGCAAAACTCAAAAGTTTAATTCAAAATTTATAAGTTTTTACTTTCAATTTTGACTTTTGATTTTTGACTTATGACTTGAATCTGTAAGCTTCCCACGGTATTCCTGTGAGTCGAAAACCGGCGATTTTTTCGCGCGGAAAGACCGCTCACGGTTCACCGTTATAAGCCATACTTTCTCCGTATTACTACGGAGTAGGACAACAAGGCACTTATTTCAGTGCCCATCCCCAGAGTAGCTTTTGTTCGATAATCTCTGGCCGCATCTAATGCGAACCATCGGTTCATTATGCCCCGCTTTCGCGTCTGTTCGGCAAGTACG
>Ga0209343_10002886_pt1 | contig 21924 bp, 18 predicted proteins | sample RifCSPlowO2_02_FD_184026 | JGI IMG/M metagenome (GOLD analysis project Ga0209343, IMG submission 184026) | Groundwater microbial communities from Rifle, Colorado - Rifle CSP2_plank lowO2_0.2 (SPAdes) (version 2) | ecosystem: Environmental > Aquatic > Deep subsurface > Groundwater | place... | reverse complement strand
CTCTTCCCGCACCTCGGCGGGGACTTCTTCCAGAACCTCTCCCGGGGGCACCTCCCACGAGGCACTGCGGACCAGCTCCACGAGCTCGCTGGCCGAGACCTGGTCCCGGACCACGGAATCAATGATATCGTCCAGCCGGGACCGGGCCCCGGCCTCGGTGGCCACGCTCTCCAGGAACTTCTTGGCGTCGGCGATCCGCCAGCGCGCGGTGGTGTCCACCCAGATGAACTCCCGCCCCTTGGTCGGGATCTGGTTCGGGTCCCCGTCCCAGATGAGGAGGCGCTTCTCGAAGCGGCGCACGTCCTGGACGAAGGGGAGCTTGACGTGGAGGCCCGCCTCGGTCACCGGCTGGCCCACGGGCCGGCCGAACTGGACGATGACCGCCTGCTGGCCCTCCTCCAGGCTGTAGAAGGTCCCGGCGAGGACGAGGAGGATCACCAGCGCGAGGACACTCAGGGCGACCTTGAATGCGGTCTTCATGGCTTCGTCCCTCCCGGGGCCGGCCGCGTGCCCGGCTCCAGGGGGAGCCAGGGCACCAGGGCCTTCTGGTCGCCGTCGATGATGTACAACGCCTTCGCCTCGGGCAGGATGGCGCCGATGGCCTCCAGGTAGAGACGGCGGCGCGTGACCTCCGGGGCCCGCTGGTACTCCTCCAGGACGGCCCGGAATCGCGTGGCCTCACCGCTGGCCCGGTTGACCCGCTCGACGGCGTAGCCCTCGGCCTCGGTGATCGTCCGCGTCGCCTCGCCCCGGGCCTTGGGGATCTCCCGGTTGGCCTGCTCCTGGGCCTGGTTGATCGTCCGCTCCCGGTCCTGGCGCGCCTCGTTCACCTCGTTGAAGGCCGGTTTGACGAGATCCGGGGGCGTCACGTCCTGCAGCTCCACCGTGACCAGGCGCACCCCCGCCTGGTATTCGGTGAGGATCTTCTGCATCTCCTCCTTCACCTCGGAGGACACGGCCACGCGGCCGACGGTGAGGACATCGCTCCCCAGCCGGTTGCCGACCACCCGGCGCATCACCGCCTCGGCGATGTCGCGGATCGTCTGCCGGGTGTCCCGGACGCGGAAAACGTAATGAATCGGGTCCTCGATCCGGTACTGGACGATCCACTGGACGTCGATCACGTTCAGGTCTCCGGTCAGCATGAGGGACACGTCCTTGAAGGCCTTGTTATCCGCGTATTGCGTTCGCCGGCCGGCAGCCGTGGCGGCCGTCAGGAACCCGAATTCCTCCTTGAGGACCCGGGCCGTGGGAACCAGGCGAACCGTCTCGACCCCGTACGGGGCCTTGAAGTGCAGGCCGGGCCCTACCGTCCGGACCACCGCTCCGAACCGCTGCACCACGCCCGTCTCCTCGGGCTGCACCGTGAACCAGCTTGACCAGAGCAGGATCATCACGAGCACGATACCCACGCCTACGGTAATCTGCCCACCCCGGAACCCGCGGAAGCGATCCCGCAGCTCCCTGAGGGTGCGTTCGAGATCGGGCGGTGGCCAGCGGGTCCCGCCGGGGTTCTCCGGGTCATAGGCTGACATGGTCATTCTCCCCGGCCAGCCGTGGCTAGCCGCGTAGCGTGGGTGGTCTGTCCGTCTTAAGTTCACTCTCGGAGATCAGACGACGTGCAAGAAAAAGACCATGTGTGGCGCTCTCCGATCTCGTCCCTGTGCGTGGGGCGCGTAATCGTGCCAAGTCCGCAGCTCGATCGGAGGATGGGCGAGGCCCGCCACACCATTCCGGCACAACGATCTCATTAGCCAGCGCCTCCGGGACTACCTCTCTTGATTCAGCTCACGCAGTAATTCGCCGTCGGCCTTCCTTCCCGGCCCAGGGTCGCGGGGTCCGCCGACAGAGTGTCGCGCGAGCGACATGTTGTCGTGCGCCACCTTCGCCGGAGAGCGCCTATTCCTCGCGCGAAACCTTCCAACAGCTCCACTTTCCACACCTGCGCGCCCATCCGAACTGGCCACATACCCGGCCCGGCGCTCGCCCATCCATTACACGATGTCCCACGAAGGTTGGCCGCGCGAAGAGCGCCGGGATCCCCAGCCTGCGCCCGTCGTCATGGTCATCGACGATGACGGAGAGATGCGCGCGGTGCTCCGCGACTTCCTTGCACGGGAGGGCTTTGACGTACACGAGGAGGCAGGAGGCGAAGGCGTCGTCGTCGCGATCGAGTCGCTGCACCCGGCGGTCAACCTTCGTGGCGTCGCGCCGAGAGTCCTACCTCCACGAGATGGACGCCCCCCTTCGGTAACGGATATTTTGAGTCGATGCGGGCCCTTGCCCATGGGTCCGGCACCGACTACCATGGACGAGTCAGAGGCTTCCCCATGGGTCTGCGCTTCCGGCTCTTCCTGCTCGTCATCCTCCCGACGGCCCTGGTTCTCGGGAGCTACGGCGTCATGCGGATTCGCGTGGAGACCCGGCAGGCCGCCGAGGCCGAGCGGCGCCAGAGCGCCGTGACCGCCCGGGCAGTGCAGATCGCCATCGAGCACGACCTGCGAGACCGCCAGATCGCCGACATTCAGAGCCTCGTCTCCGAGCTGGTGATGAGCCACGCGCAGATCGAGCGCATTCTGGTCGTGGACCGCGCGCTGAGACCGCTGGCCGCCCAGCCGCCCCAGACCGCTCCGCGGCTGGACCGCCTCCGGGAGGTTCTCGCCACCGGCCAGGTCCGCCACGACGTCGAGCAGCCCAACATCACCCGGTACGCGCTAGCGCTCCGGGCGCCGCGGGGTGGCGTCCTTGGGGCGGTGGAGATCGCCTTCACGACCTCCTTGCCCGAGGAGAGCCTCATCCGCACGATCTGGGACGTGGGCCCCCGCATCGCGGTGATCGTGCTCTTCGTGACGGCGCTGACGCTTCTGGCAATCCACATGGATCTGATCCGGCCCCTGGGCCGACTGACGGCCTCGATCCAGGCCGTGGGCGAGGGACGCCCCGGACCGCCCCTTCCGGCGTCGCGACGCGACGAGCTGGGGATAGTGGCCCGGTCGTTCAACCGGATGGTCGAGCAGCTGCAGGCCGCGCGCTCCGGGCTCGTGGACGAGACGGAGCGCGCCCTGGAGCTGGAGAAGCAGCTGCGCCGCGTCGAGACCCTGGCCGTGGCCGGCAAGCTCACCTCGGCGCTGGCCCACGAGGTCGGCACACCGCTCAACATCATCTCGGGGCGGGCGGAGATGGCGCTGCGCGCGCTGCCGCCGGACCACCCCGCCCGTGGAGATCTCACGGTGGTCACCGCCCAGGCCGAGCGCATCTCGAACACCATTCGCTCCGTGCTCGACACCGTGCGCGGCCACAAGCCGGAGATGCAGCGCGTGGAGCTGCCACGCCTGCTCCCGCAGCTCGGCGGCCTGATGGGCCACGAGGCCAGACGGCGGAGCATCGTCCTGGAGGCGCCGGTCCCCCGGGGCCTGCCGCCCCTGCTCGCGGACCCGGGCCAGCTCCAGCAGGTGCTCCTGAACCTCCTGACCAACGCCCTCGATGCGACCCCGGCAGGCGGCCGCGTCAGGATCGAGGCACGCGAGAGCCGGCAGATCGACGGGCGGGCGGGCGTCGCCGTGACGGTGTCGGACAGCGGCGCGGGCATTCCGGCGGAGATCCTGGGGCGCATCTTCGATCCCTTCTTCACGACCAAGCCCGCGGGCCAGGGCACGGGGCTCGGGCTCGCCATCTGCCGCGACATCGTCCGCGAGCATGGCGGCACCATCGACGTGCAGAGCGAGGAGGGTCGGGGCACGACCTTCGAGGTGTGGCTGCCGGCGGCGGAGGAGGCTCGATGAGCCCGGCCCGCGTGCTCATCGTGGACGACGATCCCGAGATGCTCGCCATGCTGCGCGGGCACCTCGAGGGCGAGGGCTTCATGGTCCTTACCGCGGCCGGCGGGCGCGCGGGCGTGGCCATGCTGGAGCGCGAGGAGTGCGACGTGATCTTCACGGATCTCGTCATGGACGACAGCGGGGGCATGGAGATCCTCGCCGCCGCCCAGCGCCAGCGCCCGAACGCGCGCGTGATCCTCATGACCGCCTTCGGCAGTCTCGAGACGGCCCTCGAGGCCATGCGCCACGGGGCCTACGACTACCTCACCAAGCCCTTCAAGCTCGCCGAGGTCACGCTCACGGTGAACCGCGCCCTCGAGGACAGCCGGCTCCGCCGGGAGAACCAGCGCCTGCGCGCCCACGTGGAGAAGGAGCAGGGCATCGGGCGGCTCCTGGGCCAGTCGCCGCAGCTCCGCGCGGTGCTCGACCAGATCCGCGCCGTCGCCGACAGCGATGCGCCGGTGCTGCTGCTGGGCGAGAGCGGCACCGGCAAGGAGCTCGCGGCCCGGGCCCTGCACTGGGGCAGCGCGCGCTTCGGCGAGGCCTTCGTCCCCGTGGACTGCGGTGCCATCCCCGAGCACCTCCTCGAGGCGGAGCTGTTCGGCCACGAGAAGGGAGCTTTCACGGGAGCCGATCGCAAGCGCCCGGGGCTCTTCGTGGCGGCCAATCGCGGCACCCTGTTCCTGGACGAGATAACGGAACTGTCCCCCCCGCTGCAGGCCAAGCTCCTGCGCGCGGTCCAGGATCGCGCCGTGCGTCCCGTCGGGAGCGCCACCGTCGTCCAGCTCGACCTGCGGCTCGTCAGCGCCACCAATCGCGATCTGGCCGTGATGGTCCGGGAGGGCCGCTTCCGCGAGGACCTCTACTACCGGCTCGCCGTCATCCCCGTGAGGCTGCCCGCTCTCCGCGAGCGGCCCGAGGACATTCCGCTGCTCGCCGCCCACTTCCTGCAGCGCGCCGCCCGGCGCCTCGGCAAGACCCTCACGGGGTTCTCCGAGGAGGCGGCCACCTGGATGGCCGCGCATCGGTGGCCGGGCAATGTGCGCGAGCTCGAGAACGTCGTCGAGCGGGCCGCGGTGCTCGCGAAGGGGCCCCTGATCCATCTCGCCGACCTCGGTACGGAGTTCTCGATGGACACGGGCCTGCCCTCCATTCGGCCCACCCTCGGCGAGCTCGAGCGCCAGTACGTCCGCCGGGTGCTCGAGGAAGCCGGCGGCGACAAGCAGGCGGCGGCGCGCATCCTGGGCGTCTCCGTCCGGACGCTCCAGCGCCGGGCCCAGGATCTCTGACTGCCCTCGCCGCCCCGGGCGTCAAGTTGTCGCCGGGACGCCAAGTTGTCGGCCGAAGACGCCACGTCGAACTGGCGTCAGCGCCCGTAACCCACGATGGACTCGGCGTATTTCCCAAGCGACGGAACGGGCAAGATCCTTGCGATACCGATCCTTGGCGATCGCGGGCGCTGGCGGGCGATCGTCAGGAGGACGCGATCATGGTTGCGCAGGATCTCGATCGGACGCGGGAGGCAGTCCAGGAATCGCCCGGCTGGATCGGTGAGGACGCGCGGCTCTGGGCCGTGGTGCTGGCTGGCGGCCAGGGGATGCGCCTGCGCCCCCTGACCAGGCGGATCCATGGAGAGGCGCGCCCGAAGCAGTTCGCCGCAGTCCTGGGCGCACGCTCGCTTCTTCGGCAGACGCTGGACCGCGCGGCCACAGCAATCCCGCTCGCACGGACCGTGGCGGTCACCGTGGACGAGCACGCAGGCTATGTCATGCGTGAAATCGAGCAGGGGCTGATGCCGCGCGTGCTGGAGCAGCCCGCCGACCGTGGGACTGCCGCTGGTGTCCTCCTCCCGGTGCACTGGGTCTCCCGGCAGGATCCGGAGGCCATCGTCGTGGTGCTGCCCTCGGATCACTTCATCGACGATGCCGAGCGATTCATGGCCCATGTCGAAGACGTGGCCGCCGCGGCCCGGGCCCACCCCACCTGGGTGGTGCTCCTCGGCGCGCTTGCCGACACGCCCGACACCCAGTACGGCTGGATCGAGCCGGGCGCCCAGGTCGGCGCGACCGGCGCGGGGCCCATCTGGCGGGCGAAGCGGTTCTGGGAGAAGCCCTCGCCGGCGCAGGCCGTCGAGTGCCTCCGCCGCGGCTGCCTCTGGAATACCTTCGTGCTCGTGGCCACGGCGCGGGCCCTGGTGGACCTCGGCCGCCGCTATCTGCCCTTGCTGCACGCGCGACTGGCCCCGCTGTCGGCCTTCTTCGACACGGAGCATGAGCGCTGGGCGATCCGGCAAGCCTATGCGCCGGCGCCGGCCGCCAATTTCTCGCGGGCGGTGCTCGAGCGGTGCCCGCCGGAGCTGATGGTGGCCCAGATGCCCGCGCTCACCTGGTCGGATCTGGGAACGCCACGCCGCGTCCTGAGACTGGCCCGCCGGCTGGCGCTCCCGACTCCGTGGCTCGCGCGTATGGGCCGCGTCGCGCGGCGGCGGCCGTCACGGCCTCTGCGGGGCGTCCTGTCAGGGCTCGGCCCTGACATCTCCGGCAGGGAGAGGTGGACGCCGCCGGTCGTCAGGATCCATGCCGCGTCTGGGAACCTGGGCTCAGCCAGAAGGCAACCCGGGTCGCGAGCGGGTGCAGCGCCGGCGCCCTGAAGAGGAGGACGAGACCCATGCCGCGCAGAGTGATGCCGGGGAAGGTCGATCAAGCCCTGGGGAGGTTGCAGGAGCTGGAAGGCCGGCTCCTGAAGCTGGAGGGCCAGCATGGCCGTGATGGTCGTTGACGACGACGCCGACATGCGCGCTCTCCTGCGTGACATGCTGACCCTCGACAGGCTCGATGTCCGCGAGGAGGCCAGCGGCGAGTTGCTGGTCGAGGCGCTCGAAAAGGAGGTGCCGGATCTCATCGTGATGGACAAGGAGATGCCGGGGCCGAGCGGGCTCGACCTGCTCTCCTACATCGCCAGGCGACATCGCGGACTGCCGGTCATCCTGATCACGGCCTTCGGCGGCTCGGCGGTGCGGGACGAGGCGCTCCGGCTGGGCGCCGTGGCGTACATCGAGAAGCCGTTCAGCACGGACGCGCTGCTGCAGCAGGTGCGCCGACTCCTGCCGCTCGGCCGGGTGGCCTGCGCCCCGGGGACGCGGGACGATTCATGATCCGCTGGTCGCCGGCCCTCATGACGCCGATCCTCACGGGCACCGCCATCATCATCGTGGCGCTCCTGGCCCGCTGGGTGCTTCTGCGGGCATTGTCGCGGCGGGAGACCGCGCAGCAGCTGGTCCGGCCGGCGCGGCTGCCGTCCCTCCTGTGGTGTTTCGTGCTCGGAGGATACGGTGCGCTCCAGGTCGCCGATCTTCCGGTGCGGGCCGCGGCCCGTTTCGAGCTGTGGATCGAGGCCCTGCTGATCGCCTCGGTCACGCTCACCCTGGCGGCCGCCCTCGCGCTCGTCACCGCCCATCAGGGCGGGCGCCTGGGCCTGACGGCGGCTGTCACGGGGCTCGGGCAGACCATCGTCCGCTTCGCCACCATCGCCGTCGGAACGCTGGTCGTACTCTCCACGCTTGGCTTGACCGTCACTCCGATTCTCACCGCCCTCGGCGTGGGCGGCCTCGCCGTGGCCCTCGCGCTCCAGGACTCGCTGGCCAACTTCTTCGCCGGGATCCACCTCCTGGCCGATCGCCCGATCGCCGTCGGCGACTACGTCAAGCTCGATTCCGGCGTGGAGGGCTATGTCCTGGACATCGGGTGGCGCTCGACGCATATCCGCACACTGCCCAACAACGTGGTGGTGATCCCCAATCAGACGATGGCCAAGGCCATCATCACCAACTTCAACCTGCCCGAGCCCCGGATGTCGCTGCTGGTGCCCGTCAGCGTCAGCTATCAGGCGGACCCCGATCAGGTGGAGCGCGTCCTGGTCGAGGAGGCGATGAAGGCCGCCGCTGAGGTCCCGGGCCTCCTCGACGAGCCGCGCCCCTTCGTCCGCTTCATCCCTGGCTTCGGCGACCACTCCCTGGACTTCACCCTCATCTGCCAGGTCGCCTCGTTCGTGGACCAGTACCTGGCGCAGCACGAGCTGCGGAAGCGCATCCTGGCGCGGTTCCGGGCCGAGGGCATCGAGATCCCCTACCCGGTGCGTACGGTGGTCCTGCAGCAGGCTGACGGGACCGGCCCGAAAACACGCGACGAGTGAGCATGACTTGCGCTCCCGAGTCGTGGCACCGTGGGGGCGACATCGCACATGCGCAAGGAGGACACACCGATGATGAACGTCACGCCACAGGCTCGAGACTACCTGCTCGCGCTCCGGAATGAGGCGAACCTCTCCCATCCCGACATGGCCCTCCGGATGGTCCTGGGACCACCCGGCCGCCTGGGCCTGCTTCCCGGAGTCCGCAACCCTGGCGATAGCGCGGTTACCCACGGGGGCCTGGCCATCCTGCTGCTGGACCCGGCTGTCGCCAGCGCCCTCGACCGCGCCACGCTCGATGCTCGGGACGGGCGGGCCGGTCGCGGCCTCGTCGTCCGGCCGCCCCGCCCGAGACCAACCCCCTCCAGCGGCGGGCCACCCACTCACAGGAGCCGGCTCCCGAGGCCCGGGGTCGCGGCGCCCGAAGCGGGAGCCCGGCCATGAACGCTGGGTGGAGCGACGCCGCGCTGAGGACGCTGGGCACGGTGGGCGAGCGGCTGCTCGGCATCGTGCCCGCCGTGCTCGCCCTCATCGTCCTGGTAGGGGTCGGCCTCCTGCTCGCGTGGGCCGGCGCCAGGCTCTGCCAGAGGCTGGCCCGCGCCGTGGACCTTGACCGCCGCGCCGAGACCTGGGGGCTCGGAACGTCCCTCCTCAGGCGGGAAGGCATCTCGCGCCCCCCGTCGCAACTGTTCGGGCTTGTCATCTTCTGGGGGATCTTCCTCCTCTTCGCCACGCTGGCCGTGGACGCCATGGCGGTGCCGGGCACCGAGCGGGTCACGGCCTTCGTCTTCGTCTGGCTGCCCACGGCGCTCGGAGCGCTTCTCATCCTGCTCATCGGCTGGCTCCTCGCCCACTTCCTGGCCCAGGGCGTCCTGATCGCCGCCGTCAACGCGGGGCTGCCGGAGGCGCGCCTCCTCGCGCGCGGGGTGCGCTGGGGCCTGCTGCTCTTCGCCGTGGCCATGGCCGTCACCCACCTGGGCCTGGCGAAGGAGATCGTGCTCCTCGCCTTCGGGCTCACCTTCGGCGGGCTGGTGCTGGCCGCGGCCCTGGCCTTCGGGCTGGGGGGGCGCCACCTGGCCCGCGAGATCCTCGAGCGCCGCCTGAGACGGGACCGGGAGCCACACTCCCACGAGACGCTGACGCATCTGTAGGCGGATGCGGCGCACCATCCTGGGGTGGCTACTTCTCGCGGTGAGCGCCGAGCGGCTTCTGAACGTCTATTTGCTGAGCCGCCACCCCAGCATCTTCGAGCAGGTCGACTGGAGGGCGCCCCTCGCCGTGGGACTCCTGGCGGGGATCGCGGGGACCGCCCTGCTTCTGCGAGTGAGGACCGGCGGCCGGGCCAGGAAACCGCCGCTGGCGCTCCTGACCCTGGCGCTCGGAATCGCCGGCTGGATGCCGGCGGATGCCGAGACGGTGACGCTCGCCCAGTTCAAGCCTCGCGACCCCGCCAGCGAGGCTGAGCTCCTGGCGACCTTCACCGCGCGCACCGGGGTCCGGGTGCGCCAGCGGACCCTCCCCAATGCCTCTGACGTCCAGCACCAGCAGTTCGTCACGTGGCTCGCGGCGCGGGATTCCGGGGTGGACGTCTACCAGATCGACCAGATCTGGACGGCGGAGTTCGCCGCGGCCGGATGGATCAGGCCGGCCGGCGCCGAGCTCACCGCCGGGGAGCGGGCGGCCTTCCTGCCGGCGCCGCTGGCCTCGGCGGCCTGGGGCGGGCGGCTGTGGGCCCTGCCGCGCTTCACCGAGTCTGGCCTCCTGTACTACCGGCGCGACGTGCTGCCGGCGCCGCCGCGCTCGTGGCCGGAGCTCGTCCGGGTCGCGACCGCCCTGGGCACCACCGGGCGCTCCGGGTACGTCTTCCAGGGCAAGCAGTACGAGGGCCTGGTGGTCAACTTCCTGGAGATCCTGTGGGCGATGGGCGGCAGGCTCCTGGGCGAAGACGGTGGGGTCGCCGTGGACTCCCCGGCCGGCGTGCGCGCCCTCGAGATCCTCGCCGCGCTGCTGAGACATCCCGGAGCCGCCTCGCCCGGCGTCCTCACCTACGCCGAGCACGACAGCCTGCAGGAGTTTCGTGAGGGCCGCGCGCTCATGCACCGCAACTGGTCCTTCGCGTGGTCCCTGGTGGAGCGCGAGGGCTCGCGCGTGCGAGGCCGAGTGGGGGTGGCGCCCCTGCCGGGCCCGGCCTCGCTCGGAGGCTGGCACCTGGCGGTCTCGGCCTATTCCCGGCGACCGGCCGCCGCCTGGGCGCTGGCGCGCTTCCTCACCTCGGCGGAGGCCCAGCGGGTGAAGGCGCTCGTTGAGGGGCGGCTGCCGACGGTCGGGGCGCTCTACGACGACCGCGAGGTCCTCCGCGCAAACCCCCACTTCGCCGCGCTCAGGGACGCCCTGGCCCTGGCCCGGCCCAGGCCGGCGACGCCGTTCTACGCGCGCCTGTCCGGCATCCTCCAGGTGCAGATCTCGCGGGCCCTGGTGGGCGCGGTCTCCCCCCGCGAGGCGCTGGCGGAGGCCACGAGACAGATGGCTCCGCTGGCCGGGGCGCGGAGCGCCGGGTTACCGCGGTGAGAAAGGCCGCGCTCTGGGCTCCCGGGCTGGCCCTGCTCGCGGCGGTCTTCGCCCTGCCTCTGGCAGAGGCGGTCTGGACAAGCCTCCACCAGGTGTGGCTGCAGCGTCCCGGAGAGGCGCCCTTCGTGGGCGTCGAGAATTTCGCGCTGTTGCTGGCTTCCGAGCGCTTCTGGGCGGCGGTGAGGCACACCGGGCTCTTCGCGGTGACCAGCGTGGCCCTGGAGCTGACCCTCGGCGTGGGGCTCGCCCTCGTCATGCACCGGACCAGGGCGCGGGGGCGCGCGCTCGTGCGCGGCGCGGCCCTCGTGCCCTGGGCGCTGCCCACGGTCGTCGCCGGCCTCCTGTGGGCATGGATTCTCCACGACCGCCACGGTGTCGCCAACCACCTGCTGGTGTCGCTGGGCGCCATCTCGACGCCGCTCGTGTGGCTCGGGGAGCCGGCCCTGGCCATGTCCAGCATCATCGGCGCCGACGTCTGGAAGACGACCCCGTTCGTAGCTCTCATCGCGCTCGCGGGGCTTCAGTCCATTGACCGGGGCGTGTACGAGGCCGGCAGCCTCGACGGCGCCACGGGCTGGCGCGCGTTCGTGCACCTCACGCTCCCGCTGCTGAGACCGGCGCTGCTGGTCGCGCTCCTGTTCCGCACCGTGGACGCCGTGCGCGTCTTCGACCTGGTGTATGTCCTGACTCGGGGCGGCCCCGGCGGGAGCACCGAAACCGTCTCCGTCCTCACCTACATGATCCTCTTCCAGGAGCTCGACGTCGGGCGCGCCTCGGCCGCGGGACTCCTCACCGGTGCCGCGGCCGGCGCCGTGGCGCTGGTCTACCTTCGTGTGCTGCGCTGGGGCGGCGCGTCGTGAAGCGGCTCGCCTTGCCCCTGGTGGCGCTGATCCTCTGCACCGCGCCCGTGCTCTGGCAGCTCCGGACGGCGCTGACGCCGACCGACGAGCTGTACCGCGTGCCGCAGGCCTGGCTGCCGGCCCGCCCGACGCTCGACCACCTGGCTGCCGTCTTCGCGACGCGGCCGTTCGGGCGGAATCTGCTGAACAGCGCCATCGTGGCCACTGGCGCCGCCGTCCTGGCGCTGGCGCTGGCCGCCCCAGGCGCCTATGCGGCGAGCACCCTCCGGCTGCGAGGCGGGCGCCTCCTGCTCGGGGCGGCGCTCGCAGCGGCCCTCGTGCCCCCCATCAGCCTGGTCACGCCGCTGTTCCGCATCCTGAACCGGCTCGGGGGGCTCAACACCTATGCCGGGCTCATCGTGCCGCACGCCGCCCTGGCCTTTCCCGTCGCCCTCTGGGTCCTGGCGGCGTACTTCCGCGGCTTGCCCAGGGAATTGCGGGAAGCCGCTGAGGTGGACGGCTGCTCCGCCGCGGGTGCCCTCTGGCGGGTGCTGCTGCCGGCCAGCGTCCCCGGGCTGGCCACGGCCGGCATCCTCGCCTTCATCGCCTCGTGGAACGAGTTCCTGCTGGCGCTGACGCTGGCGGGCGCCGATCGGGTGCAGACAGTAACGGTGGCCATCGCCTTCTTCCCCGGCATCGAGGAATTCCCCTGGGGCGAGATCGCCGCCGCCTCGGTCATCGTGATAGTGCCAGTAGTGGTCGTGGTCCTGCTGCTGCAGCGCCGCATCGTGAGCGGGCTCACGGCCGGAGCCCTCGGGGGGTAGCTGGTGCCCCGCCCGGAGCGGTCACGGCCCGAGCACGGCCACCGAGTCGGGAGGCAAGGCGATCCCCTTCGGCTCGAAGGCGATCTCGGGGCTCGAGGCCAGGAGCAGGCGCCGCGGCCGCTCCTGGCCCAGGGGCACCGGCTGGGGCCGGGCGCCGAGGTTCACAGCAACGGTGAGCGCCCCCCGCTCGATGCGCATCCAGCCCGCCGGCTGGTCCCAGTCCACCCGGACGAGGTCCATGCGTCCGTCCGACAGCGCCGCCTGGGCACGCCGCAGCCGGATCAGGTCCCGGTGCCATGCGAGGAGGCTCGCGTGCGGCTCGCGGGCCGGCTCGCTCCAGTCCAGCCGCGACCGCTCGAAGGTCTCGGGCGCCTGCGGATCCGGCACCTCCTCGGGGTTCCAGCCGAAGGCGGCGAACTCGCGCCGCCGGCCATCTCGCACCGCGGCGCCGAGCGCCGGGTCGTCGTGGTCGGTGAAGTACTGGAACGGCGTTCGCGCTCCCCACTCCTCGCCCTGGAAGAGCATGGGCACGAAGGGCGCCGTCAGGACCAGGGCGGCGCCGATCATGAGGCGCCCGGGCCCCACCAGCTGGCTCATCCGCTCGCCGCGAGCGCGATTGCCCACCTGATCGTGGTTCTGCAGACAGCCCACGAAGCGCTGCCCGCCGAGCCCGGTCGCCGCGCGCCCGTGCCGCCGGCGGCGGTAGGCCGAGCGGCGGCCCGCGTAGACGAAGCCCTCCCGGAGCGCCGTGGCGACATCCGCCATGCTGCCGAAATCGGCGTAGTACCCCTGGCGCTCGCCCGTGAGCAGGGCGTGGAGGGCGTGATGGTAGTCCTCGTTCCACTGCGCGTCGAGGCCGTATCCGCCCGCGGCCGGCGGCCGGACCAGCCGGGGGTCGTTGAGGTCGCTCTCGGCGATCAGCGCCAAGTGGCGACCGAGATGCGCCTCGAGGGCGCGCACCTCGATGGCGAGCTGCTCCAGGACATGCGTCGCCGAGCGGTCGAGCATGGCGTGCACGGCGTCGATGCGGAGTCCGTCCACGTGGTAGTCCCGGAGCCACATGAGCGCGTTGTCGCAGAGGAAGCGCCGGACCTCGTCGCTGTCCGCGGCGTCCAGGTTCACGGCCTCTCCCCACGGCGTCCGGTAGCGATCGGTGAAGTACGGGCCGAAGCGACCCAGGTAATTGCCCGCGGGGCCCAGGTGGTTGTAGACGACGTCGACAATCACCGCAAGGCCTCGGCCGTGACAGGCGTCCACGAGGCGCCTGAGGCCGACCGGCCCCCCGCAGGCATGGTGAGGGGCGAAGAGATCCACGCCGTCGTAGCCCCAGCCCCGCGCGCCCGGGAACTCGACCACCGGCATCAGCTCCACATGGGTGACGCCCAGGCTCACCAGGTGATCGAGCCGGTCGACCACGGCCTCGAAGGTGCCGGCCCCGGTGAACGTCCCCACATGGAGCTCGTAGATCACCGCGGCCGCGAGCGGTGGCGGCTGCCACCGCGCATCGCTCCAGGTGAAGGCTCCGTGGTCCAGGACTCTCGAGGGCCCGTGCACTCCCGCCGGCTGCCAGGGGGCGCGCGGATCGGGCAGCGGCGGGCTCCCGTCCAGCGCGAAGCCATAATCGGTTCCCGGAGCGGCCGAGGGCTCCTCGACCTGCCACCACCCGTCGCCGCGGGGGCTCATGGCGATGCGCCGGGCCCCGATGGTCAGATCTACCTGGCCGGCGCGAGGCGCCCACACTGTGAACATGGTCACGGGCGCGGCCTCCTTCCAGGGGGCAAGCGGTGCAACGGCTGCGCCACGCCCCGAAACGCTGGTGGGTCGGACCTGACCGGAAGTCGGAGGCAGCGGATCCGGCGACACAATGTCGCTGGAGCGTCACGGTGTCGCGCCGCGCCGGTTGTCATGCCACGCAACTCCCCGACCCCGCGAGGCTCCTTGGTGGCACACCCTTCGCACTGTGTTCACATCGGACCATCCCCATGAGTACTGTGACGATCCCCTTCGACCCGGGCCCCCGAGGGCCTGCGATCGCCCGTGTCGCTCTGGGCCGGGACCTCATGCGGTTACCGCTGCTCCGGGGCCTCACGATCCGGCCCGCCCTCGCGAAACGCCGCCACGACGTCGTCGTACACCCGATGGGTGAGAGCGGCGATGGCGTCCCAGCCGAAATGCTCTTCCACCCGGCGGCGGCCAGCCAGGCCCAGGGCACGGGCCCGGGCAGGGTCCTCGAGGAGCGCGCGCAGCGCCCGGGCCAGGGCCGCCGGCTCCCCTGGCGGCACGAGCAGGCCCGTGACCCCGTCCTCCACGACCTCCGGGATGCCGCCGACCCTGGAGGCGACCACCGCCGCCTCGCAGGCCATGGCCTCGAGGTTGATGATCCCGAAGGGCTCGTACACCGACGGACAGGCGAAGACGGCCGCGTGACTGTAGAGCTGGATCAGATCGGGAACGGGCACCATTGCGGGGATCCATCGGATGCGGGGATGGTCCGCCACGGCGCGGTCCAGCTGCTCCTCCAGATCCGGCGTGTCGGGGGTGCTGGCGCACAGCACAAGCTGGAGGCTCTCGGGCAGTCCCCGGAAGGCTTCCAGGAGCGGGAACAGGCCCTTCTGCTCCGAGATCCGGCCCACGAAGAGGACATACGGGGAACGTACCCCGTACTGATCAAGGGCGTCGCGCAGGGTGGTGCGGCGGTAACGCTGCACGTCGATGCCGTTGTGGACGACGACGACCCGCGCCGGGTCGACCGCGAAGAACCGAGACACGTCCCGGCGCATCGCTTCCGACACGGCGATGACGCGGTCGGCCGCCTCCACGGCGCAGCGCTCGGCCCAGGCCGACAGGCGGTAGCCGGTGTCGAGCTGGTCCGCCTTCCAGGGGCGCAGCGGCTCCATGCTGTGGAGAGTGACGACCAGGGGGATGCGGTGCAGCGTCCGCACCAGGAGGCCGCCCAGGGCCACGTACCAGGTGTGGGCATGCGCCACGTCGGCGTCCACCGGATCGCGGGCCATGGCCAAACCCACCGACAGGGCCTCCAGCGCCCCCGAGTAGCGCGGCTCGCCGGGGCCGCCCCGCAGCCGATCCCAGGGCTCGTAACCGCGCGCGACGATGGGGGGCGTTGGGGCGGGCGGGCCGAAGCAGCGGACCTCTACCGCCATCCGCCGGCTGAGCGCCCGCGTGAGATGGTCCACCGCCACCCCGGCCCCGCCGTAGACGTGGGGCGGGTACTCGCGCGTGAGGAAGAGAGCCTTCACCGCGGGCTAGCGTATCACCCCCTGGCCGCCTGCCACTATCGGCCGGTGTGGCCCGGCCGCTCGGTGGCAGAATGAGGGCATGGTGCTGAAGACCAGGTTGGGCCACCCGTACCCGCTCAACGCCCATCACCTGCCCCTGTCCTTCGTGCTGTCCGCCTACCGCAGAGGAGTGGGCTGGGACCCGGTGGTGGATACACAGACGGACGAGGTCCCCGCTGGCGTCGGGCGGCACCTGAGGGGCGGCGCCCCCTATGTCCTCGAAAGCCGTTCGCTGGCGCTGCTGCGTCTCTGCTCGAAGACCGAGGCGGTTGCGCCCCCGCGCCGCGGTCGACGGCCCGACCCGGCGCCTGGAGTTTACCCATGAACACACCGAAGAGGCCATGGCTCCGGTGGCGAGCCACCGCAGGGCATCTCGCAGGCGCCCTCGTCATCGTCCTCGGCGCGAGCGGATGCGTGCTCCCCTCCGCTGGCCCGCGCCCGCCTCGGGTGGAGGTGCTCCCGGCGGATCCGGGCGCCTTCCGCTATGGACAGACCGGGGCCGAGGTTCTCGGCCATCCCGAGGTTGGGCCCCGGGTCCGGGCGCTGTTCGGGCGGGACTGGACCGCCGCGGCGCCGGCCCAGGGGGGCACCGCCATCCCGGCCGAGGACGTTTTCCGGCAGGTCGGGCTCCCGCAGATGCTCCGCGTCGGGGACGTCGAGCACATCGCCGTCACGGGCTGCACCCCCGGTGCGTGCCGCACCCAGCGGGGCTTGCTGCTGATCCGCGCCGACGGCCAGGAGCTGCGCGCGCGCATCGACGAGGGCGGGTTCACGCACCACTATGCCTTCGGCGCCGGGCTGGCCATGGATATCCCGAACCGGCTTGTGGTGGACGGCGCCTGGATGGCCCTGGCCGCCACGCCCGGGGCCTGGGCGGGCGGGCGATGACCGCGGCCGGCACCCAGGCAAGCGCAGAGGCGCGGGGGAGCTCTGGAATGGCAACACCGGTCCGGATCCTTGTGGTGGACGACGATCCCGAGATGCGGGGACTTCTCGCGGAGGAGCTCCGGCGGGAGGGCTGGCAGGTGCGGGAGGCCGGCGACGGCGCGGAAGCCGTGCTGGCCTGCCGGGGCACGCAGTTCGACGTGATCCTCATGGACAAGAACATGCCTGGGCCCAGCGGACTGGATCTGCTGCCGGGATTCCGGCGCACGTGTCCGGGCTCCCGGATCATCATGATGACCGCCTTCGGCGACGTGCCGTCTTACGTGGAGGCGGCGGAGAAGGGCGCGGTGGACTTCCTCTTCAAGCCGTTCAGGATCGACGACATGAAGGCGGCCATCCGGAAGGCGCTGGGGCTGCAGCCGGCGCCGCCGGCCTGACCCGCTCCGGCACATGAAGCACCTCACGACCCGGCTCGTCCTGCTCGTGATGCTCGCGTTCCTCGTCATCACGGGCGCCTTCGACTACGTGCGCCTGGCGCGAGAGCGGGACCGGCTCGTGACGGTGGCGGCCACCGACCAGCGGGTCTTTGCCGAGACCCTGGCCCTGGCCGTGCGACGCAACGTGCGGCGCGGGCGGACGACGGAGGAGCTGCAAGAGCTGCTGGAGGAGATCCGCCAGAGGCCGGGGCTGGTCTGGGCCGCCATCTACGACCCCAAGGGAGAGGTCGTGGCGGCCGCGACGGCCTGGGACGCGCCGGCGCCGCCGCCCGCCGACCACACCGTCACCCTGGCGCTCGAGCGGCGCGAGCCGAGATCGGGGCTGGCCGAGGAATCGGGCGGCAAGGTGCTCCGCCACATCCAGCCCTTCCGCTGGCCCGACGGCAGGACGGCGGCCGTCGAGGTGCGCCAGAGGCTGGACGCCGTCGAGCGGGAGTTCGCGCATGCCGTCCGGGAGCGGATCGTGTACCGGCTGGTGGTGCTGGTCCTCTTCGTGCTGGCCATCCTGGCCGTCACTCGCTGGAGCATCGCCCGTCCCATGCGGGCCCTCACCCAGGGCGCGCGCGCCGTGGCCAGCGGCGATCTCAGCCAGCGCATCGACGTGCGCCGGGCCGACGAGCTGGGACAGCTGGCCGAGGAGTTCAATCGCATGGCCCAGAGCCTCGAGCAGGCGCAGCAGGCGCTCCTGGAGCAGTCGGAGGCGCGCCTCAGGCTGGAACGCGATGTCCAGCAAGCGCAGAAGCTCGTCGCCGTGGGCATGCTGGCCGCCGAGGTCGCCCACGAGATCGGGACGCCGCTCAACGTGATCTCCGGGCGCGCGGAGGCGCTGGCCCGCGGCATCCCCGCCGACGATCCCGAGCGCAGGCACCTGGACGTGATCTCCAGCCAGACCGAGCGGATCACCGCCATCGTCCGGGACCTGCTCGACTACGCCCGGCCGAGGCGGCCCCACTTCCGCGCCGAGCAGCCGGGGCCGATCCTCGCGCGCGTGACCGACCTCTTGGCCGGCCGGCGCCGCGACAAGGGCGTCGGGATCCGCCTCGAGCTGCCGCCCGAGGAGGTGCAGGTTCTGGCCGATGCCGACCACCTCCAGCAGGTGTTCGTCAACCTGCTCACCAACGCGCTGGACGCCTCGCCGCCCGGGGGAACGGTGCGCGTCACGCACGGCCCCGAGCCCCTGTTGCCTCCCGAGGGGCGCGCCAGCGTGCTCCGGGGCAAGGCCGACACGCCGCTGGTCGCGATCCACGTCTTGGACGAGGGGAAGGGCATGGGCGAGGAGGAGCTGGCGCAGGCATTCCAGCCCTTCTTCTCGACCAAGAGGCGGGGCCACGGGACGGGCCTCGGCCTGCCCATCGTCGAGGAGATCGTCCGGGCTCACCGGGGCGAGGTGGAGATCCTCTCGGTCGCCGACCGGGGAACCGAGGTGATCGTTCGCCTTCCCGTGCTGGACCCCCAGGCCCGGGAGCCCGCGGACGGGACCGCCGCCGAGGCCCCGCCTCCGGAGAGGCCCGCGCGTGAGGCCTGAGGATCTCACGCCCGCGGGGGTGCCGATCGAGGCGCGGGTGCCGCTCAGCACCTACCGGCTCCAGCTGAACGCCGCCTTCACCTTCCGGGACGCCGCGCGCCTCGTGCCGTATCTCGAGGCCCTCGGGATCAGCGACGCGTACACGTCCTCCTATCTGGCCGCCCGGCCCGGCAGCTCGCACGGCTACGACCTGGTGGACCACAACCAGCTGAACCCCGAGATCGGCTCCCCGGAGGATCACGCGGCCTTCACCGGGGCGCTGCGGGCGCGGGGCCTGGGCCACCTCCTCGACGTGGTGCCCAACCACATGGGCATCGCGCAGGGCGCCAATCGCTGGTGGAACGACGTCCTTGAGAACGGCCCCAGCTCGCCCTACGCGGACTTCTTCGACATCGACTGGGAGCCGGTGGAGCGCCACCTGGCCCAGAAGGTGCTGCTGCCCATCCTCGGAGACCAGTACGGTCGGGTGCTGGAGAACCAGGAGCTCGCGCTCGAGATGGACGCCGGCGGCTTCCGCGTCCGCTATTACGACACGCTCCTGCCCCTGGAACCGCGCTCCGCGGCCCTGGTCCTCGGCGAGCGCCTGGAGGCCCTCGTGACGACGTTCGGCGGAGACCACCCGGACGCGCAGGAGTACCAGAGCATCATCACGGCGCTCGAGAACCTACCCCCGACCGCAGAGCGTGCGCCTGAGCGCGTCCGGGAGCGCCTCCGCGAGAAGGAGGTCATCCGGCGCCGCCTGGCCCGGCTCGCGGAGGCGAGCGAGGCGGTGCGCGCCTCGCTGGAGGAGACGCTCCGGGTCTTCAACGGAAAGCGCGGGGACCCGCGCAGCTTCGATCTCCTGGACCGGCTGTTGGGTGAGCAGCCGTACCGGCTGGCCCACTGGCGGGTGGCCGCGGAGGAGATCAACTACCGCCGCTTCTTCGACGTCAACGAGCTGGCGGCAATCCGCATGGAGCACCCGGCGGTCTTTCGCGAGACCCACCGGCTGATACTCCGGCTCCTCGAGGAGGGCAAGGTCACGGGGCTCCGGATCGACCACCCGGACGGCCTCTTCGACCCGCGCGGCTACTTCCTGGCTCTGCAGCGGGAGCGCTTCGCCCAGCTCGCGCGCGCCCGCCGCCGCCGGGAGGGGGCGGCTGAGGGCAAAGGCCTCGACGAGGCCGTGGCCGCGACGGCGGCCGGCTTCGAGGCCGCCTGCCAGGCCGATTCCGCCCGGCCGGGCTGCCGGCCCCTCTACGTCGTGGCCGAGAAAGTCCTCGCCCGCGGCGAGCGGCTGCCGGCGGGCTGGGGCATCCACGGCACCACGGGCTACGAGTTCCTGAGCCTCGCGGGCGGGTTGTTCGTGGATGCGGCCGGCGCGCGCCCCATGATCGCGGCCTACGCGGGTTTCACCGGGCAGCGCGCGCCCTTCGCCGACATCGTCTACGAAGCCAAGCAGCTCATCGTCGAGACGGCGATGGCCAGCGAGCTCGGAGTGCTGGGCCACGCCCTGAGCCGGCTGGCGCAGCGTCACCGTACTTCGCGCGACTTCACGCGGCAGAGCCTCACACACGCGCTGCGCGAGATCATCGCGTGCTTCCCGCTCTACCGGACCTACGTCGTGCGGGACCAGCAGGAGGTGGATCTCCAGGACCGCGCCTGCGTGGAGGTGGCGGTGGCCTTCGCCCGGCGGCGCAACACCACCACCAACGCCTCCATCTTCGACTTCGTCCGCGACATCCTGCTGCTGCGCGAGCCGGAGGCGGCCGACGACGACTACCGTCGCGCCCAGCTGGCCTTCGTCGGCAAGTTCCAGCAGATCACGGCGCCGGTGACGGCCAAGGGGGTCGAGGACACGGCCTTCTACCGCTACAACCGGCTCGTGAGCCTCAACGAGGTCGGGGGGGATCCCGAGCAGTTCGGGGTCTCCGTGGAGGAGTTCCACAAACAGTGCGCGGCCCGCCTGCAGGCGTGGCCCGCCGGGCTCTCCACAACGGCGACCCACGACACCAAGCGCGGCGAGGATGTGCGGGCGCGCATACACGTGCTGTCCGAGATGCCGCGCGCGTGGCGCGAGGCCGCGAGGCGCTGGCGGCGCTGGAACCGGCGGCACGTCGCCAGCGTGGACGGACGGCCCGCGCCGGACGCCAACGACGAGTACCTGCTCTACCAGACCCTGCTGGGCGCCTGGCCCCCCGAGTCGGGCGTGCCCACCCCCGGCGGCCCCTTCGTGGCGCGCATCCAGGGCTACATGGCCAAGGCCGCCAAGGAGGCGAAGGTCCACACGAGCTGGATCAACCCCAGCGAGGCCTACGAGGGGGCCCTCCAGTCCTTCGTGGCGGGGATCCTGGAGCCCGGGCACCACCGCCGCTTCCTGGAGGACTTCGTCGCCTTCCAGGCGCCCATCGCTCGCCTCGGCATGGTCAACAGCCTGGCCCAGACCCTGCTCAAGATCACGGCGCCGGGCGTCCCCGACTTCTACCAGGGCACCGAGATCTGGGACCTTGCTCTCGTGGACCCCGACAACCGGCGCCCGGTGGACTTTTCCCTGCGCGAGGCCGCCCTCGCCGAGCTCCGCGCGCGGATCGCCGCCGGCGACCTCGAGGGCCTGGCGCGGGAGCTGCTCACGCGGTGGATGGACGGCCGGATCAAGCTCTACACGATCCACCGGGCCCTGGCCGTCCGCCGGGAAGCGGCCGCCCTCTTCCAGTCAGGGGAGTATGTTCCGCTGGCCGCGGGCGGCCAGCACGCCGCCCATCTCTGCGCCTTCGCCCGCCGGCGGGACGGCGAGGTCGCCGTCGTCGTGGTGCCCCGCCTGACGGCGCGCCTCACGGATCAGGGCGCGCGGCTGCCCCTGGGACCGGCGGTGTGGGGCGACACGCATGTCCGGGTGCCGGAGGACCTGCCCGGTCCGCTCACCCATGCCTTCACCGGGGCGCGCCCGCGCATCGAGCGGCGTGCCGGCGGGCCGGTCCTGCTCGTGGGGCGGCTGCTCGAGGCCTTCCCCGTGGCCTTGCTCGCGCGAGAGGAGCACGGAGGATGATGGCCAACACGCCCCGAGACCCGATGCGTGGCGACGTCCGGGCGATCTGGATCGCCAACGTGTGGCCCGAGCTGGACGGCGGCCGCTTCCCCGTCAAGCGCGTGGCCGGAGAGCGATTCGAGGTCAGCGCGGACATCCTGTGCGAAGGGCACGGCGCGCTCTCCGCCGTGCTGCGGTACCGGACGGTGAAGGACACCGCCTGGCGCGAGACGCCCATGGCCCCCGTGGACAACGACCGCTGGGCCGCGGACTTCCTCCTGGAGGAGAACGCCCGGTACCTCTACACCGTCGAGGCCTGGACCGATCCCTCCCGGACCTGGGCGCGCGACCTCGAGAAACGGCTCGCCGCCGGGATGGACGTCACGAGCGAGCTGCTGGAGGGCGCGGCGCTCCTGCGGACGGCGCTCGCGCGGGCGGCCGACGCCGACCGCCGCCGCATCGAGGAGCGCCTCGCCGCGG
>Ga0209343_10002885_pt1 | contig 21927 bp, 22 predicted proteins | sample RifCSPlowO2_02_FD_184026 | JGI IMG/M metagenome (GOLD analysis project Ga0209343, IMG submission 184026) | Groundwater microbial communities from Rifle, Colorado - Rifle CSP2_plank lowO2_0.2 (SPAdes) (version 2) | ecosystem: Environmental > Aquatic > Deep subsurface > Groundwater | place... | reverse complement strand
GGCCGTCATCACCCTGCGTGGTCTGGCGAGCGTCCGGTACGACGGACCGGCGGGCAGCGGGTCGGGCACCCAGGTCATCGTGGTGGCCCTGCCCGACCGCGCCCGGCTGGAGGCCCTGAGTCCGATGGGGACCGCGGTCCTGATCCTGGCCATCCGGGGGGACCTCCTCACGGCGCACGCCCCGACGCAGCACGAGTACGCCGTCGGGCGGGCTACCCGCGAGACCCTGGGTCGGCTGGCCCGGCTTTCGATACCGCCCGGGCCGCTCCTGCGGCTTCTGGTGGGCCTGCCGCCGCTTCCCATCCGGCCGGGCGATCCCCGGGTCCGCGTGACCGTGGAGGCCGCCAGCATCCGGGTGGAGTCCGTGGACGGCGCGTTCTGGCAGCGGATGTGGATGGGTCCCGACGGAGCCTGGGTCGAGCGGGGGGAGCTGGGGGAGGCGGCCGGCCTCCTCCTGCGCTTCCAGTTCGGCGAGCGCCGGCGGCTGGACGGCGCGACGGTTCCCTTCGGGGTTCAGCTCGAGGAGGTCACCGCCGGAACCACGCTGGTCATCCGGTACGAAACCGTGCGGCTCAACGAGCCGGTGGAGTCGTGGCTGTTCGAGCTCCCGCGACCGGCGGATGGGCGGACCCGCATCCTTGATCTGGGCGGCGGGCCCCCGCCCTAGGATACGGCCCCGTGGATGAACTGGTCATCTCCTCCCCAGCCAAGATCAACCTCTTCCTGGAGGTGGTCGGTCGCCGCCCCGACGGCTTCCACGAAATCGAGTCCGTGATGCAGCAGGTGGACCTGTGCGACCAGGTCCACCTGCGCCGGAGCCCGCGCGACATTCGGGTCAGCGTGGCGGGGGCCGAGCTGCCGCCGGGTCGCGGAAATCTGGCGTACAAGGCGGCCGCCCTGATCCTGGAAACGGCCGGGCATCGGGGTGGGGTGCATATCCACCTGGAGAAGCGCATCCCGGTGGCGGGAGGCCTGGGGGGCGGCTCGAGCAATGCCGCGGCCGTGCTGGTGGGGCTCAACCGCTTGTACGATCTCGGCCAGTCCCGGGAGACCCTGTACACGCTCGGGGCCCAGCTGGGGAGCGATGTCCCCTTCTTCCTGAGCGATGGGCTGGCGGTCGCCACGGGACGGGGCGAGGTGCTGATCCCGCTCTCACCCTGGCCGCCGCAGTGGCTGGTCCTGGCGAATCCGGGGGTGCCGATCTCTACCGCCTGGGCCTACCGGGAGGCGAGTTCAAAATTGACAGACTGGCAGCGACGCGCTACTATCCACACTTTCATTGCTGGCGGTCGCCTCGCCTGGCCGCCCACCTGGGCGTTCAATCGCCTGGAGGCGGTGGTCCTGCCCCACCGGGGCGAGGTTCGGGCCCTGAAGGCCCTCCTCCGGGAGGGCGGGGGGTCGCCGGTCCTCATGTCCGGCAGCGGGGCGTCGCTGTTTGCCGTGGTACCCGACGCCGGGATCGGCCACGCCCTGGCAGCCCGGGCGCAGGCGAGCGGGGCCTTCGCCGCGGCCGTCACGACGCTGCCGCACAACCCGATCCTGACCGCCATGGCGTGAGGCCGCCCGGAGGCGCAGGCTGCCCTGGGCGACGCCGGGCGGGGCGGGGGATGGCTCCGTCGCGCGGGGATCTCGTGCGTGCACCGGACGTCGCGATTGGGGCGTGGCCAAGCGGTAAGGCTCGGGACTTTGGATCCCGCATCCGGAGGTTCGAATCCTCCCGCCCCAGCCAGCGTGCTGCCAATGCCGGGGAATCCATGCAGGTCAACCGAATCCATGCCGGTCCCCCAGGGAGAGAGAAAGGCCATGCCCGCTGAACTGGTGTTGACCGCGGGAAGCGCACACCCGCACCTGGCGCAGGAGATCGCGGACTCCCTGGGGACGCGCCTGGCCGAGGCGGAGGTGTCCCAGTTCTCGGACGGCGAGGTGTTCGTGCAGGTGAACCAGAACGTCCGCGGCGCCGATGTCTTCGTCATCCAGCCCACCTGCCCGCCGGTCAACCAGAACCTCATGGAGCTCCTGATCATGATCGATGCCCTAAAGCGGGCGTCGGCCTTCCGGGTCACGGCGGTCATTCCGTACTACGGATACGCGCGGCAGGACCGGAAGGTGCAGCCCCGGGTCCCCATCACCGCCAAGCTGGTGGCGGACCTGATCACCGCTGCGGGGGCCCACCGGGTTCTGACCATGGATTTGCACGCCGGGCAGATCCAGGGCTTCTTCAACATCCCGGTGGATCATCTGTTCGCGGCGCCGGTGCTGCTGCAGTACTTCCAGCAGCGGCTGGCGCAGCAAGCCTGGGGAGACCTGGTGGTGGTGGCCCCCGACGCCGGCGGTGTGGAGCGGTCCCGGGCCTTCGCCAAACGGCTGGGAACGTCGCTGGCCATCATGGATAAGCGCCGGACCGGGACCAACGAGTCCAAGATCATGCACGTCATCGGCGATGTGCGGGACCGGGACGTGATCCTGCTGGACGACATCATCGACACCGCCGGGACCATCATCCAGGCCGTCTCCGCCCTGAAGGAGGAGGGGGCCCACCGGATCCTGGCGAGCTGCACGCACGCGGTGCTCTCGGGGCAGGCGATCGAGCGGCTGGAGGCGTCGGTGATCGAGGAAGTGGTTGTCACCAACACCATTCCGCTCCGCGAGGATCAGCAGAGCAAGAAGATCACGGCCCTGTCGGTGGCCCCGCTCCTGGCGGAAGCGATCCACCGCATTCATACCGAGACCTCGGTCAGCTCGCTCTTCGTCTGAGGACGAGGCGGCGCGTCGCCCGGGAGGGCAGGCACGCGCTGGCAGGCCCTTCCCCCGCCACGATCCGCGGCGCGCGGGGGGGCCCGTGGCGCCTGGGTATCGGACGCACGGCGCGTGAGGGTTCTCGGCCGCGGAGGAGGCGACCGGGACCGCAGTCGGCAATCGTCACTCAGTGGTTGGAGGCACGCATGGCAAGTGTGGACCTGAAAGGCCAAGTCCGAACCGTCGTCGGGAAATCGGGGGCAAAGCGATTGCGCCGGGCTCGGCGAATCCCCGGCGTCGTCTACGGCGGTGCGCGGGGCTCGGTCCCCGTGGTGGTGAACCCGCAGGAACTGCTCTCGGCCCTGGAGGCCGGCGAGAACGTTCTGATCAACCTGTCCCTGGATGGGGCCGATGGGACCCAGACCTGCACGGTGATCCTCAAAGAGCTGCAGATGGATCCGGTCAAGGGGCGACCGCTCCACGCCGATTTCCAGGAGATCTCCATGGAGCGGAAGATCCGGGTGGAGATCCCCTTGGTCCCGACCGGCGAATCCGTGGGAGTGAAGGGCAAGGGCGGCATCCTGGAACAGCCGCTGCGCCAGCTCTTCGTCGAATGTCTCCCGTTGAACATTCCGGATCGCATCACGGTAGACGTCTCGGCTCTGGATATCGGTGACGCCATCCACGTCCGCGACCTGACCGTGGCGGAGGGCGTCCGGATCCTGGAGGATGCCGGCCGGGTCGTGGCATCGGTCGTGGCCCCGGCGGCCGAGGAAGTGGTGGCCCCGGTGGAGGAGAAGCCGGCCGAGCCCGAGGTGGTGGGCAAGAAGGAGAAGGAGAAGGCGGAGGCAGAGGCCGAGCCGGAGACCAAGGAGACCAAGACGAAGGCCGAGGCCAAGACGAAGTAGGTGGGGGCGATTCGGGAGGTGGACTGGCTCGTGGTGGGGCTGGGGAACCCCGGCCCGGAGTACGCGCGCACCCGGCACAACGTGGGGTTCCAGGTGGTGGAGCGGCTGGCGGTCGAGGCGGGGACCTGCTTCGGCGCGGGTCGCTTCCAGGCGGCCGCGGCGGCGGCGGATCTGTCCGGCATCCCCATCATCCTGCTCAAGCCACACACCTTCATGAATCTCAGCGGGCCCTGCGTGGCGGGCTGGCTGGAGGCGGTGGGGCTGTCGCCGGAGCGGTTGGTGGTGGTCCACGACGACCTGGATATTTCGCTGGGATGGCTCCGGGTCACGGGGGGCGCGGGCGCGGGCGGACACCGGGGTGTCCTCTCGATCCAGGAGGCCCTGGGGATCCAGGACTTTCCCCGGGTCCGGGTGGGGATCGGGCGCCCGCAGGAAGGCCAGGACGCGGTCGACCGGGTCCTGGAGGAATTCACGCCGGAGGAACTCCCGGCGGTGGCGGAGATGCTGGAACGGGCGGCCGGGGCCGTGCGGACGCTGATCTGCCACGGACTGGTCTCGGCCATGGATCGATTCAACGGTCGGTCGCGCGCCTCCGGCGCGTCGGCATGAGGAACCAGCACACGGGAAGGGAGGTGACAGCTTGCGCTCGTACGAGGTGATCTTCATTCTGGATCCCGCCTTGGGGGATGATGGGGTGGATGCGGCCATCGCCGCCGCCAGCGGTATCGTGACCAAGGAGGGGGGCGAGGTCGCTGAGGTCCAGAAGTGGGGCAAGAAGCGCCTGGCCTATGAGATCAAGAAGCGACGGGAAGGACACTACGCGTTCCTGCGGCTCCGGGCGCCGGTGAAGGCCGTGACCGAACTGGAGCGGCATCTGCACATCGCCGAATCGGTGCTGAAGTTCCTGACGGTGCTGGCGCCGGCACTCCGGCGCAGGCCCGTCAAGGCGAAGGCGTCCGCACCGGCTCCCAAGGAATCGGACACCCACGGCATGACCGTGGGTGTCCATGGCGAGGCCGTGGGGTCCCGGCGGACCGGTGCGGAGGTCCAGGAGGCCTGATCGTGGCCAGTTTCAACAAAGTCATCCTCATGGGGAACTTGACCCGGGATCCTGAGCTCCGCTATATCCCCAGCGGAGCGCCGGTGTGCAACTTCGACCTGGCGGTCAACCGGTCCTACACGACCCAGGGCGGGGAGCGGCGGGACGAGGTGTGCTACATCACCATCGTCGTGTGGGGCAAGCAGGCGGAGAGCTGCGGCGAGTATCTCGGCAAGGGCCGGACGGTCCTGGTCGAGGGCCATCTGCAGCAGCGGTCCTGGGAGACGCCGGAGGGGCAGAAGCGCTCCAAGCACGAGGTCGTGGCGGAGCGCGTGCAGTTCCTCGGCCCCCGGAAGGCGGCCGAGGGTCCCGCCGCCGGCGAGGATCAGGCGGAGCCCCCGCGGGCGCCCGAGCAGGACGAGGTTCCATTCTGATTCCGGTCGGGCCCCCGGGAGCGGACGCCCCGAGAGGGAATTGAGCCCCCGCCGCTCTGCGCGCGGGCGGCAGGAGCGAGACACGTGCTGAATAAACGGCGAACCTACCGACGCCAGAAGGTCTGCAAGTTCTGCCTGGACAAGGTCCTGCAGGTGGACTTCAAGGACGTGAAGCGGCTGCGCAATTACGTGAGCGACCGGGGGAAGATCATCCCGCGGCGGATCTCGGGGAACTGCGCCCGCCACCAGCGGCAACTCACCATTGCCATCAAGCGGGCGCGGAGCATCGCTCTCCTGTCCTTCGCGGCGGAGCTGGCCTAGACCTGCCACGGATGGGATCGGTGGAAGCGGAGGTGCGGGTGGTTCACACGCGATGGCTGGCCATGGCCGCGGAGGTCATCCTGGCCGCCCTCGTGGTGGTGGGCGTGCTGGCCTCGGGGAGTGTCTTCCCGATCCTGGGCGTGTTCCTCAGCCTGCTGTCCCCGCTGCCCTTCGTGCTCCTCCGGCTGCGGCATGGGTTCCCCGGCCTCGCCCTGGCCTTGGCCCTCACGACCGTGGCATTGGGTGGACTCACCTCGGCGCAGCAGGGGCTGGCGTTTCTCCTGGAGTACGGGCTCCCCGCGATCCTCCTGGCGGAAGGGCTGCGCCGGGCCAGCCGACCCGAGGTCGTGGTGACGGGCGTGGCCGCCCTCCTCACGCTGGGAGGGGTCGGGGTCCTGGTCCTGGCGTCGGACCAGTGGGCCCGGCCGCTGGCCGCCGTCTCGCAGCACGTGGAAGCGCTCCTGGGGAACATGGAGGCCTTCACGGCGCGGGTGGGGCTGACCGGGGAGGGGCCCCCGCCGCTGGTCGGATCGGCGGGGATGCTCCGGACCTTTCTGCTGATGGCGTTCCCCGGCCTGTTCTTCGCGGGGAGCCTCCTTACGGCCTCGGGCTACATGCTGCTCCTGCGCAGCCTGATCCAGCGGTGGCCCACCCAGCTCGGCGGGCTGACCCCGCCGCCGTTCCGGTGGGAGCTTCCCGAACTCTTGGTGTGGGCGTTCATCGGGGCGGGCACCCTCTATCTCACGGGCCTGCCCTGGCTCCAGGCCGTCGGGCTGAACGTCCTCATCATCCTGCTCGGCCTGTATTTTCTCCAGGGGCTGAGCATTGCCGCGTTCCTGTTCCAGCGGTTCCACCTCCCCCGGGTCCTGGCGACCCTGTCGGTGCTGCTGCTGTTGTTCCAGCCGTTCCTCACGCTGCTGGTCGCGGGAGTGGGACTGTTCGACGTGTGGTTTGCCTTCCGGCGCCTGAGCGTGCCCAAGACGCCCGGACGGACGTAGGACGGAGAGCGGAGAGCCGCGAGCCGCGAGCCGAGAGTCGGGAGCCGAGAGGCGGTCGAAGAAGGCCGATTGCACCGCGTACAACCACGACATGACATGGTAAACGGAGCGTGCCCATGAAAGTCATCCTGATGCAAAAGGTCGAGCGCCTGGGAGAGCCGGGGCAGCAGGTGGAGGTGGCGGACGGGTATGCCCGCAACTACCTCCTGCCCAAGCAGTTGGCCGTCCCGGCCACGCCGGGCCACGTGAAGTCCCTGGCGCAATTGACGGCCCAGAGCAAGAACCGGGAGGAACGGGCCAAGCACGAGGCGGCCGCCCTGGCGGAGCGGTTGGCCGCGGTTCAGGTCACCCTGGGACGGCGGGCGAGCGAGGAGGAGACGGCCGGCCCGGGCGATGCGGCCGCTCCCGCTGCGCCCGCGGCGGACGCCCCCCGCCCGGGCGGGGTCGCGCGTCCCGTGCGACTCTTCGGCTCGGTGACCGCCCAGGACATCAGCGAGGCGCTGTCCGCCCAAGGCCTGACCGTGGACAAGAAGCAGATTCTCCTGGCCGAGCCGATCAAGACACTCGGGGCGCACCGGGTCCCGGTGCGCCTGCACGCCGAGGTGGTGGCGGACCTGACCGTCACGGTCGAGCGCGAGGCCTGAGGCCTCCCGATTGGTCACGCATCCCCATGCCCGAACCGGCGCTCATCTCCGACAGAATCCCCCCGCAGAACCTGGAGGCGGAGATCTCCATCCTGGGGGCCGTGCTCCAGGATCCGGCAGCCCTCCTGAAGGCCATGGAGGTGCTCCGGGCCGCCGACTTCTACAAGGAGGCCCACCGGAAGATCTTCAGCGCGTGCATCGATCTCTTCGAGCGGAACGAGCCCGTGGACCTGGTGACGCTGGCCAACGAGCTCATGCGCCGCAAGCAGCTCGAGGAGGTGGGCGGGGCCAGCGCCTTGAGCAGCCTGGTGGACGCCGTGCCGACGGCGGCCAACATCGCCTATCACGCGCGGATCGTGAAGGACAAGGCCCTCCTGTACGCCCTGATCCAGAAGGCCACGGCGGTGGTTTCCCGCGCCTACGCGGACAAGGACGACGTGGACGAGGTCCTGGACTGGGCCGAGCAGCAGATCTTCGAGATCTCCCAGGACAAGATCAGCCGGTCCTTCGTCCCGGTGAAGAGCGTCCTCAAGGGCACCTTCCAGCTCATCGAGAAGCTGTACGACCGCAAGAGCCACGTCACGGGCGTCCCCACGGGCTTCAAGAAGTTCGACGAGATGACGGCCGGGCTCCAGCCCTCTGAACTCATCGTGGTGGCGGGTCGGCCCTCCATGGGGAAGACCAGCTTCTGCCTCAACGTCGCCCAGCACGCCGCCATCCACGAGCAGACCCCGGTGGCCATCTTCAGCCTGGAGATGTCCAAGGAGCAGCTGGTCCAGCGCATGCTCTGCTCCGTGGCCAGCGTGGACTCCCACAAGCTCCGCACCGGCTACCTCTCGGATGCGGACTGGCCGAAGCTGACCACCGGCGCGGGCCGCCTGTCTGAGGCCCCCATCTTCATCGACGACACCCCAGGCATCTCCCTGCTGGAGATGCGGGCCAAGGCGCGGCGTCTGATGGCGGAGCAGCAGCTCGGCCTCGTGATCATCGACTACCTGCAGCTCATCTCCGGCCGGGGGCGGGCCGAGAGCCGGCAGCAGGAGATCTCCGAGATCTCCCGGTCCCTCAAGGCCATGGCCAAGGATCTGAACGTGCCGGTGGTGGCCCTGTCGCAGCTCTCGCGCGCCGTGGAGGCGCGCCAGCCCCCGCGGCCGCTGCTGTCGGATCTCCGCGAATCCGGCGCCATCGAGCAGGATGCCGATGTGGTGATCTTCTTGTACCGGCCGGCCTTCTACCGGACGCGGAAGGACGAGGAGCTGGAGGAGCCTGAGGATAACACCACCGAGGTGATCATCGGGAAGCAGCGGAACGGGCCGACAGGCACGGTGCACTTGGCCTTCCTGCGGGAGTACACCCGCTTCGAGGATCAGGAGCGGGAGCGCGAGTTCCCGGGGGAACCTCCGGAGGCGACGTGAACATCTCCCCGATACAGGCAGGGTGGGCGGGGCGCGCGAGCATCCGGGGAGCGGTCTCTGCGCTGTGCCTTCTCATGGTCATGGCGCCTCTGGCCCGCGCGGCCGACGCCCCGCACGCTGCCGGCGGCGCGGGGTGGAATCTCTGGCCCTTCTACGAGGAACGGGACGACCCCGTGGACCGGGTGCACGTCCGGGGTGGCCTGGGGCCGCTCCTCACGTTCGACCGGTCGCGGGATGGCGCGGTCCGCAGGCTGGCCATCCGGCCGATGTTCCACTGGCGCGAGGAGCGGCCGGCCCAGCGCCTGGCGTGGGAGGTTCTGTACCCGCTCATGAGCTATACCCGGACCGAGCGGGACTGGGAGTTCCAGTTCCTCCAGCTCCTGAACCTCCGGGAAGAGGGGTCCCAGCCGCAGGAGCGAGAGCGGCGCCAGGACTTCTTTCCCCTGTACCTCAGCGGCACCGCCGAGACGGGAGAGACCTACCACGCCGTCGTTCCGTTCGGCGGACGTCTCTTGAACCGGCTGGGGACGGACGAGATCGAGTTCGCCCTGTTCCCCCTCTACGCACGATTCGTCAAACAAGGAACGGAGACCCGCTACTTCCCCTGGCCGATCCTGTCCGTGACCCGGGGAGAGCAGCGCTCGGGCTTCCGGATCATCCCCCTGTACGGGGAGGACGTGAAGGCGGGGGTCTTTGAGAAGCGGTTCGTCCTCTGGCCGCTCTTCCTGCAGCAGCGGACCGGCCTGGACGGCGACAGCCCGGAGGAAACCCTCTCCGTTCTGCCCCTCTTCGTCAGCCAGCGGTCCCCGGCCCGCGACAGCACCACCGTCCTGTGGCCGTTCTTCACCTACACGGTCGACCGGGAGCGGCAGTACGAGGAATGGGACCTGCCCTGGCCGCTGATCAAGATCGCCCGGGGGGAGGGCCGCAAGATCAACCGGTTCCTGCCCCTGTTCTCCCTCGAGGAGCGCGTGCTGCGGAACGAGTTCCTCCTGCGGGAGCTGAAGAGCACGGAGCTCATCCTGCTGTTCCCCCTGTATCTGCGAAGCCAGGAGGAGACCTCCCGGAGCCTCAAGGTCCGGCACCGGGTGCTCTGGTGGCTGTACTCGGATACGGAGGAGACAGGGCAGGATGGCGCGACGCGGCGGGTGGACGCCTGGCCACTTTTCCGTTACCAGCGCGACCGGGAAGGGGCGGTCCAGTTCCAGACCGTGGCCCTGCTGGAGGCCTTCCTGCCGGGCAACGAGCGGATCGAGCGCAGCTACTCCCCGCTGTGGGCCGTGTACACCTACCGGCGGAACCCCGAGGGGGATCAGGTGCGATCGTTCCTGTGGAACCTGGTGCGCCACGAGGAGACGAGCGGGGGAGTGGCCATCGAGCTCCTGGGGCCGGTGCTGGCCTACCGGGAGCGTGGCGAGGACGCCCACCTCTCGGTGCTGGGCGGTCTCCTGGAGTACGAGGTCAAGGAGCGGACCCGGTCGGTGCGCCTGTTCCAGGACCTGATCTTTACCTGGACGGCCGTGCCGCAACCGCTGGCTGCCCTGGAGCCCGCGGGAGGCGCCCGGTGAACGCCCTGCGCGGACGACTGGAACGCTTCCTCCACGGGATCGGCGACGGGGCGAGTCTCTTCCTGGAGACGCTGTACTGGTGCAAGGCGGCCCCCCGCAACACCGACAAGATCCTGGCCCACCTGCTGGAATTCGGCAATGCCACGCTGCCCATCGCCTCCCTGATGGCCCTGTTCATCGGGGGCGTCCTGGCGCTGCAGACCGGCTCGCGCCTGGCCCAGTTCGGCCTGGAAGGAAACATCGGCGGGATCGTCGGCCTCAGCATGGTGAAGGAGCTGGGGCCGGTCATGACCGCGCTCCTGGTGGCGGGGCGGGTCGGCTCGGCCATCGCCGCCGAGGTCGGGGCCATGAACGTCTACGAGGAGATCGACGCCCTCAAGACCCTCAACATCAATCCGGTCCGGTACCTGGTGATGCCGCGCCTGCTGGCCAGCGTCATCGCCGTCCCGGCCCTGGCCATGTACGTGAATGTCATCGGGCTGCTGGGCGGGGCGGTGGTGTCCGCGATCAATCCCAAGATCAGCGTGAGCCTGCGCCTGTTCCGCCTGAACTTCCAGGAGGTGGTCAAGTTCAGCGACGTGATAGACAGCGTCATCAAGTCGGTGGTCTTCGGGATGGTCGTGGCCCTCACCTGCTGCTACGTGGGCCTGCGGACCACCGGCGGCCCCGAAGAGATCGGCCGGGCCGTGACGCGGGCGGTGGTCCTGTCGTTCATGCTGATCTTCGTCCTCAACTACCTGATCACCCGCAGCCTGATGTGACCCATGGGCTTCTGGAACCGCTGGCTGCCCGATACCAATTTCCGCCCCGAGTTCGAGGGGCCGCGTTCGGAGGAGCGGACCCGGTCCGGGGTCCGCGTGGAGGTGCAGCGCCTGAACAAGTTCTTCGGCGCCCACCACGTCCTGCGGGACCTGGACCTCGGCGTGGAGCCGGGCGAGACCTTCGTCATCTTCGGCCCCTCGGGCTGCGGCAAGTCGGTCCTGCTCAAGCACATCACCGGTCTGCTTCTGCCCGACTCGGGGCGCATCCTGGTGGACGGCGAGGACCTGCAGGCCGGCGAGGGGCGCCGCCGCTTCCGCATGGCCATGGTCTTCCAGTCCTCGGCGCTCTTCAATTCACTCTCGGTGGGGGAGAACGTCGGGCTCTGGCTGAAGGAGCACCGCGTCTCCGGCCCGGCCGCGATCGCCAGCGTGGTGGCGGAGAAGCTCCAGCTGGTCGGCCTCAGCGGCAGCGAGCACGCCATGCCCTCGGAGCTGTCGGGCGGCATGAAGAAGCGAGTCTCCATCGCCCGGGCCCTGGCGGTCAACCCCCACCTGATCCTGTACGACGAGCCCACGGGGGGTCTGGATCCGGTGCTGACCGAACAGATCGGCCACGTGATCGCGGACCTGAAGCAGCTCAAGATCACCTCCCTGGTGGTCACCCACGACCTGAACCTGGGCTTCGCGGTGGCGGACCGCCTGGGAATGATCCACGAGGGCCGGCTCATCGAGGTCGGAACGCCGGAGCGCATCCGGGCCACCACGAACCCGGTGGTGCAGGCGTTCATCAGCACCCAGATGAAAGTCCTGGCCCGATGACAATCCTGGAAGGAGGCAGGGAGCCATGGCCATGTCAAGGGAGGTCAGGGTCGGTCTGTTCCTGGTCGTCGCCTTTCTCATCCTCATCGCGCTGTTCGAGCTGGTGGGGAAGGAGACGATCTTCGCCCGGATGGTGGAATACCGCACCTCCTTCAAGGCCATCCCCGGCCTGAAGCTGGGGGACCCGGTCCGGCTGGCGGGCGTGGACGTGGGCACCGTCCGGGACATCCGGGTCATCGGGGCCCGGGTGGAGGTGGTGGTGCGGGTCAAGCCGGGGACCCCGGTCAAGACCGACTCCATCGCCACCATCAAGCTGACGAGCCTGCTGGGCACGAACTTCGTGGATCTGACCTTCGGCTCGCCCGCGACCCAGGTGGCGCCCCCGGGGAGCCTCCTGCAGAGCAGCGAGCCCCCCGACCTCAACACGCTCCTGGCGCGGCTGAATGACGCGGCCGGGGACGTCCAGACCCTGGCCAAGCAGGTCAACGAGGGCCTGGGGAAGAGCATCGAGCCGATCAGCGCGGCCTTCCAGAGCATGGACAAGATTGCCAAGAAGATCGAGAAGGGCGAGGGGACGCTGGGCCGTCTGATCACGGATGACGGCCTGTACCGGGAGATCCGGGGGATCGCGGGCAACCTGAGCCGGGTGAGCGAGCAGATCGCGAAGGGGGAGGGCACCCTGGGCAAGATGGTCGCCGACGATGCGCTCTACAAGGATCTGCGGACGCTGACCACGGACCTGCGAGGCACCGCGGGGAGCTTCACCCGGGTCATGAAGGACATCGAGAGCGGCAAGGGCAGCCTGGGCAAGCTCGTGCGGGACGAGACGTTCTACAACGAGGCGCGGGAGGCCTTGACCGGGCTGCGCACCGTGTCCAAGCGGATCACCGAGGGCAAGGGCACCCTGGGCAAGCTGGTCAACGACGAGGCCCTCTACACCGACATGAAGGGGGCCGTGGCCAGCCTGAACGGGATCATGAAGAAGGTCGAGCGGGGCGAGGGCACCCTGGGCAAGCTGGTCAACGACGATTCGCTCTACTTCACCGCGAAGGACAGCCTGAAGAAGGTGGGGAAGGGCGCCGATCAGCTCCGCGAGCAGGGGCCGCTCAGCATCATCGGCATCGGGATCCAGGCGCTGGGCGCCTTCTGACATTTAACCGCCAAGGCGCCAAGAACGCCAAGGGGGCAATCCGGCAGCCCGGGAATCTGGCCATCAGGGATTCCCGGCTGTCCGACTGTCCCAGTGCCACGTCATCTTGGCGACCTTGGCGTCATGGCGGTTGATGTTTCTCCGGATTCGGGCAAACAGGCGACTCGCGTGACCGGCAAGCGCAGCCATTTCGAGTGCCAGCAGTGCGGGCACCAGGCGCCGCGCTGGCTGGGGAGGTGTCCGGACTGCGGCACCTGGGGGAGTCTGACCGAAGTCCTGGCTCCGGCCGGGGCCTCCCGGGAGGGGACGGGCCGGGCCCGGGGGGGCGGGCTGGCCGCCCCCGTGGCTCCCGTCCCCATCGCCGGGGTGGCCGGGATAGAGCACCGGCGGGTGCGGACGGGGATCGGCGAGCTGGACCGGGTCCTGGGCGGCGGCCTGGTCCCGGGCTCGGTGATCCTGGTAGGCGGGGAACCGGGCGTGGGAAAATCCACGCTCCTGCTCCAGGCTGCAGGCGCGCTGGCGCGGCAGGGGCTGATCCTCCTGTACGTCTCCGGCGAGGAGTCCCTGGCCCAGGTCAGCGAGCGGGGGCGCCGCCTCGGCGCCGATGCCCCCGGGCTCTATCTCGCCTCCGAGACCTCACTGGACGCCATCCTGGAGCATATCGCCGCCCTCAAGCCCGCCGTGGTCGTGGTGGACTCGATCCAGACGACCTGGAGTCCCGCCCTCGAATCCGCCGCTGGCAGCCTGAGCCAGGTCCGCGAGGCGGCGGGCCGGCTCCTGGACGTGGCCAAACGCCAGGAGGTGATCGTGTGGCTCATCGGCCACGTCACCAAGGAGGGCAGCCTGGCGGGCCCCAAGGCCCTGGAACACATCGTGGACACGGTCGTCTACTTCGAGGGCGACCGGCAGCAGGCCACCCGGATCCTCCGGGCCACGAAGAATCGCTTCGGTCCCACCGATGAGGTGGGCGTCTTCGAGATGCGGGCCGAGGGCCTCGCCCCGGTGGACAATCCCTCCGCCCTGTTCCTGGCCGAACGCCCGGGGGACGCCCCCGGCTCCGTCGTCGTGGCCACGCTGGAGGGCACGCGTCCCATCCTGGTCGAGCTGCAGGCGTTGGTGTCTCCCACGGGGGCGGCGATCCCGCGACGGGTGGCGAACGGGCTGGACTTCCAGCGGGTGGCCATGCTCCTGGCGGTCCTGGAGAAGCGGCTCCGGGTGGGGCTGGGGGCCTCGGATGTGTTCCTGAACGTGGCCGGGGGCCTCACGGTGCGGGAGCCGGCGGCGGACCTGGGGGTGCTGGCCGCCGTCCTCTCCAGCGTGCGGAACGTGCCCGTGGAGGCGACCTGGGCTTTCTTCGGCGAGGTCGGGTTGGGGGGTGAAGTGCGGCGCGTGGCCCAGACGGACAGACGCCTCCAGGAACTCACACGCCTCGGTTTCACCCGGGCCATCACGGCGCAATCGGCCGCGGAGGCGGTGCCGGCGGGGGGGGCCATCGCCACCGTGGGCCTCTCGCACGTGGGTGAACTGGCCGAGATGTTCGTATCGGCTGGCAAAATGCGGTTTGACTGACCGGTCGGATTTTGGTACCATGAGTGGAAATTTCCCTCACAAAAAGGGGTGCAGCGATGTTTACCGTGGGGCAGAAAGTCGTCTATCCAACGCATGGGGTGGGACGCATCGAGGCCATCGAGCAGAAGGAGGTCTCCGGCAGCCGGCAGTCCTTTTACATCCTGCGCATCCTGGGCAATGATATGACGATCATGGTGCCCACGGGAAATGCCGAGCGCGTTGGGTTGCGCCAGTTGATCGGCCGGAAGGAAGTCCGCAAGGTGATGGAGATCCTGCGCAAGAAGGATGTCGAGATCTGTCCGAACTGGAACCGCCGCTTCAAGGACAACCTGGAGCGGATCAAGACGGGATCGCTGTACGAAGTCGCCACGGTGTTGCGCAAACTCGTCCTGCTGCAGAAGGATCGGAACCTGTCCTTCGGCGAAAAAAAGATGCTGGAGAACGTGCGGCAACTCCTGGTGAGCGAGATCTCCCACGCCGTCGGCATTGACGAAGGGGACGCCCGCTCGATGGTGGACCGGACCATCGCCAAGGCCTGAGGTCTCCCGCGCCGGGAGGAGGTGACCCCTGTGTCGGAGCCGGTGCTGCGCGTGCTGTTCGTCGCCCTGTGCGGGGCGGCGGGCCTCCTGCTGCTGACGCTCCAGCGCGGTGGCGAGGGGCCGTGGATCGTCGGCATCCTGGTGGGCCTGGCCTTCGGCCTCCTGGTGGTGGCGCTGGAACAGCGGCTCCGCCGGATCCCCGGGAAAACCATCTTCCATACCCTGGTGGGGTTCGTCCTCGGCCTGGTGGTTGGGCGGGTGGTGTATGCGGCGGTGGCCAACTTCCTGGTGGCCTTCCCTCCCTTCGTCGGCACCTTCGCCCAGACCCTCTGCCTGGTGGGCGGCGGGTACCTGGGGGCGCTGGTGGCCCTGGACAAGGGCCGGGAGTTCAACTTCGCCGGCGTCATCCGCCTGCTGAAGGAGCAGCCCCGGGCCGAGAGCTACAAGCTGCTGGATACCTCGGTCATCATCGACGGCCGCATCGCCGACATCACGGAGACCGGCTTCCTGGAGGGCACGCTGATCATTCCCCAGTTCATCCTGCGCGAGTTGCAGCACATCGCCGACTCCTCCGATCCCCTGAAGCGGAACCGGGGCCGCCGGGGCCTGGACATCCTCCAGAAAATCCAGAAGAAGGTGGACATCCGGGTCGAGATCAGCGACATGGAGTTCCCCGAGATCCGCGAGGTGGACAACAAGCTGGTGGCCATGGCCAAGACCCTGAACGCCAAGATCGTCACCAACGACTTCAACCTGAACAAGGTGGCCGAGCTGCACGGGGTCGGGGTCCTGAATATCAACGAGCTCACCAACGCCCTGCGGCCGGTAGTCCTGCCGGGCGAGGACATGCGGGTCTACGTCCTCAAAGAGGGTAAGGAGTACAACCAGGGCATCGCCTACCTGGACGATGGCACGATGGTCGTGGTGGACAACGGGCGGCGGCACATCGGCCAGACGATTGATGTGTGCGTCACCTCGGTCCTGCAAACCACGGCCGGGCGCATGATCTTCTCGCGCCTGAAGGAAGAGGCGGAGGCCGCCTGAACCAGCGCTAATCCCAAATCCCACTTCCCGAATCCCAAGCGCAGGTGCGGGGCCAGCGAGGCCGTGTGGGATTTGGGGCGGGGGATTTGGGATTTTCCTTGTGGGGAGCCACGGGATGCACGTGACCGCCATCGTGCCGGCGGCCGGGGGCGGAACCCGAATCGCGGGTGTACTGCCCAAGCAGTATCTGCCGCTGGCGGGAATCCCGCTCCTTACCCGCACGCTTCAGGCCCTGCGCGCCTCCCCCCGTGTGGACAGCCTGATCCTGGTGGTGCCCCCCGGCCACGAGATGCGCTGCCGGGCGGAGATCCTGGTGCCCTTCGGCCTCTCCGTGGATGCCATGGTGCCGGGCGGCGAGGATCGCCAGGCCTCGGTGTACGCGGGCCTCCAGCGGGCCAGCCTGGACACCGATCTCATCCTGGTGCACGACGGGGCGCGGCCCTTCATCACGCCGGCGGTGATCCAAGCGGTCGTGGCGGCCGCGGCGGAGGCCGGGGCGGCCGTGGCGGCGATTCCGGTCACGGATACCATCAAGGTGGCTGGCCCGGACGGGTGGCTCTTGGAGACGCCGGATCGCGGCCGCCTTTGGGCGGCGCAGACCCCCCAGGCGTTCCGCACGGCCCTGTTGCGGGAGGCCCACGCCCGGGCCCTACGGGACGGGTTTCGCAGCACCGACGACAGCGCCCTGGTGGAGCGCCTGGGCCATCCCGTGCGGCTGGTCCCGGGCTCCCACGAGAATCTCAAGATCACCACGACGGCCGACCTCGCCCTGGCGGATCAGATCCTGCGGGCGCGGGATGCGGACGCGGGGAGAGCAGGGTGACACCCACAGGCGAGAGCCGGATGCGCGTGGGGGTCGGACTGGACATGCACCGGCTGGTGCCGGGGCGCCCGCTGATCCTGGGAGGGGTCTCCATCCCCTTCGAGCAGGGCCTGGAAGGGGACTCGGACGCGGACGTCCTGACCCACGCGATCCTGGATGCCCTGCTGGGCGCGGCCGGCGAGGGGGACATCGGGACCCACTTCGGGGTGGGCCGCCCGGAGACCCGGGGTATCTCCAGCCTTCTTTTGCTGGAGCGGGTGGTGACGTTGATTGCCGCCAAGGGGTACCACCCGAGCAACGTGGACGCCACCGTCGTCGCCGAGGCGCCCCGGATCGGCCCCCACATCGCGAGCATGCGCGAGAATCTGGCCAGGGTCCTGCGGATCGGGGAGGACCGGGTGAACGTGAAGGGGACGACGGCGAAGGGCATGGGGTGGCTGGGCGCGGGCGAGGGGATCGCGACCATCGCGGTGGCCTGCGTGGTGGCGCTGCCGACGGGACGTCCGGGCGTCTTCTCGCACCGAGGCCGACGGGTTCGCCAGAGTCGGTAGTCGGACCCGGCGTCGTTTTTCTCCCGCTGACCCGCCGCTCCGGAATCGCCGGGGCAGGCAGGTCCCCTTTCCGGGCCGGATGACCACACCGAGACAGGCTGCGCGGGCCCGACCCGCGTGGCCGGTTGCCGCCGGGCTGGCGATGGCGGCGTGAGACACCCCCCATGGCGCTCAGGCTGTACAACACGCTGACTCGGAAGCTGGAGTCCTTCGAGCCCCTCGTCCCGGGGCAGGTGCGGATGTACACCTGCGGCGTCACGGTCTACGACCTCTGCCACATCGGCCACGCCCGCTCCGCCCTGGCGTTCGAGGTGACCCGGCGCTACCTGGAATACTCGGGCTACCGGGTGACGCTCGTCCGGAATTTCACCGACGTGGACGACAAGATCATCAACCGGGCGCGCGCGCTGGGCATCCCGTGGGACGCCCTGGCCCGGCAGTACATCGAGGCGTTCCACCAGGACATGGCGGCCCTGGGCCTGCGCCAGGCGGACATCGAACCCAAGGCCACCGACCACATTCCCGAGATGATCCAGCTCATCCAGACACTGCTGGCGCGTGACCTAGCCTACGTGGTTGATGGGGACGTCTATTACGCCGTGCGCCGATTTCCCGAGTACGGAAAGCTCTCTAACCGCAGCCTCGAGGATCTCCGGGTTGGGGCCCGGATCGAGGTGGACGAGCGGAAACGAGACCCCCTCGACTTCGCCCTGTGGAAGGCTTCCCGGCCGGGTGAGCCGGTCTGGCCCAGTCCCTGGGGGCCGGGTCGGCCCGGCTGGCACATCGAGTGCTCGGCCATGGCCTCGAAATACCTTGGGGAATCTTTCGACGTGCACGCGGGCGGCGAGGACCTGATCTTCCCGCACCACGAGAATGAGATCGCCCAGTCGGAGGGAGCCACGGGCAGGCCCTTCGCCCGGTACTGGCTGCACAACGGATTCGTGACGGTCAATGGCGAGAAGATGGCCAAGTCCCTGGGGAACTTCGTCACGATCCGGGACGCCCTGAGCCGCTTCAGCCCTGAGGCCCTGAAGCTCTTGTTGATCTCGACGAACTACCGTGGACCCCTGGACTACGCCGAATCTGCCGTCCGCGAGAAGGCCAAGGCCCTGGTGGGCATCCAGGATTTTGTGCGGGCGGTGGAGCGCCTGGGGGCGGAGATGCCCGCGGCCGACTCCAGCGTGGGGTGGGCGCCGGAAACAGCCCAGGAGGACCTTCACCCGGCGGAGGCGGCGTTTCGCAAGGCGATGGATGACGACTTCAATACGGCCCGGGCCACGGGGGTGCTCTTCGATCTGGTCCGGGAAGGCAATCGGCTGCTCCAGGAGCCTGGCCGGGCCGGCGCCCCGGAGCCGGGAACCGTCCACGCCCTTCGGGAAGCAGCCGGACTCCTGCGCAGACTCGGCGCGGTGCTGGGCCTCGACCTGCGCGGGGACGGCCCGATCGTGAGCGCATTCGGCTCGGTGCGGCTCGAGCGACCTGCTGACGAGGCGCTCCAGGAACTGGCCGCGCTGCTCAGGCCTGAAGGCTCGCGGCCCGGCGATCTGGAGCGGCGGCTGACCTCGGTGCTTCAAGAGCTCCTTGCCCAGCGCGAGGCCGCGCGGAAGGCCAAGGCCTGGGCCGCGGCCGACACGATCCGGCAGGCGCTGATCGCGCACGGTTTCCGGCTGGAGGATAGCAAATCCGCGACCCACGCGGTGTCGGAGTTCGCGGAGGCGCTCCGGCTCCCCGCCGTGGCCGTCACCCTGGTCAGGGAGTGAAGGCTTCCACGCGCCGCCCTGCCGCAACGGCCGGGGTCGAGGTCCTGGCGGGTCCGCATGCCGTCCTGGAGGCGTTGCGCGCGGGCCGGCGGATCATCCGCAGGATCTCTCTGGCGCGCCAGGAACACGGGGGGGCCGTCGGCGCCATTCTTCGCCTGGCCCAGGATCGGGGAGTGCCCGTCGAGGTCCGGTCGCGATCCGACCTGGATCGCCTCGTCGGAGGAGGGGTTCATCAGGGGATCCTGGCGGAGGCTGGGCCATTTCCATACGTCGAGGCCGAGGAGATTGTCGGGCGGGCCCTCCGCGCATCCGAGGCCGCCTTCCTCGTGGCGCTGGACGGGATCCAGGATCCGCAAAATCTGGGGGCCATCATCCGCACTGCGGAGGCGGCCGGGGCCCACGGCCTCATCCTCCCTCGGGACCGGGCGGCGGCTGTCACCCCCGCCGCGGTTCGCGCGTCAGCCGGGGCGACAGAACAGCTTCCTGTAGCGCGGGTCACGAACCTGGCGGCGTTCCTGGAGTGGGTCAAGGGACAGGGGGTATGGGTCGTGGGAGCGGATCCCACCGGGGAAAGCCTCCTGTACGCCGCGGACTTGAGGGAACCGGTGGCGCTGGTGATCGGGGCGGAGGGTGGAGGATTGCGGCCGCTCATCAAGACTCGGTGCGACATGCGGGTGCGGATTCCCCTCGCGGGGAAGGTGGCATCGCTGAATGCCTCGTCCGCCGCTGCGATCTGCATCTTCGAGGTGATTCGGCAGCGGTCCGGGACGAAAGCAGGTCGTGATTGACAGGAATTGGCAAAAGCGAGTACACTGTCAAAAAGCATGTGCCAAGCCTCCGAATCGACTCGATCCCGGCCGGGCCGGAGAAGCCTCAAAAGAAAAAGCTTGTCGGGGCTTTCGATATCATATACATTGCCCGTTTGTCTGCTGGCGTAGCTCAGCAGGTAGAGCAGCTGATTTGTAATCAGCCGGTCGGGGGTTCGATTCCCTCCGCCAGCTCCACCATGCAGAGGCACGCCCACCGGCCGAGTCGGCCACCGGCTCTGGGGAGATACCCAAGCGGCCAAAGGGGGCAGACTGTAAATCTGTTGGCTCATGCCTTCGGAGGTTCGAATCCTCCTCTCCCCACCAGCCATCGCAACGAAACCGAGCGTCCGCGGTACGGGGAGTGTGCCCCGCGCGCCGACGCAGCGTGCCCGATCCTCTCGCAAGGCGCCCGGGGCGCAGAGGGTCACAACGGAGTATGCAAGCGGGAATAGCTCAGCTGGCTAGAGCGCGAGCCTTCCAAGCTCGGGGTCGCGGGTTCGAATCCCGTTTCCCGCTCCACCTCGTGTGTCGCATTCGCCGGCAATAATCCCGCAAGAGGACCGGCAGGGTTGAGGCCTTCCCTGAGACGGGGCGGATCAGGGTACTGGCAACTCGTATTGTGTGTGGCCGTGGTGTGCGGTGCGGCCGGACCGGTACGGGCTGCCAGTCCGGAGGCGCTGCGCCTGAACGAGATGGCCGTGGCCCGCACCGCCCAGGGCCGTTACGAGGAGGCGGTCGAGCTTTTCGCGCAGGCCCGTCGGCTGAGCCCAGGCGACGAGGTCATCCGGCGAAACCTGGCGGGGTTACACACCCGGTGGGGACACCGGCTCCTGCAGGCAGGATCGCTGGAAAAGGCGCAGGAACAGTACCGGGCGGCGCTGGACCTGGTTCCGGACGAAACGGGGTCGCTCCTGGGCCTGGGGGACGTGCAGCTCCGGCAACGCCAGCCCCGTGCCGCGGTCGATAGCTACGGGCGGGCCGTCGGGCTGGAGCCGCGAAACCCCGACGCCTATAGCCGCCTGGGCGAGGCGTACTACAACCAGGGCGACCTGGGGGCAGCCCTCTCGGCATGGGAGCGTGCGCTGGCCCTGCGGCCCGAGGACGTGCGCCTGCGCAATCGGCTGGAGGCGGTCCAGCGCGAAGCGCGAGTCCAGAGCGGCTATCGCTCGCGGGACAGCCAGCACTTCACGGTCGTCTACGAGGGGCAGCGCCGGGAGGATCTCGGGCGGGAACTCCTCCAGATCCTGGAGCGCGCGTACGCCGATGTCGGCTACGAGCTGGGCGCGTACCCGCCCACCGAGATCCAGACGATCTTCTACTCGGACGCGGACTTTCAGGGTGCCACCGGGATCTCGCCCAGCGCGGGCGGCTTTTATCATCTGCTGGACGGGAAGATCCGGATCGCGCTGAAGGGACTGAGCCCGGCGGACCCGCAGCTCCGGTCGGTCCTGTACCACGAGTACGCGCACGCGCTGGTCTACGCCATCACCCGCGGGAAGACCCCGCCCCGCTGGGTCAACGAAGGCCTGGCCGTGCACATGGAGAGGGGGCGGGGACCCGAGTTCAGGCAGGAGGCGATCCGCCAGGCACGGGCAGGGACTCTGCCCCCGCTGGAGGCTTCGCCCTACGTCCACGGGTCGGTGGTCGTCGGGCACCTCATCGAGCGGTACGGGATGGGCAGGGTCCGGCAGTTGCTCCAGCGCCTGGGAGAGGGATTGTCCTTCGCCGCGGCGTTCAAGGAGGCCTTCGGGACCGACCTGGCCACGGTCCAGCAGAACGTCCGGGATCTGTTGGTCCGGGGCGACTGATCCGGCAGGACGGACCGCCCACGTAGCTCAGTTGGCAGAGCGCGTCCTTGGTAAGGACGAGGTCACCAGTTCAATTCTGGTCGTGGGCTCCAGTGCCATTCTGAATCATCCACGATACTGCGGGAGGACGGCTCCATGGCCAAAGCGAAGTTCGAGCGGACGAAGGAGCACATGAACGTCGGGACCATCGGCCACATCGACCACGGGAAGACCACCCTCACCGCGGCGATC
>Ga0209343_10002883_pt1 | contig 21934 bp, 16 predicted proteins | sample RifCSPlowO2_02_FD_184026 | JGI IMG/M metagenome (GOLD analysis project Ga0209343, IMG submission 184026) | Groundwater microbial communities from Rifle, Colorado - Rifle CSP2_plank lowO2_0.2 (SPAdes) (version 2) | ecosystem: Environmental > Aquatic > Deep subsurface > Groundwater | place... | reverse complement strand
ACCATAACGCAAGTTATATAATTTCTCTTCGGTCAAACGACACAACTCCAAACAATTGACACATTGATTCATATATTATAATATATCAAATAAATTTATTCTTTTATTTTATTATACTATATCCATTTATTTTTTCGATTTCTATATTTTTATCAACTTGTTCTTTAAGCATATCGATGTGAGAAATTATAATAATAAACTTAAATTTGTGTCGCAAAAAATCAAATATTTTATTTATAGATCCTAAATGATGCTTATCCAATGATGTAAATCCCTCATCGATCACTATAAAGTTCGGTTTAGTTATTTTAGAATAATAACTTAACGATATTCTAAACGCTATATCTATTATAAATTTCTCGAATCCAGAGCCAAATTCTAAATTTATAATACGGTTGCTAGATTTGTTCGTTATATAAATGTTTAATCCATTGTCGATTTCTGTAGATATTCGTAGTTTGTCGGATATCTTAGATAATATATTGTTAGCTTCAGAAGTCAAATGCGGTAAAATTTTAGTTTGTATAATTATTTCAGGAAAGTTAGACAACATTTTCATATATTCGTTGTTTATTTTAAGGCTATGTTCATTCTCATATATTTCTTTTCTATAATTATTAGTATTATCTATAATAAGAGATACGGTTATTATCTTTTCGTTTAAACGATTTTTTCTAGTATAACAATCTGTAATTTGTTTTTCTATATCATCAATTTGTTTAGTTATTTCAAATTTTCGCATAGATAACTGTTTGTTCAAGTTAAAGTTCTCAATGTTTGTTTTAGCTTTTTTATATACATCTTCTATATGTGATAATGTATCAAGCTCAGATTTTAATTTTAATTTAATTTCGATATTTTGTTTTTGATAATATAAATTGAAAGCTTTGTCATAGTTGATTTCGTGTTCTTTTATATCGTTATATAATTTGTCGTAGCTGTCATATCTATGTTGTTCATTTGTTAAATCTGCTTTAAGTTTATCTATTTGCTGTTGTAGTTTAGCATTATTAATTTTATGTACATCGTTTTGTATTTTCGCTTTTAATATATTGTCATAGTCCGTTATTGCTTTACTTTCTTTATCAATAGATATATCTTGTAAATTTTGTAATTCTTTGTTTAAAATATCTCGTTCTTTTAACAACATATTTTTGTTTTCTATTTTTTGTTTGTTGTTATGTACACATGCAGAACATTCTGGATTATATTGCAAATCTGCATATTCTGTCAAACGTGTCGATATAGATTTTAGTTCATTAGTTATATCTTTTTTTCGTTGTAGGTTATCTTTTTTATGATTTAATATCTTTAAATATTTTTTATATTTGTCCTCTGATATCGATGTTTCAATGTCTGTTATTTTTATTATTTTCTTCTCTAATTGCATTATTTCTTTAGTATATGAATCTATTTTGTATTTAATAGATTTTTTATCTCCTAAATTCATTGTTACTCGTGGTCGCGGACAACCATCTTGATTGTATTGTATATTATTTATTTGCTCTATTTCAGTCTTGATCTTATCAATATCATTATTTGATACATCTATATTTATAGGTATTGTTGCGTTATACGCCTTTTTCTTTTTTATGTATATGCTATGTTTATTGTTTATATCTTCTATATCAAGTTTGTCGTCATACGGAAACATTGCGATATTATCTCTCTCATCGTTTAATAGTTTCTTTTCGGCATATTTAGTTTGTATAATTTTATCTAACTCAGTTATTTGTTTTTTATTTTCTTCCACTTGCTTTTGTTGTTTTATTATTTCATCTTCGTTTATTTTATTTTTGTTTTTTTTAATTACATCTTTACACAATCGAATATCATCTTTTGTTTTTGTTATTTCATCGTTATATTTATTTAATCTAAATATTTTTCGAATAAAAAGTAAACGATCGCTCGGAGATTTGTTTATCATTCCATCTATTGCATTTTGTAAAAAAAAATATGTATTAGTCATAATATCATAATCTCCAAAATATTCGTTAATTTTATTAGTTATTTCTGTTTTTGATCCAAAAATCGATATTTTATCGTTCAAAGTTTTCTTGTAAAAATCTACTGTGTTAAGAAGGTTTTTTTTTCCTTTCTTAGTTTTAATTTTTCCAGTTCTTTTAATAACATAAATATCATTGTCGATTTGAACTTCTAGTTCAGTATCAAAATATTTCTTTTTATCATTAATAATATTATGTTTATTTTTGTCTTTCATGCTAGAAACTCTCGAGCATTTACCGTAAATAGTAAATAATATTATATCTATAATGGATGATTTACCATATCCATTTGGAGCTAATATACCTATAATATTGTTATAATTAACAAAATTAATCATGTTATCTTTGCCAAACGAAAATAAATTAGAAAATTTAAGTTTTAAGGGTATCCATTTCTTGTTAGATATTGTTATTTCATCTGTTTCTTTTTTAGTATGCATTTTAATAATTTCTTTTTTAATATCTTCATCTAATTCTTGATTTGCCATATATTCTAAAAATAAATCATCGTACAACTTGTTAGACGATAAATCTGTCTTATCAATTTCTTGAGATAATTCTTTTTCTATTCTCCATGTTATGTTTTCTGGATCTATATCGAAATGTTTTATTATATCTTGTTTAATATTATCATCGTTATGTTTTGACGTTAAATGTAAAGTTATAGTCGGACATGTAGGCATATGTTCTGGATATACAATATCATTTGTTATTTGAATATTAACAAATCCATATTTATTATTTACATGTATTAGTTTTCCTGTTCGAGATTTAAGATTCCATCTTATATATCCATGATCTCTAATATCTTCTGTAATATCTTGTTGTATTAATGATCCAACATATGCGATGTGTTTATCTAAAAACTGATGTCTATGTATATCACCTAACATAACTATGTCATAACCATTAAATTCTTCTAAATCAAGTTTATTATTTATTGCTTTTAAACTATCGCTAATTTGAGCATTATTTACTTGTCCATGATATAAAGCAATTTTTACTTTATTTGTATTATTTAATATATTTGCTGATGGTGGTGACGTATTATTAAATACGTTTCCAACTCCAAATATAAGATTATTGTATGAATAGAAACCTTCTTCTGTTAAATAGTGTAAAAATCTCTTTTTCTTTTTAATCAAATCTATAATCGGAGATAATGCATCAAGCTTATTTTTTGATGTTGAACCGTCGTGATTTCCAGGTATTATTATAACTGGCATAATCTCTAATAAATTCCAAATAAATTTAGCTGTTGTATCTACAGTTTCTGGTCGTAATTCTATTTTATTGTGCAGTATATCACCAGTTATAACAATAATACTATTGGTTAAATCTTTATCATTTTTTAATTTATTATATAGTTTGTTAAACACGTATTTATATTCGGATTCCCTATTTTGAGTATTTCTTATATGAATATCCGATAAATGATATATATATATTATTTCTTTCGTTTTGTCTGAAAGTATCTTTAATCCAAAACTAGGCATAATATATAAATATTAAGCCATAATCGTTTAAACTAAACTATTAATTATAATTATAACGTTCAGAATGTTTCACTTTAATCTCTTCTATTATATTCGATAAAATATATTCACGTGGAAGAGTAAGTAATAGTGATATAACTTTAAAATTTCTAATATATTTATCTTTTGTCATATTGTATATATCATTTACTTCAAATATATTACGTAATAGTTCATCGTATTTTAGATATAATTCTAAATCTCTATAATAATCTTCAGGATATTTGTATCCCGTTAATATTAAACATTCGAGTTTATCTCCTAGAGTTGTCATTATAAATATTATAATATTTTATTAATATCTATTTAAATAATATAATGCCTTTAAAGCCAGTAATTAAAGTTAAAAAATATGGGGTGGTATTATCTAAAAAGAAAATAGTTAAAAAGAAAATAACATCTGTAAAATCAAAACCAAAAAAACCAGCTCCTAAACCAGCCCCTAAACCAGCCCCTAAACCAGCCCCTAAACCAGCTCCTAAACCAGCCCCTATTCCAGCTCCTAAACTAGCTCCTATTCCAGCTCCTAAACCAGCCCCTATTCCAGCTCCTAAACGAGATCCTAAACCAGTCCCTATTCCAGCTCCTAAACTAGATCCTAAACCAGTCCCTATTCCAGCTTCTATACCAGCTTTTATACCAGCTTCTATACCAGCCCCTATTCCAGCTCCTAAACTAGCTCCTAAACCAGCCCCTATTCCAGCTCCTAAACTAGCTCCTAAATCAGTCTCTATTCCAGCTCCTAAACCAGCCCCTATTCCAGATCCTAAACCAGCCCCTATTCCAGATCCTAAACCAGATCCTAAATCAGATCCTAAACCAGATCCTATACCAGTCCTTAAACCAGTTTCACCAATTGCTATTCTTTCTATACAATTGCCTCCCAGTGATGATGATACACACGATAGATGGGAATCTGATGGTGAAGATTCTGATACGGAATATGTCAAAATGAGCAAACCTGCTGCCGTGCCAACTACAATTGATGAAACTGACGAAAAAATACCACATTCTGATTTATCTCCTAAAACGTATAACTCACAATCGTTAGAAGAATTAATGTCTTTAATTCGTTCAGATGCAAACAAAGATCTTAAAATAACGCTAGTAATACCGTTTGATTATTATGATGATGAAGAACTTGAAATAACAAAGAAAACAATGACGCATTACAAAAATTTAATTACAAATGCACAAAATATTAGTTTTGATATATTATTCGTTGGATCAAATGATGAAGCAACTACATTAGCATTAACATATTTTGATCAAAATAATTATGTCGAATATAGCAAAAAAATCACATCACTGCGAGATATAGATAGAAAATATTTGTTCAGTGTTATGCAAGCAAAAAAATTTAATCCACAAGTAGTTATATTGATAGAAAATGGTGTATTATTACCACTTGAATATTTCGAACGTATAAAAGCAACGTATAAAAGGGAACCGTTATTTTTTGGATTATCGAATGATACTGGTGTAAACTTTTATAATATACATAATAATGAATCTTTCCTATGGAACGGTAAAATCAAAAACAAACTAACATGTGGGTTGGCGGTTGGATGGACAAGTGAATATTTAGATATTAAACATTGGAATATAAACTTTTACAAATCAGCTGATTTGTTATACGCAGAAAAAAAAGCAGGAAAAAGAGCATCCATAATAAGTATTAGTTTACCAGAAGACAAATTGCAATGTTGGAGCCTACAATGTGATTTAGACACTAAAGGTAAACGAACTCATGATTTATTAAGGGTATATTATTGGTATCGCAGTGAATTTAAGAAGGGTATATCCAGCATAAATACTAAGCAACTAAGTGATTTTATTGAATATTACGAAAAAGTTTAAAGATATTATTAAAATAATATCTTTAATATTATTAGAGGAGATGGATTATAAAATAGCAGTTTGTGGATCTGGAGGAGTTGGTAAAAGTTGTATTACAATTCAATTTGTCCAAAATTTATTTATTGATGATTATGATCCAACAATCGAAGATATGTATAGAAAACAAATTTTCGTAGACGGAGAAACTTGTTTATTAGATGTTCTTGATACGGCTGGTCAAGATGAATATGTATCTATGCGTGATCCATATATGAGATCTTCTGATGGATTTATTTTGGTATTTTCATTAACATCACAACTAACGTTAGACGAAACAAACAATTTCTATAACCAAATATTACGATGTAAAGATAAAAATAAAGTTCCCATTATATTGGCAGGCAACAAATGTGATTTACATGATCAACGCAAGGTATCAAACACTGTAGCAAATGCAACAGCTCAAAAATATAACGCCATATTTATAGAATGTTCAGCAAAAAAAGGATATAATATCACTGAACTGTTTGAAAATGCAGTAAGAGAAATACGAAAAGATAGATGTAATGTACCTATTCAAAAACCAAAAAAGAAATGCATAGTTCTATAATAATATTGTTATCAACATTATTATTGTTTTTTCAGTAAATGATTATATTGCTTTTTGTCTTGTCGCTAACGCTTTTTTTCGATAAGGTTTGCGTTGATCCCCTTGTATTTATATACAGGATGTATATCAACTTTATGAAAAGATGTTTCGATTGGATCCCATTGTTCTACTATTATTGGTTTATGTGAATATAATTCTAAAATTTGCTCTGTTAAAAACATTTTGTGTATAACAACATCAAATACATGTTCGTCAAACCAAGAAGTATCCATTGTCATAAAACCATCTTGACCAGGTACATCATTATCAAAATATCCCCACGAATTTTCTACTTGATATGATGTGGGTTCCCCAGCTTCTAGATTAACTCCAATTATAGTCATTGCATGACATGCAGATGTATCACCATATATTAGGCGATCCCGTTTCGTAAAAACTGGATATGATCCAAATACTAAACTTGTATCTACTAATCTATCGTTCAACGCCGACATAAACGGATGATATCCTTTCCTAACATCCATACCAAACCATACAGGACTTCCTCCTAGTATAGATTTTACTGTATATTTTCTTAATTCTTTAATTGGTAAGTTAAGCATGTCATTATATTTTCCCTCAAATATATTATTAGACGATCGTAATCTATATTTCTTATAATATGCATGATGTGGATAATTTGACAAACACACAAAATCAGACAGTTTTATATCTTTTAATATCATGTTTTTAAATTTTTTCGGATTTAATTTTTTAATTAACATTGATTTATAATCGGTAGTTGTAAACGACCATTCAAATTCTATAGGTGGTTCACCTAAATATTTAACTAATATATTATACACTTGTTGTAAAATATCTTTTTTAATTTGTATCTTTTTCTCATAACTTAATTTTTTATTTTTCATATATACTATATTTGCTATAACTCGTTCTTTTATTGTATCATTTAGTTCCTCACTATATGTACTTTGGAAAGTCTCTGGCATTGCTGATTTAGGAATCAATCCATATTTCTCGACTAAATTAACAAACGTATTCCAATATCCACCATCTGATATTAAACCTGCCGTTATATGAAACATATGTCTATCATTTGGATCATAATCCATTTCTATAATTTCCTGCATATATGAATTCACTCTTTCTAGTTTATCCCAAAAATATAAATATGTCGCAGAAAACTCAAAATTTTTTAAATCTAAAGATTCCGATACTATATGTCTAAATATATTTAAACCAGCAAACATCCAACATCTACCGCTTTGGGCTTGATCAGTAGCATTCGCGTGTTCTGGTTTTAAAGTGTTTAAAAAAATATGTGTTATTTTGTTGGCTTCGTTACTATTCGTCGATGCAAATATCGATCCAACTGATACAATAGCATTTCTATCTTTAATGTTCGATTCGTAATTATTGAAATCTTTACGATACTTTTTAATGTACTTTTTTGTTATTACATAATCTTCTAGGTTTTCTACGCTAACTTCATTTCGTCGTTTCATATATCAATTAATATTATTTTATTTTTACAACAATTAACGAAAACATTATATTACATTTTCTACTAGTTTAACTATAATCATTAAATTTATAACAAATAATATATCAACTAAAGAAAACACAATATATAATGATACTGTTATCTTTTATTATAATTCGTAAAAAATTATCTTTTGATTAATATTAATTATTCAAAAATATAAATATTATACAATGTTGTTTATCTCTTTTCTTTTTTCGATTTTTCGCTTCTCTCTATGGTTCGTTAAAATTCTCTTTTCATTTATTATTTTTCGTACTAATGTAGTCTTCTTTTTATTATATGAAGCATATGTTGTTTCTAAAGTTTTTAATTGTTTTTTTAATTTTTTTAATATTCTCAGTTTCTTTGTAATATAAATATCATGTTTATTTTTTACTATTGTACATTTAGTTGATTCCATCGCAGATTTTATTGTTGGTATTATTTCTATTATAGATGCTTTAATCGATGCATTACCAGTTACAAACTCAATAATTTTATCTATATCTTTTACATTAATTAGTATATTTGTTAAAGTTGATGCAGGATATGGAGTCGCATTACTTAATTTCTCAATTTGTTCTAAACTTAAATCTGAATAAAATAATTTAAATATTTTGATAGTTTGATCAACATCACAAAGACCAATATTAATTATATCGTTAATCCGTCCATGTCTTATTAATGCTTTGTGCTGTACAATATCAGATTTATCATTTACACACATAAATAATATTCGCCCATATGGCTCCACTACACCATCTAACATAGTTAATAATTCACCAATTATCTTGTTGTCATCGTGATATCTCGCACCAAAATCAAATTGTTTTTCGGCATCATCAATCAATAATATATATTTTTCGTTGTTTAACATATATCTCAAATCCATCATCGCTTCTGTCATATTATATTTAATTATATCTAACTTAATTGATGCAATCGGAAGATTATATTTGTTAGCAAAAATTTTAGAAATAGTTGTTTTTCCAGTTCCTGGTTCACCATATAATAAAGCACCATATGTATACACCAAACCAAATTTTGCATATTCTATTTCCTTGTTTATAAAATATTCAACTTTATCAAATAATTCTCTTTGCACTTTCTCTGAATATATTGTATTTTCTGTTGTTTTGTTCGTTTTTACGTAAGTTTTCTTCCAAATAATATATTGTTCATCTTTTTTACATTCTACATTCGCCATATACACTTTAATAATATTAGTTATATGTTTAGTTTCCTTGCACACCGATTGCACAAACTCTTGCATAATTTTACTGTTACAAGTTTTAGAACTAACTACAATTCCTGTAATTGTTTGATTTTCACTTACTTTGTGCTGACCCAATTGTAATTTAATTTTATGTTTGTTATAATCTATTTCGATAGGCTCTCGTGTTTGTCCGTGATCTAGCGATATACTTATTTCTCCCCTTAAAGGCACTAGAGATGTTAAACTAATTTTATCTAAATAATATGTCGCCATATATTCCTCAAGTTGTTGATACACAGTATTTATTTTTCCGTCTAGATCTTTATATATAATAACGGTATTATTTTTGTATTTAGTTGCAAACTTAGGAAGTTTTGTAATAATAAATCGAATCAATTCATTTAACATTAACGAAATTTGCATATTTATATAATAATCAAAAGGCAATATATAACTAATAACGGACGTCATAGCAAACGCTAAAGGTTCCATTAATAAATACGTTTGTAAATATATATATATTTTATATATTAGATTATCAATTTTTATATTAATAAAAATATAAAAGCTATATAGCCATTTCGCCTGTTAACTTCGGATGAGATACATAACTTTTAATGTTAAAATCATTAACTTCTAACGTTTGTATATCATCTATCGTTTTAATATTTTTTAATAGTTTAGCTGTAGGAAATGGATACGGTGTTCTAATTATTTGTTCTTTAACTTGATCAACATGATTTAAATATATATGCGAGTTACAAGTATTTACTACTAGATCACCTGGAGTATAACCCGTCAATTTTGCCATAACCATACAAAAAATAGCACTATATGCTACGTTCCACATTAACGCCAAAAACGTGTCTGACGATCGTAAAAACACACATAAACTTAACGTTTTCTCGTTTGTATTTACAAAAAAATCAAACTGACATAAACAACTTGGTAACGGTGATTTGTCTAAGTTTGATGGATCCCATTGAGATATTCTAATTCTACGTGATGACGGATTATTCTTTATCAAGTTATATACATCTTGAAGCTGATCATATCCTTGATTGGTATAATCCGTCTTACAATCAACATATGTCGCCCCAAAATGGCGAACTAGAAAGCCATAGGTTGGACCCATATCATATTCTGGAAGATGTGTTAAACCGTTTATATCTAAAAATTGTCTTGTTGTATTCGCATCCCAAATATGAACATTTTTCTCTCGTAATTTATTAACATCTGTAGAACCTGACATAATAAATTTGAACTCTTCTAATATAGGTCTAAGAAATAATTTTCTTGTTGTCATCAATGGAAAACTATGACGAAGATCAAAACGTAAATGTTGTCCAAATAACGAATATGTACCAACTTGTGTACGATCAACGGATTTATAGTTCGAAGATAATATATTACACATAATGTTTAAAAAGTGTTCCTCTTCGTTATTAACAATAGATAACTTTTCGAACGTATAATGTTCATCTGCATATGTTTCTAAAATAGTATATTTAGAATAACTAACTACTGGAAAATATACATCACAGTCATAATCTTTATGAAGTCTAGTTATATATACAAATCGCAATCTCGGATCACTTAAAACAAGTTCGTATAATTGTGCACCACCTATAATAAAGCAATTTTCTACTTCCAGTTTTTCGTCTAGAAAATTAAGTGCTTTATTAAAATTGTCAAATACATAACAATCTTGAACATCTTTCAACGTAGAACTAATAATAACATTTAATCGATTTGATAATGGTTTCCCAATACTTTCGTATGTTTTGCGTCCCATAACTATAGCATTAATTTTGTTTTTTGATGCAGTTGTCGTAATTTGTTTAAATCGTTTAATATCTTCTGGTTCATTCCATGGTATTGTTCCCCCTTTACCAATACCACGATTGATATCAGTGCATGTGATTATGTCAAATTTCATAATATAACTATAATGTTATTATAAACTAAAGTATATATATTTCATTTTTTTAACAAAAAATGATTTATTAATCATAAATAATATTTATTTATATTGTTATGGAAATTAAATATCTATTCACACTTTATTTTAATATTTTATGTTATCCATACAACAACATATTTCGCTATAGCAATAAAATAAAACGATTATATACATATTTACACCCTTGATTTTTTGAAATGCCCATATAATGGATAAATAAAAAAATCAAGGGTGTAAAATAATCGATAACAAACTAACATTATTAAATCATGTTTAATTCTAAATGCCGATCTTTATTAATTATATCATTTATATGATATGTAATTAATTTTAGTTGTTTAATTATTAACTGTGGCGATGGTGCAGATTTAAGTTTTATAGACTTTAATATATTAGGTTTTTTCAATTGTGCATTTAAATTAACTAACGCATTATATTCATAATCCGCATCACCTATCGATATAATATTATTTTTTATATTTGTAGATGTTATTTGATTAATTACTTTTATAAATGTATTAGTTTTCCAGTTAGATATTGATGTTAATAGTTGTCTTGCAGATATTATTTGTATTCTGGCATTAATTAGTTCGTTTGTTCGAGGCAATTGTTTTAAACAATATTTAACCCATGGAACTGTAGCATTCGTTATAATTATTACTTTTCCATATGATAATATTTTTTCTAATAACTTCCGTAAATTTGAATCTAACTCTGTAAAATAATTGACATTAATGTGGTTATGCATTATATATGTGGTTGGATATAATGTATCATCCCAATCAAATATAGTAATCGTGTTATATGACATATCAAAAAGTTATATAATTTATTTACATATTATTTAAAAAATATTTATATATACTTATAATATATGGCTTTTGTTTATGATCCAGCAATCGCATTAATTAACTTTATATTTAGATTACAGGAAGCTACAAGATTTAATGAACAACTTGTTGAGAATTTAGAAAAAGGAAATCGTGGAGTATTAGTTCAACATATTACTTTACCTACTGGACAAGTCGTTAGAAGTATAGTTCCGTCATCAATGGGAGTTAATTTAAGATTTCCATGGTCTGGATCTTCGTGCAACAAACGTATGGATCTCAAATCTGAACAATATCTGAGTATAAAAGGTCAAGTCGTAATCAAGTGTTCAGATATTAGCACATATAGAAAAGATGATGGACAAATTCATATAACTAAAGAAATGTATTTAAATGATACATCCGCTAAAAAAACATTAAAAGCTTATAAAGGCGAAACATACAAACCAGAGAAAGAAATAGAATTTACGAGTGGTGATGGTGATGATGTTAAGGTATTTTTTAAAATAAAATTAACAGAATTTATAGATATGGTTAAAAGTGTTTTAAAATATACAGATATCCCGAATGTTATTGTATATAAGGCAATGACGGGTGATGAAAATGTGTTTAAAGAATATGCTGTACATATTGCAAAAGAAATAAAAAACAAAAAATATGCATCGGATAAAGAGAAATCTATTGATATAACATATGATGGTGGAGACAAACAATCTAAAACATTAGAACAATGGTTAACAGTCCTAGATAAACTATTAAAATCAACGGTAACTAAAACTAAGTATGACGAGAAAGAATATACTAATGAAAAATTATTTACTAAATTAACAGGTGATGTCGAGACTTTTGAGAAACTTTCTACAGAAATTCTAAAATAATAAATTATAACTATTTATAATTTATACAACTTTAATAATATTTGTTCTACTAATTCGTTTAACTGTAACTTTATCACCGTCTATATGAATTTTTACTCCACTCTTCATACCATTAACCGCTAATTTATCTGCTTGTTGGTTTCCTAACGATGCAAAATCCTTTTTACCTGTATGAGAATATACATGTATAAATTTTACTTTTGATGTTATTAGTTTATCTATCTTTTCTAATATATCTCTATTTTTTACGTCTTTATTTGTACTAGTTTTCCAGTTTTTCTTTTTCCATCCAGATAGCCATTTTGTTATACAATTTATACTATATTCTGAATCAGTGTATATAGTTAACGATTTATATGATAAATTTTTAGTTATTTTTAATGTTTTATAAATAGCATATAGTTCGGCTCGTTGGTTCGTAATTGGTTTATGTGTAAACTCTCTACTAATATCTTGCATTTCTTTATTCGGAAAATATATACCATATCCACCTCTGGTGGCTTGTGTTTTACCATTACACGTACAAGCCCCATCTGTAAATACTATTATATTCATATATAACAACTCTATATTATTAGTATGCAATTATTACTTTAACTGTCAATATTTTAAGAATTATTTAACAATAAGGAATTCGGTTGTTATTATTAAGTTTACCAAACCATATATTAGATCCTAGATTTATCATTGTATCACACATTATATCGTATGGAGTTTGCAAACTGTGATTTTCTATATTATGTAATTCTAGATCATACATATAATTCGTTTGTACAGCTATATGAAGAGCCGTATTTCCGTTATTATCTTGTATCGTTTGGTCAACTTTCTTGTGTATAAGCAACATTGCTATATCTTGTTGATTTTGTTGTATAGCATAATTTAACCAAGGAACACCATCGTCTGTTTTATAATTTATTAGTGATTTTTGATAATGCAAAGCTAACTTAACACACTCAAAATTTAATAGTTTTGTCGAATTTGACACTTTAAAATTATTTTCATACATTAATTTTAAGATATCTTTATCTGCATGTTCTATTAAATACGGTTTAACAGATTGCGGTGATATTTTTAGTAATACAAGAAAATGAGGAACTAAATTATTTTTAACAATCGTTTCAACAATAGTATCATCTATTTCTAACTTAAGATAACTAACACAATATAACAAAGATTTAGGTGATTTTAAAGCTAATTCTCTAAGTTGTTCTTCTGTAAAAATATAATTTGTTTTTCTTATCAGCATATTAAGTACATCAAAATCTTCTTTACTTGCATAATAATAATACACATTTAATGGATATGAATTTAAATTATATAATTCGGGACTATTAATTTTACATAATATTGAATATATGTCTCCGTATTCTGTATCAAGTTCTAATATTTTTTTAGGTAGTTTTAAAACAATTGTATGGTTTTTTAACACAGCTAAATGAAACGGTGTTATTTTAGATATAGAACTATATATTTCTAATTTAGGTTCCTTTCCATTCCAAACATTATTAAACTCTTCTAAACCTAATTTGTAATCATATTCAATATTATTTAAATCATAAAATTTTAGTTCTGGTATTAATGGTGTATATTCAGGTTTATAAGTATTATTACTATGACAATTGTTTATTCGTGATAATATCCATTTTTTCTCTTTAAGTGATAAAGATTTAACGTCTATATCAGTAATATGTTTTCCATTTTTTAACAGGTTCTTTATTTCATCAAACTTATGTTTTAACTGTTTTAATTCTTTTAATTTTGTTTGTATTATTTTAATTTCTTTATTGTTTTGATTAACATTAATATATCGGGTTGTTTCGTAATCATAGAAATTCTGTTTTCGTGATAAAAAAGCATTATTTTCTTTCTGTTTTCCTAGAATTACACTATTTAAATAGTTGTCTTCGTTAGTTATTTGTATTAACTTGTGTTCTACTATATCTAACGGTGTCTGTGCGTCTTCGTTTAGACAATTTATATCTACTTGATTATCTATCATTAGAGATGTAAATACAACATATCCATATTTGACTGCTAATAATAAAGGTTGTCTAAATTTTAACGTTGTATGTAATTCTGATCCGCTTCGTAATAATATTTTTGCTATTTCTACACATTTATCATCGTTAAAATTATCTATTATATAACATAATGGTGTGTCGTTATTTATTATATTATTTATATATTTTTTATATACTGGCATTATAATATTCAACATATCAATGTCTTTGTTTTGATTTTGGATAATGTTATATATCATATGTTCTCCCTTATCATAACCTATACTTATTAAATATTTAGCAATATCATATCTTTTAAATGTAAAACATATATCGATTAATTTATCTATTGTTTTGAGTTGATTACTATTTATCTGTTTTACAAAGTTTAAATTATCATATATAACCGCATAATGAACTGGCGTTAAATTATATATATCGGTTCCTTGCAATAACTTTTGTTTATTTAATATATTGTCCAATAAAACATTATCTAATAAATAATGTGAATTATATTTTATCATGCTATGATATATATTTTGTTTATTCTTGTTAACAACATCGTTTAAATTAATATTAGTATCTTGTAAACCTAAATGATATAAACTATCATTGTTGTAGATAACAGCTAATTCATAGACAGAACGATTATTTCTATCATATATGACAAATTTTAATCTTTTCTGTACATCTGGTGATGCTAAGTTATCAAGGCTTTCATTTATTACATATGATATTATATCGTCCTGAACATAAAAAGTAGATAGATCTAAATTTTTTTCATTATATGCAACTAATTCATATTTATTCACTGATTCTATTTTATCTTTATATTGATCAAGTTGTTTTATTACAAGGGAATGTGCTTCAACGAGGTTACTTAGTGATACATCAAGATTATTTCTGGGTTGAGTATTGCATATTTGTAATATATTAATAACGTTACTAATCGGATTATTTTTGTCGATTAATTCGGTTTTTTGTCTCATCGTCGCACCTCCTTGATAAGGATCGTGTTGCTCCCCTTGTAATTTTTCATCTGCTATATCTTTAAACTGTAATATATCAGTTGTATTATAATAACATTGTTTGGCTCTCCAAATTTGATCTGTATAAATAAGTTTTTTATCGCTATGTAATCTATTCGATTTATGTATTTTTTTACCATCAAATGCAACAGAACAATAATATTCGGTATAATATGGATCATCGATTATTTGTTTGATAGATTGAAAGTTCGTTCTACATATATAAATATCTAAATTCAACGATGATATTTTATAATAGAGATCGTTTATAACACATATATCTGCCTGAGTACATTGTAATATATCTAACAAATATGATATTACTATAGTTAAATCTTTGTTGGTAATATTTATTAAAAATAATTCAAGTTTAATTTGATTTTCGTTTTTATATTGTTGTGCATCTTTGATTATTCCAAACTTGTATTTTAAACACGTGTGAACTAAATTACCAGCAATAATTATTTTCGACCAATCAATTAATTCTAAACAACCATTCGTCATTATAAACAAATTTTTTCTAAACGTTGTCATATCATTCATATCTTCAACTAATTCAATTGGTTTTTGCGTTTTGTCATAATCTAGCAAATATGACATACTTATATCATTATATATAGGTTAATATTTATTGTATATAATCGCAAATAAAAAATGATATTAGAATTATTATATTTAACATATATATTGAATGGAACAACTTAAAGAAATCCAGCTATTACGCCAAAAACGATATATAACAATAACACGTGAACACAAACTAAAAGAATTTTTAGATACATCTAAACAGCGTATCCAAAAAAAGAAAGCTAAAATTATTAGCGATTTTGTTCATAATATTTTTGATAAATATATCTTTTATCCACATGATCAAATAGAAGGCATCTATCGTTATCGAACAACATTAATGTTCGGTTTTAATTTACGTGATCGCGATGAAGTTAACGATATGCGTTCAGCGATGTTAGTTAGTAGTAATCAAACAGATATAGATGTCGAGCAACTATATATAAACTATTACGGTTTTGAAACGATTATTGATATTTTATATATATGCTTTGATATACGTTGGTTAATTAAAAATCGCAGAGACGAAACAATAGAAGTTAACAACAAATTTTATTATTTATCAAAGCATCAATTAGCAGAAATAAATAAAATATGGAGTGATGTTAATCCATCAATGTCGTCTGGTGTGAGGTATAAACAAAATTTAGAGTATATGCGAGCTATGCGAGATGATATGTCAAAATAATTATTTTAACTTATCATTAATAAATCGTATAATACATAACTAGTTCCTGCAATTATCATATAATTATGAAGTTGTGATGTTATTTGATCACGATGCATAATATATATATATCCATATAATGCACCAAAGTTAAGAACGTCATTTATTACGTTTTCTATTTTTTGTGAAAAATTAGTTTCAACTAATATTCTGTATATTATCATATCATATATTTGATAACCAACTAATATATACAACGCCATTGTTGCCCAATCTCTATTAATATTTTCGTTCATTAACAGTTTAACTATAACTAGCATCGAACCGTAGTTAAATATATCATTCATTAAAACTTTAATCTTTGATATGTTCATGTTAGAGTTTATTAAGTTTTGCGTATAAATGTTATAAAATGTAAATAACAAAATAGTTAATATTAACATTTGTAGCCAAAATTTATTTGCTAATTGTTTACCTTCCATTAATCGCAAAAATATAGATATTGAAATAAACTTAAATATATATTTTTTGATATCGTTAACGTATTGATAACGCATTTATATATTCTGGTAATATATAAAAAATTGATATAAAATAATATTATATAAACTATAATATTATTGTTTAGATGTATTCTAGTAAATTAGCGTTTATTGAGTTGTTTTTGGAAGGTTTGGAACTTACTGTTTATGGACGGGTATCAAGATTAAATAAACGTTCTAATGTTTGGATTGTTATGTTACGATCTGGTGATACACAAATTGATCAATGTGTTATTATACCTAAAGAACTATTAGCGAAAATAGAATTATATTCTACACTACAAGTGTCAGGTAAAATTCAAAAATCGCCAGATGGAGAAAAAAAGGAATTGTTAGTTGATAAAGTATTATTTTATGGCGAATTCTCTGGTAAAGATATTAAACTAACACATGAAGCAACATTGCAAACAGCTAGAACTGAAATTAGTCAAAGATTACTTTTCAAACGATATCAATCGATTATGTTTATTCGCGATTACATGGCTAAAACTTTAATCAATGTATCTAGCGAGTTAGGATTATTACGAGTTTTTGCACCATTTATAACATTTTCTGATTGTGAAGGTGGAGGTGAAACTTTCGAAGTAACTTCAAAAATTAAAGATTTCTTTAAACAAAAAGCATATTTAACAGTATCTGGACAAGTTGAAGAAGAAACAGCTACGTCTAGATTACTTACTCCAACGTATATATTTGGACCATCGTTTCGGAGCGATCCTTCTCAAACTCGATTTCATGCATGTGAGTTCTGGCACTATGAACCAGAAATTCCATTTATTACTTTAGATGGTTTAATGCAACTTGAACAAACCATAATTCAACAAATCATTAAGCGTACTATTACACATTGTCGTGATGCTATTGAATTTTTACATCAAGATTATTTAAAGAAAAATCATAAAGTCGAGGTTAATTTGGATGAACTAATAAAATATAGCAATGACGAATTCATTAAATGCACATATACAGATGCGATTAAAATATTAATGAAACAACATAAAATTAAACCATTTGAAATACAACCGTTTTGGGGTTATGATTTCTCGAAAGAACATGAAATTTATATTGCAACCGAACATTTCAAAAAACCAACTTTTATATCAAATTGGCCGTCACATATTAAATCATTTTATATGTATCAAAATGAACAATTTATAGACAAAGATATAAATGATACTGAATCTCTACACACATGTCAAGGTGTTGATTTGTTGTTACCATCCGTGGGCGAATTATGTGGTGGTTCTATACGCGAACATCGATACAGTGTATTAAAAGATATAATTAAAAGTAAACAATTGGATATTAGTATGTATAAAGAATATTTATCTTTAAGAAAAGAAGGAACGTTCCCACATGGAGGTTTTGGATTGGGATTTGATCGCTTAATTATGCTTGTAACTGGAGCACCACACATAAGAGATGTAACTATATATCCTAGATATTTCGGATGTTAAATAATAATATATAAATATTATTATTGATCGTATCTCGGGATTACATGAATTAACTTTAATCCAATTTCGTGTTCTTTACATTTTTTTAAATGCTTCTCTATTTCTGCTTCTTCTGTTTTAGATAAAGGTTTTGACCATCTATATCGATGTATTTGATAATCAGAATGTTCACATTTTCTATAAGCTACTTCTTTAATTGCTTCATTTAAATATATCCAAGTAGGGTTTTCATCGTCTGGTGTATAATTACGTTCTAAGACATAATCGGCTTCTCTCCAAGCAATACTCATAGCTTTTTCATATTCGTCATAACTTCCAGCTTTATAAACCATTATACATTTTGCTCCATGTTTTCTATAAAATCGCCAACTTGGTATATCAGAATATCCATCGCCAACTATTATAAATTTATTATACGGTATATCATAATCAGATCCCCGTAATTTTGTATCTCTTTTCAGTTTTCCTCCTTTCGCTATTTCAAATCCAATTTCTGTTTTAGAATAATCTTCTATAACAGACATTATATCTCCATCTATCATTTCACATGCATAAATACCATCAACGCTATCTTCTAAAGCACCTCTAATAAATTGTTTTAAACCAACACTAACTACATATATCTTTATATCTATTCCATCTTTTTTCCACTTTTCTTTTAACTTAATAAAACAGTCTTTTATTCCACTTGATAATTTTATATCTTTTCCAATTTGATATAACTCATCGTCGGATACGTTAGAAATACAACCTTTTAGATCAGTACTTAACTGATATAACCACGATATACCAGCTTGTATACGAGTAGATGAATATGTTTCGGATATATGTTTTCGCTTTTCTTCTATGAGTTTAAAATAATCATATGGATCGGCGAACGTGTATTTTGGATATTGTGCTTTAAATTTATCTTTGTATTTTCTAATTAATGAATATTGTTGATATTCTTCTGTTAAAGTAAGATCAAAATCAAAAATAATAACAACCTTCATTATAATTAAATATTAGTTATATATATTCAATATTTTATAATTTTTTATAAAATATTAAACTATATCTATCAAGATATTTCGTTTATATCTTTTATCGTGTGGTTATATTTGAACAGTTTTATAAAAAATTAACTATTTTTATATTTAAAAATTTCTTTAATTTGAACATTTCTATTATTATATGTTTTTCTTTTTAGATTTGCTTTTTAGGTTTTACTACTATATATTTATATTAATTACTCATGTTTTACATTCAATCGTACTAATTTCTTCTTTAGTAAATTTGAAATATTTATATATCGTTTCTTTATTATATATATCATCGCATATATGTCTTACATCTGGAATAAAATCAAATGCAGAATTATCAACAAAATCTTGTCCATATTTAGTGAAATGTACTATTAACATACATATCTTTGAATTTAAGAATTCATTTAACAATTCTAATTTTTTCCCCATAATATAAAATTTATGATTTCCTACAAGTCCTAATTTCCCAGCATCAATTATACCACCTGTCAAACTTGCTTTATTTGCCAATATTAGTTTCTTTTTTGCTTGGTGTGGATGTGTATTTATCATTTTCTTTACATAATATCCATCATTAATTCTGTATGTATCTATGCCAAACAAATTAGTTTTATCATGTTCTTTTGGTAATTTTATTTGTTCCTTTTCAGATTTAACTGTTTTTGTATAGAATTTTAATTTGAGTTTTGGATCTTCTTCGATCTTAATTTTTAATTTGTCAAAAATACTATGATAAGCTAATGGTATTGAATATTTTTTATCGAGAAATACGGTTGAAACAGTTTCTAAATGTCTTCTTTTTAATATAGAATTTACACTACTTATTTTGCTATCATTTTTAATATTATGTATTATATATAACGATAATGGTATATCAGCATTAATTTCAGTTTTTGATTGTGAATTATCCCATAGTTTCATCCATACAACGTATTTATCTAACAATTTGTCATGTAGATTATGACTTTTTTTCAACCAACTTAGAGGATTTATAAATACTAAAAATCCATTATCATTTAAATGATTAATAGAATATTCAACAAATTTGGGCCAAATAGTTTCATTCTTTTCTCCTAAATATTTTCCAGTATGCGATTTTATACCACCTTTATTATACGGAGGATTTCCTACTAGCACATCAAACTTATCTATTCCCCATTCTTTGCGGGTGTCCAACTCTAAACTATCTCCATTATATAGATTTAACTTATATTCATCATTGATATTAAATATTTGTTTACATACATAGACATTCTTTTTGTTTAATTCACTCATATATAACATATTCTCTAATATATGCTTTTTACGTTCTTTGTCATTCGGTATTTTTTCTTTTAGTCCTTTCATTAATCTTAAATAGATAGCTATCGGAAAGTTTCCCATTCCATTTGCAGGATCAAACCACTTATAATTTTTATTTTTCCATACTTTTTTTGGTAGTTTATCAAGCATTTCATTTATTAATTTAAATGGTGTAAATACCTCACCATATTTCTTCTTCTCTTCTTGTTTCGGTTTTAAACATGAATCAATTAATTCTAATAGTTCTTTCGGATTATCTATTAGACTTTGTAACGACAGTTTAAAGTTTACTGATACATTGTAAGCAATTGAGTTCTTATCTATGTATTTAGTTACTAATTCTTTAACGAGATTAATAATATCTATCTGGTTCCACCATATCATCGATTGATCATTAAAAACTTCTAATAATTCTTTATCCTCCTTAATTGTATTTAACATCTCTACAAAATCTTTATTCTTATCCGACATCGTTAAGATACAACTTAATGGTATAATGAATGGTAAAACATCTTTCGTAAATGATATTTTCTTTTCTAATTTATCACCATTATCTTTATAAACCTTTTTATCATCTTCTGAATCACTTATACCAGATTGTATTGATTGTGTATTGTCATCATCATCTTTTAATATCATTTCAATATCTACGGTTTTACCTTCTGCTTTAGTAAAATATGCATCAAGTAATTTCTGATCTTCTGATTTCAGTTCAATTATATCATTCTCAATTTGTTTTAACATTGTTTTAAGATTATTGATTGGATCAGATTTCCAAATATCTAATAATTTAGTAACTATCTTCGTACTATCTATTTCCTTATTGTCGAATAAATCTGCGTCGATATTAATGAGATGTCCCTTAACCAAATAATCAATCTTATCTTCTATGTTCATATCTTTTTTGTAGATATTATATGATATACATGAATGGATTACAC
>Ga0209343_10002881_pt1 | contig 21938 bp, 14 predicted proteins | sample RifCSPlowO2_02_FD_184026 | JGI IMG/M metagenome (GOLD analysis project Ga0209343, IMG submission 184026) | Groundwater microbial communities from Rifle, Colorado - Rifle CSP2_plank lowO2_0.2 (SPAdes) (version 2) | ecosystem: Environmental > Aquatic > Deep subsurface > Groundwater | place... | reverse complement strand
TGCCGCGCGTATCGGTAAAACGGAAATCCACGAACTTGACGTCATGGTCTTTAATCATCTTCAACACATCATTTACCGACATCGACATAGCTTTCTCCCACAAGAATACGAAAATTAAAAATTAAACAACCACTCAACTTAAATCCGGAATTTTATACTCATAAAGCACCGCACGAAGCGTGCCAATTCTTCATACATGGCAGAACGGCATTGTGCCATAAGCCCATCATGCGGCACAGAAAAAATTTGCACCTGAAATGGGCATAACAGGATGCTTATGCACTAATTTTGTGCATGACTGCGATGAACATGAATGGCACGGAAGAACTCATCATCGCGCACCAGTTCATCGCAGCGCGCCTGCAATGCATCGGCCTGCCCGGCCTGCCGGCTGGCTGCGGCCAGGTATATTTCGGCATCGACCTTGCCGTCCAGATAGTGAAATACCACGCGATTGCCCGGCAAGCCCGGATCCCCCAGCCGCTCGGCCAGATGCGCCAGCAAACCGGGGCGGCCGGGCAGATGCGCGTTCGGCTTGGCTTGCAGGTCATCTTCCGGGTCGATGTGCACCATCACATCCATCACATGATGATTGTTGAGCACGGCATAACGCGCCGATTCGGCAATGTAATGTCCTTCCGACACGCTGATCCTGGGATCGACCACGATATGCGCGTCAACCAGTGCATTGTCGGCCATCTTGCGCGTGCGCAACTCATGCAGTGCCCGCACGCCATGGGTATTGAGCAGGGTTTGCCGGATTGCCTCGACCTCCTCCGCATCCAGCCCGGTGTCGATCAATTCGGCCATCGCCTCCAAAGCCAGCTTGCCGCCCATATGCGCGATCATCACCCCCACCACCGCAGCGGCGAGCAAATCGAAGAAGGTATAGCCGAGCAGATTGCCGATCACTCCGATGATGACCACCAGCGAAGACGCCGCGTCGGAGCGCGCGTGCCACGCGTTGGCCACCAGCATCTGCGAGCGCACCCGCTTGGCCACCGCCAGCATGTAACGGAACATGCCTTCCTTGGCGACCAAGGCGATAACCGCGATCGCCAGTGCGACCGGATTGACCGCCTGCAACGCCTCGGGGTGCTGCAGGCGCATTGCGGCGGCCACCAGCAGCACCACGCCGAGTACCGCCAGGAATGTGCCCAGGATAAGCGTTGCCGCAGTTTCCACCCGCGCGTGCCCATAAGGATGGTTGGCATCGGCGTGCCGGTTGCCGTGCCGGTTCGCATACAGCACCAGCATATCGGACAGCAGATCAGACAGCGAATGCAAGCCGTCGGCCATCAAGGCTTGCGAATGTGCGAAAAATCCGCCCACGACCTGGAAGAAAGTCAGCAGCAAATTGATGACAATGCTCACCCACGTGCTTTTTTGCGCGGCGGCAAAGCGCTCCGGATGCATCGGCTCGAAAGCCCCGATATCAGCCTGGGGTTGATGTTTATGGATGTGATTTTTCATGCCGGTTGCGCTACTATGTGACTGTCACTGCGCAGCATATCATCTGCACCAAATTCGTTAAACAACGCTATGAAAGAAATGACATGGGGAAAATTACCGCCATTCTGCAAGCCGCACAACAACGCGCCAAAGAAATGAATCTGCCCTACGAGGGCGCGCTGTATCCAGACGAGGCTTATGAAGTGCTGCAATCCGCGCCCGGCGCCAAGCTGGTGGATGTGCGCAGCCGCGCCGAACTGGACTGGGTCGGGCGCATACCCGACGCCGTGGAAATCGAATGGGCAATCTATCCGGGCATGAAACCCAACCCGCATTTCATCACCCAGCTTGAACAGCAGGTGGACAAAGAAGCCTTGGCGCTATTCATCTGCCGCAGCGGCATGCGCTCCAATGCCGCCGCAACTGCCGCCACCAAGGCCGGTTACAGCGACTGCTATAACGTGCTGGAAGGCTTCGAAGGCGAGAAGGACGCGGAGGAGCACCGCAACATACTGGGCGGCTGGCGCGCGACGGGATTACCCTGGGAACAAAGCTGACCCACTGCAAGCCGCGCTATGACCGGGTTCTTGATGCCGCGCTTTTCCCGATACCGTGGCAAATGAGATTACTGAGCTGCCACCACGCCGATCCGTGTGCCCGGAAGATATGCTGGGGATTTACATAACACCCCGTTGCACGTCAGCGCTGCCAGGAATCAGCCAACCAGCAGGTTATCAAGCAGCTCGAAGCGGATGGATGGACACTGCGCGGAGTAAATGGCAGCCATCACATTTTCACCCATCCCAGCAAACCGGGGCATATCAGCGTCCCGCATCCCAAGCAGGATTTAGGCGTTGGCTTGGTGCATAAGCTGCTAAAACAGGCTGGATTGCATTAAATTTGTATGGTCTAGCAGCGCTAAACCAACTATCCGGAAATACCGGATGGTTCAACTCTGAGAATTCCTCGGTAGTTGCGCGTCGGCAAGTTTGGATCAACTGCAAGAGCCAAGTCTTCAATTCGCCAGCGCGACGCATTACAGTCGTTCGTGAAGTAGCGCAATCGACACATAAGCGCCCTTGAATTCCGCATGGATAGATTGGATCAGCGCCAGCATCTACGCATCGGTCAGGCGTTTCCGGTGTGGCTTCACTGATCCGAGCAGGACCTGAATCACGCGGATATCCACCTTCTGCTCCAGCAAGCGAGTAGCAAAACAGTGGCGCAGGGTGTGCGCCGCTCTTCCGGGTTTAGCTCTGTAGCACTAACCTACAAAACAGTTTTCACCTTTTATTTATTGGAGCTAATGGATTTACGATGGCGCAGGGCATCGCAGGCAGTTTTTCGTACTCTGGCTATTGCATCGTTAGCAAGAATTTCAAGCGTTAAAGTGGGAGTATTGGGATTGGACGCGACATCCCATCTGACAATCTCATGCTCGTCCTTGGCCAATTTTTCCAAAACAGGTGCCGGTGTGCTGGGGTTGTCGGCAACATAGCGCCTGATTTCCGAATCAACATCTACAGCAAGACTTTCCAGTGTTGCAATGGGGGTATCTGGATTCTTTGCAATAGCATGAAAAGGATTAACCAGTAATTCTGCGGGCGTACTAGGGTTTTCGGCAGCCGCCACCCTGACTGAAATATCTTTGTCCTCCAGGAGTTTTACCAGCATTGCGACGGGTGTGTTGCGGTTCTTGGCGGCAGTCACTCTGTCAGATGGATATTTACTGTCAGCAAGCTGTTCAAGTGCCTTTTTTCGTAGCGTTACGGGTGTGTTGCGGCGTTTAGCAAGCTCTTCCGCATACCCGAATATGTCACCGTCCTCTATAAGCTTTTCCCGTACTGATAGAGGAGTATTAGGGTTTTCAGCAACCGTAGCTCTAACCTCACAATCATTATCTCCCGCGAGAATCTTAAGCACTTCTGCTGGTGTATTGGGGTTTGCAGCAACCATTTCCTTGACGCACAGTCGATTTCTCATAACCCATATGTTTTCTGCGTCCTTTGCAAGCTTTTCTAGAGCAGTAGCGGGCGTATTGGGGTTCCGGGCAACTGCTACCCTGACATATACAAATCTGTCTTCGGCGAGTTTTCCCAGCAACGTCGCAGGCGTGTTAGGGTTATTAGCAACATTTCTTCTGAAAAACATACTTCTTTTATCCATGCCAACAGCGAGTTTTTCCAGTAGTGCCACAGGCGTGTTTGGGTTGCTGGCAATTCTATCTACGACCAAGCCGCCGTAATCTTTATCCCCAGCGAGCTTCTCCAGTAAGCTTGCCGACGAGCTTGGATTAGCCGCCACCGCCATACGAGTTTTATAGTCAGAGCTTGAACCCAGTTTTTCCAACGTTTCTGGTAGAGCGTGCTGATTCTTTGCCACAGCACGTTGCACAGATTCATCGGGCATTTCCGCTAGCTCTACGAGGCGTGCAGGCGATGTATTTTTAGAGACTGCTTCACGCTTTGGAGAGATTTGTCGTGTTGGTTTGCTGGTGCCTGCCATGTTCGCTATTTTTTCGGAATCCTGTTCAGAAAATCCTACACCACCACTGTTTTTAACTATTTCCCGCCAATTTTTCAGCTTCACAATAGCTGTCAAAATAGGCAAAGCAAAGGATTTCACATCTTCAAGTGCTGTGTTTGATACTGGTGGTAACATTACTCCGGTGGCAAAGGAAGCCATAGTATGCAGTTCATCTTCTTGCGATTTGTCTTCAATAAAAGCTTTGTATTTTTTGGATTGCGCAAAGTGTGCTTTTGCGGCATCACGCAAACTAAAACGCCTTGTGAATTTGCTTACGTCTATCTCCGTTTTCTTTAACCCGTCCAATTCGCAAGTCAGATTAAAGGCTGTCAAACAAGGGGCGTATTTTGTAAATACCCTCTCAAGCCATCGGTTTAGTGCCGTAGTGCTAACCAACATACGATTCCCGGTTTTCAACATCTCTTTATAGTGTTGTTGTCGGCCGTTGCGCCCTTCCAAGCTCCATACACCGGTGGCCTTTTCATCATAGAAAAGGCTTTTAACTCCAAATTCATCAGCAACGAGCACGGCACATTCGGCATAAATCCTCCCTACCTTGTCGCATACAATTGCGCCGAAATCAGCTACGGCACCGTCGATAGTGACTTGGGTTTCGATGATCAAGAAGAATTGTTTGTTTCCAAATGCCATTCTTTTCCTCACTCGAAAAATAGTTGCTTGATGAACCCATAAAGCAATATCAAAGGCAGCAAGACAATCACAATCAGCCAGAATTTGGCGAACATTTCATTGGCTGCCTCTATGAGTCGTTCAAGCATATAGATAGTTTTGGAAATCCTTTGTAATACTCAGAATGATCTCCAGCGTGGTTCGGCATTCCCGGTTTAGTTAAGCATCCCTTTGGCAGGATGTAGCTATCAATGCGCCGTTCCGGTTGCTCATGCCAGCGTATGTTGAACGCTGCCAGCTTGGGAAAGAAATACAAACTGCTGTAGGGTAAGTGATCGTGGATATACCATGCCATTGATTGCCAGTCTGCCCCCTTCTCGTAACGGTCAGCAAACCAGGGGATTACGATACAAGCGGTAGCACCCATGCAGCCGTTACTATCCCGCTTATCCCAGATGTGCGCAGCGAAGTTATTCTCATTGGAAGCACAGTTGAGTTTGTTCTGGTTGCCGAATTTGTTAATCGACGGAGAGCGGTATGAAGATCGTATGGCAACCCGACCGAACGTATTTTGTAATGGCTCCAGCAACTCTGTACACAGCCGCGTCCCTGCCGCAATTGCGAGATCTGGGTCATCGGGGATGTTGGGCATACCGTGTATGTTGCCAATCTCACTATAGAGGAATTCCCTCATAAAAAATGAATTGGACAAACGCACCCGTCCAAATTCTTCCAGCGCTGAAACAGAGATTGGCTTCTTCACAGCAATATCCTTCTTCCATTTATTGTTGGATGCACCGCAACTACTCCACCCCCAACGCCTTGAATACCGCATCGATCGGATCGGAATAAAAGCTGATCTGAAATTTGGCGAACAATTCTCCGGGCACGGTGGGTATGTCGGTGACGCTCGACATGGGCAGCAGGATTCGCTTCGCGCCTGCGTCAAACGCTACCTGCAAACTCTCAGCCAGGTTGCGTACCTGGACAATTGTTCCACCCAGGCTCATATCGCCCATCGCCGTCATTTGCGATTGCACCGGCTTGGCAAGCGCAGCGGAACACAGAGCGATGAAGCTGGCCATCGTTAAGGCATCCGGACTCCCGGTGTTTTGCAATTCGACCAGATGCAAGTGGAAGTCATGCTCACCCGGCTTGATTGATGCGCTCACCCGTGATGCATTGGCCTTGAAATAATCAAAGGCCACTTTTACCGATTCCTTATGGCATGAGCCGGAAATATTCAACTTCCCGGAACCGGGTATGGATTGAATCTCCAGGCGATAGGTGCCGGGGATGCCAGCGTTGCCTATGCTGATCGTATGTAGCGCGCCGGGGCTTAGCCGGCCATCAGGAATCAGCGCGCCGCCCGATTGCTCCGGCACGTTGATGAAGCGTTCCTGGCTATCTTCGAGATCGATATAGCTGAAATGCACATCGTAGAATTCCATGCCGCCAATCTTTTTCAGTTGCTCCTTCACCCTGCGGCGGGTTTCCAGGGCGTATTCGAGACACTTGCGCACCACCTCCTTGTCATACTCACCATGCGGGCACACCAGCTTGAGCAATCCTGAAACGGTTCGGCGCACTGCGATGGTATCGCGCTGGTTCAGGTTGTTGCCCAGTTTGAACCACTTGTCTGTTGCATCGGCAAAATTATATTTGCGCATCTCGCGCAGATATTCGGCGAGATAATCGACGATCAACCCATATTGGTTGGTAAAAAACTCCGGGCGCATCTTCGGAATTTCCCACCCCGGCACATAAGCATGGAAGCGGTCGAAGAACGCCGGGTCGATCATCACCTCAGGAAATGGTGCCAACAGGTGCGAGGTTTTCACCAACTGCTCGACGCTCTGATTGATGTTGCCGATAAAAACCATCGAGGCATTCGCATTGATAGACTCGCGTCCCCGGCTGAACGAGCCGGAAGCCATGTAGTCCTTCATGATCTGCACACCATCATGATCCTTGAAGCTGATACCGGCCACCTCATCAAAGGCCACCGTATCCCACAAGCCGACCAGCCCCACCTTGCGCGAGCCCATGTTGTAAAACAAATTGGCGACGGTGGTCTGGCCGCCGGAAACGAGAATACTGTTCGGGCTGATTTCCTTGTAGATGTGGCTCTTGCCGGTGCCACGCGGCCCCAGCTCACAAAAATTGTAATTGTTTTCCACCAGCGGAATCATCCGCGCCAGCAGATGCCATTTCACCCGATCCTTGAAATGGGAAGGCTCCATCCCGGTTGAGCGAATCAGCGCATCAACCCACTGTTCAGTGGTAAATGCCCTACGCCCATTGAACAAGCCCTGCATATCCATATTGGGCATCTGGATCGGCTTAAGGTCAGTGACAGCGAAAGGCGAACCTTTCTGATTCTCCTCGTACACATATTGCACGGTGACAATGCACCAGATACCGCCGACCAGCAGCTTCTCAAACTGGCGCACGAAGCTATCCGATACCTCGGCGTTTTTCACCCCCAGATTGGAAAGCAGCGCCTCATACACGTCGCGCTTCTCATTGAGCTTTACCGTCACCTTGTCGATGACCTTGTAGCTGCCGGATTCGCGGATTTTAGACTTAACCTTTTCCGCCTCGTCGGGGCGGACATAATTCTCGGCCAATATCTTCTTCACATTGACCATGCCGGACTGGATAGTCGCATCGTCATCGCTGGCGCAATACATCCCCAGCAAATATTCGAGGACATAAACGGGAACGTTGGCCCCTTCCTTGATCAGCTTGGTCAAATCCTTGCGGACAACCTTGCCGCCGAAATGCTTGTTCAGCATGTCATCCAGGCTCATGTCTTCCGCTTGGCTTTGGTTTTCAGTTGGTTTCTGCATAGCATCGTCCATAGGGATCGTCCTTAAAAATCATTGCCAAATGAGACATCTATCTTGAGCGGCACACGGGTAATCTCAACCTTGGTCTGCGCATCGCGGGCAATCAGGAAATAATCCTTGGCGCGGTCATGCGTTCCCGAAACAATAGTCAGCATGACCGAGCGTTTCCGCTCATCCATCAACTGCGACGTGCTGTCAAAGGTCAAGGTCTGCTCATCGCTGATGAGCGTTTGCCCGTCGCGCAGGCTGATCAGCACGGTTCGCGGCAACACCCGTTCCGATACCGCATCTGTCTGAATAAACTCAAAGCGTTGTTTGTTTGTGACCACCTTGTTCGACGCGCCCAACAAGGTAAATTCCACAGGCCGGGTCTTGGCCTTGTCCGACTCACTGACGCGCACCGTAATCAGCGGCACAACGATCTCCTGGGGCATCGCGCTGCCATGCACAAAGCGCGCACCGCCCGCAAAGTGGAAACGCGCCGCACCCTTCGGCACCCAAAAATCCACACTACCCGCCTCATCAGTGCCAGCGGTAATCGCGGTATTGCCAGACCAGGCCTTGGCAGTCTTCCCCAGATGTTGCCCCAGTAGATAACGCTTCTTGGCCTTCAGCATCCCTTCCGGCTTTTCATCCAAAGCGGACTTATCCGCCACATCCAACGCAGACTCCTGATACATGAAGCCGTGATCCGCCGTAATCAACACCACCGAACCATTCAGGCTATTGATGATGAAGCTGCTCAATTGCGATAGCTCGGTCAGCGTATCCGCCACCGCCTCGAAGGTCTTGGTTTCCGATGCCTGTTTGTCGCCGATCATATCAATGCGGTCGTGATAAACATAAACCAGACTATGGTCGCGCACCAACTCCCGGCCTTTTTCCTTGCCCAAGGCCAGCAAGTCTTCCGCCTTAATGGCGATACCGCCGAAACGTCCCAGTTGCGCGCTACGCTGCTCAACGGTTGCGGTTGGCTGGCCATCCGCCAGCACATCCAGATTGGCATTCAACTTGTAAGCGAGCGTGTCATGCGGCAACAAAGCCGCCATCCCCAAGGTCGTGTAGCTCGGCAATACGCCAAGCATCGAGCCCAGCGATGCTTTGAGGCGATTGCGGCTGTTCATCTCGCGCACCAATTCCTCGGCAGCCTCGAAACGGAAGGCATCGGAAATCACCACAAACACCCGCTTGGTAATCCCGCCCTGAAACAGCGGCTTGACCTGCTGGGCGTAGAAGTCCTGCTGATTGGGTAGCCCAGACAGCTTCCAGCTTGCCAACAAGCCTTGCTCACCCTCCAGCACCTTGCTCCAGGCAGATGACAGTTGCGGAATAAACCAACCCGAATAAGCATCCTCAATACGTTCGCGCAGCTCATGCAGCAACGCCCAGCCGGTCGGCTCCACCGCATCGGCAGCATGATGAAAGCGCCGGTAAAATTGATCGAAGCGGAACAGATCGGACTGATAGATAGCCAGCGCAACCACCGCATCGGCAAAACTGAAACCGCTGGCGTGCCGTGCTTTCAACTCAAAGAAATCGGCAGCCGCTTCCAGAGCATCGTAGCAAGCCACCAGCGCATGGGTTGTTTCGCTGGCTTGTGCCATCAAACGGTTCGCCCAATGCCCATCGCGACGGCGTGCGATCAGGGCACGCACCGTTTCCATGTTGGCTCCGGCCCCGGCAATGATACGATCCTTCAAATCATGAATGATGCGCCGCTCGGCCACCTCGAAGGTCATCGAATCCGCCAGGCTCTCCGCCGTCATGCCCGACAACAACCCCAATAAATTGAGTTCATTGGCAACAGCCTTGGAAAGCACGTTGTAATTGGCAAAGTGCGCCATGTCCGAACGCCAGCGTGCGGCAAAAACCGAAGCATTCGCCGCCCTGGCCTTGTCGGCAAGGACAAAGTGGCTCAGGGCTTCCGGCAGCTTGCCCGAACAGGAACGCGCGAAATCGGTCACGAAAATACGCAACATCAAATCGCGCACAGCGGGCTTTGCCTCGTCATAGCCCAACTCATTTTTCGCCAATGCCCAGAATGCCTGATCCAGCTCGTTGGATACAATTTCCTGCCACACCTTGGCATCGGCATTCAGATTGGCCTCGTCATCCACCACTAGACTGCCGAACAAGCGCAACAGGATGGAGAACAGATCCGGCTGATCCGCCCGCGCCAGCACGCCCAGCATCTTGCGATCCAGCGCTTCCGCGTCATCCGTTGGCAACACCCAACGCTTCAGCCGCTCCTGCCGATCCTTGGCGCGCAGGAATTTTGCGCGCTGCTTGAGATGTGGGCGCAGTGTTTGCGAGGCCAGCCCCAAATCCTCCAGCAGAATGGAGGCCGCATCGGCGCGGAACGATTTGCTGCGGAGGCGTATATCCAGCAGCCAGTCCTTTGCCAGTTCCGGCTCCGGCTTGTTGCTGTAGAGCAGCCACTTTTGCCGTGGCGCACGCTCAATGTTCAATTTCGCCTGAAGTGCAGGCACAGAATCAATGCGCACCAGTTGAACGCCGGGCAATGTAAGCCCTTCGACGGCAGTGGAAAACTCGTTATCGGCGTCATGCCAGAACACGATGGCATGACTGGCATAAAGAGCAGATAGAGAATCAACGATGCGTTGTGTGCTCAACCGGATAACCTCATATTCTTAGCGTGAAAATTGCCCAACAGTTTGATTTCAGAAATTTTCACCATGGATTACTCAACGATGGCCGTAATTTCGGCCAACAAATCTACCAAAGGTTTCTCGTTACCGCTAAAACTGGCAATCATCGCCTCATACATTCTGGTTTGATCAACCGTCCCGAAGTCGATGAAATAACCTGCCTGGTCGGCCAATTGGGCGCAAAACAATCGCTGCACACGGCCATTGCCCTCCCGGAACGGATGGGCAGCATTTATTTCACCCATGTAATGCGCCAGTTGAGCGACAAAGCGATCTGGTTCTGTGCCTCGAAGAAAATTCTCTGCTGCAAGTCCACGCAACTGCTGGTCAAGATAGCCCTCTATCAAGCCAAAATTGGCGAAGCGACTATCTCCCCGGCTGATGTCAACGGTGCGAATTTCGCCTGCCCAGTCATAAACATCCTGAAACAGATAACGATGAATGGCGCACAGATGCTTGAGATCGAACACACCCTGTATCGGATTATCAAGCAGCTCCAGCATTCGCACAGCCGTTGCATCTGCCTCGAACGCGTCCAAAGCAGCCTGATCACGAATATCTGCCTTGTTACGCAGAACTCCCGTGTCGGGATAGACGTAGGAATCAGACCCGTCGTAGCGCGACATGATGACGCATGACCTCTTGAAGCACATTAGCTGTCGTATTCTTCCCGCTCACGCAGGCATTCATGCCCTTGACCACATAGTCACCGGGTGTCAACTGCTCGATGCGCAATGAGGCCAATACGTTTTCTACCGACTTGCCGCGTACAGCTTGTTTACTGATTTTTTTCATAGCTATCCTCGATTCAAAGACAAACAATACCAGTTTTGATTTTGTGAAACTTTTTAGTCATCACCACTCCCGCCCGTCACTGCTTTAACCTCTGCCAACAAATCACCAAACTTGCCGTAGTTCACCTTCACCCCATCATCCAGATCGAGCTTGATGCGCATGTCGGCGTAGTGGCGGAGTTTTTCGTCGTAGGACAACAGCTCAACGTGTTTTTTGCGCAGCGCTTCGATTTCTTTGTTGAGCTTGTTGCGGGCGGCGGTGGAGGTGGCGGCTTCGGCATCCTTGGTCAACATCTCGATGCGCGACTGGATTTTGCCGGTCAGCGGCACGACGTATTCGCTGCGCATCCGCGCCAGTGTGCCTTCGTGGTAGCGGTGCAGATAGACCAGCGCCTGGAACGCGCCTTGTTTGCCGCTGGAGAACAGCCAGTAGATCGGGCGCTTCTTGTAGGTTTGCAGGTGGTCTTTGAAAAAGCTGCCGGAGAGATAACGGCGGATGGATTCTTCCGGGGTTTCGTTGCCCTTTTTGCCCAGGCTTTCCGCCAGCCAGGCCATGTTCTCTTCCAGTGTCTCGGCTCCCCACACGGCCAGCAGGAATTCGCGGATGCGGTTGGCGGCATCGTCCTCGAACCAGAGTCCGTCGGTGAGCGGCACGATGCCATCGGCATCGGCAGGGTAAGTCTGGTAGCGGGTTGCATCGAAGCCGACATTACCGGCATGGGCGTAGATCAGGCCGGGTTCGTCCAGGCTGTAGCGACCCATCATGCAGCCAAGGGAATAGGAGATCAGGCGTTGGCAGTCCTTTTCGCGGTCGGCGCGGACAAGAGTGATCTGGTCTTCGGGGACTTCGGGGGAGAGTTCGTCTTGCAGGTTATACGCTTGAATAAATAGTCGATTGTTTTCTACTTCAAGATCAATTAGGCTTGAAATTCGTTTTGAGGTGCAGATTTTCCATTCGGAAAAAGCCAAATCCAGTGTCTTTTCTCCCCCCCCCCCAACCAGTGGGGACAGACCAAACCCCCACGACATCTCAGACGAATCCCAATCAACCTTACTTAGTTCCACCGCCCGTTTTGAATTTTTCTCAATGACTTGGCGGTCAGCACCGACATTGAGCACTGGTAAAGAAGCGACATCTCCTGCTTGAAAGCTCAATGTTTGGTTGAGGCACTTTAGATAATGACCAGCCACACTAGAACACAACAGGCCAGCATAAAAGAAAATATCTTGATCATCTGGAAAAGCTGAGGTTCCAGCTACATCAAATATAAATCCGGATGGTTTAACCCTAACGGCAAAACCTGTCGAACTAGTAAAAGACCAAGTAATGCCAGCACGATAGAAATAATTCGTATTTTGGATGAAGCGTGACCAGTGTTTTCCGTTATTTCTTTCAACTGCTCGAATTTTAATTTCTTCCCCGTCATTCAGCCAATTAACAATTAATTCATTGTTGCCATACCAAGGTCTAAAGGATCCACCTTTGTTGTACGGGAACCAAGACTTTTTAGATTCAACAGCCTCAACAACGTTACGGGCATCAAACTTAATAGAAGAAATATCGACTTCATACCAACGGCGGAGATACAGTTCATTGTCACCTGTATTTAAACCAGTTCGAGGTTTGCAAGTTCTGCCAAGAGGCACTCCATTAGCAAAATTTTGACGATCGTTTTCAGTTATCCAATAAGCGAACACATAACCAGGCAAGGTCAAGCATCTCTCTTGTTCCACAAGATAAATATTGGATTCATCTCTCCTTCTAAAAATTTCACTTTTATCAGCAGATTGCTCGGCTTTATTTAGATCAATAAATTTTGCTAGAGCATCTTTTATCCTTACCTTAAGAAAAACAAACATGCACGCTTGTGCTACTTTTGAGTTCAATTCAGGAAAGCTGTTGTACCCAATTTGAGTGAGGTTAGCCAAAGACCTAAGCGATAGCAGGTTGTAGCGAAAGTCTTCAAAGGAAGATAAGAACATCCATCCTTGCATCGTCAGCATGCTGAGCAAACCGCTTTCTTTACACAGTCCGAATCCGCGACTGACAAACATTGAAAACAAGTCAGCCTTTTCATTGCGATAGTGTGAAGTAGCATATTCCTTCAAACTACCGTTCATCCCCTTGCCACCCATATACGGCGGATTTGCCACCACCGCATCGAACTGCATCCCCAGCACCTGCGCCTGTGCCACCAGCGGCAACAAATCCTGAGCCGCCGCTTTGGCGTAAAGATCGCCGTTCTGGATGGCCTGCTGCAAACCTTCCGCCAGCGTCACCAGTTGCGCATTCAGTTCCGGCGGAATCTGGATCAGCGAGCCAAAGGTCTTAGCATGGGCGAAGGTGTCGATCAGTTGGCAGACGGATTGCGCTTCGACAAGCTCAGCACGAACGGTATTGAGTGCCTGAACGATTTCATTGGCGTTCAGCTCTTTACTCTCCTGCAAGGCCAGCACGTTGAGCTTGGGCGGGTTGTCGAACAGGCGGCGGTCGTCGGCGCGGGCTTTCATCAGCAGTGCAAAGCCAGCCAGTTGTGCGGCGCGGTCGTCGATGTCGAGGCCGTAGAGGTTCTTTTCCAGAATCAGGCGCGGTATGGCGCGGAGCTGGTAGCCGCGCTCCAGATAGATGGCTTTGAGTACGTCGTAGGCCACCACCAGGATGTGGCCGCTGCCGCAGGCGGGGTCGAGCACGGTGATGGTTTCGGGGTTGAGGCTGCCGCCGTCTTCATCCATTCTGGCTTGGGTGATCGCGGCTAAAGCCGCTCCTACATCCGGCGTCTGCTCGGCAGGTTCGATGTAATACGGCCACTGGCTTGCCAGCGTCGAGGCCGGGTTGGCCATCAGCCACAGGCGGCCGACGCTGTTCTGCACCAGGTATTGCACGATCCAGTTGGGGGTGAAGAGCTGGGTGGCGGCGGGGATGTCCTCGCTCTTGACCACCTTGCCGATCACTTCGTCCTTTTTCTCGCTGATGTAGAACTGGTAGAGCCAGCCGATGATTTCGACTTCTTGCCAGTCTTCTTCCGGGATTGCTTCCACTAGCTTGGCAATGATGGAATCGGTGCGTAACAGGTTGTCCGGCAGCAGCAGTTCGGTTTCGTCGTCGATGCGCTCGAACAGGAAGGGCATGGATTTGGACAACGCGTTGCACTGGGCGACCAGCAGCATTTTGTAGAGCTCGCCGTCCTTGTTGCCGGCCAGTTTGAGTTCAATCGCCTTGGCTTTGTTGAAGCCCGGCAGTTCCAGCTCGGTGGCATGGTTGAGGATTTCCGGCATACCGCCTGCGCGATTGGATAACACGCGATGGCCGTGATCCAGATAGTCGTGGATTTCCATGTAGCGCAACGCGGCAAAGCGGTTGAACCAGGTGTAGGCGACGGCTTCCATCGTCTGGCCGAAGCCTGCCGTCTGCATGTGCTTGATCAGGCGCTCGCGCTGCTCATACACCTTGACCGGCCACTCACGTCCGGCGATGATGGCGAGGTCGCCTTTTCTTTCACCGGGCGCGACTTCAAGCGTGCCGCCCGTTTCAGACAAGCCGAGCAGATTGGCGCGGGCCGTGACGGCGGCGATGAAGTCCTTGCGGGCTTGCGGGGCGTAGGATTTGAGTTTGGATTTGTTCATCGTGGGGTCAAGCTAACGGGCATGGCGAGCAGCCACCCCTGATAATGAAACTCGCCATGCCCGTTTCCCCCATCCCAACCTTCCCCCGCAAGCGGGGGAAGGGGCAAACGTATCGCTGCGCGAGTTTCACGTTAAATGACGCAGTAGAAGGTGGGTTCATCCCAGATAATTTATTTGACGGAATATCCCCTCCCCCATGCAGGGGGAGGGCTAGGGTGGGGGTAGAAACGTGGCTACTCCAACGAACGCACCCCCATCCTAACCTTCCCCCTGGGAGGGGAAAGGGACTGATCGGCTCTAATGAACTATCTGGGTTCATGGTCATAGCCGCCCGATATGCTGGTGAATGCGATTGATAATGTCGCCGAAGGGAACTTGACCGGTGTAATACAGCGCGGCAGTTTCGCGATATTTGGTTTCGTATAAGTTACGCACCTTGGGATCGGATAGCAGGAAGGCTGCGTTGCTGGCGATGTCCAGATTGTCACCCGCACGGAAGCGAACTACTTTGCGCGCGTGATACTCCGGGGTGCCGATGAATTTGAGCACTTCAGGACTGCTGAGCAGGCAATACAGATCGTAGTAGTGGCGCAGAAAGTTCTTCGGGAAACGAGTTGCTTCCTGCTGCTGCCTGAATTTGGTGGAAACGGTTTGCAGCTTTTCGACAAAGGTGTAGGCAGGGCTGTAACAGGCCACGTTGATGGCGCGATTGTCGATTACTTCGACATTTCTGGCTCTCGCCGCATCCAGCGCCCATGAAGAAATGGTGCATGGCAGGTTGGGGGCGGTGTCGTCGAAGCCCACTTCCAGCAAGACGCCGTTCTTCAGGCCGGGAATCTGCTCGGTGCGCGATGGATAGTTCAGGCGGATGCCAGCGCTCCTAAATTTTTCGTCGTCAAACTCGTGATCGCGCTCGACGGATTCCAGTCCGGAAATTTTGATTTCGCTTGCAAGCCAGTCGAAGAAATCCTTGCGCGATTCGACATGCGCCGGTTTGTCGTGATGCTTTCCGGCCATCACCTTCTGGTCTGCGGGTGGCGCGATGTGGATGTCGATGTCTTCAGAAAAACGGTCTATCAGGAGGAAGCCTTTGGAAAGCGAGGTGCCACCCTTGAGTTCGAACTGCCAGCCCTGTTGCTGCAAGCCCCACAGGCAATGCATGATCCAGTAATCTTTCTCAATCAGCGAAGGATCGATGCGTTGGCTTTCCGCGAGGATACGCAGCAGATCAGGAAAATCCCGATGCTCATGCAAAAAGGCTGGTGTGCGACTGCTCATGCAACTTGTTCCCTTGCGCGCATATCGGCAAGCCAGCGCTTCATCAGGCGCTTGGTGGCAGCGGCGCCGTATTGCTCCAGCGCCCGCTGCAACCTGGGCTGATCAAAGTCTGCCAATTTACGTTGAGCCGCCGCCAGAACGGATTCCTGATCTTCCGCGAGATCATCCAAATTATTGAGCATGTCCACCAGGAGATATTCGGTTGTCACCTGTGTCGGCTTGGGGAAGCGCGGCTTCATGCGGAACTCGTATCGCCGTTGGTCCAGTTCGAATTCGCCGTGGCGCTTGTGGTTGTACACCACGGTCTTGTTATAGAGCTGGGTTGTACCCAAGCGCAGCGAGTTATATACGCTGGGGTTAAAGCACAGAAAGTTTTTGTCCTTCAAAAATACCGATAGCAGCTCGCTTTCGCTGGGGGGCACTGCACCAAACGAATTCTTCTTGGGCTTGTAATACAAACCTTGGGCCAGCTTCTGCAATACCCCTTGGGAAACCAGTTGCTGAAGCTCGCGATCAACACTGGTCGAATAGGTTATCAAGTCTTCACGCCGATACACCTTGCCGGCACGAACATGCCTGGAAAGGGGCGACACTTTATTTGAAGATGACTGCTGCGTTCTCATGAATGCTTCCTCATTAACGTTTCATGCAGAATGATAACTATTATATGTCTACATTCATAGTGTTATTTAGCCATTATTTCCCACCAGCATTGTTTTATGCCAACAGAACGACCGGTGTATCCGCCGCTGTCCTGACAATGGGATTAAAGCCACACCGCTACTGTATCCGCGCACGCTGCCCGGCCTTGATTGCGGCAAGCAACTCAGCCCTGAGCTTCGCCAGGTATTCATCTACTTCGGCCTCGGTTTCCAGATAGGACTTGCTGGACAGGTCGGCGGCACGAATCACCCTGGCGGGTTTGGGCGCAACCGTTTGCGTAGCCTGCGTGTGGTCAACATGAATGACTGTGGCACTGTCGCCCGGTGCTTTTACGGCTGGTGGTGGCTGGATTACAGCTTTGCTCAACGCATCGGCGATCATGTCCATTGCACTATCCAGTGCATTGCCAGACTGCTCCTGCAAATAATTGATTTGCGGGATGCTGGTCTGCGCTGAAATGTCGATCTTGATTTGCTGCAATGAATGCAAAGCACGATTACGCAAATCAGCCTGGGCGTGGGCTTGATCCAGTGCCTGGCTGACCTCGGCAATTTTCTTTTCCAGCAGGAGCAAGGCATGTTCGCGCTTGGCATCGACCAGCTTGGCGTTCACCGCTTCCACCGACTGAATCAATGGTTCGATCTGATTGACTTGCTGATAAGGCGTTGGATTGTCCTGTATTGCAGCCAGTTGCTGCAATGCGTTTGCGGCTACAGGCTCTTTTATCAGCGCGGGGCGATTCGGCTCAAAGCGTTGCAGCGCTTCCAGCATCCGCCGCCAGGTGGCGATTTGATTTTTGTAAAAGCTGGAGAGATCGTGAATGTCTTCCGACGCATCCTGCCACGCCTCTTTATCCGCCAGGAGCGTTTCAACAAATTCAAAGGGATCGCGAACCGCCAATTGTTTTGCAATCCGCAACAGGGCTTGATCTATGGTTGGCTTGCCGGGATGGTGTTTGGCAGTCGCCGTATGAGAGAACTCCTTCAGCTCGGCTTGCCATTGAACAAGGTTGTCCCGGAAATCCGCAACCAGTCCATCCTCTTCTTCCCGGCCCAACTTGGAGAAGAGTTCTTTATGAAGATCACGCGCGCGTTTTAGCTGAACAGCATCGGCAGACTTGCGCTTGAGGATGGAAACCTGTTTGAAGCGGACGGATTTGGTGAGCGGATCAATCGCGCTCTTGGGTTCGAGGTCGGAGCCTTCGAGCATGAGTTTGATTTCGCCTGCCATAAACAGCCGCGCGAGGAGCAACACCACTTCCCATTCCGGCTTCCAACCCCAGGGGGCGCCGCTGAATCGTTCAACCACTTCAGAGAGCAGTACACGACTCTGGCTGGCTTTGAGTTGGAGGTATTCGCGCATTTCATTAAGCGCCAGCGGGTTGCCTTCCTCGCCACCCAGCGCAAGGGCGTGTTGGCCGATGCTATCGGATGCCAGCACCGCCTTGATCTCTGCAATTGGATCAGCTTGACGCACCTTCAGGTAGGACAGTTTTGTGTAGGTATTGGAGATGAGGTAATTAACCAGTTCATCCACTTGCGTAGAAGGACTCGCTGCTTTGGTCGGTATCTTTTGCCCTAGCGCATAACAATCGCCATTGACCAGCGCGGTACTGAGTTGCTCGACCAAGCGCGTTCGACGTTCACGGTTTTCATCTTTGCGGTCTGCAAGAATGCGTTTGAGTGAGGCCGCCGCCGAACTGGCCTTGGGGCTATCGATATATTTTTCGATTTGCAGGTATAGCGCAAGCTCAATATCGAGCCGATTGCTTTCGGCCATGCATATCAAGGAACGATCAGCGCTGCGCAAAATTGCTTTGGCATCATTCAGGGATTCGTAGTCGTCGCCTAGCGGGGTTACAATTTCCAGCGACAATTCATGATTGGCATTCTTCCACGGCGCTCCATCCAGCAGGCGGTTGATTTCATAATCGCCCTTGGTTTCGCGATGGCGAATTTTGGGTGTATCGCCCAGAATTTCGCCGTATATCAACTCGCACAGCAAACGGGATTTCTCAACGGAAGAAACTTCAACATGCCCGACTTCGCGGGCGACATCGCGTTCTTCGTTGGTCAGGAAATACCAGAGGTCGCCATTGCGACTGACCAGACGCTGATGCTCCAAACGGGTCAGGCTTTCCTGAATCTTGCGCTTGAGTGCCAGCTTGTCGGCATCAATTTGATCCACGCAGAGGGTAGCCAGGTTATCGACGTTGGGTTTGATGATGTCCGGGATACGGCGAATCAGGAACAAAGCCTTGAGCAGATGAACATCGTAAAGTTCCAGCAGCGGATTGTCTGGCGCTTCCTCAATCGACTTTTTTGCAAGGGTATCGATGAAGCTCTCGATGGATGGATAAAAGTCGTAAATCGGTACGAGCGCATCAATACTCCGTTCAGCATTCAACTTGGCTGCCGACTGGAAAGCATCCAGCAATGAGCGCTCGCCTCTGGAGAGATGCTGACCGGTTGCGCCGACCTTGCGGATGGATTCGAAGACATTTTGCAGCAAGGTGAATTGGTAGGGGGCAAACGGGTAGCAGGTCACAAATTCTGCGGTATCCTTGTAGCTGCGCATCGAGACCGAGTTACCAACAAAAGCCAATTGGTTGTTGATGATGTCGCCTTGTTTCTCAAAGCAATCGCGCAACGCGTCGTGAGCCACTTTGGTCTTGGCCAACAGCCGTTCGCCAATTACTTCGTCGGTATTGGAGCTGGCCAAGGATAACCGCGTGTGGAAACGTCCCTGAATCTTGGAAAAGTCTTGTGACCTGGCCTTGCTCGTATCACCAATGGCGGCATCGATGTCTTCCTGGCTGGTGACGATCACCCAGGCACGTCCCTGGCATAACGTGCCCAGTTGCTCCGTGATGGTTTGCAGGGTCAGCATGAGCTGGGTGTTGTCTCCAATAAACTGCCCGACCTCATCCGCCAGAAAGATGACACGGTGCCCGGCGGGTTTGGTGTCGAGATAATCACGGATGAGCTTGGCAAAGCCCTCAATATTGATTTTGTAGTCATCACGAGACTTGTCGAACCAGCGCCCGGCAGACTCTTCTGTCATGTTGAGCGCTTTGGCCAAGGCAGTAACCACGTCATCGCGCAGAAAATCGACGGCATCACGCTGCTTGCTCCAAGTCGAGCCGTTCTTTTCCTGGAAGGCCGCCTTGAACGCTTCATAAGCCCCCTCACCAACCAGATAGCGTTCCATTTCCGCAACATGTGGCGCATCCCCGGAGTAGCCGAGCTTTTCATTAAAAACTCGCATGAATACCTGAAGAATTACGTCCCGATCAGATTTGCTGTCGGCCTTGGCATCGATGTTGAACAGGATGACATCGGAGCACCCCTTTGCCGCACGCTGAATGTCGGCCAACAGCAAGGCATCTTTGATTTTGTGCTCATCAAAGAAGGCTGCCGCTCTTTTAGGGCTGCCGGTTTTTGGATCAACCGCTTCGATATTTTCCAGCAGGTAGGACAGGATTTTGATGAAGTGAGATTTACCCGAGCCGAAGAAGCCTGAAACCCATACTCCCATGCGCGACGAAACGACCGGGTCTTTGGGATTGTCCGCCGCAGCCAGAAAAGCATCGAAAAATCGGCGGAAATACTCGGTCAGTTGCTTGGTGACGACGTATTCATCCAGTTCTTGCCAAATGCTTTCGGCATCACGCTGATCGGCCTTGATCACGCCGTTGATTGGCCGGTCGATTGGTTTGGTAAAGAGCTCCCTGATTTTCATTTTATTTTGCCCTCTGTTGAATGCGCGTCAGGATACCAGCCGGAAAGCGCGGTAATAGTGGTCTTCGGTAAGTTTATTAAACAGGCGGAAAGAGTGGCCGTCATATTTGCCGGGATACAGCATGAGCAAGGGCGTATCTTTCATCAACGGGTGAAGCGCCGAAAGCAAGGTATGTGTGCGCAGAATAGGGAAGACTGACCCGACACCCGTCAGAATGACCAAGTCTTGATTATCGACATCAATCTTAGAAACAAGGTGTTCTGCTAATTTGTCCTCTTTCAGAACACGCCGCATGGATTCAAGTGCTTTGGTATCACCTTGTGCTTGCTGCATATCGAGTGCTTTATCGAGCAGATTGCGTTCTTCCAAAAGGCCAATCGCCAAGTCAAAAAGATTCACCGTGGCAAATCGAATCGGCGGGTGATGCTTGGCAAGAGCTGGTTCAATAACCTCCTTCAGGAATGCGCGCATTTCCAACTCGGATTCAGGCGGGTAATCGAACACCCAAAAGCCGATCTCGTTTCCCAGCCCATGGTTATTCAATAGCTCTTTCGAGGTAAGCCGAGGAAGAATCTGATTCAGACGTTCTTCAAATAGGCTCATCGTGACACCTTCATGGTCGCGAGAACATCAAGTTCACCATGCCGTTTTAGAAAAGAAGTGACGGTCGGATGCAGGCTGGGTGGGGTCATATTAAGCTTCCTGCTGGAATCAAGGTACTTTGCCTCGACCAGTATTCGAATAATGACCTGGTAAAGTTTTTCTTTGGTGGATGCTGACCAGTGTTCAATTTCACCATCCCGATGCGCACACTCCACCCAGAATGCATCCCACAAATTGCTGTTCAAAGTTGTTTCCATACGACGTAGCTGCCTGGCGTAAACATCTCTGAGGAAATCGCCAAGCAAACAACTATGCTTAATTGCGGCAGCCAACAGCAACTGCGTAGCAATTTCAAGGTCTCCTTGGCTAATCAGCTTCCATCCCTCCTCGTTCAACATCATCAGGCGCTTTCGAATCAAATTAGCCTGCCGGTAAGCCGTGGCGGGAGTTTTTTTCTGCAAGATATTCTCAATCTTCAAAGCATGATCCCATTCCTGATCGGAGGGATGCGTAAGAAGCAATAACGCAATTCGCCTGCTCTCAGTAAGCATGAGTGAACCGGCAGAGATTTCAGCGTTGTAGAGGGGCAAGTCTATTCTCAATTCTTGAGTATCCGCAAGCATCGTATTCTGGGGGTAATAACAGACAATCGCAATATGACAAGGCTCAGGGTAGATGCCTGAGCAGAGCAATCAGCCAGTTTCGTGCGCCAAGGGTTCTGGAGTGGCGCACGCCCACTTCAACATGACTGCCAAGCACCAACTTCTGCAATTGGCACACAGCGTAACTTCACGCCTCGCCCGATATCGTCTGAAAGCCGATGTTCAAAACACAAAATCGCTGTAGTCATACCCTATTGATCTTGATACCGGCGGTCGGCGTGTGACCGGATTACCTTGGGAGCAAAGCTGATCCGGAGGCTGTTGATTCACGATCAGCCGGCGTAATCGATAATCAGCGGCGCGTGATCTGAAAAGCGTTGCGCCTTGTAGATAGCCGCCGCCTGCGCCCGCGCGGCGATGCCGGGCGTGGCGATCTGGTAATCGAGGCGCCAGCCGACATCCTTGGCCCATGCCTGGCCGCGATTCGACCACCAGGTGTATGCC
>Ga0209343_10002876_pt1 | contig 21953 bp, 19 predicted proteins | sample RifCSPlowO2_02_FD_184026 | JGI IMG/M metagenome (GOLD analysis project Ga0209343, IMG submission 184026) | Groundwater microbial communities from Rifle, Colorado - Rifle CSP2_plank lowO2_0.2 (SPAdes) (version 2) | ecosystem: Environmental > Aquatic > Deep subsurface > Groundwater | place... | reverse complement strand
GGACCGCGGCGCAGGAAGGGATTGAACACTCTCACCTGGACGTTTGGATGCACCGCGAAGGTCGCAAAATCGAAATCGCGGCCGACTGCGTACAGGTCGTCGATCAGCAGTCGCACGCGCACGCCGCGCTGCGCCGCGCGCAGCGCCCGGTAGAGGAGCAACGTCGCGGTCGCGTCCTCGCCGATGATGTAGTACTGGAGGTCAAGCGTGCGCTCCGCCGATTCCGCCAGGGCCGCCCGGGCGAGAAATGCTTCCTGGCCCGAGACCAGCAAGTGAAAGCCGGACTGGCCGGGCGTGCCCGCAAGCTGTGAGGCGAAGGCGCGCCCGAGGAACGTCTCCTCCGGGTGATCGATCGCGTGAGAGGGCGGACGCGGGACGTCATAACGGTTCGGCGAACAGCCGATGACGAGCGCGGCGGCCGCTGCCGTGAGCGTCCGGCACAGCGTCCTTACCCGCCAGGACGGCCGATACAGGACGATGAGGCGGACTCTCACGAGGCTTCCTTAGCTGGATAGACCGGCGTGGCAGGCACGATCCGCCGCAGTGCCTGGATGGGAGTCGGGCGCTCGCTGACTAGGTTGCCAGATCGTGCACCTGCAGCCGGTGACACAAGCGCGGCAATTGATGCAGGGCCGCTCGCTGATGCCTGTATGCAAGGCCATCTGTTCGCGCAGCACGCGGTGAGCGGATTCCCGTGGTGTTATTTCCAGCAAAATTATGACGCAGTGTAACAGCCTCCCTTCATGCTGCAAGACTGCGATACAAATCAGCGCTTGCATGACATTCGCCCAGTACATTTGTCTGCTTTAATCGGCGCAACTGAGATGGCCTGCTCCGCGGCATGCGCCGCCGGAAGCGGGCGATCGAGGTCACACACTCAATCATTCATTGAAAAGGAAATGACCATGAAACAGTCTCATAAATTCGCAGTAGGTGTTGTTGCGTCACTTGGGCTCGGCATCGCGGTTGCCGCTGCCTACGCCAATCCGGGACAAGCGGGTGGCGGAATGGGGCCGCACACGAAAGGCGTGCAGCACAGCGCGACAGGTGGCATGCAACACGGAGCGAAGGGCGGCACGCAACACGGTGCAATGGGCGGCGGCGCTGCAGGACATGGCGCTGCAGGGCATGGCACCGGCCAGCAACTCATGACGCCAGAAGAGCGGACGGCGCTGCAAGAAAAGATGCGCAACGCCGCCACTCCCGAGGAACGCCAGAAGCTGGCCGAAGCAACTCGCACTGAGATGCAAAAGCGCGCCCAGGAACGAGGCATCACTCTGCCCGAAGGCCGCGCTCCCCGTACCGGGACGGCGCCCGCGGCACCGGCGACCTCCGAGCACTCCCACTAACCGCAACTGGGGCGGGGGAAAATCCCGCCCCTTTGCGGCTGCTCAAACACACGTGAATACATCACTGGAGGCCGTCATGTTCAGAATCGCAATCGTCGCGCTCCTCTCCGCGCTCGGGATCGCGTCGTTCGTATACGCAAACCAACACGCGCGCTCGCCCTACGCGGGCCAGGAGACGCGCGGCATCAAATCGCTGTCCGAGCGGGAAGTCCAGGACTATCTCGCCGGCCGTGGCATGGGACTCGCGAAGGCTGCCGAACTCAACCACTACCCAGGGCCCGCGCACGTGCTGGAGCTGGCCGATCGACTCGGGCTCTCGCCGGACCAGCAAACACGCACACAGGCTTTGTTCAAGCAAATGGAGTCGAAGGCCCGGGATCTGGGCAAAGCGCTGGTCGAGGAGGAAGGTCGCCTTGATCGCACGTTTGCGTCGCGCACGATCTCCCGGGAACAACTGAAGTCGAGCCTGGGCGAAATTGCAAAACTGCAGGGGGAGCTGCGCCAGGCGCACCTGGAAGCGCACCTCACGCAGGCCGAGATTCTCACCCATGAACAGGTGCGGAAGTACGTCGAACTCAGGGGGTACGGAAGCGGAGCCGCTGCCGACCACGATGCCAGTGCACACAAACATTGATTCCGTTCTCCACGTCCCACGCACGATGCAACGCGTCGTGGGGCCAATGGGGAACGGCTTGACAGATCGGAGGAAGGGATCATGAGCACGCGCAACGTTATCGACGCCGGCCGCCGCCGCCTCATCGGGGCAGCCGGGGCAGCCGGACTGGTTACCCTGTTGGGGTCGCGCCACGTGTCGGCAGCGGAGGCGCATGCCGCCATGCCGCCCGCCGAGGCCACTACCGATTTCAAGCCGGACATCGAACTGGAGCTGAATGCGGTCGCCGACGAAATTCGAATTCTGCCAGGCAACGCGACCCGCCTGTGGCGCTTCACCGGGCGCGTCCTGCGCGGCAATCCGCAGGCCCTCTCGTTTCTCGACGGCTCCGGGCACATCCCCGTCATTCGCGCCCGCCGCGGCCAGAAACTGCGCATCAATTTCACCAACCAACTCCCCGAGGACTCGATCGTGCACTGGCACGGGCTGCACATCGTGCAGCGCATGGACGGGCACCCGATGTATGCGATCGGCAGCGGCAGAAAGTACGTCTACGAGTTCGTGGTGGACAACCGCGCGGGGACCCATTGGTTCCATCCGCATCCCCACGAGCGCACCGGCCTGCAGGTCTACTTCGGCCTCGCCGGGCTGTTTCTCGTCGGCGACGACGAGGAAGATGCCGCGCGGCTGCCGCGGGGCGAGTTCGACCTGCCGCTGGTCATCCAGGACCGGAGCTTCAACGCCGCCAACCAGCTCGTGTACCTCGCGCCGGGCATGATGGCGCGCATGATGGGCTTTCGCGGCGATCGCGTGCTCGTCAACGGATCGGCCGAGTACGCGCGGCAGGTGGCGCGCACGGCGTACCGGATGCGGATACTGAATGCCTCGAATTCGACCCTCTACAGCCTGCGCTGGAGCGACGGGCGGCCGCTGACCCTCATCGGCACGGATGGCGGCCTGCTCGAACGTCCCATGACGCGCGGGTCACTCACCCTCGGAATCGGCGAGCGGGCGGACGTCTGGGCGGACTTCTCGGAGCGGCAACCGGGGGACGAGCTCGCGCTCGCGGCCGAGTCCTGGTCGCCGTCGCTCGAGAACGTCACGAGCCTGCAAACCGGCGCGGCGCCGGTTCCGGTCGGCCGGCCCATCGCCCGGTTCCGTGTGACATCGGGCGCAGCGCAGAAGTCGGCGCTGCCGCAGCGCCTGTCCTCCTTCCCGGCGCTCAGGCTCGAGGACGCCGTGAACCGCGCCCGGCCGCGGACGTTCCAGTTGTCGATGCAGCGCGGCCAGGCGATGCTGAACGGTCGCGCTTTCGGCCGGATGGATGAAGTCGCCGACGATGAGAAGGTGAAGCTTGGCACGACCGAAGTCTGGGAATTCGCCAACGACGCCTCCTCCGGCATGCGCATGGCGCACCCCATGCACGTCCACAATCTCCAGTTCCGGGTCATCGAGCGCAGCGGACCCGGCCACGCGCTGAGCGCCGGTTTCACCGATGAGGGCTTGAAGGACGTGGTGCTCGTCCTGCCGGGACAACGGCTCAGGATGCTGATGAAGTTCGAGGACTACACCGGGATCTACCTCTATCATTGCCACATCCTCGAGCACGAGGACCTCGGCATGATGAGAAACTACCTGGTGCGGGCCTGACACAAGGATTCCCGGCGGAGCACATGAACCATCCGTCACGCAGAAGATTTCTCGCCGCGCTCGCGGGTGCTGGCGCTGCGGGCCTTGCCGGGGGGCTGTTGCGCCGCGAGCCGGCTTACGCCGCCTCGGGCGCGGGCGAGCAGACCACGTCACAAGCCGCTCCCCCTGGCGCAGCCGAAGGACTGTTCACCAATCGCCTGCGGCTTCCGGGCGCAAGCGGCTTGTACGCGGCGGTCGCGGCAAAGCATGTCAGGCAGATCACCGTCAGCGCGCTGGATTTCCAGGTCTTGCCCGGGCTCCCATCACCGTTCTGGGCCTACGTCGCCGAAGTGGGTGGCAAACGGCTCTTGAATCCGACCCTGCTGGCGCGGCCGGGTGACCCGATCAAGCTGCGCATGGTCAACCGGCTGAAGCAGCCGACGATCATCCACTGGCATGGCCTCACCAACGACGAGCGGAACGACGGCGTCGGCATGCAACAGGTCGCATCAGGCCGGCAATTCGATTACGCGTTCACGGTGCGCGACCGCGCCGCCAACTACTGGTATCACCCCCATCCGCACGACATCGCCGGCGAGCAGGCCTACATGGGACTCGCCGGATTGTTGATCGTAAAGGACGACGATGAAGAGAAACTCGCGCGCGCGCTCGATCTCACGCTCGGCGTCACCGACATTCCGCTGGTGATACAGGACCGCAGCTTCAACTTCGAAGGCAAGCTCGCATACAAGCTGTCGCGTGACCAGATGTTCATGGGCTTTCTAGGCGAGGAAATCCTGGTGAACCTCACGGCACGGCCCTACTTCGATGCCGCCCGCCGCATTTACCGTTTTCGCATCCTGAACGGCTCCAATGCCCGCAGCTACCGGCTGGCGTTCGCGCAGGGCGACCGCCTGCTCGATTACCACCTGGTCGGCACCGATGGTGGCCTGCTCGAACAACCGCAGAAGGTGCGGGAAGTTTTCATCGGGGCGGCGCAACGGCTCGACGTCCTGCTCGATCTGCGTGTTGCGTCGGGCAACGAGCCGGTATTTCTCAAGAGCCTTGCATTCGACCCGATGCACAATGAGTCGGTGGACGAGAAAACGGGCAAGGCGGCGGCCGGCACCGCGCAAGGCGGCGCGGATCCCCACGCCGCTCATGCGGCCCCTGGCGCAATCGCGGACGGCACGGAAATGCCGCTCCTCCGGATCAACATCAAGTCGTCCCCGGAGTACAAGAGGCAAATCCCCTCGCAGCTTTCCCGGCTGCCGAAGCTTGCAGCTACGGCAGGCGAGCCGCGGCGCCTCACGCTCGGCCACGACGGCAAAGGCAACTGGACCATCAATGGCTGGCGCTTCAACATGCACGAGACGCCGGTCACCGTGCGGCGCGGCGCGCGCGAGACCTGGCTGCTGCAAAACAACCGTGCCAGCATGCCGCATCCCGTGCACATTCACGGCTTCCAGTTCCGGGTGCTCGAGCGGCGGGACAGCCCGGCGCAAGTCAAGGAACTCGCCACCCTCCCGAATCGCTTGCTGCCGCAGGATTCCGGCCTGCTCGACACCGTGCTGGTATGGCCGGGGGAGTCGGTGCGCATCGCGCTCGACTTCAGCCATCCGTTCTCCGGCGACCAGACCTACATGTTCCATTGCCACAACCTGGAGCACGAGGACATGGGGATGATGATCGGCTACAAAGTCAAGGCGTAGCGGGTTCCCTCTTTTTTCGTCAAACCACCTGAAAGGAGTAAATCATGAAAAATGTTCTTCCCTTCGTGCTGATCGCGGCCCTGGGCGCCGGAAACGCCTATGCTCAACAAGAGCCCGGTAGAAGTAACGCAGCGCAAGTCCGGACATCCACGAGCGGCGCGAGGACGGGAACCGGCACAGGACTGATCCAGCGCATCGACAATGAGCGGGGAACGGTCACCATCAAGCATGGCCCGATCCAGGGACTTGACATGTCGGCGATGACCATGTCGTTCCCGGTCAAGGACAAGGCGATGCTCACGACCCTGCAGGCGCTGCAGAAAGTGGACTTCGAGCTCAGCTTCGACGGCAAGGACTACTTGATCACGAAGATCAACTGACGGTTCCTGGGTGGTGGCTTTGCGATCCTTGATTTCCGCATGGACTCGCCGGAAGGACCGCCGAAGAGTGCGCGCATCGCGCCGGACCGGGTGAAAGCCGAGCTCGGCAGAATCGTCCGGTCGTTTGCTTTTCAAAAGAGAAAACGGGGCGGGTTTCCCCGCCCCTTTCCAACTCAGCGAGGCTGATCGCCTGTGCTGGGCGTGCGCGGCGCCGCGCCAGGCCCGTGGCCCATCCCGCCGCCGTGACCCATCCCGCCTTGGGCCATCATCGGGCAGCCGCCCATACCGCCTTGTGCACCATGCTGCATGCCCCCGGGGCCGCCGCGCATACCGGCATGCCCTTGCTGGTTCCCGCCTTTGGCATGCGGTCCCATCCCGCCACCCATGGGTCCGGGCTGGGCGTAAGCAGTCGCCATGCCGAGGCTGAGTCCCATTGATGCAACAATCCCAACTGCAAGTTTATGCGAGCGCTTCATGATCGATTTCCTCTCAATAGTGGATAGTGGTTTGCTTCGATCGCAAGCGCTGACAATCAATCCAACAGCGCAGCGGTCGAAGCAATGTCGATTAAACCAGCAAGCTGTAGTCAGGAAACCGGAATTTTGTATCGCAGCCTTGCACCGTCGGGCGTTGTTACACTGCGTTACAATTTTTTCGCCTTGAATGCATCGGCTGAGATGTGTAGCGGCCATGACTGAGCAAGATCAGGTCCTCGCGTTGGATGAGGACGAGCCGCTCTATCCGTGTTCCCGGTTCTCTCGAATGGACGAAGGCACTGGCCTGCCGCCCTCGGAACTGGAAAGAGTCTTTGAGCCCTCTTACGGCGTCGGCGCATCGCGCAGCCGGTAGACGGGTGGCACTGGCCTCGGCTTGTTGGTCGCGAAGGCCATTGCCGGAAGCCCCGGCGATCAACTGAGCCTCCGAAACCGTGCCGGGGGGGGACTCGAGGCCAAACTGACAAGGTATGTGATGCCGTGCGCCGCACGCTGCCTGACGATTCTGGTTCCCTTTCCCTTTTTCGAGTCGTGGCGGCCTTGCGGCCTCTTGATCGAGATCAACCTCGGTCAATAACCGTTGTGGGAGAGTGCACGGAGGCGATTGCGGAACAGCAAGAGATCTGATCATGCCTGGTATTTCAATGGCAAGCGCCGCGCTCGCCCCGGCACGTTCAAGGTCGGATGAGGCGGCGGATCCTTCAGGCGAAATCGTGACCCGTTCAAAAGGAGAGTGATATGCCACACGAAATGAAACATTGTGACCGGCCATGGTGGAAGCGACCGCCGGTGTGGTTCATCGCCATAGCGGCGGTGCTGCTGCTCATCGTTGTCGGGATTGAATTTGAAACCGCCGGCAAATCGGCCGCAATGCCCTACGGTGGGTTTCTCGATCAACTCGAGGCCGGCAACCTCGCGAGCGTCACGTTCCAGGGAACGGAGATTCGCGGGCGCCTCAAGCAGCCGTTTAAGGACACGCAGCAAGATGCCTTCAGCGCCCGGGTGCCGGACTTCGGCGATTCCGCACTGATACCGGCGCTGCGCAAACAGCACGTCGCGATCGACGTGAACGCCCCATCGCCGTGGGCGTCGGTGCTCGCGCGCATCCCCTGGCCGATGCTGGTTTTACTCGGCGTGGTGCTGATCGCCGGCCTCATCAGGCTGGTGCGCGGAGGGAAGGCACGAACGGGTCCCGCTGCGTCCCTGCCGACGCATGGGATGATGGGACTCATCTCTGGTCTCTTCGCGAAGCGGGACCAGGCCGAAAACCCGCCCGGGCAAGACAGCAGCGAGCCGAAGAGCCGGTAGGGCGCCGTGGTGCACTCGACGAGGTGTAGCGATCCATGGCACCGTCCAGCGCTTTGCGCTTCATGAGACAACAGGCGTGGAGCGATCCGCGTCGCCGTCTGCGCCGCGCTGTCGCCGCACTGGGGCTTGCGGCCATCGTTACGCTCATGTTAGCGGCGTGCACCACGCCGCGCCGCGACGTGCCACGGCCGCTTTCCGAGGCGTGGCCACACCCGGAGGAAACCGTGCTCGGGCGCGAATTCGACCGGCAGCTCGCCGGCCATCCCGGAAAATCCGGGTTCTACCCACTTGTCTCTGGAATGGACGCGTTCAGCGTCCGGGCGAGCCTCGCCGAAAGTGCGGAGCGCACGCTCGATCTTCAGTACTTCATCGTACGAGAGGACACCACCACTCAGCTCCTTCTCTATCGCGTGCTGCGCGCGGCTCATCGCGGGGTGCGCGTGCGCCTGCTGATCGACGACCTTGATGCAGCGGGAAAAGATTTCGATCTCGCGAGCTTCGCGGCGCATCCCAATATCGAAGTGCGCGCGTTCAACCCTTTTGCGAGCCGCGGCTCCCTCGGGCTGTCGCAGTTTCTTGAATTCCTCGGGGACCCGGCGCGATTGAACCGCCGCATGCACAACAAGCTGTGGATCGCGGACAACGCGATCGCGATCGTCGGCGGGCGCAATCTCGGCGACGAGTACTTCGACGCGCACGGCGAAGTCAATTTCTCCGACCTCGACATGCTCGCAGCCGGATCCGTCGTGCGCGACATCTCGCGCAGCTTCGACGATTACTGGAACAGCGAATGGGCGGTGCCGATCGAGGCTTTTGTCGCCACCCTGTTGGGAGCGGAGCAGCTCGCCGCATTCGAGCGGGTTCTGGAAGCGCGGCTCGAAACCTTTCGCGACACCGACTATGCACGCATCCTGCGCGAGACCGGCCTCGGATTGCGGTTGCGTTCGGGGCAACTGCCGTTGATACCGGCGGACGCAATCGCCCTCTATGACCCACCAACGAAGATTTCCAGTTCTGGCGCCGATGTGGCCCCCAAGCAAATCTTTGCTTCGCGCATGCGACCACTCGTCGAAGCGGCTCAGCGGGAGATCATCCTGATCTCGCCGTACTTCATCCCGAGCGATGAAGGAATCGCAGTACTGGGCGCGGTCGCGCGGCGCGGCGTGCGCGTGCGCGTCCTCACCAATTCGCTTGCCTCCACCGACTACGTGCCGTTGGCGTATGCCGGGTACGCGCGCTTACGCGGCCGCTTGCTTGCCGCTGGACTCGAGCTTTATGAAATGCGCCCGGAGCCCCAGGATGCCGGGGGCAGCCGGCGCCCGGGTGCTTCCTCGGGCGCCTACCTGCATACGAAAGCGATCGTCGTCGACCGGCGGCACGTGGTGATGGGCTCGATGAATCTCGATCCCCGGTCGCGCCTGCACAACACCGAGGTCGCCGTCCTGCTGGAAAGCACAGAACTCGGGGGGCGCCTCGGCACACTGTTCGACGAAGCCGTGCGCCCCGCACGTGCCTTCCGCGTGGAACGCGCCGGACGCGGCCAGGAGACAGAGCTCGTCTGGGTCACGGAGGAGGCCGGCAAAGAGGTGCGCTACGACCGCGAGCCGCTCGCCGGGTTTTGGCGGCGGCTTCTTGCGAAGCTGCTGGGCGTGTTCGCGCCTGAAGACTTGCTCTGACCGCAGACAGCCTCGCAATCCAGCAAGTCAGGCGCCGACGCTTGACGCGCGAGCTCGTGTCCGTCCCCGACCGACCATTGGCGAACCGCGTCTTACCGGTGGCTGAGCGTAATCCGGTCGGCATCAATTTCGAGCGTGCCATCGGCTTGCAGCCGCCGCAGTGCCCGATACAGCGCTTCGTGCGTCATGCCCAGCTCGGCCGCCCATGCCATGCGCGTTTCGGTCAACGCAACCGTTCCCTCGTTGCCTTCCAACTCGATGTAGTGAACGATCCGTTGCTCCGCGCTCTTGAGGGCCAGGCGCTCGCACTGGGCGCGCAACTTGAGCACCTCGTGGGCGAGATGGTCCATCCACGCATCGCGAAATGTCACGTCCGTCGCAAGCGCGGCGCGAAAAGCCGCGGCGGGAAAGCGCAATACGGTACTCGTTTCGGCGGTAACGGCGTCGCAGTGATAGCTCCCCGTACCAATGCTTGCTTCCGCAAAAAAGCCCCCGCGCGAGCGCTGCAGGACAATCTCCGCGCCGTTCCGAGCGCGTCGAATCAGCCGGACCTCTCCGGCGACAACGCAGAACACCCCCTTGAGCTGGTCTCCGAGCCGAAACAGCGTTTGCCCCGCCTCGAGTTCCAGGTGATCCGCATCCACTCGCAACCCGGGTGGAATCACCGCCAAAGCGGGAAGAGACTCGGTCAGCGCCTGCCAGTCCATGCGTTACGGAATATTTGAGTACCTATGATCATGATCATATCACCCGGAAACGGCGAGGCCGTAATGTAAATCTTGTTTCGGTTCCGCGATGCAATTACACGGGGTAACCATGCAACAACCAGACAGCAATGCAAACAACATGGAATTCGCCCGCTCCCTCGCTGCGATACTGCACGTGACTCGAAAAGCCTGGTTCAGGTTCGCCGCCACCAGGACAAACCGTGCCGCTGCGATTGACATTGGCTCGACGATAACCCCGTTGGGCGTAATGGCGGGCAACCTCCAATCTTGTGCGCCGGTTTTATTCGCAAATCGGTCACATCGATGAAAATTCTTGCTTTGGTCTTGGCCGGCGGTGAAGGAACCCGGCTATACCCGCTGACCGCGGAGCATGCAAAGCCCGCAGTTCCGTTCGTCAACGGATATCGAATTGCCGATTTCGTCCTGAGTAATCTCGTCAACTCGAAGATTTCGACGATCTACGTATTGGCCCAATACAAGCCCCGGTCGCTTATCCAACACATAGAGGCCGTGTGGGCGCCCTGGCTGACGGGTCCGGAAAGCCGTATAGAAGTGGTACTCCCACGATCAAACAGCGCTGCAGACCAATACAAGGGCACGGCCGACGCCGTATATCAGAACCTCGAACTCATCGAGCGGCATGGGCCTGACCTCGTGGCGATATTCGCAGCGGATCACGTCTATCGCATGGATGTGCGGCAGATGGTCGACTTTCATTCGGAGCACGGAGCGGACGTAACGGTGGCGGCGGTTCCTGTTCCCCTCGAAAGGGCACCTTCATTCGGCGTGATAACCACCGATGCGGATAGTTGCGTCAGGGAATTTCAGGAAAAACCCGAGCGGCCCGCGGGGATCCCAACGGACCCTACCCGAGCGTATGCCTCGATGGGAAACTATTTGTTCGATCCCGACGTGCTTGCTGGGTTGCTGCAAGGAGCGAAGAAAGCCAGCGGCACTGATTTTGGCCGCGACCTCATGCCCAGGCTTCCGGGCTGCTGCCGCGTAGTTGCATATGACTTTGCCAGTAACTATGTGCCTGGCGTTCAGCCTTATGAAGAGCCCGGGTATTGGCGCGATGTGGGCACGATCGACGCCCTGGCGGCTGCTCAAAACGATGTTCTGGAATTTCGGCCGCGTTTCAATCTTTGGAATCACCACTGGCCGATCCGTGGCGAAAGTCATGTGGGGCTGCTGAGGAAAATCCAGGATTGGAGGGCGCGCCGGGGAAGAATCGGCTTGCCCGCGGATGCAGTGGCCGCGCAGTTCAAGGCCGTTACCGCCCTGACGGAGCCGCCGCGGCCGTCCGCGCAAATAGCCCGGACCGAACATCAAGCCGCTGACGCGGGTGCATCAACGGGAGGCATTGATATGGATCAACCCCTCCCTGCCCAAACATCGCTATAAAGTCGATTGAGAAGTTTATTCGTGTGAATTGCGACGATCGTCGTTCCCGATCTCCTGAAAGGAGAAAGTGCGATGAAGAAATTGATCTTTGCGGGTCTTGCCGTGTTGCTCGTGGCAACGGCCGGGTTTGTTCTCGCCCAACAAGGCAGCGCGCCAACAATTGCAATTGCGGCGAGCGGCAAGCTCATCTCGGCATCGGTCATGAATGACCAGGTGGAGCAGTTATGGCGTTAATTCGTTCCGAACATCTCGTCAAGACCTATCGCACCGGCGAAGTGGAGGTACCTGCGATCAGGGGCGTCGATTTCGCGATCGAAGCGAAGTCGTTCGTCGTTTTTGTCGGCCCGTCGGGCAGCGGCAAGAGCACGCTGCTCAACATGATCGGCTGCCTCGATCATCCGACGAGTGGAAAACTGACCGTAATCGATGCTGATGTCAGCACGCTGGACCGGCGCGCGGCAGCGGAGTTTCGGGGCAAGCACATCGGCTTCGTCTTTCAGGACTTCAACCTGATCCCGGTTCTTACCGTTTACGAAAACATCGAGTACCCGCTCATCATGGTGCAGGACTGGCCCGAGAAGAAACGACGCGAGCAGGTGATGCGGCTGCTCGAAGCGGTCGGCATGTCGGGCCAGGAGAACAAGCGGCCAGACCAGATTTCCGGAGGCCAAAAGCAGCGCGTGGCGGTCGCCCGCGCACTGGCAACCAATGCGAAGCTGGTGCTGGCCGACGAACCGACCGCCAATCTCGACCACGATACGGCGTACCACATCATCGAGCTGATGAAAAACATGCGCGACGAGTTCGGCACCACGTTCGTGTTCTCGACCCACGATCCCAAGATCATGGGCGAGGCCGAAGTCACCTTCACGCTCGAAGATGGCCGGATTCATCAACCCTCACCCAAGCCGGTGGCAGTCCATGCTTAACATACTGAAAATCGCCATCAGGAATCTCGCGCGCTTTGGCCGCCGCACGCTTCTTACCTCCTCGCTCATCACACTGGGCATCGTCGGCGTGCTGCTGTTCATTGCCGTCGCCGGCTCGTTCAAGACCATCATGATCGGTCAATTCACCGACGCGATGCTGGGACACCTCGAAGTGCATCGCAAAGGTTATGTGGCCTCGATCGACAGCCTTCCCCTCAACCTCAACATGCAGCCCACGATGGTCGCGAAGGTCGAGCAGGCGCTGAGCAAGATGGACGTGGTCGAAGCCTATGCTCCGCGCGTCAAGTTTGGCGCTATGTTCAGCAATTTCACGGAAACCACCAGTATTCGCATCAGTGGAATCGATCCGGAAAAGGAAGCCGCGACGACGCCCTTGCTGCCGGGTCGCGTAGTCGAGGGCAGCAAGGAGGGGCCGCTGGTTAAACCAGGGGAAATCCTGATCCCCGTTCTGATCGCGCGGAGTTTCAAGGTAAAAGTGGGGGACACCGTCGTGCTTGTTGCCACCAATCGGGACGGCTCGGTCAACGGCAAGACCTTCACTGTCAAAGCCGCGCTGGAAAGCATATCGGGACCCGGCGGCAAGGACGGTTACATCGCCATCGAAGACGCGCGCACCCTGTTGCGAATGAAGGAAGCCGAGGTCAGCGAGATCGCCATTCGCCTCAAGAGTCCCGCGCAGCTCGATGCCGCCTACGCGCAGTTGTCGAAAGATCTGTCGGCTGTCGCCGGCGCGGGTGCAGGCGCTGGTACGGGCACGGGAAGCGGCGAGAATTCGGGGACCGCAGCGAGTGGCGGAGGCTCGGGGCTCGAGGTGCATACCTGGGCGCAATTGTCACCCTTCTCGAGCATCGTGCGCATGATTGATCTCCTCGCGATATTCATCAAGGTCATGATGGTGTCCATCGTCCTGATCAGCGTCATGAACGTCATGATGATGGCGGTTTACGAACGCATTCGCGAGATCGGGACCATTTCGGCCATCGGCACGCCCCCGAGAAGGATTCTCGCCCTGTTTATTACCGAAGGGCTGCTGCTCGGCCTGGGTGGAGCGGCGCTCGGAACGGCGATCAGTCTTGCCGCGATCTACGCATTGAACGTCTGGAAGGTTTCCACCAAGTTTGGCATGCAGCAAACCATAGTGCTCTCCCCCGCGGTCTCCGCAACCGACATCGTGACGATTGCCGCCATGGTGGTGATCATGGCGCTGCTCGCGAGCCTGCAGCCGGCGTGGAAAGCCTCGCGCATGGACCCGGTCACCGCGCTGGGCCATGTTTAACTTAAAGGAACATATCGTGAAGAAATTACTGTGGCTCGTTCTGTGCCTCGTTGCGCTGCCGGCGGCGGCGCTCGACGGAACGGAAATTCTGAAGAAAGTGGACCGCAACCTCGAACCCGAATCCTACGAGGCGTACCGCCAGTTGATCGACATCCAGCCTGACGGAAGCAAAAAAGAGTCCGTGCTCTACACGATGAAGAAGGGCCGGGACAAGGTCGTGGCGCTCTTTCTCGCCCCCCCCAGCGACAAGGGCCGCGTCACGCTGCGCGACGGCGACAACATGTGGCTGTACATGCCCGACGTGGGACGGGCGATCCGGATCACAAGCCTCCAGTCGGTAACCGGCAGCGTTTTCAACAATTCCGACATCATGCGCATCGACTACGGCGCGGAGTACAACGTCGAGGCGACCGAAGAGCAGAAAGACGCGATTGTGCTCTCGCTCAAGGCCAAGACCGGCGAAATTGCCTACGACAAGCTCAAGATGTGGGTAGACAAGCAGCTTCTCCTGCCGGTGACCATCGAGTGCTACGCGGCGAGCGGCCTGCTGATCAAGACGCTGCGTTTCAGCAATATCAAGGACTTCGGCGGCGGCATCAAGCGTCCTGCGACGCTCACGACCGACAGCCCGCTCCAGAAGGGCTACAAGTCGATCATGCAATGGTCGGGCCTCAAGAAGGCGACGTTCCCCGACGAGTATTTCACGCTTAATTACCTCCCCCGGATTGCAGAACTGCGCAAATGATGTTCCTGCGAAAACTGCGGGGGCTCTGGCCGCTGGTATTCCTTGTCGCGGCGGGGGGCGCGCAGGCGGCAGAAGAATACAGTTTCGACTCGTCCGCATTTGAAAAGAAGCCGTTCGAGTTCGGCGGCTACGTCGAGCTCAAGCAGGAAGACTTCGCACTGAACCGCTCCGGCGCTTTCTACCGGCTCAACAACGTCGGCCAGCCGCAAAGGGATAGCCTCGATCGCACCACGGGAACGCTGCAGCTCACCGGCAAGCTGCGCCAGGGCATCGGCACCTTCGACTGCTCCACGAACTCGACCTTACAGCGGGACCAACTGTCCCACGATCACGACCATTCGATTTACGAGGCCGCTTACTCGATACGGCCCACCCCCGGCTTCACCGCGGAGGCCGGAAAACGGTCCCTCAAATGGGGCAAGGGCTACGCCTGGAACCCGATCGGATTCGTGGAGCGGCTGAAGGATCCCAACGATCCCCAGTTGGCCCGCGAGGGTTTCTGGATAGCGAACAGCGATGTCATCTTCAATCCAGGTGGAAACCTGCAGACCGTCGCCTTTACGCCGGTACTGGTGCCCGTGAGCAGCGATGTCAACAGCGACTTTGGCGCGAGCGGCCACCTGAACCCGGCGGCCAAGCTCTATCTGCTTTACCGGGATATCGATATCGACTTTGCATGGCTGGGCAAGGGAAGCCGTCCTGCCCGCTTTGGCATGGATTTTTCCACCAACCTCACCTCGAATTTCGAGATCCACGGGGAATGGGCCCGCATTCGCCAGATCACGAGACAGGTGACGGACGGCACGGGCCGCGTGACGACCAGCGTTGGAAACGCGACGAGTTACCTGTTGGGATTGCGCTACCTCACGGCGAGCGATACCACGTACATCGCCGAGTATTACCGCAACGGTACCGGTTACTCCGAGCAAGAGGCCCAGCAGTTCTACCAGCTCGTCAACACGGCATTCACGCAGTTGCAGCAGACCGGAAGCGCCGTTCTGCTCCGGAAGGCCCTCGCCTTGAGCCGCGGCAGCTATGGCCGTCCCAACCCAGGCAGGGACTACCTTTACTTCCGGGCGCAACAGAAGGACATGCTGGGAATCGTCTATTTCCAGGCGGCGATCACTGCAATGATGAACTGGCAGGACCGCAGCTACCAGGTCACGCCTGAACTGTCGTACACCGGGGTGACCAACCTCGAGCTGCGCCTGAAGTTCCTGTTCCTTCACGGCGGAAGCTCGACCGATTTCGGCGAGAAGCAGAATTCCCGCAAGTTCGAAATTTATGCCCGCTATTACTTCTGAAGCATGAAAGTGCGCACGACGACCGGGGTCGCGGCGGCGTTTCTGGTCGCCGCGCTTGCCGTGGCGGGCATGAGTTTCGCCAGCGATAACGCGCCGACGTACAACCTGAAGGTGGCCTTCGACCTTCCCCGCTCCCGGATCATCGGCACCGCAACGGTTGATGCACCGAAAGGGGCCGCGCTTTCGGTCTGGCGCGGCGATTTGCGCATCGTGTCGCTGACGACCGGGGGCCGGAAACTCAAACTCGATCCAAACCAGCCCGATCCAGTCGCACTCAAGGCAAACGGTCCGGTCCGCATTAAGTTCGAGGGCACGTTCCGCGGCAGGGAAGTCGATACCATCGGCGAGGACGCGATCGTGCTCCGCGACATCTGGTATCCCGTGGTCGAAGGCACGCATCGCTATCACCTCAGCGCGACTTTGCCGCGGGAGTTCGTGGCCGTCTCCGAAGCCGACACGGTGCGACGCACCGAGGCCGGCGCGCAAGCCACCTATACGTTTGATCTTCCCTACCCGCAGAGGGACTGGGACGGCATCACCTTCGTCGCGTCCAGGCAGTGGGTGTCGCGCGCCGCGAAGTACCAGGACATCGACGTCTCCGTGCACGTACATTCGCGCAACGCGCAGCGTCTGGACGAAATAGTGCGGGACGCGCAGCGCTACCTGGGGCAGCTCGAAGAATTCCTGGGGCCGTACCCGTTCAAGCGGCTCGCCATCGTGGAGAACCCCGTTCCGATCAAGTATTCGCTTTCGATGTTCACCTACGTCCTCCTGTCACAGCGCTCGGTGGCCGCGCCGTCGCCCGAAGACAGCGCGTTGAATCACGAGATCGCGCATGAGTGGCTCGGCAACGCCGTTCTGGCCGACCACGAGGGTGGAAATTGGGCCGAAGGTCTGACGAGCTACTTCTCCGACCACCTGGAGAACGAACGCCTGGGCCGCGCCTGGGAGCGGCGGCAGCGCATGATGAACGCCTATCAGAACAATGTCGCCGACCGCACGCCATCACCGCTCTCGGACTTCACGGAGAGCGACGACCGCGTCTCGAGATTCATAGGCTACGCCAAGTCAGCCATCGTGATCCATATGCTGCGGCGGCTGGTTGGAGACGAGCAGTTCTTCCCGGCCATGCGCCAATTCGTGGCGGAGTACCGCTTCAAGGTCGCGTCATGGACCGATATACGGCACACGTTCGAACGCATCACGGGAAGGAATCTGGGATCGTTCTTCAAACAGTGGGTCGATGGGATCGCCATGCCGGAGCTGGCTCTGGAGCGGGTCGCTGCCGCAGCGGCAGGCGACAAGCACGAACTGCGCTTCACGCTCACGCAGAAGCGGCCTGCGTCCTTGCTCAGCGTGCCCCTCACCGTCTATTTCGAGCGGGGAGACAGCGAAACGGTCATGTTGGAGATCTCAAGCGAGCGCCAGGACTTCAGCTTCGCGCTGAACAAGAAACCCGTCCGCGTCGTGCTCGACGAAAATTACGATGTCTTCAGACGCCTGGCGCCCGCCGAAGTACCGCCCACGATCGACACGCTGCTCACGCGGCAATGGCTGACGTTGCTTGCGCCCCAGGGCGAGGACGCGAAGTTTCGCGCGCTCATCGACGAGTTCGAGCGTGAAGAGCTGCCTTTGGCATTGTACGGCTGGTTCCAGGATCGTCCTAAAAAGTCGGCGCCGGCAGGCCCGGCCGCGCGCTTTCGCCCGCCGCCATGGGCGCCGCCGGACGCGACCGGCACGCGCCAGCATATGACCGCCGAACGCGCCGCCACGGCAGCGGGGGAGACGAGCGGGATTTCGCTCGTCCTCTTCGGTGAGGACCACCCACTCATCGCGGCGCTCTTCGGCCGAATCGAGTTGCCGCGCGGGGGTTTCACCGTCACAGTCTTGAAGCACCCCCGCAGTCCGGGCGAGGTGGCGGCGATCTTTACGGCCAGTTCAAAGGCCGAGGTGGACGCCGCTTACGGTGAGCTCATCAACCGTCCCCGCTACAGTTCCGCCGCGTTCGACGCAGGCAAGTTGATCTGGTATGAACTGCGGCAAGGGCAGCGCGGCATCTCGAGCGAGGTGAGGATGGAGCATCGATAGAACGGATTGCTCCGAAGCGTGTTATGAATACTTCGACATCAAGTCCCGCGATCCCGATCGTCGAAGCGCGCGGACTGACTCGACATGACGATGACCCGGCGGGCTTGACGAGCGGCGAAGCTCGTCGACGGCTCAGTGAATTCGGACGAAACGCTGTCTCGGACGAGGTGCCATCTCGCTGGCGGACTTTCCTCGGGAAGTTTTGGTCACCCGTGCCGTGGATGCTCGAGGTCGCGATCGTGCTCCAGCTCGGGCTGGGTCAATATCTCGAAGCTGCGGTGGTCGGCGGCCTGCTCCTCTTCAACGCGACACTCGGCTTCATTCAGGAGGGGCGGGCGAGCGCGGCGCTGGCAGCACTTAAAAAGCGACTTGCCCCCACTGCCTTGGTCCGCCGTAACGGCGAGTGGATCCGGCTTCGGGCGTCTGAACTCGTGCCGGGCGACGCGATCAGGCTGCCGCTCGGGGCGTTGGTTCCCGCCGACGCAGCCATCGTATCGGGATCGGTCATGGTCGACCAGTCGACGCTGACCGGTGAATCTGTTCCGGTTGACGCAAATCCCGGGAGTCAAGTTTACGCGGGTTCCTTGGTGCGCCGCGGCCAGGCGATTGCCGAAGTGACGGCGACCGGATCGAAGACCTATTTCGGGCGCGCGGCCGAACTCGTGCGCATCGCGCGCTCCGCCAGCACCGAGCAGGCGGCCATTTTTGCGGCGACGCGAAACCTCGCCCTCGTGAACGGCACGGTTGCAGTTCTCATCGTCGCCTACGCCTACGCCGTGGCCTTGCCGTCTGCCGACCTGATCCGCTTGGCCCTCACGGCGCTGCTGGCCACGATCCCGGTGGCGCTGCCGGCGACGTTCACGCTTTCAGCCGCGTTCGGCGCCCAGGTACTTGCCCGGCGCGGGGTCCTCTTGACTCGTCTTTCGGCGGCGCACGAGGCCGCCGCCATGGATGTCCTGTGCGCCGACAAGACGGGAACGCTGACGCGCAATACGCTGGAAGTCGTCGAGGTCATTGCAATGCCGGGATTCGATCGCGAGCGCGTGCTGGCGCTTGCGGCGATGGCAAGTTCCGAGGCGGACCAGGACCCGATCGATGCTGCCATTCGCGGGGCTGCGTCGAATGAAACAACTCGTGGTGCAGCCGAACGTCTCGCGCGTTTCGTGCCCTTCGATCCAACGACCAAGATGTCGGAAGCGTTCGTCGTCGATCGCGATGAAAACGAGCTTCGCATCATCAAGGGCGCATTCGAGTCGATCGCCGACGCAGCCGAAGTGCCCACGGGTGCCAAGCACCTGGTGGAGGACCTTGCCGAACGCGGACATCGAATCATCGCCGTTGCCACGGGGCCGTCGGGTGCACTGCGCCTGGCGGGCCTCATCGCTCTCAGCGACCCGCCGCGTGCCGACTCAAAGGGACTCATCGACACGCTGCGGGACGTGGGCGTGCGCACTGTCATGGTGACCGGGGATTCGCCGGTTACCGCGGCGGCGATCGCTCGCAAGGTCGGCATCCCGGACACCGTCTACCCTGCTGAGCAACTTTCCGGTGAGCCGAGCACGGATGAATTCGGCGTTTTTGCCCGCGTGGTGCCGGAGGAAAAGTACCGGCTGGTGAAGGCTCTGCAAAGTCATGGCCACGTGGTCGGCATGTGCGGCGACGGCACGAACGACGCGCCGGCCCTGCGGCAGGCGCAAATCGGGATCGCCGTTTCCTCTGCAACCGACGTCGCAAAGGCCGCGGCTGGCATGGTCATGACCGAGCCCGGACTCGCCAGCGTCGTTTTCGCCGTCCGCGAAGGCCGGATCGGATTCCGGCGGCTCCTGACTTATACGTTCAACATGCTGGTCAAGAAATTCGAGATTGTTCTTTTCCTGGCGATCGGGCTGGCCCTCACGGGCCATGCGGTCATGACGCCGGCGCTCATGGTTCTGATGTTCATGACAAACGATTTTCTTGCCATGTCGCTTACCACCGACCGCGCCAGCCCCTCGCCGTCACCCAGCCGGTGGCGCATGCGCAACATCACCGGCGCTGCCGTCGCCCTCGGAGTGTGCAAGCTTGGTTTCTCCACCCTGATGCTGGCGTTCGGGAAGTTTCGGCTCGGACTCGGGCCGGGAGAGCTGCAGACGTTCGCGTTCGTCACGCTCGTGTTCGGAGCGCAAGCCCTCTTGTACGTTGTGCGGGAACAGCGCCATATGTGGTCTTCAAAGCCGAGCAAATGGGTGGTGGCAGCATCCGCGGCGGACATCGTCATCGTCTCGGTGCTCGCTTGGTCGGGCACCCTGATGGAACCGCTGTCGTGGCACGTCTTGGTAGCTGTATTCGTTGCCGCGGCGGGGTTCGCTTTGGTCCTCGATCAGATCAAGCTGCCGGTCGTATCGGCGTTCAAGGTCGAAGAAGCGCCACGGGTACGTTGATGCCCTCTCAATAGGAGAACGATATGCCACACGCGAAGGAACATTGTGATCGTCCATGGTGGAAGCGACCACCGTTTTGGTTCATCGGCATAGCTGCGGTGTTGCTGCTCATCGTTGTCGGGATTGAACAAACCGGCAACCGGGCCGCGATGCCTTATAGTGCATTTCTCGATCAGATCGAGGCCGGCAACGTTGCAAGCGTCAGCATCCAGGGAACGGAGATCACCGGACGCCTCAAGCTTCCGCCGGACGGCACGCCGTCGACCGGCGCGGCGCAGGGCGATTCGTTCCGCAGCCATGTCCCCGACTTCGGCGATCCCTCGCTGATTTCGGAGCTGCGCAAACAGCATGTGGTGATCGACGTCGCTACGCCATCGGCGTGGACCTGGCTGCTCGGTCGCGTGCCGTGGCCGATGCTGATCCTCGTCGGCGCGGTACTCGTTGCCGGCTTCGTGCGGTTCCTGCGTGGAGGGAAGGCGCAACCGGGATCCGCCGCGTCCACACTACCGGCCCATGGAATGATGGGACTCGTATCGGGGCTCTTTGTGAAGCGGCACCAAGCCGAAAACGAGCGCACGGACGATGCCGATGGGCCGAAGGTTGGCTAGGGCATCTCACTTCATGCGAATCGGGGTCGGCGAGCCGCCCGCTTGGACAATCTGTAGTTCATATCGAGCAGTTGCGCCGTGCCGCTTTCATTCTACGTCGCCACCTCGCTCGCCGTGTTGTTTTTCTCCGGCCTCATGGCAATGGCCGGGCTGGGTACGGCCTTCCTGTTCGTGCCCTTCTTCTACTACATGGGCGTGCCGCTGGCGGAAGCCGTCCCGACGGCGCTGTTGCTCAACGCCGTCAGCCTCTCTCTGGCCTCGGTCAACTACTTTCGCGGCGGGCTCGTCAACTGGCCCGTGGGTCTTCCGATCCTGGGCGCTGCCGTAGTGCTTGCGCCTGTTGGGGCGCGATCGACCCCTTACGTGAACACCGCCCTGCTGCTCGGTTTGTTCGCCGCGTTCCTGGTATTCGCCGGAACCATGATGCTGTTCTACCGGGGTAAGCCGCGCGAAATCGCGCCGGATTCGGGCGCCGGCATGGCGATCGGCGCCGGCGTCGGCGGGATCGCCGGCTTCCTGGGCGGGCTGCTCGGCGTCGGTGGAGGCAACATCGTCCTGCCCGCACTGAATTGGCTGGGGCTGGATGCGAAGGCTGCAGCGGGGACCACCGCCCTCGTAGCCTTGTTCTCGTCGCTTTCAGGGTTTCTAGGCCATGTCAGCCTGGGCGCGCTCGAACCGAGGTTCCTGGGGCTGATGGCACTTATGGCCGCCATAGGTTCGATCATCGGTTCGCAGTTGATGAAGACCAAGGTTTCCAGCAACCAACTGAAGCGCATCGTCGGTGTCGTGCTCTGGATCATCGCGGCCAAGATGAGTTTCGATTTGCTCAAGTAGCTGGGAGGGCGCCCCATCGCAGGCTGGGCAGCTCCTGAACGTGCGATTCAAATGGTTCGAGGATTACGGCGAAAACACACGTCACAAGAAATTGCAGATGAGGTCTCCCAGGTCGAAACAAAATCTGCCAGATCAGAACTTGAGGTTTAAGTGATAACGAGGAGGACGATTCTGATGCAAGCCTGGCCCCGTCTGATGCGCTGGATACTCTTTGCGCTGATCGTGATCGCGATGCTCGCGACAGCAGTATCCGGACTTCGTTCCTATCGTTCGTTCTTGTTGCTGCGGTCGGCGCAAGAGATGGGGGTGCCGAATGTCAGCAACATCCGGGCCTGGATGACGTTGCGCTATGTTTCCGACACCTATCACGCTCCCGAAGGCGCCTTGATCGAGCGCCTCGGACTGGCACCGGAAACAGATCCCGACACGAGCTTG
>Ga0209343_10002870_pt1 | contig 21984 bp, 29 predicted proteins | sample RifCSPlowO2_02_FD_184026 | JGI IMG/M metagenome (GOLD analysis project Ga0209343, IMG submission 184026) | Groundwater microbial communities from Rifle, Colorado - Rifle CSP2_plank lowO2_0.2 (SPAdes) (version 2) | ecosystem: Environmental > Aquatic > Deep subsurface > Groundwater | place... | reverse complement strand
TTTCTTACAGGTAACAAATATTTAGGCAAATATGGCGGAAACAAAAGGCAAAAAAGTAAAAAAAGTTAAGGGATATGTAAAAATCAATATTTTGGCAGGAAAGGCAACTCCCGCTCCCCCGGTTGGTCCGGCACTTGGCCAATACGGTGTTCCACTAATGGATTTTTGTAAAGAATTTAACGCAAGAACCTCGAAAATGGGAAATGATATTATTCCTGTTGTTTTAACTGTTTACGAAGACAGAACTTTTACTTTTATTACAAAAACACCACTTACCTCATCTTTAATTTTAAAAGCCTTAAAACTTGAAAAAGGTTCTGCTGTGCCAAATAAGGATAAAGTAGGAAAGATCGCGCGATCTCAGCTTGAAGAAATTGCAAAAATAAAAATGGCTGACTTAAATGCGCATAACATGGAACAAGCTTTAAAAATAGTTTCAGGAACTGCAAGATCGATGGGGGTAGAAGTAAATGGCTAAAGCTCAAAAAAAAGAGAAAAAAGATGTAACTTCATACACATTAAACGAGGCTTTGGAAAAGGTAAAATCATCCGCTAAAACAAAGTTTGATTCAACCATTGAAATCCATGTAAATCTATTGCTTGACACTGAGAAAATTGAACAACCGGTAAGATTTACAACAGTACTTCCAAAAGGCACGGGTCGAGGGGTAAAAGTTGCTGTTTTTGCTTCTAAAAACGTTAAATCCGCTGACTTGAATTTATCTGAATCGGATATTGCAAAAATTGAAAAGGGCGAGCTTAAACCAAAAGTTGATTTTGACGTCTTAATTTCTGAACCCATGTATATGTCAAAACTTGCAAAAGTTGCGAAGATTTTAGGTCCCGCGGGTGTTATGCCAAATCCTAAAAGCGGAACGGTTACAGAAAATGTTGAAAAAGCAGTTGAACAGGTAAAAAAGGGAAAAATAGAAGTCAAAATGGAGCAAACTGCGCCGGTCTTACATACTATACTTGGCAAACAGAGCTTTTCGGTCGAAGATTTGACGGCAAATTTTAACGAGTTCTTTGGTACATTAAAACAAAACAAACCTTCAAAAGCTACGCCGGACTGGATTAAATCAGTTTTTATATCCTCAACAATGGGCTCTTCTTTTAAAATAAGCCTCGAAAGTCTCGTTTAAAAGGATCCATAATCCAAATCGTAGGGGCAAGGATCCGATCCTTTTTGTTAATCCTGATTGACTTGAAGCTATTAATTATTATTTTAGGTTCTAGTCGCATACCAACAGTCTACAGCCCATTGTTGCATAAGTCATGAGACATTAAGCAATTGTTGACAAAAACTACCCCCTCCTATACACTACCCAAGACCAAAGACAGCAAGGATTGTTTCTCGACGAGTCGGGAGATGGTTTGAAAATCTTGCCGAGGTGAATATGCCAAATACACTAAAAAAAGAAGCAGTAAAAAATTTAAGAACGAAACTCTCCAAAGCTAAATCATTAATATTAACCGACTTTACGGGATTAAACGCAAATCAATCAAACGATTTAAGAAAGAAAATTGCTAATTCAGGAGCCGAAATCTTAGTTGCAAAAAACTCTCTAATTAAAATAGCTTTAAAAGAAGAAAAAATAGAATCAAAGGAGCTTAACAATGACTTTACAGGGCAAACCGCGACAATAATTGCCTATGAAGACCCTATTGCTCCAATTAAAGTTCTTTTTGAATTTATAAAAACCCTCGAGGTACCAAAGATTAAAAGTGCTTTAATTGATGGGGTTTACAACACAGCCCAAATGGTTCAGATTTTAAGCAAATTACCAAGCAGAATCGAATTATTAACTAAAATTGTTACCAGCCTTAAATCGCCGTTGGCAGGAATTGTTAATGTACTAAGCGGTCCACAAAGAAAATTAGTCTATGTAATGCAAGCAATTTCAGAAAAGAAAAAGGAGGTGTCATAAGATGTCAGATACACAAAAAGTAATGGATATGGTCGATAAAATGACCGTTCTTGAACTAAATGAATTGGTAAAAGCTCTAGAAGAAAAATTTGGAGTTTCTGCATCAGCACCTGTAATGATGGGAGCTGTAGCAACGGGTGGAAACGCAACCGCGTCTGCAGAACCTACTGAAGAACAAACAGAATTTGATGTAATTCTTGCAAGCGCAGGAGCAAACAAAATTTCTGTTATTAAAGTAGTTAGAGAATTAAATCAGGCTTTAGGCTTAGTTGAAGCAAAGAATCTCGTAGAATCAGCCCCTAAGACTATTCTTGAAGGTGCTAAAAAAGAAGTGGCACAAAACGCAAAGAAAAAGCTTGAAGATGCCGGAGCAAAAGTAGAACTAAAGTGAGAAAGAGGATCCGATCTAGATCGGATCCTGAATCTCGTCTAAACTTCCAACTCACAATAAAATTTCACGTGCTCTCTTAATTGTTTTGCCGAGTCTTCCGGACTTGCCTTATCGCTAACCCAAATACCGGCCCCAAGTTCAACTCCGCCAAAAACCTTTAAGTGAGCAATAAAACCCATATGCCAATGATAAGGCTCATATCTTACCGTATGAATCCAAAAATTTCTATCTGGTTTATTAAATAATGTGTTATAGGAGGATAAAGCACTCTTTAACATAACAGATAAATCGTTTATTTCTGTTTCATCTATAAAACCAAAGTTTGGCTTGTGGTTTTTAGGAATTAAAAGCATTTCATAACTCCATCTGCACGCTGGGGGGACTAATAAAACAAAATGTGTAGATTCATAAATAATCCTTGAGCCATCACTGACTTCATTCTTTATCATATCGCACCAAAAACACGAGTTATTTTCGTTGTAATATTTTAATGCAGACTCTTTTTCCTTCTCTATGATACCAGGAAACCCTTTAGCTGCGACAATTTGAGAATGCGAGTGTAAAATAGAGGCTCCCGCTTTCCCACCCCTGTTATTAAAAATAAAAACCTCTTTATCTTGTGAACCATAATGACTTACTCGATTTAAATAAGCCCGAATTATCCTATTTCCCTGTTCACAAGACACGTCTTCAATATCCTCATCATGTTTTGGAGAATGAACTATGATTTCATGGTCTTCTAGTAACGGAAACTTATTTTTGAAGACTCTTACACGCCAGTCGTCCGCGTCTTGATACACAGTCGGGGTGGTAAGTTGTTCATTCCCTTTACAAAAAATACATGTCGCGGATGTAAGTACCTCGGATGGTTTTACATTGCTTATTGTATTTACGGCTCCGGTTTGATCAATTCTCTTCGCGCGATCCGCGGCCAGTAAAGTTGGTGTTCCTGTTAACTCATCAAAAATATTTACCCATATTTAAATTCTAGCACTAATTGCCCTTTCATATAACCTTTTGTATTCCAAAGCACTCCTATCCCAACCAAAATCCGCTCCTAAAGTATTACGAACAATTGTGTCAAAATGCGCGCTTTTATACAATCTTAACGCGCGTGCGATAGCCTTTAGTAAATCTTCCGATGAGTAAATATTGAACAGAAATCCGTTTTTTCCCTCAATCACACTGTCCCTTAAACCACCTGTAGCATGTACAATTGGCACACTACCATACCACATTGCTATCATCTGAGTTAATCCGCATGGCTCAAACCTAGAAGGAACAAGAAAGAAATCACTGCCTGAGTATATTTCTTCCGCAAGTTTCGTGTCAAATTTTATGTTTATAGACACATTACCCGTATATGTATCATTTAACGCCAACAACTTACTTTCCCACTCCTTGTCACCTGTCCCAAGTAGGACAAACTGGCAATCTTTTTTAATAATTTCCGCAACACTATCATATAGTATGTCAATTCCCTTTTGATTAGCGTCAAGCCGTGAAATAAACGCGAATAAAGGTTTACCCTCATTTTTTAAATTTAATTTCTTTTGTAATTCTCTTTTTAACATTAATTTTTTTGTTTTCCAATTATTAACATCGTAATTTCTAGGAAATTGTGAGTAATCTATTCCATTTAATATGCCCACAAGTCTATCTTTTCTACTTGAAACTATCTCGCTTAAGGGACCCCCAATATCTGCATACATAATTTCTTTGGCGTAAGAAGGTGAAACTGTTGACACAAAGTCACTTGATATTATTCCCTGCAAAAGTAGGTTTAAATTGTTGTCTTGAATATCCCAATCAATTGCCCTATGTTCTCCGGGAGCTATGCCTAAATCCTTAAGCAATGTAGTTTCTCCAACCCCTTGGTATGAAATATTATGAATTGTCATTATAGTTGCCGGCCGTTCGTTGCCTATTTCTTCCTCCAGCAAGTGAGTTACAAGCCCTGTGTGCCAATCATTGCAATGCACAACATCGTATGAATTAAATCCGGAAGTTATAAAACCGACAACAGCGCGATTAAAAAAGGTAAACATTCTGGTTTCTTGCACGTTATTCAAAAACGCGGAACTTCCACCAATATCAAAAAACTCCGGACATCCTAAAAGAACTAAATCCACATATGAATTAGGCAATTTAGTCTTAAAGGCTTCAACTTTATATATCGCGCCGGAAAAACCTACATTAAATTCAAGGCTTTTATATAAGTCAAAACCTGAAAGTTTGGCGCTTGGAGAAAATGGAACTATTACATCAACATCGATTCCAATTTTCTCAAGAGCCTTCGGTAAAGAACCAACGACATCCCCAAGACCTCCGAGTTTTATGACAGGCGCTACTTCTGAGGCAACAAGAAGTACTTTCATATTCAAAGCGTAACACAGACAAGGCGCGAGGGAAAGGATCGGATCTGGATCCGATCCTCTCTACTCATACTAGAATATTGCCTATATACAAAAAGAAAATACTGACATAGTGTGTAAAAATGCCATCAAAAAATTCTATAAAAACATACGTTGAAGGGGGTGTCTATCATGTGTACAACCGCGGGGTTAACAAGCAGAATATTTTTGTCGACGACGAGGATTACTCCTACTTTCTTACACTTCTGGAAAGATATTTAATTGATGGCAAGATAAGCGGATATTCGAATAGTTTCTACAACAAAATAGGATTATATTCATTCTGCCTTATGCCATCACACATCCATTTAGTCCTTGAACAAGTTGAGAGGGTTAATATGACAGGATTTGTCCGCGCTCTTTCGATTAGCTACGTCATGTATATCAATAAAAAATATCAAAGGGTCGGGCATTTATTTCAAGACAAGTATAAAGCGCGACTCATTACTAACGAAGAAAGTTTTCTGGCAACTACAACATATGTACATAAAAATCCCGTGGACATATGTCCGAACATATATACTTATCCCTACTCAAGCCTTTCAGATCTCACTCAAAACAATAGAAAATTTAAATTCGTTAAGACAGACAAACTCCTGAATTATTTTGGATTTTCAAAAAGTGCATACATAAATCATATAAAAGGATCCGATCTACCTGCCTGCGCAGGCAGGGATCCGACCTGGGTCGGACCTTTGTAAGAACTCTCTCGCAAAATCAGAAATCTCATTTGGTTTGTGTTGTAAAAAGGGCCTAACTGAAGGAATGTTTCTCGCGGACCATAGCTCATCTACCACGTGAAGAACATCATAAATATCATTGCCGTTTCTAAGTTTAATGAGAGCATCCCTCCACTTTATGGCTTTTTCAAAATCTTTTTTTTCCGATGCTTTATTCATTTCATCCTCAAACTCAAGAACCATTTGGTTATACCATTCTCTCGGAGCGCGTTCCTTAAAAGGTTCTTTCATATAAGTAGATGAATTTTCAAGATGTTTCTTTCTTATATATCCGGTTCTTTGCCACTCAAACGCTTGATCTAATATTTTTCTATACAAATTATCAGCTTTAAGGATCGGATCCGGATCGGATCCGATCTTATATAGGGCAGTTATGACATTTTTCATTTCAAACGCGCCTTGTTCAACCATTTCTAAACTCCACCACGGTTTCGCACTCGCCCACCAAAATTGATCAGAAGATAAAGCATAATCAAGAATATTCCTTGCTTTAATCCAATTGCTAGCTTTTTTGCCCTTAAAAGATGAAATTTCATCTAAACACATGTTTATGAATTTCCACTGCAATTCATGAATTGGGTTTTTAGGATCATTCCATAAACTAAATGAACGAGCCTCCGTATAATTTGTTCTTTCCTTGTCCAGCCAAAAATCTTGCTCTTCGTTTGTCCAAGTACTTGGCCTTACGCTAACCTCCTCAACAGGTAATTCAAGCTTCATAAGGTCTTGCACTAAACAAGGTTCATAAAATTCAGAATCAAGCATACCGAATAACATTTTTTCATGCCCAATTCTATGATGTCCAAAAGTCTCCGCATCCATAACAGTGAAAAAATACGCGCAATAATTTAGATCCCGGGTTTCCAATTCTAGACCACCCACATCTCTAACAACAGAAGATAATGTGAGAGAGCTGACTCTCTTATTCCTGAAAAATACTGTAATGTCATTTATTTTGTCTTTATATAATTTACTGCAGTGCTCACCCATGTCTGCAGATTCCGAAACAGCAATCCATTTATAGCCCATCTTAGAAACTATATGTAATACCTTACTATTTACTGCCATTTCAGGCGAGAAAAATCCTGTAGGTGAATAAAATTTGCCAAAATATTTTGAATTAGTTTCATTATTAATTAGTATTTGTCTTTCTATTTCACTCTCTGGTAATAATGGCAAAAACGCGTGGTACATTGCACTACTTGTAAATTCTATTTGCTTATTAACTGCCAGTTCAACTAAACCTTCAATAACATCTGAGTATCCGTTCTCATGCAACAACTTTGTGAGAACTCCGGAAATATTCACAACTATCTTCCTGCTCGATTTCTCCAACAAACCTTTAATAACAGGCCTGTAACACTCATTTACAATACGATCTAATATGTCAATCTGTTGATTATACGGCTGGTAAAAATGAAGTAGGTTAGCTATTTTCATTATTATCTTGAAGCAAATCAAGTATTCTACTTTTTATATCTGCAATTTCCTTCTGCGCTTCATTATCGGAATATACAGAGACTTTAGAATAAAAATTCAACACACTTTTTATATACTCAGGGTCGTACATAACGTGTCCTAAAATTTCCTTTTTAGAAGCCCACCAAAATTGATCACTTTCAGAAAGTTTACACAACAATACTTCACGATCGATGCGCCTTCTTAACAACTCGTCTGAAATCAGTAACAATGCTTTTTCATCCCAAACAGGCAAAGTTTCATATTCTTCATCTACATCTCCTCCGACATCTTCATTATCTAAAGGTTCTGAAAGTAATTTGTACACAGCTTGCCATAATAATTGTTGCAGTTCATTAGCCTTGTTATCCCAAAAAGGATATATTTCTCCCGATTCCATTTCTTTGTCAGTCGCTCCCCAGCTAGATTCCCTTATCTCATCCAACTCTATACTTTTTTCAGATTCAAGATAATCTTTCATACTAGATATCTGTATGTTATTGTTTATTAATGCATCTATAAAGTTGTCTAAAAGTGTTATTCCTCTTTCGTAATGATGCCCAAACATCTCGGCGTCAAGAGCAACTATTCCTGCCCCTCCTAAATTATTTATACAGTCTATTAATTCTGTAGGATTAGTATTCCTTTTAAATGACAAAAGATTACTAAGGGTTCTATTTCTTACTAGAATTTTGATTTCTAAATTAGAGAAACCATATATGCCAAATTTCTTGTGGCTAGCTACAGATTTATTAGAGACCAAAGTTTCATCAGCAACTACCCATTTATATTTAAAATTATTTAATGTACGAACAATAACTTCGTTAAGAGCCATTTCTGGAGGAAAAAACCCATCTAAGTTTTTAATCATTATCGACGCTTCGCCTTCAAAACCGCTTTTTCTTCCAAGATAATACCCTAAACCATATTCATTAAGCACAATTTGCTTTTCAACAAAGATTTCAGGTATTTTGGTTAACAATGGATGATACGCAGCCCCTCCAGTTAGTTCTATTCTCTCACTTTCAAATAAACTTTTTACATCCTCTATAAAAGATTTGTGCCCATATTTATCCATTTGCTCAATCAGACTTAACGGAATACTTAGTACCGTGGAAAAGTTTTTTTTATTTTTTATATATTTTATTAACGGAAAATAAACCTGAGTACAAATGGTTTTAAACTCAGCCTCAACCTGAATAGATGGCTGATAAAGATGGAGCAAAAAAACAATCTTCACGCGTCAAATTATAGCACATTAAGATCGGATCCGGATCCGATCTAGATCCGATCCTTTCCTAAAGATTTAACCCGTGATGGAAGGGACTTCGTTTCCTATTCTCCTGCCCACAGAATAAGAATCTACATCCCCTCCATAACGGGTTATATCATCTGAGAGTATAACACCTTTATATAGGTCTGTCAATAGTAATGTTCAGGCTTTCGGTGTTTTTTAACGAGTTGGCTCTAAGGTATAATCTTTCGTACTCTTTAGCAGAATATCCCCAACTGAAATCCTTTTTCATGACATTTCTTTGCAATTTCCTCCACAAGACTTTATTTCTATATAACTCAATGGCTCTAACAATTTGACCATATAAAGAAAATTCATCAAAATCATTAAAAACAAATCCGGTACCAGTACCATCGACTGAATTTACATCCTCAACTGTATCTGCTAAACCACCAACTTTTCGCACAAGCGGTAACGCGCCATATCTCATTGCCTCAAGTTGAACTATTCCGCAGGGCTCAAATCGCGATGGATATAAAATAATATCGCATCCGGAAAATAACGATCTAGAAAGTGCAAAATTTAAATGTGTATGTACACCAACTTTGTCCGGAAACTGTCTTTGAAGATTTCTTAGCATATCAGCAATACCCCCATCTCCTCCCCCAACCTCAACAAACTGAACGTCAAAGTTTTTCATGACATTCTCTAACACCTTTACCAGCATATCGACACCTTTTTGCCAATCCAACCTACCAACAAACCCAAAAATAGGTGTTTCAAGGCTTTCTTTAAGCCCAAATTCTTTTTGCAGCGATATTTTATTTTCCAACCTCAATTCCAAAGAGTTAATGTCATAGTTTTTCTCAATTAGCTTATCTGTTTCGGGATTAAATTCTTCATAATCCAAACCATTAACAATTCCGTATAATTTACTTCTTAATTCAAGTAGTAACTTATCTAAACCCTGGCCAAATTCCGGAGACAAAATCTCCTTTGAATAGGTTTTCGAAACGGTATTTACTGCGTCTGAATACAAAATTCCTCTTCTCATAAAATTCTGCTTATTCAGCCTTTCGTCAAAGAAGGATGCAACAGCCGATCTACCATCGTCCATATCCAACTCTGCGACATGCCAATGATCGAAATTTCCCTGTATTGCAAGATTATGTATAGTAAAAATTGTTGGTATTTCACTTAAAATTTTATCTTCTTTATACATTGTCTTTAAATAATTAGACACAATTCCTGTATGCCAATCGTTGCAATGTATTATATCCGGAACAAATTCACCGCTTCTTATAAACTCCAAGACACCGCGTGAAAGTAATGCCCACCTTGTGGGATCATCGCTGTATCCATATACGTTTGCACGGAGTTCATAATATTCTTGATTTTCAAGAAAGTATGTTTGCACATTATTAGAAAAGGATGTTTTAACATTGCATATTAGATACGGGTTTTCAGGAAAATCCGTTGGAACTTTTAATCCCTCTTTAACCAACTTTAGACCATATTTCTGCTCATCGATAAAACCAAACTTGGGCATAAAAATCCTAACGTCATGTCCAAGTCTTTTTAATTCTTTCGACAAGTATGCAATAACAGACGAGAATCCCCCTACAGATGCGTAAGGCGCAGATTCAACAGCAACTATTAAAATCTTTAACGGTTTTGAGGTCTGTGAATCACTTATTAAATTTTCAAGAGCTTTAAAAATACCCTTTGTTGACGACATGTTCAAATAATAGCACATTTAAAAATAGGATACTCCTAGATAAACCCTACTTCAGACTGTTACAAGAATAGGCAGTTTTCACTACTAGACAAGAGCCTGTATTTATAAGGTTAAATTAAGCAAGGATTATCCGGGACGATCTAGGAGTGACCCTAATAAAAATGCCCCCTAAAGAGGCCTTCTATTTAATTGAAAGCACCCTTTAAGGGGCCGTAAGTATCTCCTTTAAAGTCTATCAATTTTTAATGTGCTTCTTGCAATACAAATATGAAACATTTGGTGCGACAAGCGCCCCGAACCCTTTTTGCCGGGTTACTGCAAACTCAACTCTAGTTTGAGCCTCTTATATTAATTATTATGTATATGAAAAATTTTGTCAAGTAACAGGTCAAGCGCCGAGTTCTTTAGCTAATTCCATTTCACCATTGTCCATAAGATCTTTTTTCAACTGTTCGTTAGAAACAACATACAAACCATGCATTTCTTTTGCATTTGCGTAAATATATGCATCATCTGATACTATTAAGCACACCTGAGCTGTACTTTCGGTAGCTATTGTGAGCTGAAGCATTCTTTCAAAAAAATCTTTCTCTCCTGATTTAACATAAGCGTGAATTAGTGAAAAGGGTTTGATAGGTTTATGTAATGACAAGCCGGCACTCATTGTGAAAGCGTAGTCAACAGATGCTTTTCTTGCGCTCTTATCTATATTTTGAGCTATATCTTTCAATCCTCCAACACCGCTTCTATAAAAATTAAACTTAAGAGACTCAGGTTCAACTTCTACATCGACCCCTGCCATATCAGTTAATCCACTAACAGTTTGTTTTGGAGAATCCTGTACCAATGTGTCTTCAACAACTTCGTCATGTACTTCTGCCTCTCTTCTGTGTTTTTCTGCCGCAGCTCTAAATTTAGCTAACCAATCAACACCTTCATCTTCTTCAACCACTTTCTCTTCAACTACCGGAGCTGTAACTTCTTCTGCCACTTCTTCAACAACATTAACTGGAGTGGTTACTACCGGAGCTACCTTAGGTTCAACACTAACTTTTACTTTTTCTTTCGTGCTAGCTACTACTTCAAGATCGGAAGAACCATTTACAGGATAAAGAAAGTCCATAATGTTCTTCCTTGTAAATCTATGTCTACCTGTAGCAGTCTTAATCTCCGCATTTAATCTATTTTCATCTAAATATCTATAAATGGATCTTAAACTTACTCCTAAAATTTCTGCTACTTCTGTTGAAGTATAAAATCTATCTTCTAATTGCATAATAAAATATTTGCATTAATAAACACACTTGTCAATACTTTCTTTGCAATTAGTTATTATTCAATGAAAATGTATACACTAACCATGGAAATAATGGAAAGGCTTTTAATATTCTTCTAAATCTAAATGGTTGATTTGTAAGCCTGTATAACCATTCCATATGTGCATTAATAATTAATTTAGAGGGACGTTTCATGAAGTTAGTTACGTAATCGAAAGTTCCACCGAGACCAATTGAAACACAACTTGGGATCTTATTTTTATTTCTTTCAATCCATTTTTCTTGCCTCGGATGTCCGTATGCTACTAATAGTATGTCTATATTACGAACATTATTATTTTCCATACACTTATGTATGTAATTTATTGTCTTCCCATCATCTATTTCATCAGCTGTAAATTCCGATGATCCCCCTACTATCTTTAGATCAGGATACATACTAGATAGTACCTTCATAGTATCCTGCGACATATCAGCCTTTAATATCGAATTTCTGTATCTACCGCCAAGAATGAAAACAGTTAAGTTATTTTCTGATGCAAAATTGCATATATCGTAGATTAAATCAGAACCACTTAACATTGGAGCCAAATACGTCTTGTCAAAGATTGAAAGAATCCCTATTTTCAATCCTATAAATAATGCTTTAAGCGGAAAGTACTTATTCTTTTTTAGTTTTTTCACCTCAGTTAAATATTTTTGCGCCTGGATTATTCCTGTACTATCAGGCAATGACATATAAGAGTTGTTTATTATTTCTTTAAACTCTATGTCCCTTTGTGCATCTACAACAAACTCAGAATTGGTGGTACAAATAATTTCGTGTGTTCCATTTTTTATACATTTTTGTATTTTTTCTAAAACTTCGGATTTAGTTAATCCAAAATCAACTTTTACGCCTAATATGTATTCTTGACTCATAAAAATTACCTTCTAGTGATACTTTTACTGAATAAATCTAAGTTTTCAACCGCACTACCTATTCCCTTTACTACACAAAATAACGGATCATCGGCAACGTGGACCGGCACTCCCGTAAAATGCGAGAGATATTTATCAAGATTTTTAAGTTGTGCTGTTCCACCACTTAGAACAATACCTTTATCAATTATGTCAGACGCAAGTTCCGGCGGAGTGTTCTCTAAAACACCTTTTACAGCTATCACGATTTGTGAAAGCGGGTGTGCTAAAGCTTGTACAATTTCTCCCGAACCAACTGATACGGTTCTCGGTAGTCCATTTATTGAATCGCGACCCTTTACTTCGACGATTGTTTCTTTTGGTAAAGGAAAGGCGGCACCGATTTCCATTTTCACCTTTTCTGCTGTATTTTCACCTATTATCAAGTTATATTTCCTTCTGATATGTTGCGCAACTGCTTCGTCCAAATCATTACCAGCCACTCGCACACTTCCATGAACAACAATGCCATATAATGAAATGACAGCTACTTCACTTGTCCCGCCACCTATATTTACTATCATATTTCCTGAAGGTTCTGACACGGGTAAACCGGTACCAATCGCTGCAGCCAAAGGTTCCGGAATCAAGTATGCTAAACGAGCACCTGCCGAGTAAGCTGCGTCCAAAACCGCACGGGCTTCGACTGAAGTAACACCGGCAGGAACCGAAATCATAACTTCGGGCTTAAAAATCCTGCTTCTTCCAACTGCCTTATTAATAAAGTATCTAAGCAACGCTTCAGTAACAAGGTAATCAGCAATAACACCGCTTCTTAGTGGCCTCATAGCAGTTATGTTTTCCGGAGTTTTTCCAAGCATTTCCCTTGCCTCCAGACCAACAGCTAATACACTTTCGTCATCTATTGATATTGCAACAACTGTAGGTTCGTTTAAAACTATCCCTTTTCCGGATACGTACACTATTGAGTTTGCTGTTCCTAAATCTATGGCTATTCTTTTTCCTAACATACTATCTAATACCTAAAGTGTATAAATCTGTTTGAGCATTTGATTTAAATCCTGTTAAAATTATCAATTTATCCCCTCCCGGTGCACTGTATACATTATCAGAATATAACGCACCATTGTATATCTCAACTTTATTTGTCCCATCTATTCTTATCAAACTTATTCTTCCTTTTTTAGCTTCATTATCAAAACCTTCTACCAAAATAAGATGAAAGCTGTCAGAATACCATGTAACTTTTGGCTGAACATCTGAAAAGTTTGTAGTAAAAACAGCGCTGTCAACTTTTTCTCCAACAGGTAAAGGTTTTTCCATATTATAAACTCTATACTCTATCAAAGTACCTTTTTTGATTGTATAAAGAAATTTTTTGTCGTCGTGCGCCCAAATTGTTTCAGGAGATACAGCAATTTCCCTAAGATTAAGAGGAATATCCAACTTGTCAATAAAATCTTGTTTCTTTTTGTTGAGTATTTGAGCCCAGTCGGAACGTATTAAATCGGGACTTGACGTGGACTCGGCAATACTTGTAGAAAGATTTACTATATAAAAAGGAATTCTTTCGGTTACTGGGTTTTTTGAGCCTCCAACAAGCAATTTATTTTCATCGGGAGACCACTCAATAGACACACCATCCGAATAAACTGCGCCGGGAATATCTTCAAGCGTGGCTTGTGGGGTTGTACGAAAAAGACTTAGCCCACCTTGAAGAGGAATAGCCCAAACTCCCGGAGAATTTCCATCTTTTGTAAAATACGCTAGTTTCGTTAAAGAGGGTGAAATAGAAGGAAATGACGCACCGGTATTTGTTAAAGGTTCTAAACGAGGACTTTGAGAAACTAAGACTGCAGTAATATCTGTTACTAATTCGGCGAAAACGTTAATCTGTTTTTCCCAAACTGCAAAGCCGTTTTTAACAATTTTTAAAGCATGAGTTCCCGGATCAACCCCCGGAATAGTTCCGTTTGTAGCAGTAACAAGTTCTCCGTCTAAATAAACCTTAGCGCCTTCAGGAATTGACTTGGCGCCAATCATTCCGGTCTTTTTAAAATCAACTTTTTTGCCAGGATTTTTGTCAATTCTATAGCCTGATGAATATAAAAAAAGCCCCGTTGTTACGCCAAAAATCATAAGTGTGATTAGAACTGTTAAAGCCCATTTTCTTAACATTGTGCCTATTCTAACACACTATCTCACTTCAACAAGCTTCGCGGTAACAACCAAGCGGTTAATTGTAGTACCGGGAGGATCGCACGTTTGTAGGGTTAAAATTGACTCGATTACAGCTCGTTTTAGAGGATATGTGTTAAAACCTTTTATTGTTTCTTTATTTACAACTTCGTAAACATAATCTTTACCTTTATAAAACACGTGAACTTTGTCGCCATTCGTAAGCTTTCTCAAAAGATTAAAGGTCTTTGCATATCTTCCTAATTGCCAGAAATTTATAGAGGAATGGGCGAATAAATAAACGTTACCGGCTTCGGTTGAAGGATAGTTTGAACTTCCCGCATGGGCAACTCCGGTCTTAAGCGATTCAAAATACTTTTTCGCATCAATTACAGAAACATCGGCGTTTATAGGCGCATTGACATCAATTTTTTCTATCACAATCGAAAAATTTGTATTCACGGGTTTAATTAACACGGGAGAAGATGACAAAAACTTTGAGAAAACGCTTTTTTTTGTGGCATTGCTTGCGGTCTGCAAAGTGTATTCCTGCTTTTTTAAACTTTTAAATTTATACCAAACCTCATCATAAATAACCTGACTATAGGACAGTAAAATAAGGACAACGCCTATTATAATTAAAAAATTAGCCATGATATTAATATATGCAAGTTTCTTCGATCTTTCATCCATATGCTTACATTCTACACCAAAAGATCCGATCCTTAATTGTGGTATAATCTAGAGGCGCACAGAAAAAAGGAGAAGATAACATGGGCGACAAAAGAACATGGCCTGTTTGGATGAAAGTAGAAATTGGTACTCACAACAATATGGCATCCTTACTCGATGTCATGAGTCCGTTCGATAGTTCAATTGTAGTTGCAGCCAAAGCCAATGAACTTCTACTTGATACTCCAATTAGTAGATTAAGAAAACGATTACAACTGGCGATGGTTCCTCCTGAAGTTTTGGACCTTCCTCAATACCCAAATATGCGAGACGTCATCGCAGCCGGAGAAAAACAAGGACTAGTTAGATGTCCTGGGGAAGTTGGCCCTCAGCTTAGACGCCAATATATGAACCAGCCTATTGGTGAGTTTTTAAACATCGTAATGACACCTATAGAAGACTACCGAAGAGTATTTAGATTTTTTCGCATTTGTAACGATGCTGGAATCTTAATTCTTGCGGGCGATATAGCAATTAGCTTGGGAGACAATACCAAATTTGTTTTTGTTATTCCTTAATAACTGTTAGGAAAAAGGAGACGAAGATGACAGTGACAAGCAATGAATATGCTCAAAGACTTGCTCTACTTAAAGCAATTGCTGCAGAAAAAAAACTTCGAGATACTAAGGAAGCAAATTGGAAGGCAAAAGCGATAGCTCTATTAACTAAATTGCAGCAAGATACTGCCGGTCTTCTCTTTTTAGGCGTAGGGGATATAACCGATCTTTTAGAAACGCTTTTTACGAAGAAAGAGTTTCCAGAAGCACAAGAGGTTGAAGTTTTGCATGAAAACAAAGAATCTGTCCCAGTTACAGCCTATTTTTTATATAGCTTGGAAGTAGGAATGGGAGACTGGTCGATTTCTGTTTGGAGTTGGAATAATAAAATTAAAATTTTTGTAAGACTTTTAGCAAAATAGAGGCACTCGATATCAAAGAGCAGGCGCTTTGGAATTTTTCAAAGGAGCCTGCTTTTTTTATGAATTCACAACCGCATTGACAGTTAAACTATAGTAGTATAGTATTACCAGTATGATAATAGGAAAGATAGTAAATACAAACAACAAAGGTCAATTAGTTATTCCTCAGGAATACAGAGAAATGTTTGGCATAACAGGTAATATGAATCTTAACATAATTCCAAAATCTACCGGTCTTTTTATTCAGCCAATTACTAGAGTTATTCCTAATACTCCAACTGATGATGTTTATTCTCAAATACTTGAAAAAACGGTTGGAGCTTGGAACGATGATGGCTTTGACGAAACGACAAAAAAAAGAAGAAAAATAGAACTAGAAGCTTCTGATAGGAGAAGGAAAGAATGGTAGTCTTAGATACAAGTATTATTATTGACCATTTGAGACAAAAGCCTGGAACCATCACCCTTTTGTGCAAAATCAACAGGAAGGAGGGCAGACGCAATTTGTGGCTTAATGGACATTTTTGTTGGTGAAAATGGATGTTTGTCTTGTAACTGTAGGAAATAATGCTAGTATCCCCCAATGTATAAAAAAATGTATCTCAAAAATGTGTATTTTGTAATGGGTTTTGTATCAAATAGGGAGTGTCAAATAAGTTAGTTAGATTTAAATGCAAAGTTTGTTTTAAAACCTTTACCCTTAGAAAAATAAATAATAAACATAGGTATTTTAAATTCTTTAGAACATGGGTTTCTTCCGGTGTGCCTTTAAACGCTCTAAGAGTACCTGGTATATCCGAAAGGACATTAACTCGTAACTTTCACAGGTATTTGGATACCCCTACCGTACTTCCTAAATTAGTTGTTCCCAGAGAAATAAACTTAAAGTGCGATGGTAAGTATTTTGGCAGAACCGGTTGTACACTGGTTTTTAAAGAGAATAAAAACATAATCTTTTGGCAATTCTTTGATCGTGAAAATTACCATAACTATATCTATTGTTTTTCAAGACTAATTGAGATGGGATACATTGTAAAATCTATTACCTCAGATAAGCATGGTTCTGTAGTCGGAGCCGTAAAAACGATGTTTCCAGGTACTCCTCATCAATATTGCCTGGTGCATATTCAGCGTAGACGTCAAACACTTCTTACCCAAAAACCAGAGACTATTTCCGGCTTAAGTCTTTTGGAAATTGTGAGATTTGTAAATAAAATAAAAACAGAAAGTGACAAGAAGATATTTATCAATTGGTTTCATAGGTATGAAGATAGATTTGGGAATGTCTTAAAACAACGTACTTATGGTACTAAAGATAATGGACAAACTTGGTGGTATACACATAAAAACCAAAGACTTGCTTTTAACACTCTAAAATCCTCACTTAATAACATGTTTTTCTATCTTGAGGATAATAACATCCCCAAAGATACTAATGGATTGGAAGCTGAATTTACTCACCTAAAGACTAAACTTAATATGCATAGAGGGTTATCAAAATGCAGGAGAGAAAACTACGTTTATTGGTATTGGTTTCTTAAGTCAATTTATGTTAATCGTAGTTAAATTACCAACAAAAATGTCCATTAAGCCGATTTACTGCTGCGGTTTCTTGTTCTACCCAAAGATCGGGAAATCCCGCTGCATTGGAACCTTCTCGTCTAGCAAATTTTCTTTCAACGTTCAATGATACAATTCTTACAGTTAGTTTTGCGGGAGGATAATAGCTATAACCGCGCCCTTTCTTCGGATCAACTACTGCGAAATACATTTGATCCGCGTGCTCTTTTAAAGTTAAAATGCCCATAGACCGCCCACCCTTATGCTTAATTTCTTTGGTCTTAACTACCCTTCCTTCTATTACCAAAGAGAGTTTGTATTTCATTTCTTTTCTCCTTTTAAGAAGCTATTGTAGACCTCTCTGATTCTCTCGTCTCTTTTTCTATCGCCAGTGGATAAAAATCCTTCAACAACTCTTTTTACTCGGTCAAAGCTAAATTGAGGATAGGTCTTTCTAGCCTCTTTGAGTGCTTTCAATAATGCATCATTTCTTTTGTCTATTTGTTTATTGTGTCTTTTTATTGCAATTACGCTTATCGCTAAAATCAAAAGCGAAAATACAAGTATAAAACCTATCACTATCGCTTGAAGCGTCATCGTTTTTCTCTCCTCGTTTAGGTGGCATTGACGTGTGTTATTTTATAACGTTCTAACAAAGTTGTCAAACTATAGGATTAATACATCTAGGATGGTTACTTGCTATCCAAGAATCCTCTTAAGGCTTTTGTAAATATCTTTTCTATGTCCAATCAGGATAATATACGACTCGTCAATGGTCTTTCTGTAGACTATTCTAAAACTACCAACCCTAACTCTATAGATATTTGTATAACCCTTTAATTTTTCTTCGTTCTGTATTTTTTGAGTGTGTGGTAATGACCTTATTTTTTTGGAAATTATAATCTGATCTATTTTTGATAGGCTTTTAAACTTCTTTTCAGCACCAGGAGATATACTTAGAATCATAATCCCAGAGATTTAGCCAGTTTTTCAAAGTCTCTCCCCTTAGAAAAGTCAGTATTGTCGACGCTTACTTTATCTATATAGTTTTCAATGTATTCGATAAGGTTTTCATACAAATCTTTACCTATTAAATAGGCTTGAACTTCGTTTCTATTTTCTATGGCAATAGGGCAATCTAGAGCTTGATATATAGCTTTTGAAGGATTTTCTTTTAATTTTGATATAGATAGGTTGGTCACAGTGGAATACTACGACATATTAGGTCTTAAGTCAAGACCTGTTATTGGGTCTTATTGTTGTAGTTTAAAAACAAGAAAACGGCGATAGATAAAAACCCAAAGTGTTCAAGAAAGTCGGGGAGCTCTTTAATCCCGCTCACAATCAGTACACCAAGTATCCAAAGTGTTGCATAAGCTGAAACATATTTAAGCCCAAACCCAAATAATAATAAAATTGCAACAGACGCATCGCTTATTGCAATAAGTTTGACCAGTAATTCCGTACTTATAAAAGCGTGCGGTAGAAATGAGTTATTAATTAAGCTAATAAATTCATCGGGATTAAAAATCGCAATATAAAAGTGAGCTAAAAATACTAATGCCAAACCGGATCTTAGAATTATTGTTGAATGATTTCGTAATTTGTCTAAAATCATGTGATAATAAATTATAGCAAACGGGTGAATTCTAATGCGAATCCGAACAGTGTAATGTTTGGGTATGAAACATATAACAGGACAAGAACGAGATAAAATAGCTATCAACTTATTGCCCAATAACCGTTAAGGTAACAAAGAAGTACATATCTGTGCCCTGTGAAATGTCTGCATACATTTTATAACTACCATCCTCTTTATAATAAACAATATAAGGCAACCCACCTTCTCTTTGGCCTTCCGGAGTTACTTTCTTCCAATTTTTAACACTCATTAATTCTGTATAAGCTTTATCAACAGCTTTATTAAATTGACCATTAAGAGCCGGATAATTTAGCAGTTTATTGCCTGTTAATTTATCAAATACATAATAATCAAAACCCATGTCTTTAAAAGCTTGTTCCTTTACTGCCAAAACACTGTAATCGGTTATGCATGCACTAGCTTTTTTTTCGTTAGGAAAGCGTTCTTTTTGTTTGTATAAAGGGAGAAGTGTACCCATGGTATTTTTACTCTTGTAACTAAAAGGTGGTGCAGGAATGTCTTTAATCTTATCTAAACAAACTTCTCTTAAGGAAACTTTTTTGGTTGTTGGTTGTGTGGTTGGTGAGGTTTTGGAATTTTGATTTGAAGATTTAATATAACCACGTTTTAGAGCAAAAATTCCGCCTATGCTCAATAATAAAATTATCAGAACAATCCAAATTGGGGCAAAGCCTTTCCACTTCATATATAAACTATCGCATAGCTTGAAAAGTATATCAATGTGTTAAGGAAATATTACTGAAAAACAAATAGGGTCTAAGAGTTGGGATTATCCATATAATTAGACCCCGTAAATTCAAGTCAGTATTGATACGCAATATCTAATACGCAACTTCTAAATCTCTGCACCAAACTTTCTGCATCGTTACTTATGAAAGCGTAAACATTTGCAGCACCCGTTTCAAATAGCCGATTTCTCTTCATTTCGTGACTATAGATAATTGTTTCTGTAATAACAATGGCAGTTCCATCGTGCTTTCTCCGAAGCATGCTTCGGCAGAAATCATAATCCCCCCGTAACACTGAAATATCCTCAAGACCGGTTTCCTCAATAAGCACTTTTCTTTGATCTTCTAACCCTTGATAAGCTTCTTCCAGCAACTTTTGATCACTACTCAGAATAAGAACCAACAGTTTTGTCATCGATGTCTCCTTTTTTTGGATCAGCTTCCTGTAAAACCAAACATTCTAAGTGCGGAAGCGAGCTTTTGGTAAAGCGCTATTTCTTCTTCGTGACTGGATCGTCTCAATTGCAAAGTTCTTCCGCTGCTGATTAGCTCAAATTCGCAACTAACGTGAGGAGTACTCTGTTGCAATACAATTCGAATGCTGCTTGTGCTGTAGAGTCCGGTTTTTCCAACAGACAAGTTACCTATTGTGGAGACTTGTGGAAATTGTCTGGTTAAATATTCTTTCAATCTCTCCAATTCGCTATCTGAAATTAAACGCCCATCAAGATTTTTCCAGTTCCTTGGCAAAGGTCCATTAACATTCCTTAGATTCAAATACTGTAAATAGAAAGAAAGTGCTAGAGCTGAAACGATGCCAATAGTCCCTCCTAAGGCCATTGCGCGTAGAGTATCTAAGTCGACTCTAAAAAGCATGCCCATTAGGAAAACGATTCCCATTCCGATAACGTAAAAATACAGCGCTATACTCAAAGTTAATTCGTTTTTCTTGGTTTTCACTGCGCTTTCCTTTTTCTGCTTAGCCTAGCACGATTAGAATAACAGCAACGGCAATTGCAATCGCCGTAATAACTGGATTGTTCCATTTTTGCTGAATCGCAAAAAATGAAAGTATAATTACGCCGTACTTTGCTCCAAAATTCACCCAGTTCGAATGGGTTTTATATATGGACTTGGCTATATTTGCAAGCGCAACCCAAGTAACAAAAGCCCAAAAGAAAGGCCAAAATCCCATTCCGATCCATATAAAGATAAATGACAGTACGAAAATGACTATTTCTCCCATGCTGTGTCTCCTTTTGTGAATGGGTTTTGTATCGTTAGTATATTATAAGGCAACAACTAATATTAGTCAACCTGTAGTATGTCGCAGTTTTGAACAGAACTGTATTCAAATTATTATTGATGCGATTAGTTTGGTGTGAAAAAGAGGAATCCTCTAACTTTCGTCTTGAGGATTCCGATTGACTTGGAGCAGTTTTAGTGTGAGCAGTGAGAGACTTGAGATAAGTGTTCCAATAATCAAGGTCACAATAATCCATTCTAATGTTAATGCTTTAATCGTGACCATGATTATCAAGGGTGGAAATACTATACCCAGAATTGATACAAGGTCATGAATTCCTAACACACCTCCCCATGTAGCCATAAAGCTTAACACAATGGTGGATAATGCTTGTTTATTTCTTAAGATATGCACCTTTGTTACAGTCAGGTATATTTGAATTACGCTCATTATCAGACCCATCAGGCTGAGAATGCCGAATACCGCGACGGCCATAGGTTCCCGTGCATCGGCTACGCCATCCTGTAGTAGTATGTGCCGGAATTCCATAAACAGATAAACGGAGTTTGGAAGATGCATCAACCAAACATACCCCCAGAAACACATGCTCATTTTACTTCCCGACCTCTGTGATTTCAGGTAGAATCGAAGCCATATTAAGGATGTGAAAACCAAAGTGACATCTGTCCATAAACCAAAAGGAAATACATCGTGCCCGTAGAATACAATACTAAATCCGTGTATTTCCATAGCCCGCCTCCTTATGATATATGCGTACTAGGTTTTTTTGAGAGCTGTTGAAATTATAGCGTAAAATTCAAATTTAGTCAACCTGTAGTATATTGACTTTCCGTATT
>Ga0209343_10002866_pt1 | contig 22004 bp, 19 predicted proteins | sample RifCSPlowO2_02_FD_184026 | JGI IMG/M metagenome (GOLD analysis project Ga0209343, IMG submission 184026) | Groundwater microbial communities from Rifle, Colorado - Rifle CSP2_plank lowO2_0.2 (SPAdes) (version 2) | ecosystem: Environmental > Aquatic > Deep subsurface > Groundwater | place... | reverse complement strand
TGGACTTGCTATACCCACGGTAACTACAATAGCCACGACACTTGCGATTAAAAACGGAGTGTTTATAAAAGATTTAGCAAAGATTGAAATTATAAAAAAAGCAAATTATGTCATTTTTGATAAAACAGGGACTCTTACAAATGGAGAATTCGGTGTAACCGATATTGCGGTTTTTGGTGAAATAAAAAAAGAAGACGCCGCTGGAATAGCCGCATCGCTTGAAGAAAACTCATCACATATAATAGGACAATCAATAGTTAAATACGCGAAAAATCAAAAAATAAAAATTTCTAAAATTGATGATTTTCAAAATATCGCGGGCAAAGGCGTTCGTGCTTCCATATCGGGTAAAAAATATTTTGTAGGCAATAAAGCTCTTATGAAAGATATCGGCCTATCTTTTGAAGACAAAATATTGGAAATTGAGAAAGAGTTTTTGGACAAAGGAGAAACAGTTGTGTTTATAGCCGATGAAAATTATATTCTTGGAATAATTTCGCTTTCAGATGAGATTAAAAAAGAGTCGTATAAGACAATTGAAGGTCTTCACAATTTGGGAATCAAAGTGGCGATGTTAACGGGAGATAATAGAAAAGTTGCAAGTAAAGTCGCGCTGGGGCTCAATATTGACACTTATTTCGCGGAGGTTTTGCCTGAGGATAAATACAAGCGGATAAAAGAATTGCAAGATAAAGGAAATATCGTGCTTATGGTTGGTGATGGCGTAAACGACGCCCCGGCTCTTACTCAAGCCGATGCTGGTATCGCAATCGGCGCTGGCGCCGATGTCGCGGTTGAAGCTGGCGATGTGGTGCTTGTAGGCAACAATACGCAGGATATAATACGACTTTTAATTCTTTCAAAGAAAGTATATAGAAAAATGATACAAAATTTATTTTGGGCATTGGGATATAATATCGCCGCAATACCCGCCGCCGCAGGAGCTTTCGCTTTTTTTGGATTTTTTCTTCGTCCGGAGCTCGGCGCTCTATTGATGAGCCTTTCAACTGTAATTGTCGTTATTAATGCATTGACTTTAAAAAAAATAAATTTGGATAATATATAAATTATCCGTATTCTGATTATATGAAAAGTTTAATTGATTCTTATAAAAAAACAAAAAAGCTTCATCATATTTACACGCTTGAAGGTAATAAAAAAATAGCCCTCTCGGTTTTGTTTAATTTTCTTAAAAATGATTTAAAAATCAAACTTCGCTCGAATCCAGATTTTTATTTTAGTGATTTTATAAGTTTCGGTATTGATAATGCAAGAGATCTTCAAACACAATCTTTTAGAAAAGCAATAAATGGCGAATTAAGAGTGTTTGTAATTACTTTTTCGTTTATAACTTTGGAAGCGCAGAACGCATTACTTAAACTTTTTGAAGAACCACCTTATGGAACGCATTTTTTTATAATAACAGCGTCAACGGAAATATTTTTGCCGACAATCAAATCACGACTGCATATTCTTAAATTATCAGATTATGATAATGAAGATAAATTTATCGCGGATAAATTTATAAGATTATCAAAATATGAGCGAATCAAATTTTTAGGAGACATTATAGAAAACAAAGACAAAGAGAGAGCTCTTGAATTTTTGAATAACTTGGAAATAACTTTGTATAAAAATAGACATAAAAATTATTTGGAAAATCAAAATAAAGATATCGAGCTCTTTGAGATGATACAAAAATATCGCGATTATATAAGAGGCAGAGCGCCTTCTGTAAAAATGATTTTAGAAAGTATCTCTTTATCCGTATAAATTTTAATTAAATTAAAATCTAACGTTATTTTGTAAATACTCAACACTTTATAAGTATTTAACAATGAAATGTTGAGCATTTTGTCTATTTTCAAATCCTGCGCTATTTTAGCGATAACAGAATTAAGCTACACATTCTATTTTACTATGAATTACGAAATGCAAAAATTTAGATTATCAGGTCGCAAAACCTCTTTATCTTCTAAATATTTTTGCTTAAATAGACCGTAAATTTTTGTATTTCGTAATTCAAGATGTTTTAATATTTTTTGTGATAATCGTTTATGAAATTTGCTTAAATTACATATTTTAAGTATATTATAATTATAATTTATCAATTTAATTCTAATATAAAAATTTTTTTATATTATAAATTTTAATATTTTTTATGTATAATTTTTCACATTTGAAACAAAAAATAAAGAATATGCGGGAACATCTTAAAAACGAATTATCTGGTATAAGAACAGGTAGAGCGACACCCGCTTTATTAGACAATATTCGCGTAGATTTATATGGTTCTAAAATGCCTATAAATCAAATTGCGGCTGTGTCAATGGAGGACGCGAGAACTCTTCGCATATCGCCTTATGATATTGGCCAAATAATTGAAACTGAAAAAGCTATTACAAATTCAAATCTCGGCGTTTCCGTATTAGTTGATGAAAAAGGCATAAGAATATTTTTTCCGGAACTCACGGAGGAAGTTCGGCAAACGCTTATCAAACTTGTAAAAGAGAAAGTTGAAAAAACAAGAATTGCGTTACGAAATGAAAGAGATAATACTTGGGCGGATATACAAAAAAAAGAAAAAAATAAAGAAATCAGCGAAGACGATAAATTTAGATATAAAGAAGAAATGCAGAAAATAATAGATGATGAAAATAAAAATTTTGAAATGATGACAGAGAAAAAAGAGAGAGAAATTAAAAATTAAAAACCCATTTATTTTTCGCATATTTTATGTCTATAATCATATTTATAATCGTTCTTATTGTTTTAATTCTTGTTCACGAAATCGGACATTTTATTTCAGCTAAAAAGTCTGGTATTCGCGTTGATGAGTTTGGTATAGGATTTCCGCCTAAAATCTGGGCTAAAAAAATAGGCGAAACAATTTACTCGCTTAATTGGATTCCTTTTGGCGGTTTTGTGAAAATATTCGGTGAAAATCCCAATGAAGAATCTATTTCGGGTCAGGACAATAAAAGAAGTTTTGTAAATAAACCAAAAAAAATACAAGCACTCGTAATAACGGCTGGTGTTATATGCAATATTCTTTTAGCTTTTGTTTTGTTTATTGGAAGTTTTATGATTGGTATGCCGATATCGGAGAACGACCCTCTTATTACGGAAAGTGGTTATGAGATTTCTGAACCAAAGCTGACTATTGTGGAAGTATTGTCAAAAACACCCGCTGATATAGCAGGGCTTAAAGCGGGAGATGAGATTTTGAGTGTTGCGACAAAAAATAACAATGTTGATATTTTAAACGCAAGTAATATAGCTGATTTTATGAATCTGCATATTGGTGAAGAAATCGCGATAATATACACTCGCGAAGGAGAAGTTTTGCTTTCAGAAGTAGTCCCTGAAAGCGATATTGTGCCGAATGAACCGGAGCGAGGCGCGATAGGTATATCAATGGGAATGCTCGGCGCGCTGAAACTTCCAATCCATAAAGCGGTCATAGAAAGTTTCAATCTCACTGTTAATATGACGAAAACAATAGCTTTGGCGCTCGGTGGTTTTTTAGCAAATGCTATTATGTTAAATGCAGACCTATCGCAAATTGCGGGACCTGTCGGAATAGTTGGGCTCGTAGGAGACGCGGCGGCGCTTGGATTTGTAACACTGCTTAATTTTACCGCTATTATTTCAATACATTTGGCAATTATAAACTTATTGCCGTTCCCGGCGCTTGATGGCGGACGACTTTTTGTTATTCTTATAGAAGCGATTAAAAAATCCCCGATAAAACCAAAAATCATAAATACCGTAAACACAATCGGCTTCGCTCTTCTTATACTCTTAATGCTTGCTGTAACTTATAGTGATATAATTAAATTATTTTAAAAATGTTTAGTTTTAACCTTTGTGTTTACTTATGAAAATAGATATTACAATAAACAATCAAGATTATAAATCCGTCATTATAAGAAACGATGGGGAGCTAAAAAAACTTATTGAATCAAAACCATTCATCAATATAATTGACGCGTTCTCAAGGCAAATCAAGGAATTATTTTTTATTGATAACAATAAATTCATAGGAGAAGATAAAGGGAAGACATATAATAGCGATGAATTTAAACAATACGCCAAAAAAAAGAAAAATGATTACGGATATTTTTTATTTCCTTGGAATTGCCATGTCGTTAAATGCATAAATGAAGAAGATTATTTCACGCTCAAAACTAATCGCAATCAGGATTTAATAACTGCGGAAGAACAGAAAAAATTACGCGACTTTAATGTAGCGGTTTTTGGAATGAGTGTTGGAAGCAACATTGCTTTCGTTTTGACGCAGGCGGGAATCTCCAAAAAAATAATGATTGCTGATAATGACGAGTTAGATACCACGAATTTAAACAGAATATTCGCGGGAGTGCATCAAATAGGACTCAATAAAACAATAGTCGCCTCAAGAAAAATCTATGAAGACAATCCTTATGCCGATGTAAAAATCTATCCCGATGGTGTAACAAAAGAAAATCTTGAACCCCTTCTTGAAAACAAAAAGATTGATTGCATCATTGAAGAAATTGACGACATAAAGATAAAGATTGAGACGCGAAAACTTGCTTTGAAATACAAAATTCCAGTTGTGATGATTACTGACAACGGCGATGGCGTAATACTCCATGTTGAGCGTTATGATTTAGGACACGATAAAATATTTGACGAGGAGCCGTCATATTGGAATAAAAGAATTGAAGGTAAGATGACAAAAGAACTCGCTGGGAATATTATAATAAATAATATAGTAGGCGGACCGCAAAATGTGGACCCGCATATGCTTGCTTCCGCGCAAAGAGTTTTCAAGAGAGAGCTTGTTTCATGGTCGCAACTTGGAAGCGCCGCACTTCTCGGAGGAGTTGTCGCGACCGTTGCAATTAAGCGAATAGCGCTCGGCACAAGCAAACAGTTAAGCGTGAGGGAATTCATATCCCCTGACTTTACAAGAGCAAGACCATGGTAGATATTTTTAAACATCATACTGCGGTGAATGCGTCTGTAGAGTTTGACAACCATATTTTTATTTCATTTCTAAATGATGCGAGTTCGGGATTGCGTGGATATATCGCGCTCCATAGAAAAAATATGGATATTCCTTTGTTTGGAGCTACAAGAATATGGCATTATGAATCCGATTCAGAAGCGCTTGACGACGCGCTTCGACTTTCCAAAATGATGTCATATAAATCAGCTATGGCAGGATTAAAATACGGTGGCGCAAAAGGAATAATAATATTAGATTCAAAAACAGGAGATAAAAAAAATAGAAATAAAGTTCTTGAGAAATACACGGAGTATGTGAATCAGCTTAACGGCCAATTTATTACTGGTACTGATGTTGGTTTGACACAGCAGGATTTGCGCTTAATGCGTAAAAAAAGTAAAAATATCGTGGGATTTAACGGTAATGCGGCAGAGTTTACTACGCTCGGAGTATATTATTCCATACAAATATGTCTTGAGAAAGTGTTTGGCGTGAATGATATACGCGGCAGAAGTTTTGCGATTCAAGGTCTTGGAAAAATCGGTAAAGGAATCCTTGAATTGATTTATAAAGACGCTAAAGAAATTTATGTATCGGATATTGACCCCAATAAAATCTCCGCGATAAAACAAGAATTTCCCGCGGTAAAGATTGTAAGTCCAAAAAAAATTCACAAACAACGAGTTGATGTTTTTTGTCCATGCGCGCTTAGTCACGCGGTTGATTCAAAGACAATCGCGGATTTATCGTGTAAGATTATAGCGGGAGGAGCGAATAATCAGCTTGAGAATAAAGAAATGGGGGAGCTTCTCTATAAACTTGGGATTTTATACGCTCCGGATTATGTGATAAACGCTGGCGGCTTAATTAGCGTCGTTGATGAATACGAAAACAAAATATATAACAAAAAAAGAGTTGAATTGAGAGTAAGAAATATACAAAACACACTAAATAGGATATTTAAATTAAGCAAAGAACAAGACAAAGCGCCAAATGTCATTGCGGACGAATTGGCGGAGAAAATTATAAATAAATTTAAATAAATAATTTTTTTGTTTTTTTACTTCTCTACCCACTTTTGTTTGCCTTCTCGGGCGAAATAGAGCGGGTGATGGTGGGGGTGGAGGGTGATTCTCGGTAAGAGTTGTTTTTGATAGGTGGGTGAGCTATTATAGAGATGTTTATATTCGGTGCTGTGTTTAAGTAGCAATACCAGAACAGATTGTTGAACTATTTTACAAAGTTTTTTACTACCTCGTACACCTTTTTGCAATTCAATATTTATCTCTAAAAATTGATTTTGTTGACGGTCATAATCAACTCTCATAGCAAATCGACTAGTTGTGTTGTTTTCTATAAACTTTCTATGAGTTAGATCTCGTATATATTCTGGATAAATAACAATGCCATACAAACTGACCGAAAAATCACTCCTTGCGCAAACATATACAAATGGTAATTCTTGGACAATGCGTGGATTAATGCCATAATTTTTTATCTCTTTTTTTAAATCAATGTCGCAAGCAATCAATTTTTCCATCATTGTTTCATACGGGATCACCCCACCTAAATCTTTAAAGCGATAGCGGATAAGAGGCAAATGTGTGCCGTAGCCAGTGGCAACAATTTCACATTTTTTTTCAACCTCCACCTCCTCAAAATAAATAAGATGAGGATAATACTGACATAAGGTAGGAATATTACCCGCTTCCGGAAATAATGTCCGAAACAGTTTTTTGTTTTTACTTGCCAAATTACGAATAAGATTTGAGAGCGCGGTCTCATGCGCCATAGTGCCAAGCTCCACTGTCCCATACATATTTACAATATCACGAACCATATTTTTTACCCCAGCTTTCTTAGCAATATATTCACGAAATTTTTCTGAATATCCTTCCGCCGCGGTTAATATTTTAATCTCATAATCTTTCCAATAAATTCCGTATTCTTTACCTTCGTCTAAAACATCTTTAATAAACGGCGGATAACCCATAAGAATAATCTGGTCATAGAAATGGCCGAATTTTTTAATCGCCTGCAAAAATTGTTCTTTGTTCGTGCCCGTGGGAACGATAGTGAACAGATAACCCTTCTCGCTTATTTTCTCCAAAACTTTATAGGTAAAGATACCACCAATCCAAATACCAAGACCAAAACCAAGAATAGCGAGGGTTTTCTTTTTGTCTATGGCGAATTGCTCTTTAAGAAAAAGCTCCGTCTCGTATTGGTACATATCGTCGTGAAAGCCGTTTCGCGGAAAATAAAACGGCTCACCTGTGGAGCCAGAAGTTGCCGATATGGTTGTTGCCAAAGCAATGTCGTGATTTGGAAAAAGATCAATGTAGTTTGCTGGACGAAGATAAGCATCTTTTGAAGTAAACGGAAGAGTTTTAAAATCTTTGGTATTTTTAATATCGGTAGGATTGATTTTATATTTTTTCAAGAAAGAGCGATATGCCTGAGTCGTTACGACTTCCCAGCGGAAAAGATCAAGCGCCATTTTTTCACCTTTTTTCTCCCAATAAGCGGCTTTGTGAGAGCGTAAATCCTTAATTGCTCGATTAATATCTGCTGGAGGCTTAAAAGGATGAGAGATGGTTTTAGCCTTTGCCATTATTTTATTTTACCCTAAAATTGTGGTAAAATAAAGATATTGACAACACAGTATTAGAAATGTTATTATTTTAAAAGTAGAATATTTTAATTTTTAGATTTTTGACAAAAAGAAAGGAGAAAATAAAAATGAACAAAAATAAATATGGATATGGGGATTCTTGTTTTTTCTTTAATCCTCCGGGATTAGAGGTGAGAAAGATACATAAAGACATAGATCTTTCTTTTGGATTTTTGTCCTTATATCTAACCCCACCACCTCTTTTGAAAACAATGGAAATTGTTGAAAAAGAGGTAAATATGGTGATGGAGGAAGTTGTAAAATTAAAAGGAGTTCGTCTCTTAAAACAAGGGAGAGAACTAAAAACAATCCTTGAGAAACAGGAGAAAGCAATTATTCTCCTTCTACAAGGATTGCCCGAAGATGCCAATGTAAAAAGAATGAGAGAAATTGGCATCAGGGTGGTTCCGTTGATGTATGATAGTAGTTCGGGAAAGGGAAATAAAAATTTCAGGTGTGAAAAATTTGTAAGAGAGTGTGTAGAGGAAGGTATTAAAATTGACCTTTCTCATTGTAGCCATACTGTGGCGCGGGATGCGGTGAGAGTTGTGCAAAAAACTGGCGTAAAAGGTGCCCTAATTGCTTCTCATACTGGATGTTTTGAGATTTACAATAATCCTCGAAATCTCCCAGACGATATCTTGGGAGACATTATTGATATGGATGGAATAATCGGTATTTCGTCCATAACCTTTCATCTAAGTGCAAAGGATACAATAATGCCTTTGTTAAATCATATAGGGCATGTTATTTCCCTTGGCGGTAAAAATAATGTTGCCATAGGGAGTGATAGACCTTATGTGAAGATGAAAAAAGAGTGGTGGAGAAAGAGGGTTCGGTGGATGCAAGAAAAACTGGACCCTGAAAAGAAAATGGGTATAAGATTTCCCGACCAACCTTATATTCTAAACACACCGACTAAAATGTCGGTAATACATAGCGAGCTTCTGGATAATGGGTATAATGTGGGACTTGCAAAAAAGATTACAGGTCAAAACTTATATGGTTTCGTAACAAAATATATGTAAGTTTTTGATTATCGAAAGGCTGTTTATTAAATGCTTAAAGTATTTAATAAACAGCCTGTTTTTTATATAAAAATATTGTATAATATACATATGTCCGAAGATATTAAAAAAATCTTGGATTACGCCATCTGGGCGCCATCGGGGGATAATAGCCAGCCATGGAGATTTGAAGTTGAGGATAATAAAATTAAAGTTTTTAATTTACCTGACAAAGATAATCCTTATCTTAATTTCCGACAAAGTGGCTCACTGATTGCTCATGGTGGTCTATTGGAAAACATCACTATCACCGCGCAACATTTTGGTTATGAGGCAGAAATATCTCTGTTTCCAGTAAGCAATGATGATATTTTAGTTGCGATTGTTTCCTTATCAAAAGCGACGAATCCTCAACACGATCACCTTTTCCAATTTATTAAACAGCGTCACACTAATAGACGACCATATGAAAATACGCCGCTGACGCCGAAACAACGAGAGGATATTCTGCGAACGCCACGAGAATTAGGTTTTGGTAAAGTTCAATTAGTAGAAACTGGAAAAGAAAAACAAATTGTGGGAAGGGCAGGCGCTTTGGCCGAAATAGTGATTCTGGAAAATAAGAAACTCCACGAGTTTTTGTTTTGTGATGTGGTTTGGAGCGAAGCGGATGAAAAAAAGTTGCGCCACGGATTATATATCAAGACGATGGAATTTAATTCAATTCAGAAAGTAATGTTTAGACTAGCTAGGAATTGGTTGTTTATGAAATTAGCTATTCGTCCGGGACTGCCAAAATTTATTGCCAAAAAAGATTCCAAACTCTATGCTAGTGGCGCGGCGGTGGGTATTGTGGCGATGCATGGAGACAGCCGAGAGAATTTTGTAAGAGCTGGCAGATTGATGCAAAGAGTGTGGTTGAAAGTAACTGCCTCGGGCCTCGCCTTGCAACCGGTAACCGCCACGCTTTTCTTCACCCAGCGGATTTTGGCCGGGGAAACGGAAAATCTACTTTCATTGTATCACACAGACTTAATGAAAGTGGCTTATAATGACATAAAAAAAACTTTTGGAATACAAAATGAGACGATTGCCATGATGTTTAGACTCGGTATTGCTAAGCCTGCCAGTGCCCGAAGTTCGCGCATTTCGGCAGAAGAAAAAATTATTGCGATTAAATAATATGAATATTTTTCAAAATTTAGATCTGCTTTCTGTCGGTATCGTTATTGCTTCCTCCGGCATGCTGGGTTTTTCTGTTTATTTTAATAATACTAGCAGTGTTACAAATAAAACATTTCTTACTTTTTCTATAATTACTCTTATCTGGGGAGGTACAAATTATTTGTTCTATCAAATTCATAATCCAGAAATATCTATTTGGTTTTTACGTGCAGTTTTATTTTTTGCAGTATGGCAAGCATTTATTATTTTTCAATTATTTTTCGTATTTCCATCTAAAAAGACAACTTTCCCAAAGTGGTACAAATATATTCTTATTCCGGTAGTTATTTTAACAAGCATCTTGATGCTTACACCGCTTGGAATTGAAGGGGTTAAAGAGTTATCTCCTGAAGGAAGAATTATAAAAGCACACAATGGACAAGCAATACCTCTCTTCGGGTTACTTGGAATTTTTCTTGTTGTTGGCGGCTTGTATGCTTTTATCAGAAAAGCGAAACGGGCAATAAATAGTGAGAGGAAGTCTTATTGGTTTATTCTCACCGGCACGGCAATTACCTTTGCGTTAATTATTATTTTCAATCTGATTTTACCATCTGCTTTTGATGATTCGCGTTTCATCCCCCTCGGAGCGCTATTTGTTTTCCCCTTAATCGCATTCACTTCCTACGCTATTCTGAGGCACAAACTATTTAACATAAAAATCGCGGCGGTCGGTATATTTACTTTTCTACTTTCAATTGTCACATTTCTTGAAATTATCTTTGTGCGAGATTTGAGCCAAATTATTTTCAGAAGCAGTATTTTCATATTCGTGCTTATCTTTGGAATTATGCTTATAAAAACGGTTTTGAAAGAGGTTCGTTTGAGAGAAGAAATTGAAACGCTTGTCGAAACGCTACAAAAAACGAACGCTCGTCTGAAAGAATTGGATAGATTAAAGTCGGAATTTGTTTCTTTTGCCACACATCAGATAAGAGCGCCTCTTACGACTATAAGAGGATATACTTCTCTTATACAAGAGGGTTCATACGGAGATGTGTCGGAAAAAGTAAAAGGAGCTCTTGATAAAATCTATCAGTCAAGCAACGGGCTCGTCCTTATTGTTGGAGATTATTTAAATATATCACGAATTGAAATGGGAACTATGAAATATAATTTCATAGAATCAGACTTTGGAAAATTAGTTAGCAAAACAGCGGAAGAATTAAAATTGAATGTTACAGGGGCTGGATTAAAGTTTATTATAAATATTGATAATTCAAAAAAATACAAAGCAAATATTGATATAGGCAAGATGAAGCAGGTAATAATAAATCTAATAGACAATGCCGTCAAATACACGAAAAAGGGCTCTATAACAATTTCACTTTCCAAAGATGAAGAAAGAAATAAATTGCTCTTGCAGGTCTCCGATACTGGTATTGGAATATCAAAAGAAATAATGCAAAAACTTTTCGGTAAATTCATCCGCGCCAAAAACGCGAGCGACACAAACACCCAAGGTACGGGGCTTGGACTTTATCTTGCAAAACAAATGACGCTGGCGCACAGTGGCGGAAAACTTTGGGTGGAATCTGAGGGAGAAGGCAAGGGTTCAACTTTTTTTGTTGAATTAAACGTCGTATAAGTTTATATAAATCTATATATAATATTTTATCTTTTGATTGTTTTTAATAACTTTTAAAATTGGCTATTTTTTGTTATTATTTTTGTAATGGAGAAAAACCAAAAAATATTACTCTCTGGAATTAAGCCCACGGGAGTACCACATATAGGCAATTACTTCGGCGCAATGAAGCAGTTTGTTGATTTGCAGAATGAGTATGAAGAATCTCTTTTTTTTATCGCGGATTATCACGCGCTCAATACCATCCAAAACGCGAAGGAAATGAGACAAAATATTTTTGAAATAGCGCTTGATTATCTTGCTATAGGACTTGACCCTAAAAAAATAACCGTATTCAAACAATCTGACATACCGCAGCACACCGAACTTGCCGTAATTTTTAATGCTATTACTACAATGCCGTATCTTATGCGCGCGCACGCTTTTAAGGACGCGGAAACGAGAAATAAAGAAATAAGCGTCGGAACTTTTGATTATCCTATGCTTATGGCGGCTGATATTTTACTCTATGATGCGGATGTTGTGCCTGTTGGACAGGACCAAAAACAGCATATAGAGATTGCTCGCGACACTGCGGAAAAATTTAATAGAATTTTTGGAGAAACTTTTAAACTCCCGAAACCGCTGATTTTAGAGGATGTTGCGACTGTGCCGGGAATTGACGGGCAAAAGATGAGCAAGAGCTACAACAATACAATCCCGCTTTTTGCGGAAAATGATGAAATTGACAAACTTGCAATGTCAATTGTAACCGATTCAAAAGGCGTAAAAGAAGCAAAAGACACGGAAACTGATAATGTATTCGCTCTTCATAAATTATTCAGTGGCAAAGAACTTGCTGATATTAAAAAGAGATATGAAAAAGGTGATATTGGATATAAAGAATCAAAAGAAACATTAGCGAAGAATATTAAAAAATTTATCAGACCGTTCAGAGAAAAAAGAATGGAACTTAAGAAAGACAAAAATGCTATAATAAATCTACTGAAAGAAAATGGAGAAAAGATACGAGAGAGGGCGGAGAAAAAAATGAAAAGGGTTAGGGAAAAGATAGGCGTTAATTTGGATTAAATAACTTTGTTTAAGTCAGATAAGTCAGACTTGAATCTATAAAATGAAAAATAGAATTTATATAAAAGAATTAAAAAATTATATTGATAAAAAAGTCGCAATCACCGGCTGGGTGGATGTCCGCCGCGACCACGGCAAACTTATTTTCATTGACTTGCGCGATATGTCCGGCAAAGTTCAGACGGTCACTTTGCCTAATCACAAAGAGGCACACGATAACGCCAGCAAGCTCCGTTCGGAATGGGTGGTGGAAATAGTCGGCAAAGTCAACAAAAGGCCGGAAAAAATGGTGAACAAAAACGAACCTAATGGTGAAATAGAGGTGGAGATAATGGAAGTAAAAATTCTTAGCGAAGCAGAAATTCCGTTTGAAAAGGATACCGCGACAAACCTTGACACGCATTTGGATAATCTTCCGCTTACTCTTAGAACAGAGAAAGCCAAAGCTGTTTTTAAAGTTCAGGCTGAAATAGTAAAAGCTTTCAGAGAATTTTTAAATCAAGAAAATTTTACAGAATTTCAAGCGCCGAAATTGATAGGGGAGGATGCGGAGGGTGGCGCGAATTCGTTTGATGTAACTTATTTTAAGCACATCGCTCATTTGGCTCAAAGCCCTCAATTATATAAGCAAATTATGGTGGGCGTTTTTGAAAGGGTATTTACCGTGGGCAATGTTTATAGAGCGGAGAAGCACAGCACTACCAGACATTTAAACGAATACACCAGTTTAGACATGGAGATGGGGTTTATCCAAGACCACACAGATATAATGAGGATGGAAAACCATCTGCTTAAGTTTATAATAAACACGCTCAAAGAAAATTGCGCGAAAGAATTTAATTTGCTTAAAGCAAATATGCCTGAAGTGCCGGAAAATATACCCGTGATGAAACTAAGAGAAGCGCAGGAGATTATAAAAAAAGAAACAGGAGAAGATTGTATGAAAGAATCTGACCTTGAACCTCAACACGAAAGATGGCTGTGTGAATACGCCAAAAAACAATTCGATTCAGATTTTATTTTCATAACCCATTTTCCAATAGCGAAAAGACCTTTTTATACGCATGAAGACGAAAATGACATAGGGTATGCCAAAGGCTTTGATCTTCTTTTCAGGGGGGTGGAGATAACCACAGGCGCCCAGCGTATCCACAAATATGATGAGCTGGTGGAAGCTCTCAAGCAAAAAGGACTCAATCCCGATAAATTCAGCTTTTATTTACAAGCTTTTAAATATGGAATGCCTCCGCACGGCGGATTTGGTATGGGCTTGGAGAGGCTCACGGCAAAACTTTTAGGTTTGGAAAATATCAAAGAAGCGACATTATTTCCGAGGGATTTAAATAGGATAGATGTTTTGCTATCTACTGATAAACCAAAAAAGAGAAGTAAAAAACTCAATAAATAAGCCAGAAATTGACAAAATCCTTGACTTTTTATAAAATTCCTGTATGGTATAGACAGTATTTTGAACATTTTAAATCTTTCGCTTTTAACTTAAGGCGACCGACCTCTGACGGAATTCAGAAAAAAGGAAAGGAAAAAAATGGAGAAAACAAAGATAACACCGGAAACTGCGTATGAAGAAGCCAAGGAAAGATTTTTAAAAGACTTCTCACGTATTAGTGCCAGAAGAATGTCATTGGATGCAAAAAAAGAGGCCATTGAAGGATGCTTGATCAAAAATTTCAGAGCGTTTCTTGAGAAAGAGCTAATGAGTAAATCGCACGACAGAGATAAAATATATTCAAAAGTATATACAGAGGTAGAAAATTTTTATATTGAACTAATCCACTCCTTAGAACATAAAAGGATTATATCTTATATTAATCAGTTTTTTGAAACCGAAGAAATCAATTGCAACGGTGACGGAACTGAAGTGTTTTTAAAAACTAACACCTTAATAGTGATAAGTAATTATCCGGACAAACTGTTTTTCACAGCGTCTAAGTTAATCTAACTTTTACTGCATTTTTTTGACTTTAATTTGAAAAGAGTAGGCTGTGTTAAATACAAGCCTACTCTTTTTATGTTATAATCTTCTTATGCCACAAATTTTGACGATAATTTTGGTTTTTTAACAATGAAAAAAGAGAATTTCAAAAAAGGGGAAATAATAATTTACAAGACTTCAAAAAATAAGGTTGATTTAAAAGTGCGTTTTGAAAATGAGACAGTTTGGCTTGACGCTCATCAGATAAGCAATCTGTTTGATGTAAATAGACCTGCGATAGTGAAGCATATTCAAAATATTTATAAAACAGGGGAGTTAATTGAAAATTCAACCTGTTCCATTTTGGAACAGGTTGCCGCCGATGGAAAAATAAGAAGAATGAATATTTATAATTTGGATATGATTATTTCTGTCGGCTACAGAGTTAATTCAAAAAGGGCTACGCAATTTCGTGTTTGGGCGACCAAAACATTGAAAGACCATTTGATTAAAGGTTATACAGTAAACGAAAAAAGATTGTTGGAAGCCCGCGAAAAATTCCAAGAATTGCAAACGGCCATCTCGTTTTTGCGGGAAAAATCTAAAAAGGAATTATTGAGAGGGCAAGCCGGGGAGATTTTAAACTTGCTTTCCGATTATTCCAAAACACTGACTATCCTTGAACAATATGATAAAGGACAGCTCAAAGAATCCAAAGGTGGGAAAACAAATTTTGTTTTGAAATACGATGATTGTCTGAAAATAATAGCTGAATTAAAAAAAGAATTAATTGCGAAAAAAGAAGCGGGAGATCTTTTTGGGCAGAAAAGAGAGGGGGGTTTTGAGGGTATCATTAAAGGTCTTTATCAATCATTTGGCGGGAAAGAATTGTATCCATCAATTTTCTGATGAAAACAAACGCCCCGTCGCCTTTTTGTTCGTGTATTTCTTGGACAAAACAAATTTTCTTTTCAAAAAATTCGGTGAAAAAAAGATAAACGACAACGCTCTCATAGCTTTGGCGCTTCTTGTTACCGAAAGCGATCCGAAAGAAAAAGCAACAATGGTAAAAATTGTTAAAAATCTTTTAGTGGAGTAAAAAAATTATGAACACCTCATTCAAGGTAAAAACAAAAGTATTTGAAGGTCCGCTTGACCTTCTGCTCTCTCTCATTGAAAAGAGAAAACTTTTCATAAATGATATATCGCTCGCGCAAGTCGCTGATGATTATATTGAATATATAAACGAACAAGAAAATTTTCCGATGACAAGCGCGATTGATTTTATACTTGTGGCATCAACGCTTGTGCTTATAAAATCAAAATCATTGCTCCCCGTGCTTGATTTATCTTCTGAAGAACAGGAAAGCATTGATGATTTGGAAAAACGGCTGAAATTATATAAAAGAATGAAAGAATTATCATTTTATGTAAAAGAAAATTTTGGTAAAAATATAATGTATGGAAAAACATTTTCAAAAAATACAGAACCCATTTTTTCTCCCGATAAAGATTTATCCGTATCCAAAATTATAGACGGGATTAAATCTGTTCTTCACAGTCTTCCTAAAAAAATTGTGGGGATTCCAAAGAAAGTTGTTGAAAAAATAATTTCACTTGAAGAAATGATTGAAAATCTAACAGAAAGAATTGCAAAAAATATAAAAATGAGTTTTAAGGAATTTTCTGGAATTGGAAAAGAAAATAAAATCAATGTTATTATAAGTTTTTTGGCTATGCTTGAGCTTGTAAAACAGGGGATAGTGTCAGTTATGCAAGATGAAAAATTTTCCGATATAACAATAAAATCCGATAGTGTCGGGGTTCCCAAATACGATTAAATATAAGACAGCAATGCGCTTGAACATTCAATGTCCAAGTTACTAATCGAAAAATGGTGTGCAATATTTAAGCGCTATTGCTATAATATTCAATATTATGAAATTGGATTTAAAAATTGAAGCGTTGCTTTTCTTTAAGAGCGAAGCGATGAAAATCAAAGATATTGTTAAGATTTTAAAATCCGATGAAGAAGGTATACAAAACGCCATTAATGAATTAAAAAACAAACTTTCAAACAGAGGCGTGCAATTAATACAAAACGACGATGATATTATGCTCGCGACGCGCCCTGAAATGTCGGAACTTATTGAAGAAATACGCAAAGAAGAACTTATAAAAGATATAGGAAAAGCGGGAGCGGAAACGCTTGCTATTGTCTTATACAAAGGACCAATTACGCGCGCGGAAATTGATTATATAAGAGGTGTCAATTCAACATTTATTTTGCGAAATCTTCTGATACGCGGTATGATAGAAAAAATTTCAAACCCGAATAATCAAAGAAGTTTTTTATATAAATCAACACCCCAATTACTTGCATTTTTGGGGGTAAGGAGCGCTAAAGAAATGCCTGAATTTGATAAAGTTCAGGATGAATTAAATAAATTTGTCGGTTTAGAAGAAAAAAAAGACGGCATAGAATAAAACTAATATGATTTCAAAAATACGAAAAAATATATATGTAAAAATGGTATTTTTATCTGTAATTTTAATAATATTTCTAATTTTTATTTTTACAAAAAATGATAATCAAAATAAATTAACCAATATTGCGGAAAAAACCACCAATCTTGCAAATGTCTTTGAAGATATTTCATTGGAAGCAAAAGCCGCTTTTGTATGGGATGTTAATAAAAGAAAAGCAATTTATAGTCATAATGAAGAAACGCAATTACCGCTTGCTTCTCTTACAAAACTTATGACTGTTATTACGGCTATGAATATACTTCCAGAATATTCAGTCGTAACAATTGATAAAAAGGCAATTTTAGAAGAAGGGGACAGTGGGTTATTTGAAAATGAGAAATGGAATCTATCAGATATTGTTAAGTTTACGCTTATATCTTCCTCAAACGATGGAGCTGACGCTATTGCGAATATCGCAGGTCTTTTAAAAAGTAATTTTCCGAGCAAAGAAGACGAGAGTAAAAAAATTTTCACGCGAGCGATGAATGAAAACGGAAAAAAAATCGGACTTAATCAAACATACTTTATAAATCCAACGGGGCTTGATACAAACAAATCTGTTGGAGGCGGATATGGTTCAGCTCGTGATATGTCATTACTTATGGAATACGCTATTATAAATAATCTGGAGATTTTTGAAGCCACAAGATATAACGAATTTGAATTTGTATCTTTAAGCGATATTAATCATACGGCAGTAAACACAAATCTTGCCGTCAATTCATTACCCGGTTTAATTGCCTCCAAAACCGGCTTCACGGACCTTGCGGGAGGTAATCTCATTATCGCTTTTGATGCCGGCATTAATAGACCAATCATAGTTACTATTTTGGGCTCAACGCAGGAGGGCAGATTTAGAGATATGGAAAAACTACTTGACATTATTATTAAGAACCTGTAATATAGTATATAGATATAGGTTTTTGTTTTAACTTAATCGCCCGTGTTGTTATTTTAATTTGGAGGTTGGGGAAAGAAGCGCTACTCTTTTCCCACCTGCACGGGCGTATGATTTTTTGTCGGTCTCTTGGAGGGGAGCTGTCCTATAAAATTTATAGGATAGAAATGTGTGGGTACAATTGCTCACCAAAAAAAATTTACCGACAAAATAGGGCAACACATTTGTGTTGCCCTATTATATTTTATCTTGTTTTCGTTTATGTACTTTGAAGAATTATGAAACTTTTTTTTTGGCATAGTTTTTGCAAAGCATAGATAAAAAATCTATTAATTTTTTTGTTAGATCTGCCTGTGCTTTTGTTGCATAAAGACAGGCTCGGAGCCACCCGCACATTTGCTTTAATTATTTAAGGAACTTATTTCCTAATTATCTTGAATTACGAAATGCAAAAATTTACGGTCTGGTTGAGCAAAAACATTTAGAAGACAAAGAGGTTTTGCGACCCGAAGACCTAAATTTTTGCATTTCGTAATTCATAGTAATTATGAAAAATATATTAAGGAGGTATAATAAAAGCAATACAAAAATTAATTTGAGGACATGCGGAGTCTCCGCAATGTCTTTCAAAAACTATGTCCGCGACGAGTTTCGTAATTCATGGTTATGTAGTATTTAGTATATAAAACCTTATACGAAATTATGTCTGATGTTTAGTCGTTATTATGCGGTGCTATAAAGTTGAAATCTAAATTTTTAAATTTTACATTGTTATTTTGCTGATTTTTGATTTTTCTATTTTATTGTATAATCTAACTATGATTATAGATATTGTTAAAGTCTTTGTGCCATCCGCGATTGCTTTTTTTATCGGTATCATTATTACGCCACTTGTAACTTATTATCTTTATAAATATAAAGTATGGAAGAAAACAGTCGGAAAAATAGCCACCGATGGAAGAGAAACACCGATATTTAATAAACTTCATAAAAACAAGGAGGTCGGAACTCCGCGAATGGGAGGCGTCATTATTTGGCTCAGCACATTTATCACTATTATCAGCATCTGGCTCATAGCAAAAATTTTTCCAACCGATATTACGGTAAAACTTGATTTTTTAAGCCGAGATCAGACATGGATTCCGCTTTTTACACTTATGGCTGGTGGTTTTGTCGGAATGATAGATGATATTTTAGAAATAAAAGGAAATGGCGGTTATATAGCCGGCGGCCTTTCGCTTAAAAAACGATTGTTAATTGTCGGATTTATTTCAGCATTTGTGGCATTATGGTTTTTTGCAAAACTTGGCATCACGACAGTCGGATTTCCTTTTTTAGAAGATTTTGCGCTTGGTTTTTGGTTCATTCCGTTTTTTATACTTGTGGCGCTTGCTGTTTACGCAGGTGGCGTGATAGACGGCATAGACGGACTCTCTGGCGGAGTGTTCGCGGCAATGTTTACGGCTTATGCCGGTATTGCTTTTTATCAACAACAAATCAATTTAGCGGCTTTTTGCGCTCTTATTGTCGGAAGTATTTTAGCATTCTTGTGGTTTAATATTCCGCCCGCCAGATTTTATATGTCGGAAACCGGCACAATGGGACTTACAATCACATTGACCATGGTCGCTTTTATGACCGACTCGCTCGGAGGCGGACATGGCGTTTTTGTTCTTCCAATTGTTGCGTTTCCGCTTGTCATTACGGTTTTGTCCGATATAATACAACTTTTGTCTAAAAAATTCAGAAACGGCAAAAAAATTTTTTTAATCGCTCCAATTCATCATCATTTTGAAGCAATTGGATGGCCTGCTGAAAAAGTAACGATGCGATTTTGGGTCATAAGCGTTGTTTTTGCGATTATTGGTCTAACGGTCGCGCTTATCGGGTAATTCGGATAATTAATTTGGCTCTAATCATTATGTATAGTCCACATACTTTTATCCAAAAAATGATGCCTCACTAATTATACGAAAATATAACGCATAAAAACGAGTTAGGCGAAAAATTCAATAATCAATAAAACTATGACACTGAATGAAATAAAGATAATTTCTGAAATTAGCACTCCTTTTTTGGTTTTTATTTTTGGAATCATCCTTCTTCGCAAAACAGAACAAATCAAGTCTTCAGTAAATAGAAGTTCTGATTTTTCCGTCAAGTGGGCAAACGAGTTTTTTGAAGTTTACAGACATTTTTTAAATGAAACTGAAGAAACCATGAATTTACTATTTCACTTGCAACAAGCGGATGAAAAAGAGGGCGATAAAATTGTCGAAAAGTTACGCAATGTATTGGTATCACTTACAAAATCAGAACTTCATATGTCTATTATGCTATCGTCGTTCCCCAAAATAGAAAGCAATCTAAATAAGCATAGTCATGACATTATTGTATCGCTGTATGAGATGATAAAAACCAAAAAAGGAAATTTCGATGATTTGAAATTAATAGTAGCAAATTTCAGCAATAGTGCTCGAAATGTACATGGTGAATTGCTAAAACATGATTATTGAATTCATCGCCTAACAGCGTGTATGAGGTTCAAAAAAAGTGTATATTAATTTTTAAAGGTTGCACTTTTTCTTTCGCCCAAATTTCGCCTCCTCTATGATAAAATAATAAGGAAGTTGGCGAAACTTCTCATACACGCAAACGTTAAGTGATATTTTCTTTCAAATTATTTTTCGCTCATAAAAAAACACTACCTTTATAATCAGTGTCTTAAATTTTTAACATAAAAAATAAACTTAATTCCAAACACTGAATTTTACTTACCCTCCTCGGTAAGCAAAATCTAGTGTTGGAATATGGATATTTTATTCAATTTTAAAGAACAATTTTCTGTTTCGCTCTGTGCCTGCCCGTCCGAAGCTTGGGCGAAAGCGGGAGCTCATCAGTCGGGATACACATCCCGATACAGAGTAGGTTTTGACAAGAGAAAATCAAAATTGATTTTCTCTTGTCGGGGAACCTACACCCCTCTAAAAATCTATATGATTATCCTATCCTCCATAACAGATAGTCATAGTCGTGTCCTCTACGGATTTGGGAATTAAGGCAATCCCTCATCTCGATAAACTGACCTTCAGGCAGTTTATCGAGACTAAATTTCAACTCATCTGAGCCAAAACTTAGATTCCTTGCCTTCCATCCTCCTTTACCGCCGTATTTCCACGGAAACAATTTGGCAAGGAGAAAAGGAATACTCTCCAAAGAAAAAACCCCAGTTACTCTTTGGTAGCGACTTCCATACTGGGAGGTCTTCCTCTCATAGTTCACACGGAACGACCATTTTTTGACAACATCAGTGCGATGCATCTCGCATTCGCACAAAACTTTCAGGTTTTTTTCATCTATCAAAAGTCGATAGCCACACTTGTCGGCTATCTTTTTTAATCCGCCTACCCAGTTTTCTCGGCAGGCCCCTATTTGTTTGCCACAGTGTAAGCAACCAACCCTTACTTCATCCTCATCAACAGTCACTTTGTCTATCCACATTATCCGCTCCTTCCCGCATTTCTGCGAAAAAATCTAAAAGACAAAATAAACTTAATTCCAAACACTGAATTTTGCTTACCCTTAAAAGGTTAAATAAAATTCAGTATTCTATATTCAATTATCAAAGGTCGTCCTGCTCCTCTTCAAATTTCACCGATTTTTTGACAAAATCGTCTGAAGTAGCGAGGAAATTCCTAAAGACAAAGCAAATTTATCTTAAGACTATTTCCTCTCTACCGCCATAATTCATTTAATATTTATTCAATCTTTAACTGTAAATCTGTAATAATTATACACACAAAAACACCCTTGCCAAGCCCTTTGGGTAATGTCCACACACATATGGCGGTTTTTGCCTCAAGCCGTTAAGGTAGCGGCATATGTGTATAAATATTCTTAAATTACGAAATGCAAAAATTTACGGTCTATTTGAGCAAAAACATTTAGAAGATAAAGAGGTTTTGCAAAATAAGGACCTAAATTTTTGCATTTCGTAATTCATAGTATAATAGTTTTATGCTAAAAAAAATTGACCGACCATTTTTAATAACAGTTATTATTTTAGTTGTGGCGGGGTTTTTTA
>Ga0209343_10002863_pt1 | contig 22009 bp, 14 predicted proteins | sample RifCSPlowO2_02_FD_184026 | JGI IMG/M metagenome (GOLD analysis project Ga0209343, IMG submission 184026) | Groundwater microbial communities from Rifle, Colorado - Rifle CSP2_plank lowO2_0.2 (SPAdes) (version 2) | ecosystem: Environmental > Aquatic > Deep subsurface > Groundwater | place... | reverse complement strand
CCTGCTGTTGATCGGGCATCTGGCTGGATGGCTGATGCGCTTGATCGGCGAGAGCGCACAGCAGCGCCAGATGCAACTTCAATTCCAGAGCGTTTGCCGCCTCGACCACAAGGAAATCTCCGTGCTCACTCTGGCTCGCCGTGTTATTGATGCGGGGTCTGGCTGGCTGAGACGGCTTCGACCCAAGGACTCCATCGCCTCTCTTCATCAACAGGCTTGGAAGGCTTGCCATGGAACATGAATTTGAGGGGAAACCTCAGTGACAGACCACGGTTTCGCTGTGGTTCCAGCCTGACCCGAAGCAATCTTGATGCGTTAGTGTGTTTTCCGAAAAGGGATACAATGCGCAATATGAACAATATCTCTATTGCCGATATTCTTGAGCTTCCGGTGCAGGAGCGTATCCGTCTCGTTGAGCTAATCTGGGACAGTGTTGCTGTAGTTCCCGAGGCTGTCGAGGTTTCGCCTGCGCTTAAAGCCGAGCTCGAAGCACGCTTGGCGGAGTTTGAGGCAAACCCGGAAGCGGGTTATTCCTGGGATCAAGTGAAGTCGCGCCTTAAAGATGGCTCATGGCGTTCCGCCTGAAGTTTTCGTCGCGAGCGTTGCGCGAAACTGGCGAAGCTCAAGAGTGGTATGAATTGCAGAGTGCCGGTCTTGGTGAAGAATTCATCGCCGCAATGGAGTTGCAGCTAAAACGGCTGGAGCAAGCGCCCCTGCTTTATGCAGAGGTAATTTCCGGTGTTCGTCGAGCCCTTCTTCCGCGCTTCCCTTATGGTTTGTTTTACGTAGTTCGGGGTGATCTCGTGCATGTTTTGGCTGTGTTGCATGATTCACGCAATCCGAGACGTTGGCCTAAAACCCTAACCCTGCACTCTATCAAATCAGCCAAAAATACCGGGTAAATCGGGTTATTGGTGGTGAAACTTCCTTGTGATCTGACTATCCAATTGCGCGCTTGAAAAAACGGGGATACACCCCATATAGCCACTGGCGCTAAATTGCGCTGTATTTTTGATGGAGGAAACAACCGTATGAAACGCATTTTCTTGTTTATTTTGACCAACGTGGCAGTGCTGTTCGTGATCAATATCACGTTGCGCCTGCTTGGGGTGGATCGCTGGATGGACGAGACCGGCGGTATCAACTTCACTGCGTTGCTGGTGTTGTCGGCGGTGATCGGTTTTGCCGGTTCGCTGGTTTCGCTGGCAATGTCAAAATGGTCGGCCAAGCGCATGGTGGGCGCACGGGTTATCGAGAACCCGATCGATCCGACCGAACGCTGGCTGGTGGATACCGTGCGCAAACAGGCACAGGTAGCGGGTATCGGTATGCCGGAAGTGGCGATCTACGATGCGCCGGATGTGAACGCATTTGCCACCGGCTGGAACCGCAACGACGCGCTGGTGGCGGTGAGCACCGGGCTGTTGCACAACATGAGCCGCGACGAGGCCGAGGCGGTGCTGGCGCATGAGATCAGCCACGTGGCCAACGGCGATATGGTGACGCTGGCGCTGATTCAGGGCGTGGTGAATACCTTCGTGATTTTCTTCGCCAAGCTGTTCGGCTATTTTGTGGATCGCGTACTGCTCAAGAACGACGGTCGCAATGGGCCCGGCATGGGCGCATTCGCCGCCGAGATCGTCGCGCAACTGGTGCTGGGCGTGCTGGCCAGTATCATCGTGATGTGGTTCTCGCGCCAGCGCGAATTCCGCGCCGATGCGGGTGGAGCGAACCTCGCCGGGCGCAACAAAATGATTGCCGCGCTGGAGCGCCTGAAGGTCAACCACGAGCAGGCCACCTTGCCGGAAAAGATCGCCGCATTCGGCATCTCCGGCGGGCGCAGCTTCTCGAAATTGTTCATGACCCATCCGCCGCTGGATGAGCGGATCGAGGCTTTGCGCTCCGGGCGTTAACGGATGAATGATTGCAATGATGGATACGAAAAAGGCCTGCGAAAGCAGGCCTTTTTTTGGTATTTTGTGCTGCGCTTAACTACGATATCAGGCGAGTCTTACTGCTTTTCGGGCTGGGCAGCAGGCGCGCCGTTCTGGCGTGTGGCGGGAGCAGGTTCCGGTTTTTTCTCGATGCCGTTTTCTTCATCATCGAATTCGTCCTCGAATTTTTCACGCGGCGGGTTGCCGTCATATATCTGGCTCTTGCGGCGCAGCAAGTAGGAATCGCGGATGAATTCGTAGCGGTCTACCGCAGCCTCATTCAGCACCGCTTCCTGATCCAGAAGCTGTTCGCGGCGGCTGACTGCCTTGGCAACATATAACTGGTTGCGCGTCGGTATGTGGTCGATACGGCGCAGTACGCTCGGTTGGCTATCCACAAGCAGGCCGACGCCGTCGCGCAGTGAGCTTGGGCCGAAGAAGGGCAGCATCAGATAGGGGCCATCGCCTATACCCCAATAGCCCAAGGTCTGGCCAAAATCCTCATTGTGTTTTTCCAGCCCTACGGCCACATCGAAGAAACCGAATATGCCGATAGTGGAGTTGATCACCACGCGTGCCCCATCCGATCCGGCCTGGAGGAATTTGAATTGCAGCAGGTCGTTGATGGTGACAAGCCAATCATCAAGATTGGAAAAGAAATTGTTCACCATGGTCTTGCCGAAGGACGGCATGATGGCGCCGTAGCCTTTCGCAACGGGTTTGGCGATAGCCCTGTCCAGCCCGTCGTTGAATTGATATATGCCCCGATTCAGCGATTCCAGCGGGTCGGCGGGGTTTTTTGCGGCGGTGGATGCGCAGCCGGTCAATGTAATGACGAGGAATGCTAAAAGGATACGGGCGACATTCATGTTGTTTTGGCTTTGCACTAAATTTTAAGAATTATATGCGGTTTATCGGTTTCCGGCAAAGGTGTCGAATAAATTTTCATTCAGTCTGGCTCGATTTTAACTGTAAGATTCATGTCTTAGCTTGGGTTGTCGCACATGTTAATTGCCCCTGTTGTTGCAAGGCTCATTAAAATCGCCGCCAGCCCAGTTATCGGAAAAGAATGAAGAAACTTTAATAACACATGGAATATGTTAATATTTTTTGGTTGTGAATGGCTGGTGCAGGCTCATAATGCCGGAAATTAGGGGTATTGCTGCAAAACCTTTTTAAATGCAGTGCAACTGTAATGAGGGATTGCGTGGCATACGGAATCTATATGTGCTCTGGATACCTACCACATTGATAGCCGCTTGATTTTTTGAGGCGGTTTTTTAAAGCTATTTCAAGTATCGACTCGTTTGCTGGTTGTATGAATGATTGCGGCAAAGTCGGCATGCGGCTTCAGCTTGCTGATATCGCTTGGGCTACAATGCAAGAAATTACGGTTCTCACTGGCGCATGACTATAATTGCTGTATTCAATCAGAAGGGCGGGGTAGGCAAAACTACCACGTCGCTTAATCTGGCCGCCGCGCTGGCGCGCCGCGGGCACAAACCGGTTGGCATAGACCTCGACCCGCAGGCGCAATTCGGCTTCATTGCCGGCATTACTGCCCGCTCAGGCGATGACAGCATTTTCAGCCTGTTTCAGCGCAACCGCCCATTGCGTGAAATGATCCAACAGTCGCCCAACGGGATCGGAATTATCCCATCGCATATAGAGTTGTCTAAAGTGGATGCGCTGTATGGCAAGGGCTACAACGCGATCAATAAGCTGAATATAAGTTTGCAGGCCGAAAAATCGCAGGGCGAAAACAAGCACTGGATAATTGACTGTTGCCCGCTGGTTGGAGTCCTTTCGTTGAATGCCATATTTGCCTGCGATGGACTGATCGTCCCGATGTCGGCGGATTACCTGTCCATCAAGGGCGCAATCCAGATTCAAAAAACGCTTCAGGCGCTGGAACGCGTGCTCAAGCGTCGCGTAAACCGCCGCTACCTGCTTACGCGTTTCGATTCGAGGCGGCGCATGGCCAGGGACGTATTGCTCAGGGCTGAAGCGGCGTTCGGTGCGGATGTGTGCCGGACGCTTATTTCGGAAAACGTCTGCCTCGCAGAAAGCCCGTCGCTGAATAAAACAATTTTCGAACATGCGCCCAAAAGCCGTGGGGCGCGGGATTACGAGGCGTTGCTCGACGAATTATTGGCAGATGGGTTTATCGGCTAACGCTTGGAAGCACAGAAAATTTTGTGGCGTCCGATGGTGGGTTTTTGTCCGCAACCACCGAAATTCAGCTTTGCCTGACAATCAGCGACAGGACATCTTCTATGTCCGCCGATTGTGAAAATTCTTTTTCAGGGTTGACTGTCCTGCATTGCGTCACTTGGCAATGGTGGTACATCTGGCGTAGCTTGCGTTCCGCATCCGGCAAATCCTTGCCGTAAATCTGGATGCTCTCGACTTTTTGCCCGTCCCGCGTAGTCACGGAAAAATCGAATTTCGGCATATCCCTCCCAAAACTTGGCAAGTTACAAATCGGATACTGTATACCGGACATATGTCCAGAAAACATGTGGGAAAACACAGCATGGGTAAGCACCCACGATGCATGGCTGAATTATACACTGTAGCCCTGTGCCGGTTCATGCTCTGCTAGAATGTTCCGACTTCGATTAGCTGGGGCGCCGCCATGACATACGTTGTTTCGGAAAATTGCATCAAGTGCAAATACACGGATTGTGTGGAAGTTTGTCCGGTGGATTGTTTCCGCGAAGGGCCGAACTTTCTGGTGATCGCCCCCGACGAGTGCATCGATTGCACGCTGTGCGTCGCGGAATGCCCGGCGGAAGCGATTTTTGCCGAGGAAGATTTGCCGGAAGAGCAGCGCCATTTTATCGCGCTGAATGCCGAATTGGCGAAGCGTTGGAAACCCATCGTCGCGAAGAAGGATGCGCCTGCAGATGCCGATAAATGGCTCGGCGTGAAGGATAAGCTGCGTCTCCTGATACGCTGATGGAATGGCTGGCTGCTGCATCGGCTAAGTTGTGCAGAGGTTTTCTTGAGTTCCGGCTTTTATAAAACGGTAGCAAAAGAGGTTCTGTCCTGCCATGCGCAGGACTTGCCGGACTTGCGCCGCGCGGTCGTGCTGTTGCCCAATTACCATGTTGCCCAACCTCTGGCGCAAGCGCTAAGCGCGGCGGCCAATCTTCCTGCCCTGTTGTTGCCGCGCATGGCGACGCTCGGCGACTGGGCGCAGTCTGTCCCCCTTGCAGCATCCGTTGTTCCGGATACTTGCCGCGCCGCCACCCTGTATCAGGCGTTACGTGCGCGCCGCTGGTTTGCCGATGCCGACCTGTGGGGCATCGCTGGTGAGTTGCTTGGCCTGCTGGACGAGTTGACGCGGCACCATGTCCTGCTGCCGCAGGACGAAGAGGATTTTCTCGCGCAACTGGAACGTGCCTATCAGGCCAAACGCAACGCCGCGATGCAGTTTGAGGCGCGCGTGGTGCATGAACTGTGGTTTGCGATGAGCGCCAGCGGCGAGCTGGATACCGCTCGCGCCTATCAGCAGCGACTCGCGCAGCTTGCGCGGCAGGCGGATGCGCCACTCTATGTATTGATGACTTCCAGTCTGTCTGCGCCGGAAGCGCGTTTTTTGGAGGCGTATGCGGAGCGCGCGCCGGTTGTAGTTTTTGATTTGCGCGACATGGTGGCGGACGATGCGGGTTGTGCTGTGATCCACACGGCATTGTATGCACCATCTTCGCATTTGCGCGATCAGGCTACACATCTGCGCGAACATTTCCCCCAAGCCACCCTCGGGCGCTCTTTGACAACGCCTTCAGTCCTGAGCGAAGCCTGTCCTGAGCCTTATCGAAGGGTCGAAGGGTCAGGGCGAACGTTAAGTTTGTTCGGCGCGCACAGTCTTGAGCAGGAGGCGCGCGCCGCCGAGGTGCAGGTGCGGCGCTGGCTGCTGGCGGGCAAACAGAACATCGCCATCGTCGCGCAAGACCGGCTGGTGGCCAGGCGCGTTCGCGCATTGCTGGAGCGCGCCGGGGTGCTGGTGCGCGACGAAAGCGGCTGGACGATGTCTACGCTGGCGGTGAGCACGGTGCTGATGCGCTGGCTGGATGCGATGCAAAGCGATTTTTATTATCAGGACTTGCTCGACCTGCTCAAGTCGCCGTTCATCTTCGCGGATCAGGAGGCGAGCACACGAAAATATGCGGTGTACCAGCTCGAACAGCTGGTGCGCAAACATGGCGTGGCATCGCGTCTCGATGCATTCCTCGATCTGGCGCACGGCGAAAATGAGGTGCAAACGGCGCTGGCGCGGCTGCGGCAGGCGGCGGAGGCACTGCGCAAAAACAGCGGCACGCTGGGCGGCTGGCTGCTCGCGCTGGATGAAAGTCTCTCCATTCTCGGCATCACGCAGGGCTTGGCAGCAGATGCGGCGGGCGCGCAATTGTTGCAGGCGCTACAAACATGGCAGCAGGAGCTGGCGGCAGACAACACGCGCTTTAGCCGCGCCGAATGGCGCCACTGGCTCGCGCAACAGCTCGACGCACACACCTTCCGCGATAGCAGCATCGACAGTCCGGTGCTGCTCACCCATCTCGCCGCCACGCGCTGGCGTAGCTTCGACGCGGTGTTGCTGCTCGGCGCCGATGCGTCGCACCTGCCGAGCACGGACAACGGCAGCGTGTGGTTCAACGATGCGGTGCGCGCTACGCTCGGCTTGCCGACGCGCGAGTACCAACTGGCGCAGCAGCGCGACGACCTGCTGGCGCTGCTGGCGCTGAACGACACGGTGCTGGCTACCTGGCAAGCCAGCAAAAGCGGCGAGCAAAATTTGCTGAGCCCTTATCTGGAAATGCTGCGCGCGCTGCACGAGCTTGCCTACGGCGACGATCTGGCGGAGCGCGAACTGGGCGCGCTGCTGGAACAGGCGCAGGTACGCGGCGCGGATTTTACCTTGCCGCAAGCGGCTGCGATGCCCTCTCCTGCCGTGCCGCAAAGCCTTATTCCAGGCCGAATTTCAGCCAGCGGCTACAACAGTCTGGTCGCCTGCCCGTACCAGTTTTATGCGCGCCATATGCTGCGCCTCAACGAGCTGGACGAAGTGCGCGAGGGCGTGGAGAAACGCGATTACGGCGAGTGGGTGCATGACATTTTGCATCGCTTCCATCAGCAGTTTCCGGTGCTGGCCGAACATTCCCGATCAGCATTGGAAGATGCGTTGCGGCACATCAGCAGCGAGGTGTTTGTACACGCCGTGGAACGCGACTACTTGGCGCGCGCCTGGCTGCTGCGCTGGCAGCAGGCAATTCCGGCCTATCTGGATATGCAACTGAAAAGCGAGGCGGAAGGCTGGCGTTATCAAAACGGCGAAGTGCCGTTCGAGTTGCCGCTGACCGATGAGCTGATCCTGCACGGGCGTATCGACCGCGTGGACGCGCGGGAAAGCGAGTGTCGTGTGCTGGACTACAAGATGATGGAAACGACCCGGCTGCGCAACAAGCTCAAGGAGGCGGGAGAGGACGTGCAACTGTCCTGCTATGCCTATGTGTACGAGGCCGACGAAGCGGCCTTCATCAGCATCGAGAAAGACAAGGTGGTTGCCGTTGCGCCGCCGCAGGATTTGCCGGAACTGGCAGAGGCCAATATCGAGAGATTGAAGACGCTGTTCGCGCAGATGCGCGAGGGTGCGGCCATGCCCGCGCATGGTGTGGATGAAGCCTGCGCATATTGCGAGATGCGCGGGTTATGCAGGAAATCGGAATGGAGCGCGACATGACTATTATTTTGTCATTCCCGCGCAGGCGGGAATCTAGGCGATTAAATAATTCCCGCGTAGCGGGGCAGCACCTTTGTTTTGCCCGCCACGCGGATTCATTGTCTTGCTGGATTCCCGCCTGCGCGGGAATGATGGGGTATGTGATGGGGCGTTTTTATGGATAATCACCTCGCCCTTAACCCAAAACACAGCGTCGTGGTCGAAGCCTGCGCGGGTAGCGGCAAGACCTGGCTGCTGGTGTCGCGCATCGTGCGTCTGCTGCTGGACGGCGTGAAGCCCGGCGAGATACTCGCCATCACTTTCACGCGCAAGGCCGCGCAGGAGATGCAGGCGCGGCTGCATGAGTGGCTGCATCTGCTGGCGGTGCAGGACGACGATACCGTGCGCGAATTCTTGCGCGAACGCGCCCTTGATGACATCGACGATGCCATGCTGTCCCGTGCGCGCGGCCTGTACCGCGACGCGTTGCTGGCGCAACCGGCCATCACCATCAGCACCTTCCACGGCTGGTTCATGCAGATCATCCAGCGCGCACCGTTGAATGCCGGTGTGCCGGTCGGTATGCAATTGCTGGAGCGCACTGCGGCGTTGCGCGACGAGGCGTGGCAGGCCTTTGCCGACAGCCTGCGCGCCGCGCCAGATGGCGAAACCGCGCAGTTCATGCAATGGTTGTTTGCCGAATACGGCCTGCCCAGCACGCGCGCGCTGCTGGAGAATTTTGTGCATAAGCGCGCCGAGTGGTGGGCATACTCTGCCGGGCAGGAAGATGCAGTGGGCTATGCATTTGAGCAGTTGCGCAACGAGTTCGAAGTCGATATGGAGTTCGATCCAGCGATTGACTGGGGAATGCGAGGCAGTAGCGAGGAGATGCTGTTCGCGTTTATTGCTCAACTAGCCAGTAATGGAACCGGGCCACAGAAAGAAAAAGCGAGCGAGCTTGAGAATGCGTGGGCAGACTCAAAACATGAGGAGCGTTTCACAAAGTTTTGGCCTTTGCTGTTCACTCAAAAGAACGAGCCGCGGATTGGTAGCCCTTTCAAGCCGACAGCCAAGCAAAATGAGGAGGCTTTCTTACCCCCCCGTAATTCGCTGCAAGCAAGTTTGCAGGCCGTGAACGATGCGCTGATCGAGCGCGAAGCGTTGCGCATGAACCAGGCCGCATTGCATTGCGGCGTGGCGCTGCTGGAGCACTATCAGGAGCTGAAGCTGCGCGCGCAGCAAATGGACTTCACCGACCTGGAATGGCAGGTGTGCCGCTTGCTCAACCGGAGCGATTGCGCCGAGTACATGCAATACAAGCTGGACAGCCGCTACAAGCATGTGCTGCTGGACGAGTTTCAGGACACCAACCCGTTGCAGTGGCAGATACTGCAAGCGTGGTTTGGAGCCGCAGCAGCAGTAGATGCGCGCCCCACCGTGTTCGTGGTGGGCGACCCCAAACAATCCATCTACCGCTTCCGCCGCGCCGATGCGCGCCTGTTCGGCGTGGTGTGCGAATTTCTGCAACAGGAATTCGGCGCGCATTACCTCACGCAGAACGAGACGCGGCGCAACGCCCCGGCGGTGCTGGGCGCGGTGAACGGCGTGTTCGCATTGTTGCCGGACGGCTTTGTGGATTTCGCGGAGCATGTCGCCCATCATCAAAACCTGCCCGGCCACGTCGAAGTGCTGCCGCTTGCTGAACCACTCCCCTCTCCCGTAGGCGGGGGAGGGGCTGGGGGAGAGGGTGCATGCGAAGAACTAAACTTGCGCAACCCGCTCACCACCCCGCGCGAAGAAAATGAAAGCGGCGCGCGCAAAATCGAAGCCGAGCAATTCGCCATGCAAATATCCGATATTGTCGCAAACTGGAGCGTGCAAGAGGAGGGCGGAGCAACTCGCCGCGCCGAGTACCGCGACATCATGGTGCTGGTACGCAAGCGCACACATCTGCGCGTGTACGAACATGCTTTGCGTGCGCGCCATATCCCCTTCATTAGCTCGAGGCGCGGCGGCCTGCTCGACACGCTGGAGGCGGAAGACATCCAGGCGTTGCTGACCTTTTTGATTACGCCGTTTGCCGATTTGGAGCTGGCGCAGGCGCTACGCTCGCCGCTTTTTGCTTGTTCGGATGGAGACTTAATGATGCTGGCGCAGTGCGAGAGTGGGGAAATAGCCCCCTCTCCCTTGACGGGAGAGGGTTGGGGAGAGGGTGTAACGCAACGAGAATACCCCTCTCCCCCAGCCCCTCTCCCGCAAGGGGTGAGGGGAGGATGGTGGCCGAGATTGAAGCGTGTTGTCGAAAACAAAACTGCCTCGTCGCAACTGCAACGCGCCCATCGCCTGCTGCAAAGCTGGTTGCAACTTGCCGACAAACTCCCGGTGCACGACCTGCTCGACCGCATTTATTTTGAAGGCGACCTGCTGCATCGCTATGCGGCGGCGCTGCCTGCCGAGCTGCATGAAACGGTGCGCGCCAACTTGCAAGCCTTCATGGAAATCGCGCTCAACGTGGATGCCGGGCGCTATCCCAGCCTGCCGCGCTTTCTCGCCGAGTTGCGCGAATTGCGCGCGGCGGAAAATGAATCGCCGGACGAGGGTAAAGTTGGCGAGATCGGTAACGCGTTGCGCATCTACACCGTGCATGAGGCCAAGGGGCTGGAAGCGCCCATCGTGTGGCTGCTCGATGCCAACGACTCGCAGCGCAAAACCGACAGCTACGGCGTGTTGCTTGACTGGCAGCCCAACGAGCCGCGCCCGGCGCATTTTTCCCTGTATAGCGACAAGCGCGGGCGCGGTGCGAAGCGCGCGCCTTACTTCGATTCCGATGAAGCCTACGCGCGGCGCGAAGAAATGAACTTGCTGTATGTGGCGATGACGCGCGCCAAGCAGGCCTTGCTGGTGAGCGGCAACGGCGAACCGGCAGAAATTTCATGGTATGGAAGGATTGCGCAGGCTGTGGGGAAGGGCAGCAACCCTTTACTTGCCGCGGCAGGCAGAGTTGCCCCTGTGCAGAAGAAAATGCCCATAAAAGTGGATGCGGCGCTCTTGTGCCCGTTGCCGACGGGACAGCATATGCCGCGCATCACGGCAGAACAGCGACGTGGAACCTGGCTGCACGCGCTGATGCAACACCTTGTTCCGCCAAAAATTGTAAGCGATAGATGCGAACTGCAAGCGCGCCTCGGCATTCCAACCAACGAAATCGAACCACTCTGGCAACAAGCGCAGCACCTGATTGCATTGCCGGATTTGCAACGTTTCTTCGATCCGAAACACTACCGCAATGCCTGTAACGAAATGCCCTACGTCAATTCGCGCGGTGAGCTGAAACGTATCGACCGGCTGGTAGAATTCGATGACGAAATATGGGTGCTGGACTATAAACTGGGTGCCAGCGAAGATGCATGGCGTTACCATGCGCAGATGCAGGAATACCTCGGCGCGATGCAAACAGTGTATGCGGGCAAGGCGGTGCACTGTGCATTGGTGTTTGCAGATGGAACGTTGAGTGTATTATCCTGATCGGCACGGTTTGGCGTTGGCCGGAAAGATAATTTTGACGCCGTTGATATTAACAGCAATAAAAATTGAGGAAGGAGCCTGGTAATGGATGAAAACGTAAAAGGTGGAACCCGCGCGCACAAACCGGATCTGGACTGGAATCTGTTGCGGGAGACGATACTGATGCTCGAGCTGGCGGCAGGCCAGATCGAGCATGCGATGAAGGATAGCAACGCCTCCGTTGACGTGTTGACCGATAGCTTTACCAGTATGGCCGGATACTTGCGCTCGATGTCCGATGTGCTGGATAGTCTCCCGGATGACGGGACGGGTGGCGGAAAGAAATCGGAGATGCAGCGCATGGCCGTTAATGTGAAGGGCATGATTCAACAGTCCATCATCGCTTTTCAGTTCTACGACAAGCTGACGCAGCGCCTGACGCATGTCTGCCAGAGTCTTGCAGCCTTGAGCGGATTGGTGGGTGACCGCCCCCGTCTTTACAGCCCGGCGGAATGGGTGGGGTTGCAGGAAAAGATACGCAGCAAATACACGACCGTCGAAGAGCATGCCCTGTTCGAGGCGGTGATGAGGGGAGTGCCGGTTCAGGAGGCGCTGGATCGCTACATGAAGGACATGAAGAAGAAGGGTGACGACATCGAACTGTTCTAGCCATTCGAGATGCATTTTGCCATACGGAAGCGAAACCGGGTGACTATGGCATCATGCTACACTTTGCAAAAAAACAGGAGCCGAATTCACTGCGATAGTTATTTGCCATATGAAGTTCACTTTCTAAAGGAGAATAAAATGGAACACATCCTGCCCGCATTACCCTACGAGATGGACGCGCTGCAACCGCACATGTCAAAAGAGACTTTTGAATATCATTATGGCAAGCATCATCAGGCCTATGTCACCAATCTCAACAACCTGATCAAGGGCACCGAATACGAAAATCTTGATCTGGAGGCCATCGTCAGGAAGGCGCCTGCGGGCGGCATCTACAACAATTCCGCGCAGGTGTGGAACCATACTTTTTTCTGGAGCTGCATGAAGCCGAATGGCGGCGGTGCGCCCGGCGGTGCGTTGGCGGATGCGATCAACAAGAAGTGGGGCGGCCTCGACGATTTCAAGAAGGCTTTCCAGGCTTCCGCCGTGGGCAACTTTGGTTCCGGCTGGACCTGGCTGGTGAAAAAGGCCGACGGCAGCCTGGATGTCGTCAACATGGGCGCTGCGGGTACGCCGCTGACCACCGGCGACAAGGCTTTGTTGTGCGTGGACGTGTGGGAGCACGCCTACTACATCGACTACCGCAATCTGCGTCCCAAGTTTGTCGAGACCTTTTTCAATAATCTGGTGAACTGGGATTTTGTGGCGAGAAATTTCGCTTGATTCGTTTTCTCTGATCATGTTCGATCATCAAGATGCTTTTGCCGCCTTGAACGGTAAATTGCCGTTGCCGGAAAAAGTTGAATTTGCCCATGGCTTGGTGAAAAGCCGTTTTGAATTCATCGACCGGATTTCGGTGGCGATTTATGAGCCCAAAACCGATTTGCTGAAGACTTTTGTGCACAGCAGCGGCGGCGATAACCCCTTGAGCCTGTATTCTGCAAGGCTGTCCAATTCGGTATCGTTGCAGGAAATACTGAAGACGGGCCGCACGCGCGTGGTGAACGATATGGATGTGTTCAGCAGCGCATCGGCAGAGCATTCGCGCCGCATTGCCGCACAAAAATACGGCTCGAGCTACACCATGCCGATGCTCCTCGACGGGGAATTTTTCGGCTTCCTGTTTTTCAACTCTTACCGAAAATATGCTTTCAATGACGGGGTGCTGAATTATCTCGACATGGTTGGCCATCTGTTGTCGCTGCTGGTAATCCACGAGATGTTGGCTGCAAGAAATTTGCTGGCAACCGTCAAGACGACCGTGGATATGGTGCAACACCGCGATTTCGAGACTGGGGCGCATCTCGACCGGATGTCGAACTATGCCCGCCTGATCGCAAAAAAGGTGGCAGAGAAACACCAGCTGAATGATGATTTCGTGGAGCATGTTTTTCAGTTTTCACCCTTGCACGATGTCGGAAAAATATGCATTCCGGACAGCATCCTGTTCAAGCCGGGCAAGCTGACCGATGCCGAATTTGACACGATGAAAACCCATACCGCGAAAGGCGGCAAGATCATAGGCATGATGCTGAAAAACCTTGGCCTGGAAAATTTGCCGCATGCCGGGATATTGCGGAATATCGTGCTCCATCACCATGAAGCAATCGACGGCAGCGGCTATGCCGGATTGATGGACAAACAAATTCCCATTGAGGCGAAAATTGCCGCGGTGGCGGATGTGTTCGATGCATTGACCAGCAAGCGCATCTACAAGGAAATATGGAGCAACGACGAGGCTTTCGAGTTTATGCAATCCACAATCGGCAGCAAGTTCGATAGCGACTGTGTCATCGCGTTGATAAGCTGCCGCGAAGAGGTGGAAGCGATCCAGGCAAAGTTCAAGGAGACATAAACCCGGATAATCCATTGAGAAAAACAGATGCGCTCGACATGGCTGCGTTGCGCAAGGGCTTAGAATGTTTATTCGGATTGGATTTGTCTACTTCGTATTCACCATCATTTTCAATTCGCTGATGATCGTAGTCAGCTTGTCCTGAATGTCAAACTCGCTGGTCGGGGCATACATGATTTCTTCTATGCCATTCCTGACAATGTCGGATAGGAGTTTTTCCTGCGCGACAGTCGGCGCGACTTTTATGATGGCCTTTTCTATTTTGTCAATCAAGGCGGAAAACGCTATTTTTGTCCCTACCTGGCTTTGGCGTTGGGCGGAATCAATTTCCTTCAGCGTTTCGGAGATACGTTCGACCGCACGCTCGATAGCCTTGCCGCGCTGGCGGGATTCGTTCACCGCATTGATCCCCAGAATCCGCGCTTCCGCGCCATCCACCAGCATCGCCAGGTGGTCGCGCAGGCGACCGCAGCGTTCGGCGTCTTCTACCGGCATGTCGTGCACCAGCAGCGAAACGCTGGGGTAGGTGACGCATAGCTTGGACTGGAACTGGGTGACACGCTCCATTTTCGACATGTGGTTGATGATGGACGCCTCGAGCGGGCTGGCGCAGCCCTGGTTATTGTAAGTCAGCGTTTCCTCGGGGGCCCTGATCTGGACGGCGCCTTTGAGGCCATAAAGGGCGATGCCTTGCAGTATCGCGTCGATCAGTGCATTGCCATCGTTGCAGATATTGAATTTTTTCAGGGTTTCGAGCAGCGCCCCCATTTCACTCATGCTGGTCATGGCGGTCATGGCAGTGCTGGTGGCGTAGTTCGCCATCTGCTTGAGCGCGGCGCGTTCCGATACCTCATTGAGCAACTGTGCCACTTTGGCTTCGAGCTCCTGCGGGTCGAATGGCTTGACGATGTAGTCTTCGCCGCCGGCTTCATATCCCTTGAGGCGATCCTCGATCTTGTCGTGGGCAGAAACGAATATGACCGGAACATCCGTCATCGCGCTCGTTTTTTTAAAGCGCCTGCAGGTTTCATAGCCATCCATGCTCGGCATTTCCACATCGAGGATGATCAAGTCCGGGCGCTCTTTCTGCGCCAGAAACAACGCGTCCGCCCCGCTATCGGTCGGGGTGATGCGGTAGTTTTTATTCAATGCTTCCGCGTACATTTCATGCATGAAGTCGTCGTCGTCCACTACAAGAATATTCGGTTTTTCACTCATTTATTTGCTCCTTGATCTGTTCCAGCAACGGGCGCAGCCGGGCTACAATGTCCCGCGCCTGATTCATGTTTCCGTCATCCTTGCCCTGTTCCAGCGCATGGCACAGGTCGGCAAACCCCAGCGCGCCCACTGTCCTGGATGAAGACTTGAGGCGGTGCCCCGCTGCCGCCAGCGCCGCCCTGTCCTCGCGCTCCAGCGCCGCCTCAATTTCAGCCACGCCCTTTTGGGCAGATTCCAGAAATTTGAGAGCGAACTTGCGCAGTTTTGCCGGATCATTGCCCACACTTTTGGCGAGCACCGACAGGTCGATAACCTGCGGGTCGCCCGGCGGTGTCCCGGCAGTTGGTGCCCCTGCAATGGGCGCATCGGACTGCGGCGAAGGCGATACTGGGTCATTCACGGTAGCCGTCTTCTGTTGGGGGCGCACCGGCAACCACTTGGCGAGCATAGCATAAAGATGCTCCGGGTCGAACGGTTTAGAAATAAAATCGTCCATGCCGGCGGCAAAACATTTTTCCCTGTCTTCCTTGCTGGCGTTGGCGGTCATGGCGATTATCTTCTTGCCCGGCAGCGCGGGGTTGGCGCGGATCTGCTGCGTGGTTTCGATCCCGTCCATTTCGGGCATCTGCATGTCCATCAGGATGCACTCGAAGTATTCCTGGCGCAACAGGTCCAGTGCTTCATAGCCGTTATTGGCGACGCATACCGCGACTCCGGCTTCCTCCAGAATTTCCGTTGCCACCTGCTGGTTGAATGCATTGTCTTCGACCAAAAGAACGCGGGCCCCGCTGATTGATCTTGGTGCGGAAGGCGATGTTGAATTTTGCTCCTGCGCCTTGCTTGCTTCCGGGAAGCTGCCGGGCAGCGCCTGCTTGATGGCGTCAAGCAATGTGGGCGGCATGAGCGGCTTGGAAAATATCCCGCTGACACCGGCGTCTTCCGCATCCTTTTGTGTCAGTTCGGCACTATAAGCGGTCATCATGATCCGGGCAGGAGGCCGCACAAGCTTGAGGTCACCCAAGCGGCGCGAAGTCTCGGCGCCGTCCATGCCCGGCATGCGCCAGTCAATAATGGCAAGATCGTATGGGTCTCCCTCCTTGTCCGCCGCTGCCGCCATGGACAACGCCTGCTCACCCGATTCGGCGCCGTCGGCGCGCACTCCCATGTGGTCAAGCATCTCGATAATAATCTGGCGGGCATGGGGGTGGTCGTCCACCACCAGCATCCGGAGTCTGCCGGGAGGCTGCAAGGGTGGCGCCGGTTCGGCGGCATCGGCTCTGCCCTTGCCGAGCCAGGCGGTACACCAGAAAGTGCTGCCTTTGCCGGGCTCGCTTTCCACGCCGACCGTGCCGCCCATCAGCTTCGTCAACTGTTTGCTGATGGAAAGCCCCAGGCCTGTGCCGCCATATTTTCGGGTGGTGGAGGTGTCGGCCTGCTGGAAGGATTGAAACAGCTTGGCCTTTACTTCTTCATTCATGCCGAGACCGCTATCCTGCACTTCGAAACGCACCAGCACGTTACCTTCGGTTTCTTCCATTTTTCTGGCGCGAATAATAATTTCGCCCTGCTTGGTGAATTTGACGGCGTTGCTGGCGTAGTTGATCAGAATCTGGCTCAGCCGCAAGGGATCGCCGTGCAGATGGAGCGGCAGGGAGGGCGCAATGTCGAAGATGAACTCGATCCCTTTTTCCGCAGCTTTTTCGGCAAACATGCCGGAGACATTGTGCAGCATTTGATTGAGCTCGAAATCAACGGCTTCAATCTCGAGCTTGCCCGCTTCGATCTTGGAAAAATCGAGGATTTCGTTGATGATCCCCATCAGATGCTGGCTGGAGCGGTGTATCTTGTCCAGATAGTCCCGTTGCTTCGGGTTAAGGTCGGTCTTGAGCGCCAGATAGGTCATGCCGATGATGCCGTTTATCGGGGTGCGGATTTCATGGCTCATGTTGGAAAGGAAGTCGCTCTTGGCGCGGTTGGCGGCCTCCGCAGCCTCCTTGGAGTTTTTTAGCTCCCCTTCGATATGCTTGCGCATGGAAATGTCGTTGAAGCCGACCACCGTGCCCACAATCCAGTCCCCTTTGCTGATCGGGGTTGCCGTATATTCCACCGGGATCGGCTGTGCGTCCTTTCGCCAGAATATTTCGTTATCCTTGTGCGCGACAACTCCTTTTACAATGGTCGCGCATATCGGGCATTCCTCGACAGGATAAGGGCTGCCGTCAGGTTTTGTGTGATGGAACATGGCATGCGCATTCTTGCCGGCGAGTTCTTCCGGCTCATATCCCAGCATCTGGCAAGCGGCGGGGTTGACGAAGGTGATCCGGCCTTCGTCGTCCAGCCCGTAAAGCCCGTCTCCCGTGGATTCCAGAATTTGCCGGACACGATCTTCCGCGAAGGATTTTTCGGAAATGCTCGCCTCCAGTTGCTCGGCATATTCCCGCAGTTTCAGCTCTATTTGCCTGCGCTCATTGATTTCAATTTCCAGCGCCGCAGTGCGTTCCTTGACCATTTCCTCGAGGCGGGTCTGGTACTCCATAAGCGCCTTCTCGGACTGCTTGCGCTCCGTAATGTCGCTGAATATGGCGACATATTCGGTCGTTTCACCCTGTTCGTTTTTTACTGCGGTGATGGTCAGCCACTCCGGGTAAATCTGTCCATTTTTGCGTTTGTTCCACATCTCGCCCGCCCATGAGCCGGTGTTCAGCAGCCGCTGCCATAACTCCGCATAGAAAGCCTTGCTCTGGCGGCCCGAACTCCAAATGCGTGGGTTTTTGCCGACGACCTCTTCTTGGGAATATCCGGTGATATTCTGGAAGGCCCGGTTGACGCGGATAATGTTGGCGCGGGCGTCGGTAATCACGATGCCTTCATAGGTCTCAAAAGTGGCTGCCGCGATACGCAATTGCTCTTCCGCGTAATATTGCTCGGTAATGTCTTGCATCGTACCCATCGAACGCAGCGGCACGCCGCCGGAATCGTAAAAGAAATTACCGCGCTCGTTGATCCATTTCACCAGGCCATTGGAAAGCAGCAGGCGATGTTTGATGTTGAAGGGCTCGCGTGTCTGGATGCATGCCAAGTATGCACGATCGACCATTTCCCTATCTTCCGGATGAACGGTCAGAATGAATGCCTCGTAAGAAATATCCTTGTGCGCGGGATCAATTTCCAAAAGGCGGAAGACCTCCTCCGAGCATGTGAAAGAACCCGTTATCAAATCGCGCTCCCAACTGCCTATATGGGCTAATTGCTGGGCCTCGTTGAGTGTTTTTTCAGATTGTACGAGCCGGCTGGTCATGAAGTTGAACGAGGTGGCCAGTTCCATGATCTCATCGCTTCCCGACACATCCGCCCGCACCTTGTAATTTCCGGACGCGATGGCTTTCGTTACATTCGTGAGCCTGGTTATCGGCTTGATGAGATTTCTGGACAGATAGACGATCACGATGACGAGGATCGAGCAAAGCAGGAGTATTGCAACGATCAGCCGCCTTTCCAGAGAGTGTAGCGGTGCAAAGGCTTCATCGCGGGTGATGTGAGCCATGATGCAAGCCGAGCCGAATTCAGGGATGAAACGGAATCCATGAATGATCTCGGCGCCCCGGTAATCCAGGTCAAACATTTCATGCGATTGCCCGCTCAGACAAGCTTGCATGGGGCGCACGGAAATGGGGAGCGTATACCCTTGCGTAGAAGCATATTTGGGGGGGGTGATGAAATAACCCTCTCCGTCTGCAAGGAATGTCTCACCTGTAAGTCCGAGGGATGCCGGGGGCGGGTTAAAAATGGGCTCAAGCACCGACGATGGGTAGGTAATCGACAGCCGGAGCCCGGTCGATTCTTCAGCTACCGAAACAAAATATGAGCGGTTGCCCTTTGTACCTGTGCCGGAAAGTTTGGCCAGTTGCCCCGCTTGAAACGTGAGGTCTCCCCCATTCTTGACTGCAGAATCGCCAATAGTCAGGGTGTCTCCACCTGTTTTTCCGTGTATATGCGCGCCTATGGCTCCTTCTGCGGCCAAGTACGCATTAATTAATCCGGAGGCGCAAGGGTGATTTTGTCTGGCAGCGCCGCATTGCTTGCTCAAGTCGGAAAGGAGATGGCTCGCTTTGCTGCTCGATTGAGCCAACATCATGCTTAACTGATCGCGTTTTGCTTCTGCAACGTTACCTACATCTGTCATGTGTTCCGACATAATATATCCGGATATCAGGCTGTGGGCCAGCCAGCCGATTGCGATGACCGGCGAAATGACCATCAGGAACAGCGCGATGGTGAGGCGGGTTTTAAGCGAGTTGAATCTGGTTTTCATTGCCCTTGGAATCCGCCGGAAATATCGAAGCTCAAAACCAGTACCTGGCTATATGGGATTGAAGATGTGCCTGTTTGCCTTCTGGAGGCAAATCAGGAATATTGTCGGGCGGAGAATCGGTTGTATTTTCGTCGGGCATGGTTTTGCGTTGATCTGATTGGCTGTTGAAGCCTGAATTATGGGGCTTTTCATCGGTTGCCAAGTTATATTGTCCGGAAATTTGCCATGCTAATTCTATATCAGGATGCGGGCTAACAAGGTTTTATGGATACTTTCCATTGGCCGATATTTGTCGGCCATGGCAGTCAGGCTCCGGACAAACGGGATCCGTGAGCTATAGCCCAAGGAGTGCAGCAGTAATGACAAATGCCATGAGACCCTGTTAAAGTGCCGATTGTAGAGCTGTTATCTTGGGCGGATAACCCTGAGCGCAACCCGATGTGAAGGCTGAACTGTCAGTTTTTGTCAGCTTTGAGGCCATCTTGTATTGATAGTATTGCCTTTGTATAAAACCATGTTGATTGTTGGGTCGTTCTGCATCAAGCCAGCGTCAACGGTTGTGCTTTACTTGGATCCGTCTTGACCTCCGGTTTTATCCGGCAGCAACTTTCTATACACAGGTGAACACAATGGCCACACCGAAAAAAGTTTCTTACAAGCCCTTTCGCCGCTCCGACCAGCATTCCATCGAACACTCGCTGACCAATCACCTGATGTATACGGTGGGCAAATCCGTCAAGGCCGCCACGGGGCGCGATTGGTACGATACCTCCGCACATACCATACGCGACCACCTTATCGAGCGGTGGACGCATACGGTGGACAACAATTACGAGCAAGACCCCAAGCGGATATATTATCTTTCGATGGAATTCCTGATGGGGCGCACGCTTTCGAATGCCGCGCTTAATTTGGGAGTGGAACCATCGCTTCATGCGGGGCTGCTCGCACTGGGCCACGAGATGGAGCAGGTCGAAGAAATGGAATTCGATGCCGCCCTAGGCAATGGCGGATTGGGACGTCTCGCGGCCTGCTTTCTCGATTCCATGGCGACCATGGATTTGCCCGGCATGGGCTACGGTATCCGCTACGAATACGGCATGTTCACCCAGCGCATCGAAAACGGTCAGCAGGTGGAGCATCCCGACAACTGGTTGCGTTACGGCAACCCATGGGAATTCCAGCGTCCGGAACGCCTATACCCGGTCAAATTTTATGGGCATATAGTCAAGTTTTCCGATGCGCAAGGCAAGGTCGAACACCGCTGGGTGGACAGTGAAACGGTGATGGCGATGGCCTACGATATGCCTGTTCCGGGGTATAACACCGAGACCGTCAATAACCTGCGTTTGTGGGCGGCAAAGTCCACCCGCGAATTCGATCTAAGCTCTTTCAATGCTGGCGACTATGTCGGTGCGGTAGTGGCAAAAGACATCACCGAAAATCTTTCCAAAGTACTCTACCCGGACGATAGTTCGTTGATGGGTCGCGAACTGCGCCTCAAACAGGAATATTTCTTCGTTTCCGCCTCTGTTCAGGACATCCTGTATCGCTTTTTATCCAAGCACAGCGATTGGAACCAGTTGCCGGAAAAGGTCGCCATCCAGCTTAACGACACGCACCCGGCCATCGCCGTGGCGGAGATGATGCACCAGTTGATCGACAAGCATCATCTCAACTGGGATAACGCATGGCGGCTGGTCACGGGTATTTTTGCCTACACCAACCACACCCTGATGCAGGAGGCGCTGGAGGCTTGGCCGGTGGCGATGTTTGAACGGGTATTGCCGCGGCATCTGGAAATCATCTACGAGATCAACCAACGTTTCCTGGCGCGGGTGAACCACTGCTTCCCCGGCGATACCGAATTGCTGAAGCGCGTTTCCATTATCGACGAGGAGCATGGCCGTCGCGTGCGCATGGCGCATCTGGCGGTGATCGGTAGCCATACCGTGAACGGCGTCGCCGAAATCCACAGCGAGCTGGTGAGAACCGTGCTATTCCAAGATTTTCATCGCATTTTTCCCGGCAAGTTCATCAATGTTACCAACGGCATCACGCCGCGCCGCTGGTTGAACCAGTGCAATCCGCGTTTGGCAGAATTGATTGCTTCGCGTATCGGCGCCGGCTTCGTGCGCGATCTTTCGGAACTCAAAAAGCTGGCTGTATTTGCTGAAGATGCCGAATTTCGCAAGGAGTTTCGCGCCGTCAAGCAGGCCAATAAACTTTATCTCGCCGAACATATCGAGCAAGTGACAGGCATTCGTGTTGACACGGACTCGCTGTTCGATGTGCAGGCCAAGCGCATCCATGAGTACAAACGCCAGTTGCTCAACGTGCTGCATGTCATCACGCTTTATAACCGCATCCGTTCAGGGCAGGCAGGTGGCATCACGCCGCGTACCGTGATTTTCGGCGGCAAGGCCGCGCCGGGTTACCGGGCGGCCAAACTGATTGTCCGTCTCATCAATGACGTGGCTAGTATCGTCAACAACGACCCGGCAGTCGGCAACTTGCTCAAGGTGGTGTTCTACCCCAACTACGACGTTTCGACGGCGGAAAAGATTTTTCCGGCCAGCGAACTTTCGGAACAGATTTCCACGGCGGGCACCGAGGCTTCCGGCACCGGCAACATGAAAATGGCGCTCAACGGCGCGCTTACCATGGGTACGCTGGATGGCGCCAACATCGAAATATGCGAGGAAGTGGGCGATGAGAATATCTTCATCTTCGGCCTGACCACGCCCGAGGTGGCCGACCTGCGCGCGCGCGGCTACAACCCCTGGGACTAC
>Ga0209343_10002862_pt1 | contig 22022 bp, 25 predicted proteins | sample RifCSPlowO2_02_FD_184026 | JGI IMG/M metagenome (GOLD analysis project Ga0209343, IMG submission 184026) | Groundwater microbial communities from Rifle, Colorado - Rifle CSP2_plank lowO2_0.2 (SPAdes) (version 2) | ecosystem: Environmental > Aquatic > Deep subsurface > Groundwater | place... | reverse complement strand
GCACGCCGCCGTGGACAACTCTGCATCCTCCCCAATCGGCTTGGAGTCCACTTATAAATCGGGGAAAGTTGTTCAAACAAACGGAGCCAGTTCTGTGGACATGATCCTCGCAGAATTGATAGCCGCAGCAAAAGAAAATCGGTTTTCTCATTCCACATTTTGTATCTCCGGTGAAATTGTTCCAATGTCAAAGCCTGTTAAATAGCTCGCGCCTTAGGAGAATTATTATGTCCAATGAACCGCGAAAAGGAATTATCAATGAACGAAACTCAGAAAATGGTTCTTCTCGTTACAGCCGCAGTGGTTGCCGTAATGGTCATGTTTCCGCCATACGAGGTAGTGAACTATAACCACGTCACAATAATGGCCGGCTATGGTTTCTTGCTAGACCTGCCTTCATACGTCATGGAAGGCGGTCGCCAAATGCCGTCGAGCGTAAATGTAAAGACATTGCTGGCTCAAATACTGGGAGCAATCGTTGTTGGTGGCTTGGTGTTTCTTGCGACAAAACGGTAGTAGCACTACGCCAGCTTGCACATGAACACGAACGAAACAAATCGCGCCGATATGCAAGAAGGGTTTGATCGAGTGGCCTATGGTGTGACTCATCGGCAGCTTGATGCGTTAAATGAAAAAGACGTACGTTACTCACTCGCAAAGGGCGAGTACGGAACGCCGGGTAGTATGAGTCACGACATCGTTTTGTCATGGCTGGCATCAAAAGACACAGAGCGCGCAACGGAAAGCTTGTCCATCTCGCGTAAAGCCCTTTCCAATTCGCGGTTGGCAACAAGAATCGCAATCAGCGCAATCGTATTGAGTATCGCAATGGCTATCCAAAGGATCATTGAATGGTTCTCCAAATAAACCGCCCTAACTTTTAGCTGGTGCGGACGGGCGGCCAGCAGCGTGCCATCTTCAACCGTCGTGCGCGCCCGCCGCACAGCAATACGTTAGCCCTCAAAGAAGCAGCGTGTCGCCAACCGAATCCGTCATTGACGGAATCCGTCAGAGACGTATAATCGTGGCGTGTTCACGTTCATCCAGACCAAGCTATTCGCGCGTCTTTTCGATGAGCTATTTTCCGATGACGATCTGGTCGAACTTGAGCGGTGTCTCATGGAGAACCCAGAGGTCGGGGTGGTCGTGGCGGGCTCAGGCGGCGTCCGAAAGATGCGTTGGGGCGCCCTTGGTCGGGGTAAACGTGGCGGGGTTCGAATCATCTATTACCTGAGGCTGAGCCAGGAGCGAGTTTGGCTGCTCACGCTGTATCCCAAGAGCGAAACCGACTCGATTCCGGGCAGAATCCTCAAAAAGATCAAGGATGAAATCAATGGCGAAGGCTAAGCGGAACATTGGCTTGGAAATACTCGAAGGTATTCGCGAGATCAAGCGTGGGGAGTACGGGCGGGTCCGAACAGTCCCCTCAGTGCAAAGCATTCGCGAGAAGACCGGTCTCTCGCAAGCCCGGTTCGCGGCACTGCTGGGAGTGTCAGCGCGTACGCTCCAAGAATGGGAACAGGGACGCAGGGCTCCTTCCGGTGCAGCACGAACGCTGCTGCTGATTGCGGAGAAGAATCCCCGTGCACTGCTCGAAGTCGCGTAGCACCAAGCCCAATGTGTCGAGGGCAACGCGTTCGAAGACGGACGCTCGCGAGCGTCGCTGCGCTCCTCTGCTCGCGCCGTTCAACGCGAACGTGGGCCAACCCAACGGACCAAACGCTTCCGTGGTGGGCGGCCTACAACGAACTCAAACACGACCGCTTGGCGTGCTCCGAGGCTGTATCCTTGGAAGACTGTCTTCACGCCGCGTGCGCGCTAAACCAGGTAATGATGAAACTCCCTGCGGTGCGGCGCTTGGCCTTTCGCTTTGGCTGGGCTCAACTTGCTGGCCACAACCTGAAGTTCGCAATTGAAGACCTTGAGAGGTGTACTGATCAAAGCTACGTCGCATACACAGAGTTCTTCGCCACTTTCTTGTGCCCGGTCGCATATCAATCAGTCGACGACATTCAACCAATCATGTTTCGAAATAGTGAGCGTCTTCAGTCACACCTAGGACGCCTGCAAACGAAGGCGTAGCGCGGGTGAAATCTAACTTTAGTGGAACGGACGGGCCATGAGCGCCGCGGTTTATCAGTCGTTCTCGTCGGCCCGCCGTTCACCAATACGTTGATATGCCATAGGCACGCGGCGTCTCCCCTAAGCCTTGTTCTTGCGGAGTGGTACCAATACTGATACTATGCCGTTTATGGCTTCGGTAGACGATATCGTCAATCTGATGAGGCACAACCCCAAAGGGGTCAGCTTTAATGCCCTTTGTAAGGTTTGCGACAAGTATTTCGGAAAGCCGAGGCAATCCGGTACGAGTCACCGAATCTACAAGACCCCGTGGCCAGGCGATCCTCGCGTCAATATTCAAAATGACCGAGGCAAGGCGAAACCCTATCAGGTACGCCAGGTGCTACTGGCTATTGACCGTCTGGAGAAAAATGATGGATAAGGAAATTGATCGGTACACATACCGTGTTACGTGGTCTGAAGAAGATGGCGAACACGTTGGGCTATGTGCGGAGTTTCCGAGCTTGAGCTGGTTGGAGAAAACGCCAGAAAAAGCGTTGCTGGGAATTCGAAGGCTCGTGAAAGAGAGCATCGCGGACATGCGGAAAAATCACGAGGTAGCGCCCGAACCCATCGCAACAAAAGCGTTTAGTGGAAAGTTTATGGTGCGCATACCACCACAAACTCACCGTACTCTTGCCATACAAGCTGCCGAATCTAGAATTAGTCTTAACCGCTTAGTTTCAAGCAAGCTGTCGTAGAAATGGCATATAACTTTGCGCCGCTGGGCTCCACGTTATGCGTCTCATTGACCTCACCACCACCTTGCGCTCCGGGTGGGCCCGGCTGTCGGTCGTCGGTATGCTTGCGCTTTTCGCAGTATTCGCGGCCTTTGCCAAATACACGGTGCGGGTGCAGGAAGTCTGCTATAGATGCGTGTCTGTATGACAGACGCTGAATTAGAACTCGCGATTCTGCGAAAGTACGTTGAACACTTTGATTCCGTCGGTGCGGACGCCGTCAAGTGCCAGCGCGAATTGGACATGCGGGAAGTAATTGCAGGGGCCATCGGTCGATCCGTAGATGAAGGCATTGTTGCACGATGGCATGTGCGCCTGGCGCCGCGCTCACCTCCATATCCTGCAGGGGTTCTGAACCCGTGTAGTGAGTCAACCGCGAGCAACGCAGCTCACCGCTCGTACACCTCGTCAGGAATGTTCTTCAAAGTCAGGGTTGTCGGCATCACTGCACCTCCGCGATGGTTGCATTATGGTTGCAATGTGGTTCCAAGTCGAACTACCGGCCACCCCTCCGCTTGAACGTTGAATATCCGCATGTCCCCATTCGCACGCCGCTTTCGGGTCGGAACGCCGAGCGGCCCCTTCGGCGCCGCCTTCGCGCTCAACCGGATGTCAGCAGGCCCTAGTGGGGCGGCCGCAGATAGCGCGCAGGTGCGTTGATCGGACCGTCCAGCGTCTTCAGAAAGGCTTCGATCATGTCGAACTGGTCTCCGGCGAGGTTCAATTGCTGCAATTCCGAAGTCCCTTCTCTGACCCCGGGTGCGTCCCGATAGTGCCACATGACATCGTTCAGCGAAAATTTCTGACCTGCATGCATGTAGGGTCCGGTGCGCGGCAGGAAACGCAACGTCGGCGTCTTGAACGCGCCCAGCAGCAACGGTCCTTCGCGGCGGATGAATTTCAGTTCGCTGCAGACTTGTTTGGGCGCATCACTGTAGGGGCCGGCGCAGTTGGTGTCATCGGCGAGCAGCGTCGGAATCGCGGCGGCCCGGCTCGCCTCGGCGTCGCGCTTGTCCAGTTGCGATGCGATGTTGTGAAAGCTTTGATCGGAGAACAGCGGGCCACTGTGGCAACGGACACACTGCCCCTGATTTTCGGCGATGAAGGCCTTGAGTCCGCTCCATTCCACCGGGCTCAACCGGTCCTCCGGCGCGGGCGTACGGTTGGCCAGGACGGCCTCCACGTAGCGGTCGAATTTCGCCGGGCCGGGTAGAAGCTTTCTCTCGTACGCGGCGATGGCCTTGCCCAGATTGGCGAAGGCGCGTGACATTTCATCCCGGTTTTCACCGACGGGCAATTGCCCGAATATTTCCACATAGCGGCGGCGATAGTCCGGATCGCGGCGCACCACATCCACGAGCGCCTCGCGCGAAGTGCCATGTTCAACCGAACTTTCGAAGGGGCCCAGGGCCTGGGACCAAAGGCTGTCCTTGCGGCCATCCCAGAAGAACCAGGTGTTATACGCGACGCCGACAATGGTGGGCGCGTTGCGCGTTGTCTCCCCTATCCCCTTCGCCAGTTTCCGGCCATCGGTAAAGGCCAATGCCGGCACGTGGCAGGTCGCGCAGGCGACCGTGCCGTCACGGCTCAGGCGTTTGTCGAAAAAAAGCAGGTGACCGAAATCCGCCGCCCTCGAATCGTCACCCCACTTGTTCGACGGATCAGGCGGCAACGGGGGCAGAGAGCCGATCCACAACGATCGAAGAATGGTCTTTTCATCCTCGCTCCATTGATCGGACCAGTCCGCCCAGACCGCAGTGTCGACGCGGACGCTGAACACAGCCTGTTCCCGTATCCCCTCGCCGCTTGCCCCTAGGGACAGCCGCCACCAGCCTTGCCGGTCGAATTTGACGCCCTCGACCAGGTAGCGGCCCTTGCCCGGTTGACGCGTGACCTTCGGCACCGTCGGCAGCTCGTGGCGTTGCCCCGGCATCTCGCCCGCGAACGAAAGAGCAATGTTCGGTGCGGGCTGACCGTCGACACGGGTCACGACGACTTCCCAGCCGTGCATCCGGTTCAGCGGCAACGGCTCCAACCGGCTCGCGAGGCTTATGCGATAGTGTTTCCCGTCGGTGATTCTGGTTCGCTCGAGGTCGAATTCGCCGGGCAAGCGGCCGTTGGCGCAGGCCGTGCCGACGAACTGAGCGGTCAAGAACACGGCCGCCAGAACAATGCGTGTCCAGCCGAACGGATCGATTCGGTTCATGGTCTGGCCCGTGGTTCTTCCTTCGTCATTTCGGAACTGAAAAAGTCTACTCAATTCACCCCTGGGCTGCCACGGGAAGCCATTGCCGCACGAGTGATTGAACAACAAGACGCAACACCGTGATGCCGGCAGTCGAATCGCTTCAATTCGCAGACGATCTGACTTCGAGGCAGGGGCCTGCTTTGGCGGTGTACGGCCGTCCGCGAATCGACCCTTAACCGCCAGTGGTAAGAATAATAAGCGACCACGGGACGGGATGCGTGTCGCGCCGCCCGAACGAACGGGCGTTGGCGCAGTCCCGGTGCCGGAAAGCCGGGTCGCGGCGCCGATTGACGCAAACGCAAATGCACAGTCCGTTGACGTGCGTCAACACCTCGCCCGCGAGGACGTGGAGAATGCGTGTTGCAAGGATGCCCGTTTGGGCGGTCTTCCCTCGCTTAGCTGATCCTGCGGGATCTCGACTAGCAGACGCATTCCCCTGGTGCCAGGGGGTCCACAGGGGAGACCGCGCAAGCGGGCGTTTTCATCAGCGGTTTCCTGGAGGTGCTGCCGGCCTGATCGACATCGAGCAGCGCCGTCGGGCATTTTCACGGCGCTCGTCAGAGCACGACGGGACGGTCGGGCAACTCGTCCGGATTCGTGCCACGCGAAGGAAAATGCTTCACCAGCGGCGCCGTGACGGCCTCGATGCCCGAGAGCACGCCGCCCTCGAAGTCGCCCGAACGGAACGCCGCTTCCATGCGCCGGCAGATGGCATCCCACGTTTCCTGTTCCACCTTCGCGTTGATGCCGCGATCGGCAACGATCTCGATATCGCGGTCGATGAGCTGCACGTAGATGAGAATGCCGCTGTTGTGCTCTGTATCCCAGACGCGGAGCCGGGAGAAGATCTCGATCGCGCGCTGGCGCGGCGTGATGCCCTTCATTATCGGCAACAGGTCGAGCCCGGCCTCTACCGCGAAACGCAGCTCGCCGTCGTGCGACCTCTCCGATTCCCGGATGGCCCGCTCGATGCGATCCAGCGCTGCACGCGGGAACGTCCGCCGAACGATCCAGTGGGGAGCAAGGAGGTGACGAATGACGCGCGCGATGTTCATCTACCAGCGCCCCGATGCGCCGCCACCGCCCGAGCTGCCGCCCCCGCCGCTGAATCCTCCGCTTCCGCCGGAGGACCCGCTGCTGCCGCCAGACGACCATCCGCTGCCACCGGACCCTTCGACCCGGGTGATCAGCGTGAGCAGGAACGCGACGACTGCAACGATCGCCGCGATGGTGACACTGACCAGGAGATAGGCGATTACGCCCGCGGCGGCCCCGGTCAATCCTGCCCCGAGCAGGCGTCCGAACAGGGATCGCAAAAGGCCTCCGACGAGCACCACGGCGATGAATCCGTAGAAAAGCAGGTTCTCATACCTGACCGAGGGTGGGGCATCTGAGGCGGGGCGTTCGACCCGCTTGGGGGCAGGCATCGCCTCGCCTTCCACCACTCTGACGATGCGGTCCACGCCGGAACGGACGCCGCCGTAGAAGTCCCCTTTCCTAAAGTGCGGCGCGATGCTCTCGTCGATAATGCGCCGGGCAATCGCGTCCGGAAGCATCCCTTCGAGCCCATAGCCGACCTCAATGCGGAGCCTGCGATCATTCTTGGCAACAACGAGCAGCACGCCGTCGTCGACGCCTTTGCGCCCGAGCTTCCATTGGTCGAAGACGCGGGTTGCATACTGCTCGATGGATTCGGGCTGCACCGTAGGCACCAGCAGCACCGCCACCTGGCTGCCCTTGCGCGATTCGAGCTCGGCCAGCCTGCCTTCGAGGGTATTGCGCTGATCGGCACTGAGCGTTGCCGTAAGATCGGTGACGCGCGTCGCCAGCGGCGGCACCGGCACCTCGCCCTGCGCAGCCGCCGCCAGCAGCAGCAGCGCCAGTGCGCGCCACGGCAGCGGACTGCGAGCGCGTTCTCGCGACACGGTCCGCGCCTATTTGCCCGCCGCCCCGGGGTTGCCGCCGAAATCCACTTTGGGCGGCTGGCTGATCGCCTTCGCGTTCTCGACCGTGAACTGGGGCTTCTCCTTGAAATCGAACAGCATTGCCGTCAGGTTCGACGGGAACTGGCGCACCACGACGTTGTAGGTCTGGACGGCCTTGATGTAGCGGTTGCGCGCCACCGTGATGCGGTTCTCGGTGCCCTCGAGCTGCGCGTGCAGGTCGCGGAAATTCTGGTTGGACTTGAGATCGGGATAGCGCTCGACGATGACCATCAGACGCGACAGCGCGGAGGACAGCTCACCCTGCGCCTGCTGGAAGCGCGTGAATGCCTGCGGATCGTTCAACAGCTCGGGTGTCGCCTGGATGGTCCCGACTTTCGCTCGTGCGTTGGTTACCCCCAGAAGGACCTGCTGCTCCTGTGCGGCAAAGCCTTTTACTGTCTGGACCAGGTTGGGAATCAGGTCCGCGCGCCGCTGGTATTGGTTGATGACCTCAGCCCACGCCGCCTTGATGCTCTCGTCCGTGCTCTGCAGCGTGTTGTAGCCGCAACCCCCGAGCGACAGCGTTGTTATGGCCAGTACCATTGCGAGTAATCGCCTGCTCATGCCGGTCCCCCCCTGAAGCGTGACGCGATCCAATGTGACCCGAGGCATCTTGACGCGATATTTCGTGACCCAACGATGGTGCTTTGACGCCGCCAGGCCGTACCGCGTCACGACCCATCGCATCACGCACGAATTATAGCCGCCGGAGGACCGCTTCCGGCCGTTCTGAGGCTCCCGGAGCGCGACCCTCGACTCCCCGACGTGCCGACCACCGCCGAGGCGGGATTGCCCGGTTTTGTGGCGAGCGCGTGGTTCGGCCTCGTGGCAACCGCGGGAACACCCGATCACGCGGTCCGGCGTCTGAACACCGAAGTGGTCCGGGCGCTGTCCGCGAGCGAGGTTCGCGCCACCATTGCCAAGCTCGGGCTCAAGCCTGCGGCTAGCACGCCCGAGGAGTTCGCCGCGCTGATCACCGAAGAAAACACGAGGCGGGCGAAAACTCGGCTCAATACCCGAGCACGGCCTTGATGCCCCTCACGAGGATTTCGTTCTCGAACGGCTTGGTGATGTAGCCGTCGGCGCCCCCGGCAATGCCGCGCAGCACATCATTGCGATTGGCCTGGGCCGTCAGCATGATGACCGGGATGGACTTCAGCACCGGATGCTGGCGAATCCGCGCGAGTATATCGAAGCCGTTGGCATCGGGCAGGTTGACATCGAGCAGGATGAGATCCGGCGAAGGCACCCGTCGCAGTTCGGCGACGATTTCGCTGCGGTTTCCGGCCAGGCGCGGCTCGAACTTCTCGAAAGTCAGCAGCAGCCTGAGCGACCTCTGAATATCGGGGTTGTCTTCGATCACGAGGACGCAGTAAGTCCAGGAACCTTTGTCCGAATAGACCGATCCCGCGCTTGGCCTCTTCCGGGTCGCTGCGCGTCGCGCGATGCTGACGTAATAGCCGTCAAGGGTCAGGCGATGCTCGGCGACGTCGGCTTCCGCATGCGCCTCGGGCGGCGGCGGGCCGGCCGGACCGGCAGCCGGCGTGGCGCCCGTGAGAAAACTCATGTCGATCAATAGTTCCGGTTCGACGTTCGCAATCTCGATATATCCGTCCCGTAACAGCGATTGCGCCGTCTTGATCAACTCCTCCGCCGAATACGCTTTGACACTCCGCGTCACCTCGGTGAAATTCTTCTTCCCGTCAAACAGCACCAGGAGCTCCAGGGCTCCCAGCGACAGGCGCGTGGACCCGTACTTGAGCTCGTCACCGCCCTTTTCCGTCAGAGCAAATACATCTCTGGAATCGATCGCTGACGGACCGCTGTCGTTCATTGGTTTGCGCACCGTTGGGGCAGACGCGGCATTGTGCTCTTTGCCGCGTTAACCGACAATTCTCCGCGTAATCGCTAAAGACGGCTTGTTGCACCGTGCGCGCTTCGGCATGCTCATGCAAGCCCGGCTCGCCTACGCTTCGAGCGGTCCGTCCGTACCCTTCCCGTCCTGCCGGACAATGCCGAGGAGTTGCTGCGTCTTGCCGTCCCGCTCACCCCGATAGAACTTTTCGATCAATCGGTCGAAAACGGAAGCTTGCGGCAGGATGCAAGCGAAAAGGGTTGCACACGAGCGCAGTTTCAGATCGTCTGGCGAGCCGAAGATCTCCTCGGCAGTTCGGCCCTCGATGCGGACCACCGCCTCAGCGCACTCCAGCAACCTCGGCCCGAGGACCGGATGATCGAGGTATGCCCTGGCCTCATCGGCGGACTTGATCGCGTATTTCTTTGAGATCGAACTGACGCCCAGCCCGTCGATTTGCGGGAAGATGTACCACATCCAATGCGTACGTTTCCGGCCATCCCTGATCTCCGCGAGCGCACGCTCGTAGGTATGTTCCTGGGCTCGAACAAAACGGCTCAGATCATAGGGGTCTTCTTTGCTGCAAGCGTCGGTTCCGGTCATCGTTCCCATCGGCTACGCGACCTCAGGCGAAACCGCGCTTTGCGCGCGCGAAAACCTCCCGCGGGCCAGCTCGTTCGACTTTGGCGACTGGGTTCCTGGCATTCCTGGCTCGGGTGGCGACCGTTTGCCGGTCTGAAGCGCGGCGGCGCATGGCTTCGGACTCGATCGCCGAGACGAGCGCCGGCTGGCGGCCGGCGAGTTGATCAACCGTGCCTTTGTAAATCACTGTCATACCGGCGGCAAGACTGCGCGAGCGCAGCCGTCCGACTATGTCGGCGATCGCGATGGCGCCAAGATCGGTATTGAGGCATGAATCGGTTACCCGCCGGAGTCATCGCGCGGGCCACAGCGCAAATCCTACGCTAAAACCTCAGGATAAAAAGCGTGATGGCGGGAAACGCAACGAGTATGCAAACGCGCAGCAAATCGCTGAACACGAAAGGCCATACCCCGCGGTAGGTATCGCGGATGGAGATTTCCGGCGCCATAGACTGGATGACGAACAGGTTCATGCCCACCGGCGGCGTGATGAGACCGACTTCGACGACGATCAGCACCAGGACGCCGAACCATATCGCCGTGTGTTCCGCGGAGAGGCCGAAATCCAGGCTCGAAATCATCGGGAAAAAGATCGGAATCGTCAGCAGGATCATGGACAGCGAATCCATCAGGCAGCCTGCCACGAGATAGAAGACCAGGATCGCGCACAACACTGCGTAGGGGCCGAGGCCGAGCGTGCCCACCCATTCGGCGAGTTCCTGCGGCAGTTGCGAAAGGGCCAGGAAATTGTTGTAGGCGGCAGCGCCGAGCACGATCAAGAACACCATGCCTGTACCGCTGGCGGTCAGCTCGAAAGCCGTCAAGATGCCCTTTCCGGACAAGCCGCCGTTGCGCCAGGCCAGCAGCCCTGTCGCCACGGCACCGACGGCCGCACCCTCGGTCGGCGTGAACAAACCCGAATAGATGCCCCCGATGACCACGACGAAGATCACGACGACCGGCCAGACCGCGCGCAACGCGCGAAGACGTTCTGACCAGGGCACCGCCGGAATTCCGCCGGCCGAACGTGGCGCTACGCGCACGTAGATCGCAATCACCGCCATATAGCCGAGCGCCGCAAGGAAGCCCGGAACCATGGCAGCGGCGAACATATTGGCGATGTTCTGCTCTGCCAGGATCGCGTAGATGACCAGCACGATCGATGGCGGAATGAGGATGCCCAGCGTGCCGCCGGCCGCCAGTGCGCCGGTCGCCAAGGCACCGGAATATCCCGCGCGGCGAAGTTCAGGCAGCGCCACCTGGCCCATGGTCGCAGCAGTGGCGAGAGACGAACCGCAGATCGACCCGAACCCGGCGCAGGCGCCGATGGCTGCCATGCCAACGCCCCCCTTGCGATGCCCGAGGAAGGCCTCGGCGGCCTTGAACAGGTCCCGCGACATGCCGCCGAGCGCCGCAAACTGCCCCATCAGCAGGAACAGCGGTACGATCGTCAACGAATGATTGGAGAATTGAACATACGCAAGCGTCTTCATCTGGACCAGCACCGGCGATACGGAACCGTAGACCACCCCGGAGCCCAGCAGGCCCAGCAGCAACATCGAAAGCCCGATCGGCACCCGGAGAAAAATCAGAACCAGCAGGACCGGGAACGACCAGGCGGCCAGCGTGAGCGCGTCCATCAGCGGCCGCCCTCGTCCGGAACGAAGTCTTCATTCGCTTTGACCACTTCCAGCGATTCGAGCAGACGCCAGGAATAGATGATGCAGCCGAGTACCGCCGGGATCATCGACGCTGCATAGCCCCACCAGATTGGCATCTGCAGAATGAAGCTGACCTCGTCGTTTTCCCGGTAACTCTCCATCGCGACGCCCATGCGCCAGATCAGCAGCAACCAGACAGCCGTCATGAGCCCATCGGAGACGATCGACAGCACGCGCTTCAATAACGACGGGAACGCATTCCAAAACAAACTGACATCCGCATGGCGCCGCTTGAGGTGACACCAGGGCAGAAAGGAAAATACTGCCAGCGCCGTGCCGGCTTCGACCAGTTCGAAATCGCCGGGCACGGGACCCAGACCGGCGAAGCTGAATGCGCGCCCGGTGATGCTGACGACGCTGAGAAGCGCCAGCGCCGTCAGCACGAATCCACCGAACCACGCCATCAAGCGGCTGGCGCCGTAGATGATCTTGCTCATCATCGCGGGATCGAAAGCGCGGCGCGGTGGCTCCCGCTCACCGCGCTTTGGGCCAAAGACCAAACCTCCTTACATCTTGGCTGAATACTTGGCGATAATCCGCTCGGCCTCGGCCGCAAGCTTCGGCCCGTCGATACCCTTGCTCGCCACTTCCTTGAACCAGACGTCGCGCACGCCGGCGGCGGTCTTGCGCCACTTCCGGGTTTCCGCGGCGTCGAGCATATGGATCTTGTTGCCCGCCTTCTTTGCCAAACTCAATCCGACTTTGTCGCCCGCATCCATGGCGCCGCCGAACAGGGATGCAGTCACCGCACCACTGTTGGCATCGATTACTTTCTTCAGATCGGCCGGCAGTTTTTCATAAGCTGCCTTGTTCATCACGATACCGAAGGTCTGGGTATACAAGCCCTTGTCGCCGGCGAACCCCGTATGGTTCTTGACGATCTGCTGCACCTTCAGCGCCGGCACCACTTCCCAGGGAATCGTCGTGGCGCTGATCACGCCTTTGGACAATGCCTCGCCAACCGCCGGGACGGGCATGCCGACGGGCGTCGCACCGAGTTGCTTGAGCATGATGTTGACGACACGCGAACCGCCGCGCACCTTCATGCCCTGCAGATCCTCGAGCTTGGTGATCGGATCCCTGCTGTGGAACAGACCGGGACCGTGAACGTGAACCGCGATGAGCTTTACGTCCTTGAATTCGTCCATCGCATACGTCTCGACATATTCCTGAAAGGCGCGTGAGGCCGGTTCGGCGAGGCCGCTGCTGAACGGCAGTTCGAACAATTCGGACTTCGGGAACCGGCCCGGCGTGTAGCCGAGCACCGTCCAGACGATGTCGGCCACGCCGTCCTTGGCCTGATCGAACAGCTCGGGTGGCTTGCCGCCCAGCTGCATGCTCGGGAAGTGCAGCACCTTTATGCGTCCGCCGCTTTCCTTCTCCACTTTCTTCCCCCAGGGCACGATGGCCCTCTTCGGGATCGTCGCTTGCGGCGGCAGAAACTGGTGAAAGCGCAGCGTGACGTCTGCCGCGAACGTTGACTGCCAGACCAGCGCACCGACTGCAACGGACATCAATGTCCCGAGAAACTTCATTGTGATTCTCCTCGTTTGGTTGTTTTGAACGATGCGGCGCCTGCGCGCCCCAATTGCTACAGTGACAGCTTTGATTCCAACGAACGACTACGCGATAAGAAATTTGAACCTTCACCGCACTTACGGTAGACACCGCTCGCCGATGGGAAACGAACGCGGGCGGCGCATGATGTCACCTTGACGACTGCTTCGGTCAGCCGCTCACGCGAAGCACCGCCGCCATTCCCGAATCGCCCGCGGCGCAGCCGCCAAACAGGCCCACCCCACCGCCGCGAATGGCCAGTTCCTCGATCATCTCGATGACGCTACGCAGACCCGTCGGCCCCTGCGGATGCCCCCAGATCAGTGAACAGCCGTAGTTGTTCATCTTCTCCAGCGGAAATCCCGTCTCGCGTGCGAAGGCAATGTCATTTACCGCGAAGGGATTGTGGGTCTTGACGACATCCACGTCCTTGATGGTCAGCCCGGCATGCTTCAGCGCGTTCAGCGCAGCCGGAGCGACCGCCATCGGCATGTGTCCCTTGGCCGCCCGTGCCTGACCGAAGCCCAGCAGCTCCACCGTGATCTTCGGATCGGTCGAAAATTCCCGCGCCAGCTCGCGGGTCGTCACGATCATGCCGGCGTTTCCGTCCGCAGGAAATGTCTGCGTGCCAAAACTGACGGTGCCGTTGGGTTTGACGGGTTTGAGCTTCGCGAGTCCGTCCGCGGTCGTCGGAAAGACTCCCTGGTCCGCGGATACCACGCCGGTCTGCTTGCGGAACCTGGCATCGGTCACTGGCACATCGACCATGTAACGGCGCTGGAAGGCTCGATCGTTTGCCAGCGCGTCCTGGTACTGGGCGTAGCGCGCCAGTGCGACCTCGTTCTGTTCCGCGGTACTGATACCGAACTTGGCGGCGACGTTCTCGGCCGTGTCGACCATGGCATTCAGGGCGTACGGGTCGTGGGAGAAATTGTCCAGGACCCAGCGCTCGGTATGGCCGGTGCCGCCAGGGGCCGTAGGGTCGGGGTAATACACGATGGGGCCGTTCGAGCAGCGGTCGGTGGTCAGCAACAGCGCGCACCGGGCCGAGCCGCCGGCCACTTCACCGGCGGCCATCTGCAGCACCCGGGCGCTGGTGGCGCATGCCTGCTGAACCGTGGGACCGGTCACGCCGTCAATGCCCATCATGCCGGTCACGTAGGGCAGGCCGAAGAAGCTGCCGAGTTGCGGATTGGTGTGCCCGAGTATGGCCAAATCGACACGCTCCATCGGGAATCGCCTGGTTTCGAGCGCCTGTTTGCCGCAATTGGCGACAAGCTGCAGGCTGTTGAGATGGGCGATCGGACCCTGCCATTTGACAAAGGGCGTCGACCAATACTGGCCATAAGGTATGAACGCGTGTGCCATGGTTGTCTCCGGAAATCAACGTAATTGTTCGGCCTGATGCCGTGCGAAGCTGGAACCCGCCAAAGCCAGCTGCTTCAGCAGCGGCGCCGGCTGCCAGTACTGCGGATCGAGAATCTTCTGGAACTCGAGAATCCTGTCGTAGATCGCCCTGAGTCCGACCGTGTCGGCATGGAACATCGGGCCGCCGCGGTAGCGAGGGAAGCCGTAACCGGCGGTATAGACGACGTCGATGTCGCTGGCGCGCAGCGCGACGCCTTCTTCAAGCAGACGCGCGCCTTCGTTGATCATGGCGTAGAGGCAGCGTTGCTGTATCTCCTCGCGGCCGGGTTTGCGCTGCACGACGTTCAGGCGCCGTCCTTCCTCGTGCAGCATCGCCACGACCTCGGGATCGGGAGTGCGTTTGCGGTCGGCGCCGTCGTACCGGTAATAGCCGCGCCCGGCCTTCTGGCCGAGCCAGCCGCGCTCGGTGAGCATCGCCGACGGACGGTAGAACCCTGGGTCCTTGGGCAGCAGCGCCGCGCGCTCGACACGGGTCAGGTGGCCGATATCGATACCGGCCATGTCGTACACGGCCAGGATGCCCATGGCCATGCCCCAGTTCTCCAGGGCACTGTCCACTTCTTCGGGGGTGGCGCCCTCCAACACGCAGTGTTCGGCTTCGCGTCCGTAGGGGTCCATCATCCGGTTGCCGATGAAACCGTAGCACACCTTCGCGACGACCCCGAGCTTCTTGATGGTCTTGGCGATATCCAGTGCGGTGACGACGACATCGGAAGCCGTCTTCGTGCACCTGACGATTTCCAGCAGTCTCATGACATTGGCGGGACTGAAGAAATGCAATCCGATGATGTCCTGCGGCCGCTTCGTCACCGCGGCAATCTCGTCGATGTCGAGCGTCGAGGTGTTGGTGGCGAGAATTGCCCCGGGTTTGGCGATGGCGTCGAGCTTGGCGAAGATTTCCTTCTTCAGGGCCATGTTCTCGAAGACCGCCTCGATGATGACGTCCGCCGTTCCCAGCGCCGCATAATCCAGCGTGGTCGTAATGAGTCCGAGACTCTGCTCGCGCTCTTCCGCCTTGAGGCTGCCCCTTGCGACCGAGCGCTCGTAGTTCTTGCGGACGGTGGCCAGGCCGCGATCGAGATTCTCCTGGCGGGTGTCAAGAATGACGACCTGAATGCCCGCGTTGGCGAAGCACATGCTGATGCCTCCGCCCATGGTACCGGCGCCGACGATGCCGACCTGCCTGACCGGCCGCGCCTTGACGTCTGCCCGTACCCCGGGAATCCTGCTCACTTCGCGCTCGGCGAAGAACAGGTGGCGCAACGCGCGGCCTTCCGTTGCGCGCTCCACCTGGATCGACAGGCCGCGCTCGAACGCGATGCCGTCGTCGAAATTCCTGCTCACGGACGCTTCGACCGCGTCGAGAAGTACGTTCGGCGAGTTGCGGTTGCGCATGGTCTTGGCGACCTGTGCCCGACGTGCGGCGATCACCTCTGCGACCTTTTCGCCGCCGGCGACGCGGCGATCGCGCGTGCGCCGGGGTCCGGCTCCTCTGGCAACCAGGTCGCGAGCGTATGCAAGCGCCGCGTCGATCAGATCGCCGCTGGTCACGATGTCAGCGAGCCCGGCGTCCTTGGCCTGCGCCGCGGTAAGCGGCTTGCCGGACAGCATCATGTCGAGCGCCGGTTCCAGGCCGATCAGCCGCGGCATGCGCTGAGTGCCACCGGCGCCCGGGATGATGCCCAGCGTGAGTTCCGGCAGGCCGAGGCGCGTGCCTTCGGAAGCGATACGGTAGTGGCACGCGATGGCGGTCTCCAGTCCGCCGCCCATCACGGTGCCGTGCACGGCGGCGACCACCGGGACCGCGCTGTCCTCGATCAATCGCAGCACCTCGTGGTATCCGGGATCCTGAACCCCGGTCTCGAATTCCCGCATGTCGCCCCCGGAAAGGAAGGTCTTGCCGGCACACGCCAGGACAATCGCCTTCACATCCTTGTTGCCACGCAATGCCTCGAAGGATCGCTTCAACCCGGCGCGGACCTCGCGCGTCATGGCATTCACCGGCGGGCTGTCGACGCTTACAACCGCGATATCGCCTCTGTTTGTACAGCTCACTGTCTCGGACACTCTTGTTCTCCTTGAGTTGATGCAGCTGCAATTGATTCTGGTCACCCCGCCTCAGCGGTCACACCGCCTTGCCGGCGCGAAAGATGACGACCTCGGGTCGCGGATCACGTCCATGGAGACGCTCGACCAGGAACAAGCTGTCCGGGGGGGTCGTGCCCCAATGCAGAAGATACTCACCCAAACTGCGCCGATAGGGACCGAGCTTCTGTGGCGAGCGCGGAATCATTGTGCGGTCGTGCAGCGGCTGAACATCGATCGGGGCGGGCGCGAAATTGAGGCTTTTGAAGGGCGGCTTGGTCATCAGCGACGCTTGCCGTCGACGGTCTTGGCTTGGCGGTCATTGACTCGCGGACCGGGCACCAGTCCGACATTCGTCGCGACGAATTTCACGACTTCCTCCCATAGGTGCAGGTGCCGCCTGCATCAAGATCGGCTCTCGATGCAACTGGCCCTATCTTCTTTGTCAAACCGGGCGGCGGGCTGTCGTGTTGACGACGACGAACCCGAGATGACGACGAGGCCAACGCGTGCGACTGTAGCAGTTTGTGACTAACTAGTCAAACGATTGTATGATTAGTCATCGTACGGTCATTCCGGGAGGGATGTGGGTGTGTGCCGCCTAATGCTGGAAAATGCGTGCTTGATGGTTCACAGCGACCACCGGCGCCGCAACGCGGCGGGTAATCCGACGGCACCGGCCAGCGCAATCAGAGGAGAAGCATGAAGCGTCGCGGAAATAGCGGGACCAATCGAAGCGCACTTTCTCTCGAGCAGGCCGTCGTGGGGTTTGCGCGCGATTTTCCCCAACTTGGACAGGCGAAAGCCGCTGATGAACTCAAGAAACAGGGCCACGCGATATCTGCTTCCGGCGTCAGGTACATCTGGAAGAAACACGATCTCGAAACTGCGTACAAGAGACTGATGACGGTCTTGCGCACGCCGGATGGATCACCGGCCGAATTGAGCCCGCGACAGCGCGATATTCTGAAACGCGGGAACGCCAGCCGCAGGATCGCGCGCAAGGCGCAACTTGGTCTGGATAACGACCGCAGCCTTTCGACTGGAGACAGGCGCGATCAAATCATCCTGGCCGCTTCCCAGCTATTCGTCAAACACGGCTACAGCGGCACCTCGATGCGCGACATCGCCGACCGAGTGGGGATGCTGCCCGGTTCGGTCTATCACTATTACCCGTCCAAGGAAGACCTCTTTGTTGCAATACACAGAGAAGGTTTTCGGCGGCTCATGCATAACATTCAGGAAGCGATTCATGGAGGCAGTGATCCATGGGAACGGCTTGAACTCGCCTGCGCCGAACATATCAATGACGTGGCAGCCGGCGATCCGATTTCCCAGGTGACCGCGACAGGCCTGTTCTCGATCTATGAAAGTGGTCTGCAGCGGCGTCTGAGAGCCGATCGCGAAAATTTTGAGCAATTGTTCCGCCAACTCATCGCCGATCTTGACCTTCCCAATGGAATGGATCGCTCGTTGTTCCGTTTGGCATTGCTCGGCTCGCTGAACTGGACACACATATGGTACAAAACCGGGAAGAAGTCTCCCAGGGAAATAGCGGCGCAGCTGATTGCCATGTTGAGACCCGGGCATAAGGCCTCAGCGGGACCCCGCCTCGGCGGTTCTTGAGGGTATCTGAGCACCTCTTGATTGGAGTCAAAGCTGGCAGTCGCGCGGGCGAGGAAGATCGTATCTGCCAGGGTTTTCCTGGAGCTGTCCGGAGATAAATGCAACGGACATTTCGGCAATAAATTTTGCTCGAACCGGGAAAGTTCGCCTTGTCTGATATAGGGGAATCGGGATGACGATTTACGACCCAAGAAAGATCCTCGTGCCCGTAGATCTTTCGGAATTGAGCATGGGCGGCCTTCGGGCCGCGAAAGAGATCGCCGAACTTCGGGACGCGGAACTTAAAGTGCTGCATGTCGCTCAGGAATCCGACTACATGCCCTCATTCAGAGGAGGCGGATACCCCACCGAATTCACCCGGAGAATGGCCATCCCCACGAACAAGATGCTGGAGGAGGCCCAGGTTGAATTGGAGAGCCGGCTCAATTCCATGCTGAAGCAGGTTTCCGCAGGACCGAAAGTCGCTTCGATCCTGTTGTGGGGCGAGCCCATAGAGGAAATCCTGCGGGTCGCCGGATCAGAGGACTTCGACTTGATTGTCATGGCGACCCATGGCCGGACGGGTTTGAACCGCCTGCTCATCGGCAGCGTGGCGGAGCAGGTCATTCGGCGCGCCCCTTGTCCCGTCCTTGTCATCCGCGACAAAGTGATCGGAGAACGGGATCATCCCAAGGTAGACCGAAAGGACCACGAGGCGTCGGAAGAGCTCATTGCTTGAACCCGGCCCTAGCACGGGGCCCCGATCAGTGTTGCGCGATATTCGCGCATGGGCCAAACGCGAAGGTGGCTCAAAGAGCGAGGGAAATCAATATAGGTGGGTTTGTGGGTGGCGATCGCGCCCAGACCGATGATCCCGGCAAGAAACAGTACCGGCGAGTAATCGATATCGCGGGTCACCGCCGCGGGTGGCAGCAGGCCGATTCCGGGCGACACGCACAGAAGTGCCGCACCGAGCGCCACCCAGGCCGTGGAAACACCGTGCAGCGTATCGGTCACCCAAAGCGCCAACGCGACCAGCAGGATTACCAGCAGGCGCCGCTCTGCCCCGCTCCACGCCCGCGTCGCGTCCTGTTCGCGCTGCAGACGCGGCGTATCGCGAAACAACAGGCAGATCAACAGCGGGTAGACGACCAACGCGCCGACCCCAAGCACCACGAAGTTCAGGCCGAAGTATTCGCCGTAGAGGAGATTGCGCACCAGCCGAACGTCGAGACCGACGCGCTGCACGGCCAATCCAAGCACCAGCCCGCCGAACACCAGCCACATCGCCCCCGAGTGGAATCCGGAGAACACCACGCTGGCAGGTGCCACTCCAAGCACCATTGCGGCAAACAGGAACACCAGCGAGCCGAGAAACGGCGGCACCACGGCTGTCGACCAGAAACCGATCGCCAGCACGACCACGGCCGCCGTCCGTGCCTTCAACGGATCGATGCCAGCGATGCCAGGCACCAGCAACATGACGCCGCTCAGCGCCGCTGCGACGAAAAACAGGGCGCGCGACGGAGTCAGCATGCGGGAATTCGAAAAGCCGCGGCGAGCAGCGCGTTCACAAGCGCGACAATCGAGCCGCACTCGCTGACACCGCCACCGGTGGTGACGTCGAGGATGACCGCCATACTGCGCCTCCACAACCCTGATAGAAGATCGACCTGAACCCGCGACCGACCATGCCACCACTGTCGTTGCGCGCCCCACCAGCCTGCATACGTCGACGTTCTCGGTCTCCGCGTGCTCCGAGTGATAATGTTACGGCATGTCATGGCCCGCGGTACGATTCCTGGCTGCGGCCGCCACCGCTACTCCGACACCATCGACCCGGCGAGACTCCAAGAACCTCACCCGCCGCAAATCCGGCCAAGTCTTCTGCATCTGGAACGCCTGAATGGCCCGCCGGGGCCTCACGTTCCACGAAAATCTCTGATGGCGGCCTCACTTGTTCCGACGGGAAGCAGATTGTTCGCACCGAGGCGGGCCTGGACACTTGGCATGCCGAACCAATTGACCCTCTGTTGACCAGTCTCAACACGCACGCAGGACCGAAGGACTATTTTTTGTGTGTACCCTGTGTCCGGCCTGGGTGGGTAAGTACGCTTTTGTCAGGACGGCTGAATTCCTAAACACCCGCAAAGGGCGGAGGCGGCGATTTGATCTGCCGAGCCCTGTCCGATGGAATCTTCAAACATGTCTCGGAGGCACCGCAACATGAAACCATCCAAGAAGATCATGCCTATCGCCGCGCTTTTCGCGTCGTGCCTGGCGCTGTCCTATCCGCCGATCGCCGCGGCTGAAGAAATCGACAGTTCGATCGCCGCCTGCCTGAAAGCATGGGGCGTCCATCCTTTCGGAAAGGCCCCACAGTTCAAGACCATGGGAACATCGGTGAAGGTGTTTGGCATCGGAAGTGAGGTCGCCGATACGCAGCCGACGAGTACGCCTGCTCTGGTATTGATCAACCCGAGCTTCAACCTGGTGGGTGTTTCCACGATCGAGTTGCTCAACCCCAATGGCTGGTACTGCATGCGAACGACGGTCACGATCATGGGGAACGTCCACCTTCGCGCACACTGCAAGGCGCAGCTGGCCCTGACGTCAGCCGGAGTGACCGCGACAGGCAACAACGTCGAAAACGTGAATATCAAGAACGTCACCGTGACGGCGATAGGTTCTTTTTCCGTCGAGCGACCCTGCGGTTGAAGATTGTCAGGCCGAAGGGAAACGACTCGTCGCAGGCTCGCGCGGCGGGACCGACAGGAATCGGCCGGTTGCCGCGCAACGCGGTTCAGCGCCGGTGCAGTTCCTCGAAGGAATCGATGCTGCGATTCAGGTCACTGAGCAGCGCAAGCTTGAGTTCGACCGCATCGCCCGGCGTTTCGGTTGCGATCGCGCGCAGCAGTTCCGTGATACTGCCCGCCTCGCCGGCGCGATACCCCGCGCGCTCGCGCAGTGCCGCAACCCTCGGATCGGCCGCAGAACCGCCGTGCCTGGCGAAAAGGTAGTCCAGGATCTGGATTTCGAAGTCCTGCAGTTGAACGTTCCCCGCGCTTGGAGCGAAGCCGCAGGAGCAGCGCGCGCCCAGCGATACATGCCCGCGCGCGGCACGCGTCCACTTGCCCAGCAGTCGCGTCGCCTCGATCGCCGGGTTGCGATCCGACGCGCCGGCCGTCGCTCCGCTGTTGGAAGCTCTGCCTGATTCCGTTCTTTCGTTCATCCGCGCATGCGTCGAGGAACGGCCCCGCGTGAAATCAGATCGACAATCCCAGCAGCTTGGCCGCGGTGCGTCCGAGGATGTCCTCCTTGTCTGCAGCGGAAAGCCCCCTTGCGCGGCGCACGAAACCGATCGGATCGCTTTCACCCACCGGATAGTCCGATCCCAGCACGATGCGCGGTGCACCCACCTTCCTGACCAGGTTCTCCAGCATGTCGACGTTGTAGACACAGCTGTCGTACCAGAAATGTCCGCGCATGTACTCGCTCGGGGACTTGCTCATGTTGACGCGCGTGAACCCCTTGCCGAAGAAGTTCCTGTCGACCCGTCCGGCATAGAACGGCAGGTAGCCTCCACCGTGGGCGATGCAGATCTTGAGCTTCGGATAAGCGTCCAGCACCCCTTCGTAGAACAGCGAACACATCGCCAGCGCTTCTTCCAGCGGCTGGCCGATGCTGTTCCACAACTGGAATTTTTCATAGCGCGGCTGCACCACGCCGGCCGGGTGCAGATAGATGGTCGCACCCAGCTTCTGCGCCTCGGCCCAGAATCCCCGCAGCTTCACGTCGCCCAGCTCCATCGATTCCGCGTGCGAAGACACCTCGATCCCGCGCAGCTTCAGTTCACCCAGGCAACGCCGCATTTCGGCAATCGCCAGATCCGGATATTGCAGCGGAACCCCGCCCAGGCCGACGAACCTGTCGGGTGCAACCGCGACCATCTCTGCAATGCGGTTGTTCGCGCGCTGCTCCATCTTCAGGCTCGTCTCCGGATCAGCCCAATAGGTGTACTGATGGACCAGGCTC
>Ga0209343_10002858_pt1 | contig 22038 bp, 20 predicted proteins | sample RifCSPlowO2_02_FD_184026 | JGI IMG/M metagenome (GOLD analysis project Ga0209343, IMG submission 184026) | Groundwater microbial communities from Rifle, Colorado - Rifle CSP2_plank lowO2_0.2 (SPAdes) (version 2) | ecosystem: Environmental > Aquatic > Deep subsurface > Groundwater | place... | reverse complement strand
TCCCCACCCGCAGGCCCGCTTCTATGCGTCACATACCTGAGGCAGGAGCCGTATGCGGGAATTCCGCACGTACGGATCTGCGCGGGGGGCAGAGGGTAACCTTTGTTCCTACCGCAACTTAAATCAGTAGCAAAACCATGAACTCCCAGACTCTACGATTGACCTTGCAAGGCCCGGCGGGCAACATCGAAGCCCAGAGTGATGCCCCGTTGCTGCGAGACGGAGCAGCTCCCCACGGCGTGGCGGTGATTGCCCATCCCCATCCCCTGTTTGGTGGCAGCATGAGCAACAAGGTGGTGCAAACGCTGGCGCGCGCTTTTGTTCAATGCGGCTGGCAAGCCATTCGTTTCAATTTTCGGGGGGTGGGTGCGACCCAGGGCGTGTACGACGAGGGGCGTGGCGAGTTACAAGACTTGCTGGCGGTGATCGCCCATTGCGCGCCGCAGGGGCCGCTGGCCTTGGCCGGGTTTTCTTTTGGCTCCTTTGTGACCAGCCACGCCGTGCGTACCCTGGGGCCGGACCGCGCCCCGCAGGCGCTGGTGCTGGTCGGCACGGCCACCACCCGGTTCGACGTGGCCCCGGTTCCCGCCGAATTGCACGCGCGCACGCTGGTGCTGCACGGCGAGGTGGACGACACGGTGCCGCTGGCCGATGTCATGCAGTGGGCACGGCCCCAATTTCTGCCGGTCACCGTCATCCCCGGCGTGGAACACTTCTTTCATGGACAATTGCCTCTTTTGCGCAATCTGGTGGTTCGCCACTTGAAAGCAGTTTCCGCACCATCCGCCTAGTTTCTCCACGTTTTTTGCTCCGCCGAGCCCAAGCCGGCGATCCACCCCATCCCATGAAATCCTTTATTGCTGCTCTTTTGGCCTCTGTTTGTCTGACGGTAGCGGCCCAAGTGCCCCAGCCCCCCGAGGTTGCCGCGCGCTCCTACCTGTTGATGGATGTCACGGCCAACCAGATTCTGGCCGCCAAGGACATTGACGCCCCACTGGAGCCCGCATCCCTGACCAAGCTCATGACCGCGTACCTGGTGTTTGACGCCCTGCGCTCCAAGAAGATCGACATGAAGCAGACCTTCTCCGTGAGCGAGCGCGCCTGGAAAATGCCGGGTTCGCGCATGTTCATCGACCCCAAGATGCAGGTGCCGGTCGAAGACCTCATCAAAGGCATGATTGTGCAATCGGGCAACGACGCCACGATGGCCTTGGCCGAAGGCGTGGGCGGCACCGCCGAACACTTTGTTCAGCTGATGAACGAGCAGGCCAAAGCCCTGGGGATGAAATCCACCGGCTACAAAAACCCCGAGGGTTTGACCGAGGCCGGCCATACCACCACCGCCCGTGACCTGAGTATTTTGTCCACCCGGCTGATAGCCGACTTCCCGGAGTACATCGGCGTGTATGCCATTAAAAAATACCGCTACCCCGGCACGCCAGCGGCCAATGACAGCAACCGCAACCTGTTGCTGTTTCGCGATCCGACCGTGGACGGCCTGAAAACCGGGCACACCGATGCCGCTGGTTATTGCATGGTGGCTACCGCCAAGCGCGACTTTCCGAATTTGGTGACCCCTGGGGCGCCCGCAGGCTCGGCGCAGGCCAACGGCAGCCGTCGCCTGCTGTCCATTGTGCTGGGAGCCGATAGCGAAAATTCGCGGGCCAATGAGTCCCAAAAGTTGCTGAACTGGGGTTACACCGCCTTCGAAGCCGTCAAGCTGTTTGATGCAGGGCAGGCGGTGGTGACGCCCAATGTCTGGAAAGGCGCGTCTTCCACGGTCAAGCTCGGGCAGCCGCAAGCCATTGTGGTCGCAGTGCCCAGCGGTAGCGGGGCCAAACTCAAGACCCAGGTGTTGCGCTCCGATCCTTTGGTCGCGCCCATTGCCCAAGGCCAGGCCTTGGCCACCTTGCGGGTTTTTGCGGGTGAGCGGGTGGTTGCGGATATTCCTCTTTCTGCCATCGAAGGTGTGGAGCAGGCTGGTATGGTGGGCCGTGCCTGGGACGCGATGCGCTTGTGGATTCGCTGAAGCACGCACGCCCGGAAAACAGTTTCTCGAAAACCCCCATTGGCTGCTCCCTGCTGCGTAGCGAAGGTGATCCATGGCATAGGGTGGCCCCGCACAGCATGCTGAATCCGGGGAAGATTTTCGCGCTACCCGTTGGATGACGAATGTATTTATACTACCAAAACAAAAAAGGTAGTATAAATGTCCTTGCACACAGAATTCTCCGTGGCCACCCAAACGGCTTTTGCAGGCCTGAACGAAGCGGCGCGGCAGGCCGACCTGAACCGCAGCATTGCGGACCTGCCTGGGGGCTTTGCCAAAAAGACCGTGTCGGGGCGGGCCTACTGGTACTACCAGGTCAAAAACCCCGACGGCCAACTACGCCAGTCTTACGTGGGGCCCGATGACGCGGCGACCCAAGCCCTCATCCTGCGCCATGCCGATCCCCTGAAAAAGCGCAGCAACCAGCACTTGGTGCGTCTGGCCCGCTCCGCCCTGGAACTGGGGTGTGCCGAGATTCCCGCAAAACACGCACGGGTTATCGGGCGGCTGGCGGATACGGGGCTGTTCTCGGCCGGAGGCATTTTGGTGGGCACCCATGCTTTCCTGGCGTACCAGAACATTTTTGGCGTGCGCTGGAACGCGGGGGCTGCCACGCTGGATTTGGATTTCGCGCACGCCGGGCGCAATGTGTCGCTGGCCTTGCCAGAAAATCTGACGCTCGACACCACCGCTGCGATGGACTCCCTGGAAATGGGGTTCATCCCCCACCAGGCCCACACCTCTTTTCGCAAAGCGGATGAGCCGGATTTTGACCTCGACTTTTTAACAAGCCGGGGCAGAGCGGGCGATACACCGGTGCTGGTCAAACGGCTCAACCTCACGCTGCAACCGCTTCGCTTTATGGAGTTGTCCTTGCAAGACCCGATGCGCGCCACCTTGCTCGCCCGCAGCGGACCGATGGTGGTCAACCTGCCCCGCCCCGAACGGTATGCACTGCACAAATTGCTGGTCTACGGCGAGCGGCCCCAAGCCCAGCGAACCAAGTCGCGCAAGGATGTCGCGCAAGCCGCCGCGCTGATCGACTACTTGCTGACCCACGACACGGAAGAAATGGGGGTCATGTGGATCGATGTCAACAGCCGAGGCCCCGGCTGGCGCAAACGCTTGCAAGAAGGTTTTGATGCCATGCACGCGCTGTACCCGGAGTGCGATTTCCCCAAGCGGGTACATGCGGCGACGGCATAGACGGCATCAGTTTTCAGGCCTATCGCCGTCCGGTACCCATTCGGCCCGGATGTCCAGTGCACTGTGCAAAATCCGCTCTATGCGAACCAGCGTGGCGCTTGGCCGAAGCCAGCGGCGAAAACTCCAGCCGCTTCAGGCTGCACTCTGGTATTTGCGCTTCAGCCGCTCGAAGACCTGCTCCGAATCCACCCCCGGTCCACTGGACGCACCGGCCTGGATGGCCGTATGCAACTCTTGCAGCTTCAGCGCCTTCAACTGCTCCTGATCCTCCAGCAAGCGCAGCCCTGCGCGAACCACCTCGCTGACGTTATTGAATCGACCGGTACTGACCTGGTCTTTGACAAAAGCTTCAAAGTGCGGACTAAGGGCGACACTGGTTGGCATGGCTTTTTTCCTTCAAATAGTTAATAACTAATATTAACTATTAATAGACAAATGCGTCAATACCCCCTCCCGAGAGTGCCAAAGACCAATAAATACGTCGCAATGAACGTACGTTGAATAGAACATACATTGCCATGATGAATTCAAATCCGGGTGGGCAAATCGATGCCTAGAGCGAAATCGCCCTGACTGGCAATAGCCGCAGTGGCGAATATAGTTCTCGCATTCACCGCTGCTGAATGGGTCCAGCAAAGAGCCAATGGTTGTCCAACATTAGAGAGCAAATTGACCTCCAGCCCCCGTGGAATATGCGCAGACAGCTACCAAATATGTAGCAATTTGCGCATGAAAGGCAGGCCCGACTTACTTCAACACATCCCCAATACACAGGTACTTCACCTCCACATAGTCATCCATGCCAAAGTGCGAGCCCTCGCGCCCCAGGCCCGACTGCTTCACGCCGCCAAACGGCACATGTTCGGTGGCCAAAATACCCACGTTCACCCCCACCATGCCGTACTCCAGCGCCTCGCCCACGCGGTAGATGCGCCCGATGTCGCGGGTGTAGAAATAACTGGCCAGGCCGAATTCGGTGGCGTTGGCCGCATCGATGGCTTCTTGCTCGGTGCTGAACTTCGTAATTTTCCAAGCTTCGGAAATATCCAAGGGTTTTTCCCAATGAGAAAAACGTTTGCGCAAACGTTTGCTACGTTAGCATTCGACTACAGAAAACATACGGTGGTGGGGCGAATGGGCCTCCAGCGTTGCTGTCTGTGTTGAATGTGCAAGTTACCCCCTCCAAGGAGATCCACCATGAAATTAAACCGCCGCACCGTACAAACCACCCTGGCCCTGGGCCTCATCAGCGGGATGTTCGCCACCTCCGCCCTGGCAGCCGACAAGCCCAAGGTGGCCTTGGTGATGAAGTCGCTGGCCAACGAATTCTTCCGCACCATGGAAGATGGTGCCAAAGCCCACAACAAGGCGCACGCCGCCCAGTACAGCTTGGTGTCCAACGGCATCAAGAACGAAACCGACACCGCAGCGCAAATCCGCATGGTCGAGCAAATGATGGCGCAAAAAGTAGACGCCATTGTGATTGCACCCGCTGACTCCAAAGCGTTGGTGCCCGTGCTGAAAACAGCCATTGACGCCGGCATCTTGGTGGTCAATATCGACAACCAACTGGACGCAGCAGCCCAAAAAGAAAAGGGTATTCAAGTGCCCTTTGCAGGCCCAGACAACCGTGCCGGCGCCAAAATTGTGGGCACCTATTTGGGCAAGAGCCTGAAATCGGGCGACAAGGTTGCCATTATTGAAGGCGTATCCACCACCTTCAATGCGCAGCAACGCACCTTGGGTTACCAAGACGCCATGAAGGCCGTGGGTGCCACTGTGGTGGGCATCCAGTCTGGCAACTGGGAAATCGACAAGGGCAACACCGTGGCCTCTGGCATGCTGCGTGAACACCCAGATTTGAAGGCGCTATTGGTGGGCAATGACAACATGGCCCTGGGCGCCGTTGCGGCTGTGAAGGCAGCGGGCAAAGACGGCCAGGTCAAGGTGGTGGGTTACGACAATATTGGTGCAGTCAAACCGATGTTGGCAGATGGCCGTATGCTGGCCACTGCCGACCAGTACGGAGCCAAGCAAGCCGTGTTTGGCATTGAAATCGCACTCAAAGCGTTGGCTGAAAAGAAAAAGCAATCAGAAATGCCTGCCGCCATCCAAACGGACGTGGTGCTGGTCACCAAAGACAGCAAGTAATTCGTGGTCGATGGGTGGCCAGGCTGGCGCAACCAGCCTGGCCACCCTCGCACCGCGCACCTGCTTTGAACGCGCCCCCCACCTTTCAGCAAGGCACCGACATGACCGCCCTCGGACCCCAACGCACCCCCATCTTCACGGTAGAAGGCATCAGCAAGCGCTACGCCAGCAATGTGCTCAGTGGTGTCAGTCTGCGCCTTCATCCCGGAGAAGTGCTGGCTTTGACGGGGGAAAACGGCGCCGGTAAAAGCACCATGTCCAAAATCGTGGCGGGCTTGGTGCAGCCCACCGAAGGAACGATGACCTTGGCGGGCCACATGTTTGCACCCAAGCATCGCCGTGAGGCAGAGCATGCGGGTGTGCGCATGGTGATGCAAGAGCTGAGCTTGGTGCCCACCCTGACAGTGGCAGAAAACTTGATGATTGACGCCTTGCCCAACCGGGGTCGCTGGTGCGCTAACTGGATTGACCGCAAGGTGCTGAACGCTGCTGCCACGCAGCAACTGGCAAGAATTGGCATTCAAGGCATTTCGCCGGATTGTCTGGTGTCTGAGCTTGGCATAGGCCAGCAGCAAATGGTGGAAGTCGCCAGAAACCTCAAAGACGGCACCCGGGTTCTCCTCCTGGACGAGCCCACCGCCATGCTCACGCCGCGAGAAACGCAGCATCTTTTTTCGCAAATCGAGCGGCTAAAGGTGCAAGGTGTTGCCATCATCTATGTGTCGCACCGTTTGGAAGAGTTGCGAAAAATAGCGGACACCTTGGCCGTGCTGCGCGATGGGGTATTGGTCAAAACCTGCCCTATGCAACAGGTCACAGAAGACAACATCGTCGCCCTCATGGTGGGCCATTCCGTAGAACAAGACATGCACAAACCCAGGCGCCCACAAGGTCCGTGCGCTTTGCAAGTCAGGGCATTGGGGCGCGCCAGGGCCGTGAAAGCAGTCAGCCTGAACTTGCATGAGGGCGAAGTATTGGGCTTGGCAGGTCTGGTAGGCAGTGGGCGCACCGAGCTCTTGCGCTTGCTCTTTGGTGCAGACCGCGCAGATACAGGTGAGCTCACCTTGTGTGCCAATCGCAAGCGGCCCGCAGCCCAGACCCAAGTGCTGGGCTGGCGTTCACCCCAAGCGGCTATCGCAGCAGGCATTGGCTTGGTCACAGAAGACCGCAAGTCACAAGGGCTGCTGCTGAGCCAGTCCATTGCGGTGAATACGTCCTTGGGTGCCCTGGACAAGCTTGCGCAGCACGGCTGGCTGAACCTGGTGAAGGAAAAAGCACTGGCTGCGCACATGGTGAAGCGCTTGTCTGTGCGCAGCCATTCCGTAGAACAAGCAGTAGGCACCTTGAGCGGAGGCAACCAACAAAAAGTCATTTTTGCGCGCTGGCTGCATAAGAACTGTGACGTGCTGTTGCTGGACGAGCCGACCCGAGGGGTCGATGTGGGCGCTCGCGCTGACATTTATGCCGAAATAGAGGCCATGACCCAAGCACAAAAAGCAGTGCTCATGGTTTCAAGCGATTTGCGTGAGCTGATGCAAATGTGCGACCGCATTGGGGTGATGAGCAATGGCCGGTTGGTCACCATTTTGGAACGCGGCCAATGGAGCGAAAAGTCGCTCTTGGACGCAGCATTCAGTGAACCAGAAGCTGACTTGCCAGAAAAGACGGATCGCGACTAACCGTGCTGCGCCAACACGCCCGGTTCACACGGCAAGGTGCTTCGCTTGCGCAATTTCAACTACTTGTTTTGATTCAAAAAATTATGGCCTCTGCATCCACTCCCAAACCCACCGCTGCGTCCCGTAGCCAGCTCGGCACCTATTTAGGACTGAGCGCTGTGCTGGTCGGCATGGTTCTTCTGTTCACCAGCTTGAGTGACTATTTTTGGAGTCAAGCCACGTTCGTCGCGATTGCGAACGAAATTCCGGCCCTGTTGGTGATGTCTATCGGCATGACGTTTGTCCTGATCATTGCAGGCATCGACTTGTCCGTTGGCTCGGTGTTGGCACTGTCTGCTGCGGCTACAGCCAATGCGATTTTGCTGTGGCAATGGGGTGCAGTGCCTGCTTCAGCCTTCGGTTTGCTGGTTGGCTTGGTGTGTGGCGCGGTGACAGGGCTCATCTCTGTGGCTTGGCGCTTGCCTTCATTTATTGTGTCTTTGGGCATGCTGGAAGCGGTGCGAGGCGGCGCTTACGTGATGACGGATTCGCGCACCCAGTATGTGGGTAGTGCGATTTCCGGTCTGGCCAAACCCTGGGTGGCCGGCGTTTCAGCCGCATTTTTCATTGCCATTGCGCTGGTCGTCGTGGCCCAAATCGTGCTGTCGCGCACCGTGTTCGGTCGCTATGTGGTGGGGATTGGAACCAATGAAGAAGCAATGCGACTAGCTGGCATTAACCCCAGTCCCATTCGGGTGGCCGTGTTTGCTGCAACAGGTGTGCTGGCGGGCCTGGCAGGTCTCATGCAGGCCGCGCGCTTGGAAGCGGCAGACCCCAATGCGGGCTCTGGAATTGAATTGCAGGTGATCGCCTCGGTGGTCATTGGCGGCACCAGCCTCATGGGAGGGCGCGGCTCCGTCATCAATACCTTGTTTGGTGTGCTCATCATTGCGGTGCTGGAAGCCGGTCTGGCGCAGGTGGGGGTGAATGAGCCCAGCAAACGCATCATTACCGGCTGCGTCATTGTGGCGGCCGTTATTATTGACACGCTGCGCCAACGTCGTACTTCCAGCCACTAGAGCACCGTTGACCGATGTCATCCATTAAAGACGTGGCTCGCCGCGCCAATGTTTCTATCAGCACCGTTTCACATGTGGTGAATGCCACCCGCTTTGTCAGCGAGTCGTCGCGCAAGCAAGTGGAAACTGCCATTCGCGAACTGGGCTATGTGCCAAGCGCCGTAGCGCGCAGCCTGAAGAGCAACTCCACCAAAACCTTGGGCATGCTGATTCCCAATTGCACCAATCCATACTTTGCCGAGATCGTGCGCAGCGTGGAAGACCATTGTTTTGGTGCTGGCTACACCTTGATTTTGTGCAATACCGACGATGAGCCGCGCAGACAAAGCGTGTATTTGCAGGTGCTCAGTGAGAAGCGGATTGACGGGCTCATCATTATCTCCACGGGCAACGATAGCGAGTTGCTGGCCTTGGTGGAGGGGTTGACCATTCCCACCGTCTTGCTGGACCGCGCAATCAACCATGTGCAGTGCGATTTGGTGGAAACCGCCCATGTGCAGGGTGCCATGATGGCCACAGAACACTTGATTGCCCTGGGGCACAAACGTATTGCCTGTATTGGTGGTCCCGCCGACTTGAACTCCAGCATCCAGCGTATTCAGGGTTGGCGCAACGCCTTGTCCAAGGCGGATTTATCGCACGAGGCTGCACAGCTCGTGTGGCACAGTGACTTCACCAGCCAAGGTGGCTTTGATGCCATGAAGCGGGTGATGCAGTCGCCTGTGAAGCCAACGGCCGTGTTTGTGTGCAATGACCTCATGGGCATAGGCGCATTGAGTGCCGCCCACGAAGCAGGTATTCGCGTCCCGCAAGAGATGTCTTTGGTAGGGTTTGATGACATTGAGTTGGCGCATTTCACCAGCCCGCCTTTAACCACCATCGTTCAACCCAAGCAGCGCATGGGCGTGCTGGCCGTGGACATGCTGCTGGAGCGCATCCAAAGCAAACGCCAGCAAGCCAAACAGGTGTTGCTACAGCCCACCTTGGTGGTGCGTGCGTCGTCTGGCCCCGCCCCTTCTGAACACAGTCAGGCACCGCTATGACGGCTACAGATGGTGTCGGGCAGCCCACGGTGGTGTGCCTTGGCAGCTTGAACATGGACATGCGTGTGGACCTTAGCCAAGCACCCTTGTCTGGCGAAACGGTCATGGCCAACTCCATGCATTATTTGCCTGGGGGCAAAGGCGCCAATCAGGCCCTGGGTTGTGTACGGCAAGGTGCCCGTGTTTACATGGTGGGTAACGTTGGCGCAGATGCCCATGGCGCGAGCTTGGTGCGTGGCTTACAAGCGGACGGCATCGATACCAACCATGTATTGACCGACCCCCATAGCCCCACGGGCGTGGCGATGGTGTTGGTGGAGCAAACAGGCCAAAACCGCATTGTGGTGGTGGGTGGAGCGAACCAGACTCTTCGTGTGCATGCTGCAGCATTGGAGCCTGTACTGCGTACGGCAGACGTGCTGGTGATGCAACTGGAAACCCCCGTCAGTGAGGTATTGGCTGCGGCCCGTCTGGCGCAGGTCAACGGCTGCAAGGTCGTTTTGAACCCCTCCCCCGTGCAAGGGGCGCTGCCCACAGCCCTTTGGCCGTTGGTTGACACCTTGGTCTTGAATGAAACCGAGGCCTTTGCCCTGTGTGGCACGGATGTATCTGTCAACCGCAACGCGGCTATCCAGGCCGTGCGACATTTTCAGCTTTTGGGTGTTCCGCGTGTGGTGATTACCTTGGGGGGCGCTGGCGCTGTGGCAGCGGATGGCGAGGTGCTGACCTACCACCCTGCACCGCAGGTGCAAGTGGTTGACACCACTGCGGCGGGAGATACTTTTTTGGGCGCTCTGGTGGTGGGCTTGGCCCGCAAGTTTCTCTTCACACAGTGTGTGCGCCAAGGCATTGCTGCGGCGAGCCTGTGCGTTCAAACAGCAGGCGCGCAAGCGTCTATCCCCACCCTTGCGCAAACGATGGAAAGTGCGCCTGTACCCGATTGGGAAACACTATGAAACGAACCATGTTGCTGCACGCGGAGTTGTCGATGTTGATTGCCAGCATGGGACATGGTGACTTGCTGGTGGTGGGGGATGCCGGTTTGCCCATTCCAACTGGAGTGGGCGCTCCGCAGCGGATAGATTTAGCCTTGTGTCGAGGTGTCCCGTCTTTGGACCAAGTGTTGACAGCGGTTTTGTCGGAATTGCAAGTTGAGCATGCGTACATCGCCACCGAGGCTTTGGTGGGGGAAGAAAGAACTTTGCCCCCCTGGTGCGCATCTCGCACCGGGTTTGATGTCGAAGAAATCAGTCATGCGCAGCTCAAAGCCCTATGCCACAAAGCCCGCGCAGTCGTGCGCACCGGGGAGTGCACGCCCTATGCCAATATGGTTTTGATGTCTGGCGTCACGTTTTAATCGCACAGCACTCCCCATGCGGTGTTGTGCGTCTTCCCGTGCAAGGGCATCACGCGCTTAATCCATGGCCCCGCCGAGGTGGAGCCCACAAGCGGAAATTACTTCAAAACATCCCCAATACACAGGTACTTCACCTCCACATAGTCATCCATGCCGAAGTGCGAACCCTCGCGTCCCAGGCCGGATTGCTTGACCCCGCCAAAGGGCACATGCTCGGTGGCCAAAATACCCACGTTCACCCCCACCATGCCGTACTCCAGCGCCTCGCCCACGCGGTAGATGCGCCCCATGTCGCGGGTGTAGAAATAACTGGCCAGGCCGAATTCGGTGGCGTTGGCCGCGTCGATGGCTTCCTGCTCGGTGGTGAACTTGAACACCGGCGCAAAGGGACCAAAGGTTTCTTCCTTGGCGCACAGCATCTCGGGCGTGGCATCGGCCACGACCGTGGGCTCGAAGAACTGCCCGCTGCCCAAACTGGACAGGCGTTTTCCGCCCACCAGCACGCGCCCGCCCTTTGCCAGCGCATCGGCCACATGGCGCTCGACTTTCACCAGTGCCGCCTCTTCGATCAGCGGCCCCTGGTTGACGCCGTCCTCAAAGCCGTTGCCGATCTTGGCGGTTTTGACCTTGGCGGCGAATTTCTCGACAAAGGCGTCGTAGACACCGGCCTGCACATAAAAGCGGTTGGTGCAGACGCAGGTCTGGCCGGCGTTGCGGTATTTGCTGGCAAACGCGCCTTCGACGGCGGAGTCCAGGTCGGCATCGTCGAACACGATGAAGGGGGCGTTGCCGCCGAGTTCGAGTGAGAGCTTCTTGATCGTGGGCGCGCTTTGCGCCATCAGGATGCGGCCCACTTCGGTCGATCCCGTGAAGCTCAGGTGGCGCACCACGTCGCTGGAACAAATGACCTTGCCCACGGCGATGCTGTTGCTGGCATCGGCAGTAATCATATTGAGCACACCAGCGGGGATACCGGCACGGATGGCCAGTTCGGCCGCCGCCAGGGCGGTGAGCGGTGTCAACTCTGCGGGCTTGATCAGCACGGTGCAGCCGACCGCCAGGGCCGGGGCGACCTTGCGGGTGATCATGGCCAGGGGGAAGTTCCAGGGGGTGATGGCGGCACAGACACCGATGGGCTGTTTGAGCACCATCAGGCGGCGGTTGTTGTCGAACTGGGGCAGGGTCTCGCCGTTCACGCGTTTGGCCTCTTCGGCAAACCATTCGACGAAGCTTGCGCCATAGGCGACTTCGCCCTTGGCCTCGGCCAGCGGTTTGCCCTGCTCGGCGGTCATGATGCGGCCCAGGTCGTCCTGGTTCGCCATGAGCAGGTCAAACCATTTGCGCAGCAGGATGCTGCGTTCCTTGGCTGTCTTGGCTTTCCAGGCCGGTCCGGCGGTATTGGCGGCGGCGATGGCCGCCTCGGTCTCCTGGGGGCCGAGATTGGCCACGTCGGCCAGTTTTTCACCGGTGGCGGGGTCGCAGACGTCAAAGCGGCTGGGGCCTGCGACCCACTGGCCGTTGATGAGCGCGTCGGTCTTGAGCAGCGTGGGATCTTTGAGTTGGGAGAGGGGGGATGAATGGGAGTGCATGGGAGGCTTCCTAAAACGGAGAATAAAAATCAGTTGTTGATGACGCGCCGGGCAAACTTTTCCAAGTAGTCCATGAGCTGGTCGGCGCCTTGCATGGCCGCGGTTTCGTCCGCACTGGCGATGCCCTGGGCCAGGGCCAGGTGGTGGCGCGCACCCTCGGTGATTTCGCCTTCGTGCTGGTAGGCGTACCAAAAGCGGCGGCATTTGACGATCAGGGGCAGCACACACTGCACGGCCGAGTAGTTTTGGCAAGCCTGGTGGTTGATCTCGTCGAGCTCGTGGTCGGCTTGCATGTAGGCGTCAATCTGGCCCCCGGCGGCGGCCTCCACCATGCGCTGCCCCCGGCGCAGGATTTCCTGGCGCTGGGCGGCGGTGGCGCGGCGGGCGGCGCAGGCCGCGATCAGGCGTTCCAGCACGCGGCGGGTCTGGATCACATCCAGGTGGTCCGCCAGGTCGATGTGGGAGACGATCAGGCCCCGGCGGGGCTGCTGGTCGATCAGGCCGATGGACACCATGCGCAGCAGGGCTTCGCGCACGGGGGTGCGGCCCAGCTGGGTGAGCTCCACCAGTTCGGCCTCGACCACCGGGCTGCCCGGCTCCAGGCGCAGGGTGGAGATGAGCCCTTCTATGGCGTCGTAGGCCAGATCGGCGGCGCGCTGTTTGACCGGGGGGCGGGTGGTGGGCATGGCGTACGGACTCGGAAGGTGTGGATCGATTTGATTATGGCGCGTGGGCTAGGGTTGGACGGGGCCAGACTCCGGCTTTGCCAGAGTGCCAATGCGGGTGGGCGTGATCGGCATGCGGGGCACCGGCGGCGTCCAGCCCCACAGGTTCTGGGTGGCGGCGCCGCACACCCGCCCCTGGCAGGCGCCCATGCCGCAGCGCGTGTGCAATTTGGCCTCTGTCCAACTCTGGCAGGCGGCGAGCTGGCCCTGGGTCACGTCCTCACAGCGGCAGACGATGGTGTCGGGCGTGGCCAGGGTCTTGAGTTGGGGCTGCAGCGCAAAGTGGCTGTGCAGGTGCGCGGCAAACGCCTCCCAGCGCTGGCGCTCGGGCCACAGCGCCTGGGCCTGGGCGCGCTGGCCCACGGCGGCGTGGCCGGCAATGGCGCCTTGCACCAGCGCCTTTTCACTGCCGCCAAAACCGGTACATTCCCCGGCGGCGTAATGGCCGGGCACGCTGGTGGCCTGCCAGGCGTCCACGGCGATGGCATGCTGGTCGTTCAGTGCGCAGCCCAGGGCCTGGCCGATGTGGGTGTTGGGGACCAGCCCGAAGCCGCAGGCCACACGCTCGCAGGCGATGTCCACGGTGTGCGCACCTTGGCGCAGGCGCACCGATTCCACGCGGTCCTGCCCTGCCACCGACAGCACATGGCTGGAGGTGCGGTAGCCCGGATGCAACAGGCCCAGGCCCTGCACCGCTTTGGCGGGCCAACGCCAGAGCGCCGCCGCAAACGCCGCCACCGCGCGCAAGGGCGCCTGCTCGGCCACCCGCAGCACCTGGGCGCCTGCGGCCTGCGCCGTAGCCGCCACGGCCAGCAACAAGGGGCCACTGCCCGCCACCACAATGCGTTCCCCGCGCACCGGCAGGCCGCCTTTGATCAGCGCCTGCAGCCCGCCCGCACCGGTGACGCCGGGCAGGGTCCAGCCCGGGAAAGGCAAGAGCAATTCGCGGGCGCCGGTGCACACAATGCAGGTGGCGTACTGCAGGCGCCAGCCGTGGGTGGCGTCCTCCAGCAGCACCTGTTGGGGCTGCGGCACGGCCACCAGCCGGGTGCCCGAGAGGATGTGCACATTGGCGTGGCGCGCCAGGGCCGCGCGGCGCTCCACCGCACCGGGCGGCAGCTTGACACCCGGCCCGTCGCGCCAGATCTGGCCGCCGGGTGCAGGGTTGTCGTCCACCATGACAATGGCCGCGCCGCTGGGGGCGGCAGCCAGCGCGGCGGCTAGGCCCGCCGGGCCGGTGCCGATGATGAGCACGTCGCAGTGCTCCATGGTGGCGGTGTTCATGCGGAGTGCCCTGGCTTGGTGGGGGTTGTGGTGTGCACCACCATGCCCGGCAGGCACACGGTCTGGCAGGCCAGGCGGCGCTGGCCGTTGACGGTCACGCGGCACTCCTGGCAAATGCCCATGCCGCAGAACGCCGCGCGGGGTTCGCCCAGGACGGACACACGGGTGACGCCATTGGCCCACAGGCTCAGGGCCGCCACCACGGTGATGCCTGCGGGCACGGTGTGCTGCGTCCCGTTCAACTCAATTGCAATGTGCGTGGGTGATGCGTTCGTAGGAGATGCGTTCATGCCAATGCGCCAAAACGTTGCGCCAGGTAGGGCGTGGGGTCGATGCCGGGCGTGCACCCGGTGATGTGGGCCGCCAGCAACTGCGCGCTGGCGGGTGCAGTGGTGGTGCCCAGGCCTTCGTGCCCCACGGCCAGCCACAGGCCGGGGCGGCTGGGGTGCGGCCCCAGGATCGGCAGGCTGTCGGGCGTGGCAGCGCGCAGGCCGGTCCAGCTGCGGATGGCGTTGAAGTCGGCCAGGCCGGGCAGGTAGGACAGCGCGCGCTCCAGCATGCGGGCCAGCATGTCGGCATCCACGGCGCTGCTGGTGTCGTCAAACTGGCGCGAGGAGCCAATCAGCAGTTGCCCGGTCGGGCGCGGCTGCACATTGAAGGCCACCGAGGGGCCGGTGCTGTGGTGCGCGCTGGTGACGTAGCCCAGCTCCACCAACTGGTGGTGCACGGTGCCGGGGTAGCGGTCGGTGATCAGCAAGTGCCCTTTCTTGGGCCGGATCGGCAGTTCCGGGCACAGCTGCGTGGCATGGATGCCGTTGGCCAGCACCACGGCGGGGGCCTGCAGGGTGGCGCCCATGGCGGTGCGCACGCGGTGGTCTTCCAAGGCCAGTACGGACGTTTCCAAAATACGTATGCGTTGGGGCTGGCTCGCCAGCAGCCAGCGCGCGGCGTTGGGGGCATAAACCACGGCGTCGCCCGGCACCTGCAGCGCGCCGTGCAAGCCGGCGCGAAGCGCGGGCTCCAGGCCTTGCAAGGTTTGGGCGGTGATGAGCGCACAGTCCACCCCGCTGGCGCGCAGACGGTCTTGTTTTTCCCGGGCGGCGTCCATTTCTTCGGCGTTCGCGGCCAGCCACAGGGTGCCGCAGGGGTGCCAGGCGCAGTCCACCGCCATCTGGCGGGACCATTCGCGCCAGAGCGTCAAGGAGTGGCGGCTCAGGTCCAGTTCGGCGGGGTTGTCGTCCATGGCCACCAGGTGGCCCATGCCGGCCGCCGTGGCGCCGCCCCGGCGGTCGTCCAGCACCAGCACGTCAAGCCCGGCGCAGGCCAGCGCATGGGCACAGGCCGCACCGACGATGCCCGCGCCGATGACGATGGCGTCTGCATCCTGGCTCAAGTGCGGATTCCCCAGCCGTAGGGGTCGTCGGCCTCGATCAGCAGCGTGGCTTCGGCGCTCATATGGGCGCGTCCGCGCAGCGTGGGGATGATGCGTTCACCCTCCCCGCCGCCCTCGCGTTCATAGCTTGCTTCAAACTGGCTGCCGATGACGCTGGCCTGGCGCCACAGGGCGCCGGGCGCGAGTGTGCCGTCGGCCGCCAGGCAGGCCAGTTTGGCGCTGGTGCCGGTGCCGCAGGGCGAACGGTCGTAGGCCTTGCCGGGGCACAGCACGAAGTTGCGGCTGTCGGCCTTATCGTCCGGAGCAAACAATTCGATATGGTCGATCTCCGCGCCCTCGGCACCGGTGATGCCCTGCGCGGCCAAGGCGGCGCTGACGGCACAGCTGTACGCCAGCAGCGCGGGAATGTTGTCGGCCTCCACGCGTTGGCCGTGGTCGTTGATCAGAAAAAACCAGTTGCCGCCGTAGGCGATGTCGCCATGGGCCACACCGTAGCCCGGCACCTGCACCGCCACTTGTTTGGCATGGCGCCAGGACGGCACATTGCGCACGCTCACCGAGCGGTCTTCGTGCAAGGTGGCGTGCACCGTGCCCACCGGCGTTTCGATGGCATGCAGCCCTGGCTGGATGCGCCCCATGTAGGCCAGGGTGGCGACCAGGCCGATGGTGCCGTGGCCGCACATGCCCAGGTAGCCGGTGTTGTTGAAAAAGATCACTCCTGCGCTGGCGGTGGGATCGACCGGCTCGCACAGCAGCGCGCCCACCACCACGTCGCTGCCACGCGGCTCCCGCACGGTGGCGGCGCGCCAGTCGTCATGGTCGCGGGCCAGGCGCTGCAAACGCTCGGCCATGCTGCCATGGCCCAGGTCCGGAAAGCCGCCGATGACCAGCCGGGTGGGTTCACCGCCGGTATGCGAGTCGATGATGTCGATACGTTTCATGGTCTTTGTAGCTGGAAGTTACAGGGTTTGCATGGTAGAGGCGTGCAGCAACCCACCCGCCGGGGACTCCTGGTGGGAGCCTCCAGCAGAGTGTGTTCTGCAAGCTGGGATGGGGAGATGGACCCAGCCTGCACCGTGGGGTGCGGCGCAGGCGGTATCCCTCAGGTGGCAGGCTTAGTAGCTGGCCAGCGGCGTGGCTTGGGCGTTCTTGAAGGTGTACACCGTGATCGGGGCTTGCTTCATATTGCCCATGTCATCGTAGGCATAGGTGCCAGCCACGCCCTTGTAGCTGCCCTTGCGCAGTTCGGCAGCCACCTTGACGGGGTCGGTGGAGCCGGCCTTGGCCATGGACTGGCCGAGCAACAGGGCCTGGTCGTAGAAGGAAGCGGCATAAGCGTCGGCGTCCAGGTTGAAGCGCTTTTTGTACTTGGCTTTGAAGGCCGGGCCCTCGCTGGTCTTGTCCAGCATGGAGCCGCCCTGGGCGCAGTACACCACGTCGTTCACCGCATCACCGCCGAGCTTGCCCATTTCGGGGCTGCACAGGGTGTCGCCGCCCAGCATCTTGGCGCTGATTGCCAGCTGCTTCATCTGGCGGGCCATGGGCGCGGCCTGGGGTGCGTAGCCGCCAAAGAAGATCACATCGGGTTTTTTGGACTTGATGGTGGTCAGGATGGCGGAGAAATCGGTGGCCTTGTCGGTGGTGTATTCCTGGCCGACGACGGTCAGGCCCTGGGCCTTGGCTTCCTTCATGAACTCAATGGCGACACCTTGCCCGAAAGCGGTGCGGTCATCGATCACGGCGGCGGTCTTGGCCTTCATGACCTTGGCAGCGTACATGGCCATGCTGGAGCCGATCTGGTTGTCACCGGCAATGATGCGAAACACGTTCTTGAAGCCACCTGCGGTGACCTTGGGGTTGGTGCCCACGGTGGACATCAGGGTGCCGCCTTCGTCGTAGACGCGTGACGCGGGAATCGCCACACCCGAGCAGTAGGGGCCCATGACGTATTTCACGCCGCTGTCCACCAGCTTTTGCGCCACCGCCACGCCGGACTTGGGATCGCACTGGTCGTCTTCCGACTGCAGTTCAAATTTGAGGGTTTTGCCTGCGGCTTGCAGCTTTTTGGCATTGAGCTCTTCAATCGCCAGGCGCACGCCGTTTTCGTTGTCCTTGCCGGCAAAAGCGTTGGGGCCGGACAGCGGGCCGGTCTGGCCGATCTTGACGACCTGCTCTTGTGCCAGGGCGTTGCCAGCCAGTGCCAGCGCGAGGGCTGCGAACAGCGCGGAGTGCTTGAATGAACTTTGCATCATCTTTTCCTTTTGGGATGGTTTGTTTAGGGAATGGTGGATTTCAGGCCACAGACCTGTATTCCTGCGGACGGCTTGCCAACGCCTTTTGGACGATGGCAATGACCGTTTCGCGCTCGGATCCTACCAAAGGCAAGCGGGGTCTACGCATGTGCTCGGTGCTGACGCCGGCCACCACGTCGATCAGCTTCAGGTTTTGCACCAGCTTGGTCGACACATCCAGGTGCAGCATGGGTGTCATCCACTGGTACAGCGTGAGGGCCTTGGCAAATTCGCCCGCCTTCATCAAGTCGTACAAGGCCACGGTTTCGCGCGGGAAGGTGCAGCCCACACCGGCCAGCAAACCGTCGCAGCCCAGGGCCAGGCCCTCAAAGGCCAGGTCGTCCACGCCCAGGAACAGCTGGTAGCGCGTGCCCAGGAGGTTGCGCAGGTCGGTGATGCGGCGGATGTTGTCGGTGCTTTCCTTGATGGCGACAATCCATTCGCAATCGGCCAGCTCGGCCATGTGCTCGGGTTTCAGGTCCACGCGGTAGGCCACCGGGTTGTTGTAGACCATGATGGGTTTTTGCGCCGCTTCGGCCATGGTGCGCACGTTTTGCATGGCTTCGCGGGCGTCGGCCACATAAATCACCGAAGGCATGACCATGAAACCGTCCACGCCCAGGGCGTTGGCGCCGGCGATGTAGCGCAGGGCCTCGCGGGTGCTGGTTTCAGACACGTTGGCCAGCACGGGCACGCGGCCTGCGCTGGCCTGGATTGCGATCTCGGCGACCTTGAGTTTTTCTTCCAGGGTCAGCGTGCTGGCCTCCCCCAGTGATCCGCAGGTGACCAGGCCGTGGATGCCATTGCGGATCTGGTAGTCGATGTGGGCGGCCGTGCCTTGCGCGTCGATGCTCTCGTCGGCGTGGAACTTGGTGGTGATAGCGGGGAAAATGCCTTGCCAGCGGGAATGGGTCATGGTGTTGCTTTGGGTAGGGGTTGCGGATGGTGGGGTGAATTCTACTAATATATTAATAAGATATCTACAAGATATTTGTAGGTGTAACTACCGATGTACAGATGTTGGTGCTTGGCGTAACGGCGCCCGCAATGCCGTCCGCACCGGCAGGCCAGCCCGGCAACGCCCTGGGGTTCAGTTATTTTTAGTCCCTTTTTTGCTACCAATTCAGGAGCTGCTTACGCCCTGTCTACAAGGGCAGACCTCGGATTTGGCTGTGCAAATTTGACGATTTATGCGCTTGCCGCAGCCATGGCCCTTCAAATTTGAATGGATGCCCTAAGAGTTTTTGGGTAACCTCCGGCAAGACGCAGTCATTAATGGGCGAAACATATGAAATTCGGTCGTTCGGCAGCCTTCGTGCTGTCTGGTGTCATGCTGGCCATCAGCGGGGTAGGGGCGCAAGAAGCGGGGGACCCAGCGATGCGCGATGCCGATGCCTTGCTCCACGCGGGCAAGCCCGCCGAGGCCTACACCCTGCTGGAGCCGCTGGAATTCGTCCGCGCGGGCGAGCTGCGCTTTGACTACCTCCTGGGCATTGCCGCCCTGGACAGCGGCAAGCCCGACAAGGCTACGCTGGCGTTTGAGCGGGTGCTGGCGGTCGACCCCAACTTCGCCGGAGCCCGGCTCGACATGGCCCGGGCTTACTACCAGCTGGGTGATTTGCCGCGCGCCAAGACCGAGTTCGAGGTGGTGTTAAAGCAAAACCCGCCCGAAGCTGCCCGGGCAACCATCCAGAAATACCTGGATGCGATTGCGGCCCATGAGCAAGCGCAACGCACCCAGGTCACCGGTTATGCCGAAGGAATAGTGGGGCACGACAGCAATATTGCCAACAGCACCACGCAAACCTTTACCTTTGCCTCCAACTCACCCTGGAGCGGTTTGTTTACCGGCAACCAGTTACCGCCTTCCAGCACACTGGCAGGCAACTATGAAGGCGTCAACGCCGGGATGGCCCTACACCACCGCCTGAACACGCGCTGGGGGGTGTTTGGCAATGCCGATCTGCACCAGCATGGCAACACCACCCACACGGCGTACGACTCCACTGCGGTGGATGCCCAGGTGGGCGTAAGCCTGCAAGACGGGAACTCGGGCTACAAGCTGTCGCTGACCGGTGGGCAAACCGACAGCGGGAGCACCATGCACCGCAACGCGCAAGGCGTGGCCGGCGCATGGCAGTACAACCCCAGCCCCGACCGACAGTTCAGCGCCTTTGGCCAATGGAGCCAGAACCGCGCCAGCGGCTACCCAGCAACCTCACCCAGCACGGATGCCCGCATTGAGGGTGACACCGATCAGGTCGTACTCGGCGTGGGTGGGGTGCACCTGTTCACCGACCCCAAAGGGGCGCTGTTTGGCAGCATTTTTGTCGGGCAAGAAAAAGACGTGGCCCCCGTCATTTCTCCGGGCCTGCCCAATGGCGGGCGTGTTGACGGCCGCAAAGACTTCGTCGGCGTGCGCATAGGGTGGCAGACCACTTTGTCGCCAACCTGGGATGGGACGGTCAGCCTGGGCTGGCAGTCCGCCAAATACGCCAACATCAACAACCTGATCATGGACTACCGCAGCGAAACCCAGACCGACCTGAGTCTGGGCCTGGCCTGGCACCTGAACAAGGCCTGGACCGTCAAACCCCAGCTCAGCTTCACCCACAAGGATTCCAACATCGCGCTGTACAGCTTTGACCGCACCGAGGTGTCGGTCACCCTGCGGCACGATTTTCAGTAACTGAACGAGGTACTCCCCATGAACCGCATGACAACCCCCTTGGTGCGCTGGAGCGTCTCCGTCGCCTGTACGGCATTTTTGGGTCCAGTCGCCTATGCCGACGTGGCCGGACATGTGCAGTTTGTCAACGGCAATGTGCAATTGAGCAACGCCAGCGGGCAAAGCCGGCCGTTGCAAAAGGGCGATGCCGTCAGCGAAGGCGACACACTCACCTCGGCGTCGGCGGCTTCGGCGCAAATTCGCATGCAAGACGGCGGCATGGTGGCGGTGCGCCCCGAGACCCAGCTGAAGTTCGACCAATTTGTCTTCAATGGCAAGCAAGACGGCACCGAGCGCAGCTTTTTCTCCCTGCTCAAAGGCGGCTTTCGCGCCATCACCGGGCTGGTGGGGCAGCTCAACAAAACCAACTACCGCATTGTCACCCCGGTGGCCACCATCGGCATTCGCGGCACCGACCACGAAACCTTTGTCATCGAACCGGGCAGCGCCCTGGCCCAGGTCGCGGCCGCCGGGGCCTACAGCAAGGTCAACACGGGGGAAACCGAGATGTCCACCGACCGGGGCAGCGTTCACGTGACGCCCAACCGGATGGGATTTGCTGCCGGACTGAACCAACAACCATTGCTGCAGCCGATCAACACCAAAATCTTTACCGTAGCGCAAAGCCCCGCGCCGTCCTCCCCCGGCACCAAGAAAGAGGACAAGGCGGCAGACGCCACCAGCCCTGCCGCCAACACCGCAGAAAGCAAGGCCCAGGCGGGTGAGGCACAAAGCCCTGCTGAAACGCCTACCGACAGCGCCAGAAATGAAGAACCGGCGCAGGCAAATAGCAGCCCCACGGGCAACCGCACGGAAAGCGCAAGCCAGACCGGTGACGCAGCCGCAGGCACATCCCCCACCACTGCGGCTGCCACCGCCGTCCGCTCTGACACCCCACCGCCAAGCAGCGCCCCTGGCGCAGCACCGCTTGCTGAACCCTCCGCCCCCCTCCTGCGCACCACTGCCGTAGTGGACAACGTGGCGCCCAACGCCAACTTGATTCCAACCACCAACACACCCGTCAGCCCGACCACCAGCCCCGCGCAAGCCACGCTCATAGCGCCGCCCGCCAGCACGGCTCCTCCACCCACAACGGCCACCGTGTCCGGCGGCTCCACCGTCAACCTGACCACCGCCGCCACAACCACTTCCACCGGACAGGTGATCGCCATCACCGAAAGCCTGGTCGCCGCACAGGCCCAAACGGCCGCCGCCGACGCACTGGCGGCGCGCAACGCGTTGAGCGCGGCGCGCACGGCCATGGTGGGCAGCCAGAGCAGCTTGAGTGCTTTGGCCTTGGACATTGCTGCGGCCACCTCTGCAGTGGACCAAAGCCAGACCAAGACCGACGCAGCACAGGGGCTGGTCAACGGCCTGGGCACCAACGCCCCGGCAGACGTCGCGCTGGCCAGCAGCATCGCTACCGATACCACGGCGCTGCAAACCACAGCGGCAAGCCAACTCAGCACCGCCACCGCCAAAAA
>Ga0209343_10002857_pt1 | contig 22042 bp, 26 predicted proteins | sample RifCSPlowO2_02_FD_184026 | JGI IMG/M metagenome (GOLD analysis project Ga0209343, IMG submission 184026) | Groundwater microbial communities from Rifle, Colorado - Rifle CSP2_plank lowO2_0.2 (SPAdes) (version 2) | ecosystem: Environmental > Aquatic > Deep subsurface > Groundwater | place... | reverse complement strand
ACAGCACGCCCCTGGGGATTTTGGCCCCGAGTGAAAAAAACTTTTGTGGAAAGCGCAAAAATTCCACAATCTCTTTCAATTCTTCTTTCGCTTCCCGGATGCCAGCGACATCCGCAAATGTCACCCGGCGCTTGCGATCGGATTCATCCATCAATTTAGCGCCGGATTGGCCAAACGACATGGCCCGGTTGTTCGAGCCTGAAACTTGCCGCATCAAAAACCAGATAAAGCCCGCGATCAAAAGGAAAGGCAGAATAAACGGCAGGAGTGTGGAAAAAATAAATGAAGAGGATGAGCTGCCCTTGACTTCAATCTTAATGTCTTTGAGCTTGGCTTGGTCCACGCCGTAATTTTTCAAAGTTTCGGACAGGGCAATCTCATGTTCTTTATTTGAAGTTTGGACGCTGCCATCTTTGAGGTGCACGGTCAGTTCGTCTTCGGACACTTCGATCCGATCGACTTGATTGGAATTGACTTCCTCGGCGATGACGGAAACCGAAACGTTCGTCGTGGATTTGCTGTCCGTGCCCACAAAGGAAAAAATTCCGGCCACGACGAGGAAGATGCCCAAAATAATCAATAAGTTGCGAATAAATCTATTCATCTGGTTCCAAAAGCTTCCGTTAATGCCTACTAATTTTACTGAATTTAAAACGCGTAGTCAACCTATAAATTACACGCACTATTTGGTGCCGACGGTCGGACTTGAACCGACAAGCTCTTTCGAGCGCTGGGTCCTAAACCCAGTGCGTTTGCCAATTTCGCCACGTCGGCCTAAAAAAATTAAACTCAATTGCGGATTACGAATTAACGGATTATTTTTGACCCCTACGGAAGTTATCTAGATACACTATGAGTCCGCCAATATCGCTGCCTAATTTTTTAAGCTTTTGATTGATATCATCAAACTCTATTTGTGTAATATAGCCTATTTCTAACCCAATACGCAATTGGTTCCGAACTTCTCCAACTGACCCTTTCGACATCCGAAGAAATCTAATAAACTCATTGTTATTATTTTTCTCAAATCCTTCCACTACGCAAGAACTGACCGAAATTATTGCACCCCGAATCTGGTCTCGGAGCTTGAAATCTTTGTTCCACTTCGGGTTGCCGGATAAATCATAAATTATCTTTGTCAGTTTTAAAGATTCTTGCCAAATTGGCAATTCTTCAAATTTAGTATATTTCATAATCCGTAATTCGTTAATCCGCTAATCTCTTTGAATTCTAGCAAGAATCCTGCCGTCTTGACAAAATCGCCAAAAAGTGCTAATATATCAGGTCATCATGACGCCCTATCCTCCCGGATAGAACCTGATGGCATCCCGCTTTTGCGGGATCCGCACTTTTACATCCGAATTAGGATTTTGTTTCAGTGTCTCAAGTTTAGTTGAGGTTAGGTTTCGGTTTCCCGCGCTACGCGCGGCCAGTTTGGGAGGAGAGCAGATGGCGAAAGTTCACGATCTGAAAATCAGCGTGTCTGTCGACGCCAGGGCGATCAACCCGTCAGCCACTGCGGCTGATAAGTTCGATATCCCGGTGAAGATCAGGCACAACCACGACAACCCGGCCACGCCCATCCCCGTCAAAGTCTTCGTGCAAGACGTGCCGCTCGGCATGATCGATGCCACCGATGACGTGACGGAAACCTACTCGGTCAAGCCCGATCGATCCAAAGCCTTCAAGGTTAAGATCCAGCGGGCGGGAACGAAGGAGTATGACGAGGTCGAGATTCCGTGGGATGTGTTCGGTCTGGCGCCGGTCGTCGCGAAGAAAGACAAACCGGACGCCAAGGACAAACCGCCGGACATCGAGGCGGAAGCCTCGATGGATCCGGACGCCGACGGTGACTTTGCGGTCACCATCATCACCCGCGAGGGTGGCGTCTACAAAGGGCGACGGTTTCGGGCCACCTGCACGAACGGCTATCACTATCAGCTGCTCGATCAGAACAAGACTCCGCTCGTGGGCCAGCTCGAAACCCCGGCCAACGGCATCCTGACTGGCTTCGTTCGGTTCGCCCCGATCGTCGCCACGTTCCGATTCATCCTCGAGAACGGCCAGGAAGCCGTCGCTCAATTCGCGAAATAGGAGTGCACAATGATCACACAGCAACCGGGGAAAGTGATGAGCTTGCTCTCACTCCTCCTCCACTTCGCGATGGAAATCGCCAGCGAATTCGTGGGGATCTCGATCTACCGCGCGGTTCGCGGCACCGCCGACTCGACAACCGGCATTCTCGACACGGCCGGGCGGGCGCATGCGCCGAGCTTCCAGAAACGGAAGCGCGACGAAGCCGCCTTTGCCCGAAACACAGCCAAGCTGACCGCGGGCGTGCGCAAGGCCCTCAATGAGCAGTGGTTGCCGTCGCTCGGCATCAACCAACTGGCAGACTGCATCAAGTCGTGGTGGGAAATGACGGCCGGTCTCGAAGCGGCCGAACGCGCGGCAGGCGAAGAAGCGGTGCGAATCCACTTGATCCACATCGCCTCGATCCCCGACAACGCGCGACGGACTCGCTACGCCGCCTCGCAGCGCTTCTGCCTCCGGCAGGAGTCGGATTACGCGATCGTCAAGGTCAAAAACGGCCTGCGAACCGCGTGGGGACTTGTCACCAACAACGCGGCGCCGATCGCTGATTGGCACGCGGAAGCGGCGGAAGATCTCGGCTACATGGCGGGTGCCACGGTGCTGATCTCGATCGCCGTGTTCCTGGTGGCGCTCGCCGCCTCGACGCTGCGGTTCCCCGGTCTGTATCCGGGCAAGATCCTCATCTTCGCGCTCGCGCTCCTCTACTTCCCCCTGCTCGGCCTGGTGTTCCTGGTCCGGGTGCGGTGGAATGCGGCCGCGGCTGGCTGGCAGCGACTGCATCTGGGTCCGATCGGCGACGTGCCGGCACTCAACGCGCTGACGCTGCTGGTCGAAGCAGATGTGGCTCTGAATCTGGCCCGGTTGGCCGGCGACGGCGTGCGCGTGCATCGGACGAGAAACGCCGACGGCGAGGCCGATACGTCCTTCGGCCTCGACCCGGACTTCAAGTGGAAATTCCTGGCGATCAAGAAGGCGTATGACATCCTGTGGACCATTGTGAACTGCGAGCTGAACGCGATTTTGTTCCTGCTCGTCTTTCCGATCTGGTGGTTCCTGGGGCTCCTGCCGTTCGTGTTCCTCCTCGGAATCCAGTGGCTGATCTCGCATCGCGAGCTGAAGTTCGACTGGTTCCGCTGGTTCGGGACGTTCTGCGGCTACTTCTGGGTCGTGCTCATGATCTACGAAGCCGTCGCCGGGCTGACCGACTATCCGTATCCGGTTCTGCCGGCCGTGGTGGCGGGCATCATCGTGATGTTCGCAACCAACGGCGACAAGACGGAAACCGGCGAAGACGGAGAGCCGGTAGCGCGCCACAGCTGGTGGAAGAGCTGGCAGCACTGGAGCAACCCCGCCGCGGTGTGGGCAACACTCCTGGTGCTGATCTGCCCGTATGTCGGCATCGTCTGGCAGCTCAAGCGCTTGGTTGTGGACTGGAACCGAGCCTGTCACAATCAGCTGTCGGGCTGCGTGCCTCCCGGAATCGGCCAGGTCAATGCGGCCGGGCTGAGTTCGTGGAGCTTCGACATCACGCACATTACGTTCCCGCAGATCGTCATGTTCGTGATCGTCATCTGGGTCGGCGTGCTGCTGTTCAAACCCAATCATAATTAGGAGAAGGCAATGAGCAGCACAACCGACAAGAAGAGCAAGTGGAACCTCAAGAACGTCTTGCGGTTCCTGTACATCGTCGGGCTCCTGCTGGTTCTCTACTGGGTCGGGCATACGTCGCTCGTGCCAGTGGTGGCGGTCGAACCGGAGGGCATCGTCTACGCGGACCAGAGCGCCTGGCGAACCTACTTCGTCATCGAGGCGCCGACCTTGGTCCGCGTCCACCAGGCGGATACAATCTGCAGCCGGTCGAATACGTCTGAGTGTTCGTGGGCCGACGGGATCTATCCGTCGGGCCTACCCAGAGAACACAAAGACAAAAAAACCGTGCTGCAAGATCCGCAGGAAGGCGGCCGCAGCGACAACGGCCCGGGCAACTACCGCGCACTCATCGCCCGGCTCTGCCACGGCGCGGAGTGCAGCAGCCCGATGCAGACGGGGTTTACGTTCGCCGTCTGCTCGGCCGACTACGAGGCTCAGCTCTGGACCAACGGGTTCACGATCTGGGGCCCCATCAAGAGCAATAACCAGGATTTCGGCGGCAACAGCAACCGGAATCAGGGTTACGGCTTCGAGAAGTTCCCGGGCGACGCGCAGGCCGTGGCCGCCTGCAACGCCCACCCGCATCAGGCGGTCGTGCCGATCAGCTAGCGCGGGGGGCGGGCCGGGGTCACAGAAAAAACTTAGGAGGACGAAGAAGAATAGAGATAGGGGCGCGACGTGGATACCAGATCCCGCGCGCCTTTTTCTTTTTGCCCAGTATATCAACATCAATAAATGTTAATTATATCATAAAGTGTCGATCGGTCTAAAGTGATATTTAAATATAATCTATCATTAAATTTTTTATTTCAAAAACCATTAAAAACCAAAGCACCGAAGTTGTATTGCTGGATTTGGGCAAAATTAAAATCCCGCCTCTCGCGAGAGGCGGGATTTTAAAACAATTTAGGTCGTTGAATTGCCAATAATACTGATAATGACGTTGATGATAACGTAGGACAAGATAATAATGATCAACCCAATAATGGCATTTTGTAGAGTCTTTTTGCCGGTCTCCGCCAATTCTTCATTGGCGCCCGAGAAGATATACTGGTAACCGCCGATGATGATGAACAGAACCGCGATCGTGGCCGCAACCGGCAGCAGAACCTTGATAATCAGCTCCGAAACAAAACCCTTAAAGTCAGTGGTGGCGGAACCTGGTAAATAAGTGCCAATCGTCGAATCCGGGCGAACCGTGTCGCTAATTGTTGCCAAAACTGTGGGCGCAAATTGAACCAGCAAAGCCACAACAAAGAGCGCTACCAAGCCTGCTTTTACGAATTTATTTATTTTCATAATTTAAGATTTTAAGGTCTTAAACTTGGTTGGTGGTCAGAGCGTTGGAGATAACGCGGACGATGACGAAGGACAGAATGATAATCACGATACCAATGATGGCGTTGGTAATAATCTTCTTCGCTTGTTCGGCCGTCTCTTCGTTGCCGGCAGAAGTGATGTAGCGGAAACCGCCGATGATCAGGAACAATACCGCAATCAAGCCAGCCACGGCCAAGGCGATGTTGATAATCTTAAGAATAAACCCGGACACCGAGGTGTCATTGGGCAAACCTGTGCCGCCGGCGCTTGGCGTTTGGAACTGCGCAAAAGCCACCGGGGTCAAAGCGAACACGAAAGTCAGCACAATTGCTGAGATTTGAGCGACTTTCACCCATGAAATTTGTTTCTTCATATTTGGTTACGTTTAATTTGTTTAATTATAAAATATTAATAACTGCGGAGTCAAATGTTCTTTATCGACCTTTAAGAACTGCTGGCCAAAGCGGTAATAATGGCATTGACGATCAGATAGGAGAGAATAATGATTGCCAAGCCGATAACCGCATTGCGCAGGGTCTTTTTGCCTTGTTCTGCCAATTCCTCATTCACGCCGGCAGTCATATACTGGTAACCTCCGACAATGATGAATAAAATTGCGATTGTCCCGGCAAACGGCAGAAAAATTTTCGTTACGAAGAAAACCAATATACCCTTAAAGCTATTGTCGGTAAAGCTCAAAAAATAATTGGCATCGGGATTGGTCACTGTCACCGCAAGCGCAGGGCGGGCAACCAAAAAAGTCAGAACCATAGACAGAACAAGGGTCGATAGTTTTTTCATAAATTTATGGGGTGGTTGGCGGGTTACTAAATAAAGCCGCGGTGGCGGCAACGATGACATAGGCCAAGAGCGCAATGGCCAAGCCGATGACTGCCCACTGCAAGCTGGTTTTGGCTTTTTCAGTCTGCTCATCGTTGCCTTGGGACGTAATGTAGCGAAAACCGGAAATGACAATCATCAGCAACGCCAGCGTCCCAGAAATTTCCAGAAAGCCGGTCATCATTTTTATCATTAGCTCACCCAACGTGCCGCTGCTTAAAGGATTTTGAAACGTTCCGTTTTCCGACAAGTTGTCATTCACTCCGATGTATTTTTGAATTGCCACCACAATCACGAATGCCAAGGTGCTAAGAATAAAACCCAAAAGGCTCCATTGCAAAGCGGCCTTGGCTCGCTCCAGTTCCTCGGTATTGCCTTGGGCCATGATCATCCGGAATCCGGAAAAAACCACGAACGTAATTACGGTTAATCCCATTAGCAAGCCCAAGGTCTTTGCCGCGTAGCTTAGAGCCACCTCCACGCCGCTATCGGTTTCGGTTCCGGTGATCAGCGGATCGCATAATTGTGTGCTGCTACCCGCATTCTGAATGCAATCGGCAAAATTTGCCTGAGAAAAGAAGGGCAAAAATAAAGTGACAGTGATAAGAAACAGAATGGCTAGAATTTTTTTCATGGCTTAATTATGCCAAAAGCGTCTTTTAATGAATCTGCATAGCCAAGATCATTGCCGGTCAGAATCGAAACGATAGCGTTAATGAGCAGAAAGGCCATCATAACCAGGGCAAACCCGATAATCGCATTGCTTAAAGTGGTTTTGGCCTCGGCAATCGCTTCCTCGTTTCCTCCGGAATTAACCATCCCCCAACCGGCCCAGAAGATAAACAGCAGGGCCACCAGCCAGCTCCAGGCCAACAGAAAATTGATAATGTTGACGACCGTTAGGATCAAATCGCCAATGGTGCACTCGTTGATTTTGCCGCTGCTGTCATACTGCCCGCAATTGACCAAAGCCGCTTGGGCCGGGGAAGTCAGGGCAACTCCGCCCAAGATCAGGGCGATCATGGCGGCCGATATAAATTGTTTTTTTGCTTTCATTGGATCTGAGTTTCTTCAGATTTGAACTCCCCTCTCCCACCTCGGGAGAAGGGCCGGGGGTGAGGGCTAAATCAAGTTTATTATGCCACAACTCTATGGCTGTCGCAAATTCAGATTAATTTGTTGCACGGCGTTACTAATGGCCGTATCCGGCGGGAAACTGCGGAGAACCACATCGTCAATCATTTTGGTAAATACGCCCTCAAAAACATTGGCGTCATGCTTGTAAATGCTGCGGGCATTTGGAGCGGATTCGGCGAACACGCCGATTTCCGTATCCGCATACTGATCCGGCAGCATGTCCTTGCGGGAAGAGACGAGCTTGTGTTTGGCATAGTATTTGGTCAGTTCCGCTTTTTGCGTGATGAAGTTCAGAAAATCCCAAGCTGCGGCCTGCTGTTTGGAAGATTTGGAAACGGTCTCACCCCAATAATTGGCGAAGTTAATTCTGATTGCGTCTTCCGACACTTGGGGAATGGCCGCGACAGCCCAATTTAAATTGGGCGCCCGGGCCCGGATCATCGGTTCCATGTATGAATAATTGATCATCATGGCGACCTTGCCTTGCGTAAACGCATCAAGGCTGAAATCCGACTGCGAATTCCAAGTGTAGGAAGTTTTGGCCGGATTGGCGAACTGGGTATAAAAAGCCAGGGCGGTTGAACCGGGATTAAATGAGCCGCTGGTGCTTTTAGGGTCAGTGATCGATTGATTAAACGTGGCGGCTTGCTGATCCTGCGAATAAAATTGCGTGCCGTTTTGCAGCATCAGCAAACTCAAAATATCAACGGCCCGATTAACGTTGGTCGACGTCCCCATGGCAATGCCGGATCGGGTAAATCCACCGCTGCTGGTTTTGGTTAATTTTTGAATATCGCTGACCAGTTCTGGCCAGGTGGTCGGCGGAGTGGAAATGCCGGCCGAGTTCAGCAGATCTTTGTTGTAATAAAGAGCTAAGACGTCGACCGAAAGCGGAACGGCGTAAACTTTGCCGTCCTTGATAAAATCGCTGGACGCGACGTCAACAAAATTATTGTTATAAGTGCGTATGCTCATCATAGCGGACGGCATTGGTCCGATTTTATCCGCATGCTTGGGCAGCCAGTCGTTATGGATGCTGAAGATGTCCGGGCCTTGGCCTGAGGCCAGAGCATCCACTAGCTCCTGCTCATACGTCTGCACATTTTTTTTAACGAACGTAATGCTGACGTTCTGATGAGCCGTCTGATAATCGCTGATTAGATCCTGGACGTTTTGTGTGTCTTCAAAAGTTTTCCACCAGGTCAACTGGGTTTGGCCGGAATTACTCCCGCCCGAGTTATTCGGCGTGGGTTTTGATCCGGCGGAAAAAAATAAAATTCCGGCGATGATTAAAAGCACCGCCAGTATCCCGCCTAAAATATAATACTTTTTTTCCATTTTAGTTTCGTTTGGTTTCTCTAAAGCTTAGTACAAGCCCCGTTATTCTACCACAAACGCAATAATTTTTAAACTTTCAGGTTTCTCAAATATTCAGCAAACTTAGCGCGTAAATCGTCATGCTGTAAGCCGAAATCTACCACGGCTTTTAAATAATTCAGCTTACTGCCGCAATCATAATATATATTGTTTTTCAGTTCCACCGTATAGACGTCTCGTTTTTGAATCAAGCGATCAATAGCTCCGGATAACCAAATTTCACCGCGGCTCGCCGGCATCGTTTCTAAAATTTCAAAAATATCTGGCGTTAAAAGATAGTTGCCATGGGTGGCTAAATTGGACGGGGCCTGGCCCACCTCCGGCTTTTCTACGATTCGGTTGATTTTATAAACATTATCCTTAACCAAAGTCACATCCGCGATGCCGTATCGGCTGACATCCTGTTCTGCGACCCGAACGCCGGCAATCACCGGACTGTTATATTGTTCGTAAGCTTCGATCAGCTGCTTGATCGCCGGAGGTTGGCCATAAAAAAATTCATCGCCCCACATCACCACAAACGGCTCATCACCAATCACATCTTTAGCCATTAGCACAGCGTGGCCGTTTCCCAATGGCTCCTTTTGCCTCACATACACAAAATCTGCCAGTTCGGAAATTTTGCGAATTTCAGCCAGCTCGACAGTTTTGCCTCCTTTTTCCAAATGCGCTTCCAATTCAAAATGCCGATCGAAATGATCTTCAATCGCACGTTTATGCCAGCCGGTTACAATAATAATTTGCTCGATTCCGGCCGCGACTGCTTGTTCCACGACATACTGAATCACCGGCTTGTCGACAATCGGCAGCATTTCTTTAGGTTGGGCTTTCGTGGCGGGTAAAAATCGGGTGCCAAAACCAGCCGCGGGGATTATAGCTTTTCGGACTTTTTTCATAGCCCGAATATTATAACGCTTATTCGACCCGGGGTCTATATTGTAAAGCTTCGGCCAAATGATTAACTGTTATCTTGGTCTCACCAGCCAAATCCGCAATCGTGCGCGCCAGTTTCAGCATCCGGTGATACGATCGGGCGGATAAATACATTTTGACTACCGCCGCTTTCATGAAATCCTGCTCCGGCTTATCCAGGCCGCAAAACTCCCGGATCTCTTTGATACCCATTTCAGAATTGGTTTTAATATTAAATGATTTGCCAAACCTCGCCGTCTGGATGTCCCGGGCCGCTTGTGCGCGTTTTTGGATTTCATCCGAAGATTCCGCATTGCTGTCAGAAGAGAGTTTCTCGTATTCAATGCGGCCGACCTCCACATGCAGATCTATCCGATCGAGGAGCGGGCCGGAGATCTTCTTTTGATACTTCATAATCTGCGAGGGGGTGCAGATGCAGGCCTTGGTCGGATCCGAATAATATCCGCAGGGGCAAGGATTCTGGGCGGCGACCAAAGTAAACTGTGCGGGAAACGTCACGGTTGCCGCGGCCCGCGCCACCGTCACTACCCCATCTTCCAAAGGCTGCCTTAAATTTTCCAGTGCCGCCCGGGTAAATTCCGGAAATTCGTCCAAAAACAAAACCCCACGATGAGACAATGAAATTTCTCCGGGTTTCGGATTGCTCCCGCCGCCGACCAAAGCGACACCCGAAGTGGTATGATGGGGACTTCGAAAGGGCCGGGCTGTAACTAAATTTTTATTCAAATTCAGCAGACCGGCGACGCTGTAAATTTTGGTAATCTCTAAAACCTCATCCACGGTCAGCTTGGGCAGGATGGAAGGCAAGGCACGGGCCAATAATGTTTTGCCGGTTCCCGGGGGACCCGACAGCAGTAGGTTATGCCCGCCGGCGGCGGCAATTTCCAGAGCGCGCTTGGCCGCTTCCTGGCCCTTGATTAATTTCATGTCAAATGAAGTTTCCGGGCTTTTTAGAACTTTTTGCCAGTCCATGATTTTGACGGGCTCAATCTTAATCAGATTTTGGAGATAGCCGATAACTTCGTATAAACTTTTAACCGGGATAATCTCAATTCCGGAAACCAGGCTCCCTTCGCTGCTGTTTTCTTTCGGGATAAATAATTTCTTAAATCCCCGCTCCTTGGCCATCAGAGCTATGGGCAAAACCCCGGTCACCGGCCGGATGTTTCCGTCGAGAGCCAATTCGCCCAAAAACATTTTTCCGGCCGGCTCAAAAAAAATCTGGCCCGAATTCAACAGCACGGAAATCGCAATCGGCAGGTCGTAATGTGTGCCGGCTTTGGGCACATCTGCCGGCGCTAAGTTAATATAAACTTTATTACGAGGGAAAATAGAATTAGAATTACGTATCGCGGATTTGACCCGGACCCGCGCTTCCTGCACCGCAGTGTCAGGCAAGCCGACCACAATGGTTGCCGGCAGACCGGAAGCGAGATCCACCTCCACTTCGATCGGCGTAGCAGATAAACCCACCAATGCCGCCGAATAAATTTTACTGGTCATATTTGGCCTTCCGTCTTCCTTCTATTTGTTTTTGACTCTCAAATGTTATTAGTTGATATTCCGGAATCCCGACTGATAAACCATAGTCAAAGGCCGCATCATATTGTTCTTTACTACCGCGATCAATTTTAAAAACTTTATTTTTAAAAATAATATAGTGCGTCTGATTATTTAAATAATCCGCATACCAGGAACTTTCGTGCTCAAACTCAATCGCTTGGCTTAATTTATGAGCTATCTCGTCAGCTTGTCCTTCAGCAATCTCTACATAATCGTGGGTCCATTTAGTCACCCACGGTGTTTTGCTCTTTTCACTAACTGGCTCAACTTTTTGTTTTAAAATTTTAACTTCTTTCAGAACTGACTTATCAGATAAGCTTTCCTCAAGTATTGTTCCTATGTAATTCATAAAATTAATTTAACAAAGCCCTGGCTAAGATCGTCAGGGCTTTGTGTTATTTACTTTGGGCGCTTACAAACCCGACGGCCTGTTCGATCGCTTGCTTGAAATCATTGATTTCATTTTCGAACACGGTCATATAGGTTTTCTTTTTCTCGCCTTCCTTGCTGATGGAAGATTCTGTGATTTTCAAATAGGGTTTGTTATTCTTGGCAGACTTTACATCCACGAAGAAAGTTCGCGCCCCATTCGTCACACGAGTTGAGAAAAGTGCTGGTGCAAATTCTTGCATATGCCTCTCCCGAAATTATTTATGTATTAACAATCCATTGAATCGGTCGTTGACAATCAGCGGGACTCCGGACAGGGTTGCCAGTTCAGTCACGATCGACTGAAGTCGGCAGGAATGATGCACTTCATTGGCGCAGTGGGCGCACAGCCCTTTAAGCTGGCTAATGATCGTGTATTTTTGTTTCTCAAATTCGCTCATATTACTCAAGCCTCCTAATTACTCCGATTACCTTCCCCTGGATCGACCACTCATGCTCAGGGTATATATTTGGATAATCCTTATTTTCAGCTTTCAAAAAGAATTTATTGTCTTTCTTAACTAATCTTTTCACGGTAGCCTCGTCTTCCAGTAAAGCAACCACGATGTCGTTGACGTCCGCAATTTTTTGCTGCTTGACGATGACCAGATCGCCGTTGAGGATCCCCGCGTCCTTCATGCTCATGCCCTGCACCCGAAGCAGGAATACATCCTTACGGCCTCGAACCAGGCTGGCCGGCAAATTCAACCAATCTTCGATCTGTTCCTCGGCCAACATTGGCAACCCGGCCGTAATCCGGCCCAGCAGCGGCAGGCTAATCGTGCCCAGCCCAATCGGCTCCCCTTCTGGATTTAGGACTTCGATGCCCCGGGCCTTGCCGGAGCGGCGTATATATCCTTTATCTTCCAGAATCCGGAGCAGTTTTGCCACTCCGTTTTTAGATTTAAGGCGGAGGTTGCGGGCAATCTCCGAAAAAGACGGAGGAAGTCCCTTATCTTGAATTTCATGGGTCAATAAATCCAATAATTGTTTTTGCTTAGGGGTCAGTTCATTCATAAAGGTTAGTGGAGGTTTTCGAAGGAGTTAGTAAGTTTCGGGGCGGCTTCCTAGCTCACCGACTCCTTCGTTTTCATCCCCACACCGCATTTTTGGTGTGGGGATTTACCATCCATGAATATATGGTATACGATCGTTCACCTAATGTCAAGGGCTTAAAATATACGGATTAAAAGACATTTTTAAAAAATATCCACAAGTTTATTATTTACATACAAAAAAACGGCCGACTGCTCAAACGAAAGCAGCCGGCCGCCTGCGCGCACCTAATCCTTAATCCCTTCCATCGCCCGAATCAGAGTCTCCGCCACGATCGGCGACATGTCAACGGTCGTGATCTCGCCGCCGGTTGAGCCCTCGTATTCGGTTTCGCCGAACCCTCGCGGCCGGGTGTTGCCGAACCAGATGCTGGTGAAAGGCGGCGCCTCCCCCTCTTCATCCGGCAGAAGCACGTTCTTCCAGCCCCAAGTGCAGACCGGATGGGTCGCAAGAAGATGAACCCCTTTCGCCCCGGCGGCCTTGAGATTTCCGACCGTCTTGTTCGCCGTGCTTCCGGAAGCGACCTCGTCCTCCCGCATCAGCACATGCTTGTCGGCAACGTCCGACATATTGCAGGAAACCGGAATGTCGTCACCATAGGTCGCCTTGAAGCGAGCGAGAAAAGTCGGGTCATCGGCGAACGCCTCGACGCGACCGTTGAGACGACGTTTGGGCGAAGCTACGACTCCTGCGCCGATTGCTCGAGCCAGATTCATGGCCCGACCACCTGAACCGAAGTCAGGTGAATAGACCACGACGTTCTCCTGGCCCAGCGTCTGAACCAAACCCATGATGGCGTTGGCGAACAGACGGGTCGGGTCACCCACGAAGAGTTCCAGTCCCGCCTGATCGCAAAACTGTTGAGTATTTGCGATGTTGTGCGGTTCGCACAGGACGAGTCGATCAGCGCCCCAGAACTTCAGGAGCAGCATGAACTGCTGCAGCCGCGAGATTTCTTTGGTCTTCTCCGGATGGTCCATCCGTCTGCTGCGCAGAAAACTCATCACCACGGTCACTGATGCCGCGTCATACTGATGGTGAGCAGCCACCACGATGTCCTGCAGTTGGACATACAGCTTGGCCGTGATGGGGCAGGAAAACACGATCACGTGCCGGTCCTTGATTTTCTCCGGCCTCGCAAATCGGAACCCTGGCTCCGAATCCGTCCACATGCTGTGCTTGATGTGGCTGAAATCGAGATCCAGACCGGTGGCCTTGTTAACGTGCTCCAGCACTCGGCTATCGAAATGATGATAGCCCGTGCCGCCGTATACGACAAACCGTTCACTAGACAACATGCGCACCTCGTGTGGAAGGGATGTATCCTCTTTTTTACTGTTCAAAACACTACTCGAGTGTTCATAGTAAAATAGCATAAAGTGGCGCCTGTGACAAAACAAAAAAGCCTTTCGGCTCTTTATTCATAAAATTATATTTGGTGGGCCTGCTAGGATTCGAACCTAGGACCCGATGTGTACCTGCCCGCCATGCCAATTGAATAGTTTTCATGGTGGGCCTGGAAGGACTCGAACCTTCGACCCAGTGTGTATAAGACACTTGCTCTGACCAACTGAGCTACAGGCCCATGAAATTGACACGGCGTGGCAGGCGGGTAAGACATCTGCTCTACCGCTGAGCTACAGGCCCCATCGCAATATTATATTCTCGGTTGCTTGGTTTTTCAACCCCGACGTTTCAGTCGGGGCTCCGACCGCTAGCGTCGGAGTAGCGGCAGGGCCGCGCCGATGATGCCGGGATGATCCAGCTGATGCATAACCACCGGAGTCTGATTCTGGTAGCCGCCAACATTGGTCAAAAATTCTTGCGCTTGGGCCTGCAGGCCGGGCATATTGCTCCAGCCGCCACCCAAAACAATAATATCAGGATTATAGCCCAGCACAACCAGGCTTAAAATTGTTCTTAAATATTGGCACGCTTCTTCAATCCGGTTGAAGGGTTTTTGCAATTTGACCTGGTCCCGAAATAATTTCCCGTCCAGCCACATAACATGGTCGAATTCCCCGGCAATGCCATCTTTGCCCAGATGCAGCTGCTTGTCGATGACCAGGCCGGCGCCGGTACCGGTGCCCAAAATCAGCCCGACCACGGTTCGGTAACCCTGCCCGGCCCCAAAGGTAGCTTCGGCCAATGCGAAGGCTTTGGCGTCATTCATAACATGAACCGGCAGGTGGAACTGATCTTCCAGCGCCTGTCTCAGAGAAGTTTCGCCAAAACTTTCAATATTCGGCAACTTGGTCACGCGGCCATCGGCCAATACCTGGCCCGGCAAGCCCAAACCGATCCCCTCAAAGCCCTGGTAGGAACCGATCAACTTGCCTAGCTGGCCGACTAAATCAGCTTGGGATGTGGATTCGATCCGAAAATCACTAACTTGGCAGCCCTCTGCCACCAGCCCGGATGCCACTTTGGTCCCCCCCACGTCTATCCCTAAGACTTGTTTCATCCCGTTAGAAATAATGATTAGTTTGCTTAATTATATAGCGTTATAATCAACCCGTTAAATATAACTTTTTGTGGCATTTGGCTATGTAAAATTTCTAACGGGATGAATATCTATATTATATCCTGTTTTGAATCGCTTTGCAGAAACAGCAGCCCGACTAGGCCGAACGCCAACCAGAGGTCGGCGAGGTTAAACGTAAAGCCCCAACCGAGATCGATAAAATCCCGCACGTATCCCAAATACAGTCGGTCGCCCAAATTGGAAATCGCGCCGGCGAAAATCAAGGCAAACATCATCACCGTTGCCCAACCCCATTCCGAATGATGGCGAAAGTAATAATAAATAAAAAAAACCAGGGCCGCGATGATGACGATCAGGTTTGGCAGCAAGCCGAAGTCAAGTGACAGCGCCAAGCCAGAATTCCGGACGGAATGGATATGAACCGGGCCCAAGAAAAAATCACGAGACCAGAAACCCAGCTTCGTGATTTGATCGATCAAAATTAATAAAAAAATTTTCTTGTGCATTAGTTACTGTGGTTGATGCAAGTTTCAGCGGCCGGTTCCGCGCGCAATCGGTCTTCGCCGATTTCATCCCCGCCGACCATACACTTGCCGTAGCTGCCGTTTTCGATTCTCGCCAAAGCGGCACTGACTTGATGGAGCCGACCGGATAAATCTTCGGTCACGGCCAAGTCATTGCCGAACTGTTCGATCTCGGACGCGTTCTCGGTCTGCTCGCTTCCGGCTTCGTCAAACTTCGGCTTATAGCCGCCTGGAAATTCCGAGTCCGCCGTGCTCTCGTGCCCCAACAATTGCTTAAGCTTTTTCTGCTCGGCCAACAGCTTGGCCTTGTTCTCTTCGAGTAGTTGTTTATTCATCCCGGTTAGAAGTAATGATTAGTTAATAATTACTATTTTATAGTCAGCCCGTTGATATAAGTATACAAAATTTTTACCAACAAAAAAAGCCCCTATTCAGGAAGGCTCTGCGAATCGTTTAAGGATTGCAGAGCGGACAGTCCGCTCATGTATAAATAATAATGTAGCGCGTCCGCCCTGCGGCGGCTTCTACTGAAGCTCGTCTCCGCTCACAGGCTTCAAGAATCAAATGGATTAATCCTTCAAGCCTGGAGCAGAGGCCAACATTCGTATGTAGAGACCGAATTACGCTTATATACCTAACCACTTTATAAGAGTTGTTCTGCACTGTTCTTATGGTGATTGCTCACCTAACGCAAACTTTTTGTTTTGTATTTGTTTTATTTTATACAAACTTTTTTTGTTTTTGTTTTACAGGTAGCTGGGTTAGAACAGCTATGACGAATAGTGGAGAACACAAAATGCTCAAGATTTTAAGCATTCAGCTTTCTCCGCTGTCTGTCTTGCTTCAAGTTTTAAATGTCCTGCCTGCCGCTCGGCAGGTCTATACCTATTTTAGCAGAAAATTGCTCCCGTGTCAATTTTCCGCCCCCTAGTGGATCAAATATATAAAATTATTAGCAAATTTTAATTTTTTTCTGTCGAAAAGGTGGGAGCCTACCTGCGGGCAGGCAGGTTATTCACATTTTTTAAGCCGGACCAGCCGGGGTCAGGGTCAAATCCACCTCCTTGGCTTTCTTCCGGACCACTTTTTCGATTTCCGAGGCGACTTTGGGATTATCCTTGAGGAAGGTTTTAGCATTTTCCCGGCCGACGCCCAGTTTCACGTCGCCGAAACCATAAGTGTTGCCGGTTTTGGCCACAACGGCTGACGACACTCCCGTATCGAGCAGGTCACCGATAAACGAAATCCCGCCTTCGCCAAACATGATGTCGAACTCCGTAGTCTTAAACGGAGCCGCCACTTTATTTTTCACGATCTTGGCCTTGACCCGGTTGCCGACGATATTGTCCCCTTGTTTGATCTGAGCGATTTTCCGGACTTCGATCCGGACCGAAGAATAAAATTTCAGGGCCTGGCCGCCGGTAGTCGTTTCCGGATTGCCGAACATCACGCCGATCTTCATCCGGATCTGGTTGATAAAAATAACGGTGCAGTTGGATTTGGAAATGATCGCGGTCAGTTTGCGCAAAGCCTGGCTCATCAGTCGGGCGTGCAAGCCCATGTGGGAATCGCCCATCTCGCCTTCGATCTCAGCGCGGGGCGTCAATGCGGCGACCGAATCAACGACGATGATGCCAACGCTGTTAGATCGCACCAACGACTCCACAATGTCGAGCGCCTGCTCGCCGTTGTCCGGCTGGGAGATCAAAAGCTTGTCAATTTTTACGCCGACCGCTTTGGCGCGATCCGGATCCAGCGCATGCTCGGCATCCACAAACGCGGCGACGCCGCCGGTCTTTTGCGCTTCCGCAATGATGTGCATGGCCAAGGTTGTTTTGCCCGAAGCTTCCGGCCCGTAGATTTCTATAATGCGGCCCTTGGGAATTCCACCGGCACCCAGCGCCAAATCGAGCGACAGACATCCGGTCGGAATAACTTCAACATTCATTGTGGTCGCTTTTTTCAAAGTCATGATTGAACCCTCACCGAATTTATCCCGAATTGAATTGAGAACTTCTTCGAGGTTGCTGCCGCTGGCTTTATTGGAAACTTTAGCCATAAAATTTTATTTGTTTAATTATTTTGATTATACCTTTATTGGGATGAGAATTCAACGTTGCGCACCACTTCGCCTTCGCGGCCCAGTTTGCCCAAATCTTTTCCGTTATAAATAACTTGCGTCGAGCCCGCATTGGCCGAGGTTAGAATAATTTGGTTCTTGGCTGAGACGTTTTTCGATGAGCCGGCGAGCATTGTGCCGCGTTCGACGACCAGGCCGTCCGCCTCCAAATATACCCAGGCGTTGCCCGGGCCGATATTGACTGTCAAATTGACCGCCGCTTGCGCCGAAGGTGCGGTATTGGGCAATTGCGCGGTCACTTGCCGGGTCTTGGTGCTGACTTTGCCAAATTTATTGCGCTCCACAATCTCAATTACATTCAAACCGGGGCCTAAAATCAAGGTTTCGGTAAATCGCCCGTTGGCATCAAGCCGTGACGGCTGGTTGTTGATAAGTAGCTGGGCGCCAATCTCCCCCCGGCCGGAAATCACGATACTGTTGCCGGAAATCGCCAAATCGCCCGCCGGCTCGCTAACTTCCAAAAACGGCGGAGCCAGAACTGATCGAATTTGATTGCCGATAAATCCAACCGCCAAAATCAGAATCAACAAACTGCTACCAATAATCAGATTGCGGGGAGTGAAAGATAATTTATATCCTCCGGTTTTGGCTGCGACCGGGGCGTGATTGAATCCGCGTTCTTTCTCGTATTGGTCGATCAGAACTTTTTCCTTAATCCGGTAGAAGGCCGCCAAATTCTTCAAAAACCCCCGGACGTAAACATCGGCCGGCAGAGCGGCGAACCTTCCGGCTTCCAAATGCTCCAGGTATGCCGGCTTGATCTGAGTTAGGGTGCTGACAGTTTTAATATCGAAATTAAACTGGTTGCGAACAGAAGCCAAATATTCTCCGAGCGTATCGATCTTTACTGTCTTGGTTTTAAATAACGGGGTCGGCATTATTTTTTATTGATCAAGTTAACGATCAGCTTGATCATAACCTCTTTCTGCTGCGGTTTGGATTCCGCCACCAACAAAGTAACGGCAGTCAGCGCCGCGTCATTGATCTTGCGTTCGCCTTTTTTGTTGTGCAGATAATTATTCTCGACCAGAAACAAGATAAACAGCAGCGCTCCGATCCGCTTGTTGCCGTCCACGAACGGATGATTTTTGACCGCGAAGTATAACAGATGGGCGGCTTTTTCTTCCAGCGTCGGATAAACATCCTGCCCGCCCAAGCTCTGCTTGATATTACCGAGCAGTGAAAGCAATTTTTCCGAAACTTCCTGAGCAAACAATTCGCTGGCCTCTTCGTTTTTCAGCAACCGTTGTTTGAATCGTATAATCGCTTTTTTGATTTGATCGTATTCCAAATACTTTGCCGACTTCTTGCTGCCCTGAAGCGGCAACTGACCGGCATCAAATTGATAAAACGTCAGCCAGGTATTGGCATAATCCGTAATGATATTGAGTAATTCTTTCTCATAACCTTCAAGTCTTTTGACTTCCAGCGCCTGCTGCATGAGTCCCACAGCCGCCTGGAGTTCCTTGAGCTTAATTTCCTCATTCTCTTTTAGCCGCTTTTCATTGACAAGATAGCCTTTCAAAAGATAATCCCGAAGGTGTTTAGTGGCCCAAATACGGAATTGGGTAGCTCTCTTTGAATTTACTCGATAACCAACGGATAAGATAAAATCTAGATTATAAAACTTAACCGGTTTGTCTGAATTTGCAATGTGCAAATTTTGCACATTGCTTTTTTCTTCTAATTCCCCTGATTTTATTAGATTTTTTATGTGTTTTGCTATAGAACTACGGTCAGTGTCAAAAAGGCTGGCAATTTCGGCTTGATTAAGCCAAATAGTTTCGTCTTCAAGTTTAACTTGAAGTTCTGGGCCTGATTCAGCCTTATAAATGATAATTTCGCCCTTATTTTCCTGAATTTCCATAAAATACCTCCTAAACCGCCCAACTGCCCGGAAATTCCGGTAAGTTCAGCTGTTGCAAAAAATGCAACAATTCAATTAATGCCTAAATGATATCACAAAAAACAAAAACGGCTCTTCAGCCCGTTAGAAGTAAGTCGCCTTTTGGCGACTGCCGATGCGAGAACGCATCGGACTTCTGACGGACTATGGCCGCTCTAATAAATAAATTATGCTCCCGCTAAATTATTTTGTCAAACTAATTAATCTTGTTCTGCAATTTCATTTTGAATCTTGTCTTAAGCCCACTTAAATTATTTTGCTTCCTTAGCAGCTCCTGCTTGCTTTCGTTCATTCAGTCTCCTCTGAATACTGGGTATATCCAGATCCTCAAGAACTATTTGATAATTACCAATAGCCATTATTAAAATTTGGTATTGTTCTATTAAAGATGCTCGTTCTGCATGTAAAGCAGTATCGTAGTGATGACCTACATCAGTCCCTTTAGTCACTACACTAAAATCAGTTTTCAGAGGATACACACCTCCTCTAAATTTTTCCTTTTGGTCTTGAAAAAATCTTTCAGCTTTTATCTTAAGCCCATTAAATTGACGTTGTAACTCATCCAATCGTTGTCGAGAAATTTCTGTTGGTGGACTATTGGATTGAAGTTCGTGGCTAATAAGTCTAATGTCTGTACCAATTCCAGTCTGAAACTTATATAGCTCATGCTGCCTCTCGTCTAAAAATCTATGCTCGGCTTTTTGGCGTTCAATTTCGTCTAATGACAACCTTTCAAAGGCTTTGTCAGCCTTTTCACTAGAGTCATATTTTGAAGCGTCAAACCTAGATTTATCTCTGAGTTCGATCATATTTTAGGTAATTTATACTATTATAGAATAATTTATTCCGACACGCAAATTTGCGAGTTTCAACTTACTATTACAACTATTATTATTCTTCCTCTTCGCTCTTTTGAGACTTTTCAAATTCGGCCGCTTCGTCAGACTCACCAAAACCTTGTTCGCGCGGTGAATCATTTGACATATAGACTTCCCGCGGCTTGGCGCCTTCGCCGGGGCCGATGATTCCCTTGTCTTCCAAAATGTCCAAAAGACGGGCAGCGCGCGCATAACCGACGCGCAACCTTCGTTGCAACAATGACGCCGATGCTTTACCCGCGGCTTTTACAATTTCCATCGCTTCGTTCAACAATTCATCTTCATCATCGTTGCCGCCTTCGAACCCGGGAATGCTCACACCCCGCTGCGGCTTCTCTGTAATCTGCTCGTCATAAATAATGCTGCCGGCTTGCTCTTTGATAAATTCTACGACTTTTTTGATTTCCCTCTCGCTCACATAGGCACCCTGCACGCGTTTTGGTTTAGGCAAATCCGAAGTCACGTAAAGCATATCCCCGGAGCCTAACAGTTTTTCCGCCCCGGCCATATCCAAAATTGTTCGCGAGTCCACCTGAGAAGCCACCGCAAACGCCATGCGGGCCGTAACATTGGCTTTGATCAATCCCGTGATGACATCAACTGACGGCCGTTGCGTGGCCAAAACCAAATGAATCCCCACGGCGCGCGCCATTTGGGCCAAACGCACAATGGTCGCTTCCACTTCATTTTGGGCCACACTCATCAAATCAGCCAACTCATCCACCACCACTATGATGTAGGGCAGTTTGATCAAAGATGAGTTATTAAATTCCCCGATGTTGCGCTTATGCACTTCGGACAGCAACTTATACCGACGGTCCATTTCCGCCACGGCCCACTTTAAAGAATTGACCGCTTTTTGGTGATCAGTGATCACGCCAGTCAGAAGATGCGGCAGATCGTTGTAAAGATTGAGCTCCACCCGCTTGGGATCAATGACAATAAATTTCACTTCCGAGGGCGTCGCCCGATACAGAAAACTGATCAGGATTGAATTGATCGCCACCGATTTCCCAGTGCCGGTCGCGCCCGCAATCAGTAAATGCGGCATCTTGGCCAAATCAGCGACCATTGGATGGCCCGCCACATCGCGACCCAGGGCAAATGCCACCTTCGACGGATTTTCACTTAACGCGGCATTGCCAATAATGTCCTTAACGCGCACCAATGCCGCAGATTTATTGGGAATTTCGACGCCGACCAGAGCCTTGCCGGGAATCGGCAGCTCCATACGCAACGATGAAGCCGCCAAGGACAAGGCCAGGTCATTTTGCAAACCGGCAATTTGAGACAGTTTGACCCCGACGGCCGGCCGGAAAGTATATTGGGTGACGGTGGGGCCGACGTTGACTTCGCCCATCTCGACGTCAATGCCAAAATCATTCAAAGTTTTTTGGATGATCGCGACGTTGGCTTCGATATTGCCGGAATCAACTTTGGTCTTGGATTCCTCCAGCAAATCCAGCGGCGGAAATTTCCAATTTTTATCCGCGGCTAGCACGGCTTTGGATTTTTTCGCAATCCCTTTGTCCAGATCATCCAGACCGTTGACCGTAAACTCCACTTTTTCGCGCAGCGCAACTCTGTTCGGCTCACCCACCGGCTCTTTGGTAAAACCGGCATTGGCGGCATTATTGATTTTCAGCTTGCCATTTAGAGGTTTTGGCGCTGGCGCGTCGGCCGGGCCGCCAAACAAATCGGAGAAGGAAA
>Ga0209343_10002856_pt1 | contig 22051 bp, 19 predicted proteins | sample RifCSPlowO2_02_FD_184026 | JGI IMG/M metagenome (GOLD analysis project Ga0209343, IMG submission 184026) | Groundwater microbial communities from Rifle, Colorado - Rifle CSP2_plank lowO2_0.2 (SPAdes) (version 2) | ecosystem: Environmental > Aquatic > Deep subsurface > Groundwater | place... | reverse complement strand
CCCATAACGATTAAAATAATAAAAATTGATAAAACGACCAAAATTTCCATTAAGGTAAAGCCACCGCGGTCTTTTTTAAATTTAACAATATTGATTGGCATTTTATTATTCACAAATCAACAAATTAGCTCATTAATATCACAAATAAGAATAAACGTTTACTTTAATATTTTTGTTATTCGTGAGCTAATTTGTTGATTTGTAAAGAATTATCAGTCATCCAAATACAAGATTAATTCCAGGTCGGTGTTTGGCGCTAAATTCAACGGCAATTCAGGGGCAGACATAACCAAATGATAAGTTGAATAACTCGGCGACAGATTAATACTATAAGAATCCCATTCCAGGTTAGAAAGAATCAGCTGGCCGCTGCTGTTGGTTATAAATTGTCTGTCATATTTAAAGATAATCGGGTTAGTGCCTATGGTTTTAGCGCCCTTAATGATAAGCGGTACGTTAGCAATATTAGTAATGGCTCCATAGTTTTCAACCAGGCTGGTATAAATATCATAATTGCCGCTACGGTCATCTTGCCAGCTGACGTAAGCTTTGTTATTGAAAGGGCTGACGATGATTTCAGAATTGTATTGATTAGACACTCCCAAATTAATATTAATCCTGATATCGTCCGGCCAGAGGCGGTTGCCTCCGGCATTGATTTTTTGAGCGTAGATATCCTGGTTGCCGTCGCGTTCGTCGGTCCAGCTGATATATAAATTATCGGCGTTATCAAGCGCCAAACTAGGATCGGATTGGCCGGCGGGGGCGTAGGCATTGACCATGATGTTGTCCGGAGACCAGAGCGCTTGGCCCGCGTCATTATATTTAGCCAGATAAATATCGGCGTTGCCGTTTCTTTCGTCCGTCCAGGCCAAATAAATGTTGCCCAAACTGTCCGAGGCGATGGCCGGATTATAATGATTGGCCGTGCCCGAATCAGTGTTTATTTTAATATCCGATTGCCAGAGCGCTTGGCCCGAACCGGAATATTTAGCCGCGTAAATATTTAAATTGCCGTCGCGCTCATCGGTCCAAGCGGCGTAAATATTATCGCTTAGGTCAATCGTTACCGCTGGTTCAGACTGGCCGCTATTGCCGGAATTTTTATTTATTTTTATTTCCGGATTAAATGATTCATTTTTATTGCCGTCATAACGTTGCAAATAAATGTCTAGGTTGCCGTTGCGGTTATCCTGCCAGACAACCGTGGCGTAAGTTTGCTGTTCTTTATCAAAAAGAGCCAGGCGAACATTAGTCTGATCGGCCGCATCAGCCTCGGTATCTATTTTCCTTGCCCCATTCCAGAGATCACTGCCGTCAAAAGCCGATCTTTTTACTAAATAACCGTCTTGATTGCCATTGGAATTGTCATTCCAGCCGATATATAAATCGCCGGTAGAGGTGCTAATTTTAATCTCCGGCAGTATTTGATTATTGGCCGGACCTATAATTACGTCATTAGCGTTCCATTGAATCTGGCCGTTAGGATTGTATTTTTGGGCGTAAATTTTAGAGTCAGAACTGGCGCGGTAGTCCTGCCAAACCAAATAAAGAAAGCCTCCATTATCAATGGCCAATCTGGAATTAGTTTGATTTTCTATGCCATTGTCATTATTGACTTTCCAATTTTCCGGCAAAGACTGATTAATGGTTTTAATGGTTAGATTGCTTACTAAATCTATGGCGAAGCTGATTTCAGTTTTTTGGTCATTTAAAACCGTGGCATGAGGCTGGGTTGGGTTGGGGTTGCTCGCGGTTCGGGGTGAAGTTGAACTGGTGCTGTAGCCGGTTTTAGTCGCGCTTATTTCATAACTTTCTATTGCCTGGGGCGCTCCGGGAAAATCCAGCCTGCCGGCGGCATTGGTTTGGGCGTCAAAATTGACTGTCGGCATTAAAGAATTGTTCTCTATATGCACATCGGCCTGACTAACCGGCTGGCCGCTGGCATTAAATACCATAATTGACAGAATGCCGCCGCCGGCGCTGGTTTCCATGCCTTTGGGCGTAATTTTGGTATAAAAGACAACGTCTTTTTGTCCGAATTGACCGAACCATCTAATTCTGATCCTGGCCTCCTTATAGTCGGTCGGCAGGAGATCGTCCGGGGAGCCGCCTAACGCGCCGTCGAAAGGATCATCAATGTATCGGATTAAAGTATTGACATAAAATAAACCGCTTAAGTTGTTCACTACTTCATTATCGGGGATTGGGCCGTTAATTATTCCGTTTAAAGTGCCGACTTGGCTATAGGGCAAATTTTTTATTCTCTCCATTTTTTGGTCGGCCAGCATGATCGCCCCCAGGCGAAATTTATTTTCAGCCGTAATTTTTAAAACGTACTGGGTTAAAGAAAAAATAGCTAATATAAGCAGCGCTAAGATACCAATAGTAACCAGCACCTCCATCAAAGAAACGCCGTTTTTATTTTTTAAGATAAGCATGGATTTGGAAATTGAGACTTAAGGAAAATCTGCTCTCCTTGTCATCTTGAGGCCGTAGGCCGAAAGATCTATGATAGGTTGGTTAAAGTAAAATAATTTTGTTCTGCTCGCCAAGCATTAAAGATCTTTCGCTCCGCTCAAGATGACAAGACAAGAGTTTTTCTCAATTCCCAATGGCTAATTTTTCTTCACCTTGAAACTAGATGACTGAAGTCAGGGCGTACATGGGCATGACAATCGCTATGGCCATGGCGCCGACGACCAGGCCCAAGGTCAAAATTAAGATTGGTTCAATAATTGACGGCAGGCTGTTCATGGTTTGGTCAATTTCACCTTCGTAAAATTCGGCTAATTCTTCAAGCACATAATCAAGTTCGCCGGTTTCTTCGCCGACCGAGATCATTTGCGTAACAACCGGCGGGAATAGTTTCGGATAATTAGAGATAATTTCGTTTATCGTGTCGCCTTTTTTAATTTTACCGCCCATCTCCAGCAAAGCCTCGCGATAGCAGACATTGCCCAAAACGGCGGCCGTGATTTGAAAGCTTTTAATTATCATGATGTCAGTCTTCAAAAGCGAACTGATGGTGCGGGCGAAACGCGCCAGATTTATTTTTTTAATAATCACGCCAGCAACCGGCAATTGTAAGAGCAGGCGGTGGAAAATTCGCTTGCCTTTGGTAGTTTTTATTAATTTTGCAAAAGCGACAATGAAAATCGCCAGAGCGGCCAGATAAAGCGCGCCATGAGCGACTAAGCTGTCGGAAAATTTTATTAATAGTTTGGTGGACCAGGGCAGCTCGGCGTTAAAATCTTTAAACATGGCGGTAATCTTCGGCACCACCACCGTCATCATAAAAATACCGATGCCGAACATGGCGGTTAAGATTACAATCGGGTAAGTCAGAGCGCCTTTAACTTTGGAGATTAATTCATGGCTTTTTTTGAATTGGATGTATAATTTTTTTAAAACTTCTTCCAGTTTGCCGGAGACTTCGCCGGACTCGATCATATTAACGGATAATTGGCCGAAGACTTTTTCGTGCGGCTTCAGGCTTTCGGTTAAGCTGACGCCCCGTTCAACGTTTTTTGAAATTTCGATTATGATTCCGGAGAATCTTTTATTACTGGTCTGTTTAGCTAAAGTTTTTAGCGCCACCGACAAGGAGATGCCGGCTTTAAGCATTATTCCTAAATATTGGAAAAAAAATAATTTTTCCGAAATTGGTATGAGGGATAGTTTTTCCAAAAAGAGATTAATTTTATCCAATATTTTTCCCCCGAATATTTTTGGCTCGATCGTTTGAGTAACGGCTTTATCTGGTTGGCTCGCCTGGTTATTTTGTTTAGGTAAGATTATGGGCATAAAATATTATGTCAAATCTCAAAACCAAAATGCGAATGTCAAAACTAATTAAAATAGACAGTTTTGAGATTTTCCGCCAGAGGCGGATCCGCCTCTGGCGGAGACATTTGAGTTTTGAGATTATTCTTTTGTTACTCTCATGACTTCCTCTATAGTAGTGATGCCGTTTTTAGCTTTAATAAAACCGTCTTCAATTATAGTTAGCATGCCTTGTTTTTCCGCTTGTTTTTTTAGTACGGCCGGCGGCTCTTTCCTTAAAATCAGTTCCGACATTTCATCGGTTACTTCCAGGGCTTCATAAATGCCGATCCGGCCTTTATAACCGGAGTTGGAGCATTGTTTGCAGCCGGCGCCGCGATAAAATAGCAAGGATTCAAGGCCGCGCTTAGCGTCCGCGATAATCCTCTTATTTTGCATGGTTTGCATGATGTTTTCCACGTTAAGCTGCTTGGTTAATTCTTTAATCATCAGTTTGTCTAATTTATAGCTTTGGATGCAATTGGGGCAGATTTTTCTGACTAGCCGCTGGGCAATGATAATATTGGTAGTCGAGGCCACCAAAAAGGCCGGCACGCCCATATCTGATAACCGCGGCAAAGTTGTTACCGCGTCGTTGGTATGTAAAGAAGAGAGCACCAAGTGGCCGGTCATGGCGGCATGAATGGCAATTTCAGCGGTTTCTTGATCGCGGATTTCTCCGACCATGATGATATTCGGGTCTTGTCTTAAAAATGACCTTAAGCCGGTGGCAAAGGTATAGCCAATTTTGGGGTTGACTTGCGATTGGTTGACATGCGGCATGCGGTATTCAATCGGGTCTTCAATGGTGATAATATTGACTTCAGGCGTATTTAAGATGTTCAGGACGGTATAAAGAGTAGTGGTTTTTCCCGAACCCGTCGGACCGGTGACCAGAATCATGCCATGCGGCTTGGAGATATTTCTTTTGATGCTTTCCAAGGCTGAAGGCTGGAAGCCGAGCTGCTCCAAAGTCAAAATTTGCGCTTTCTCATTTAACAGGCGCATGACAATTTTTTCGCCGTCGAAAGTCGGAATAATGGAAACCCTTAAAGATACTTTATAGTCCTTGGCGTTGACTTTAAAGCGTCCGTCCTGGGGCAGGCGGTGTTCATCAACTTTGAGGTTGGCCAAGATTTTAATTCTGGCGATAATTCCCGGCTGAACGTTTTTTGGCAGGGTCATGACAGTCTTTAAGATGCCGTCAATCCGGTAACGGGCCAAGATATCTTTTTCTTCCGGTTCAATATGGATATCGCTGGCGTTTTCAAAGATAGCGTATTCCAAGAGCGTATCGACAATTCTAACGATCGGCAGGTTTTCGGCTAATTTTTTGAGATTGGCGCTGCTAGGGTCAAGATTTTCATCGGCCAATTCTTTAAATTCGGCTTTCAGGCTCTTGTGGTATTGCTTTAAAACTTCGTCAAAGCTTTCCGGAGTAGTTAAATATATCTTAGGTTCAAGTTCAGTCTTTTTTTTAATGAACTCAAAAATTTCCATGTTCTCCGGGTCGAGACAAGCGATTTTTATTTTTTTGCCCTCGACGGCGAAAGCGACAATCTGCTGGGCCGAGGCAATCGGTTCCGGTATATTCATGAGAATGTCTTTTCTGATAACTTGATTTTTTAAGTCAATAAAAGGCACTTTAAAGTATTTGGCCGCGCTTTCGTATAGGGCGCTAGCGGTTACAATTTTTTTTTCAATCAAGTAATTTTCTATTTTTCGTCCAGATTTCCCCGCTTCTTTTAAGAATTTCGAGAATTCTTCCGCCGGCATTATATCGGCTTGTTTTAAAATTTTTTCTAGCTGTTCATTTGATAGCATATAATATACAAATTACAAATTCTATACGAATTTACAAATAAAAAAATATTAATCCGCGAATCAATTAGAACTTACGTGGTTGACTGGGCAGTTGGCGGGAATTAGTAATTTTCTCGCTGCGTATGTTATTTCTAAAGAAGGGAATAGAAATTACTCGCTTCAAAAATTACTAATTCCCGCCAACTGCTTGAACAGAGGTTTTTCAAACGTGTAAGTCATATAAATGTAAATGTTGCGAATGAAAATTCGTAAATTTGCAAAAGATTTGTAATTCGTATAGCTATTATAACATAAAATAGTAAACGGAGTAAACAGCCAATGGGTTTATCTTTAGAGGAATTTGTGGTAAATTATTAATATGGTTATTGATTGGTATAAATTGTTGGATAATATTCATCTCGGCCGCGCACGCTTGGTTGAGGCTGTTACACGTTTAATCAGCTTTAATTTCGTGCGTTTCTACCTTTTGTTTCTGTTCGGCTTAAACATTATTAATTGGCTTTTGGCCTTTTACGTCAATAAAAATGTCAGCCAGAATCTGGTGGTTTTGCATTATAATGTTAATTTGGGCGTAAATTTAATCGGCCAGGCTACCGATATCTATATAATTCCCGTCCTGGGCTTGGCTTTAATCACAATTAATTTTATTTTGTTGTTGAATGTTTATCGTAAAAATAAGTTTTTAATTCATTTATTATTAGGTTTTTCCCTGCTGATAAATTTATTTTTAATCGCCAGCACGGCTTCAATTTATTTAATTAATTTCAGATAAGCATAATACGAATCTACGAATTATGTGAATTCTACGAATATACGAATACACCTATGTGTTAATGCATATGCATATTCGTAAATTCGCGAATTCGCTATCTGTATGTTTGATTTTTACATCATCAAAGTTTTGCTCTTGTCCGCCTCGGCCTTTATTTTCGCCGTACTGTGGACGCCGCTCCTGACTCATTATTTGTATAAATATAAAATGGGCAAGCAGATTAGGTCCAACGGCAAGACGCCGATTTATACCAAATTGCACGCCCACAAAAGCGGCACGCCGACGATGGGCGGCATTTTAGTTTGGCTAACCGTCCTGATCTTTGCTTTGGTTTTTTATTATTTAGGCAAATTTTTACCCTGGGAGATTTTTAAGCAGCTGAATTTTTTATCCAGAAGCCAGACGCTCTTACCCCTGGGCGCTTTGGTAGCCACGGCCTTAATTGGCTTGTTTGACGATTGGCTGGATGTCAGGGGCAAGGGCATTTTGGGCGGCGGCGGTTTTAGGGTTAAAGATCGTTTGCTAATATACACGATTATCGCCGCCATCGGCGCTTTATGGTTTTATTTTAAATTGGATTGGGATGTTTTTCATGTGCCATTTTTTGGCGATTATCAATTGGGCTGGTCTTATATTTTAATTTTTATCCTGGTGCTGGTGGCCACGGCCTTTTCGGTCAATCAAACCGACGGCCTGGACGGTTTGGCGGGCGGCGTTTTGCTCTTGAGCTTTGCCTCATTCGGCATTATAGCTTTTTCCGCCGGCAAATACGATTTAGCCGCTTTTTGCGGCGTGATTGTCGGGGCGTTATCGGCATTTTTATGGTTTAATATCGCTCCGGCGCGCTTTTTCATGGGCGACACCGGCGCCATGAGTTTGGGCATAACTTTGGGAGTGATCGCCATGCTGACTAACGCGGCTTTAATTTTACCGATCATCGGCCTGGTTTTTGTCATTGAATCGTTATCTTCGATTTCGCAGGCCCTATCCAAAAAAATTAGAGGTAAAAAAATATTTCTTTCTTCGCCAATCCATCATCATCTTGAAGCTTTGGGTTGGCCGGAGCCGAAAATCGTTATGCGTTTTTGGGTGATCGCCGGCATTAGCTCCGGTTTGGGATTGATCGTGTTTTTATTGGATAAGAACGTGTAAAGAAAGTTTAAAATGAAAAAATCAAAATTAAAAGTGACAGTTTAAAATGTAAAATTAAATAATTCCTAATTTCCAATGAAATGTCAAATGCCTAAATGTTCAATTATAAGATATTTTATTTTTGGATTTTGGACATTCTGATTTTTATTGGAAATTAGAAATTGGATATTGGAAATCCCATTTTACACTTTAAGATATTTATTGATATGTCCTCGGTAATTTATACCTTTAAGAAATTAGTCTCTTCCAGCGAAAAATTCGGCGAGTCTGACAAGACTTTGCTGGTTGTCGTCGGTGTGATCGTTGTTTTCGGCCTGGTCATGCTGTCCAGCGCTTCATCAGTTATCGCTTACAATACTTATGACGATAGTTACTATCTTTTAAAGCATCAGCTGTTTGGCTTAGGTTTGGGCCTCGTGGCGTTTTGGTTCTTTTCCCAAGTGGATTATCATATTTGGCGCCAATACGCCTTGTGGATGTTGATCACTTCTGTCGGTTTATTATTATTGGTTTTTATCCCAGGTCTGGCCGGCGAGTGGGGGACGTCGCGGAGCTGGATTAATGTTTTTGGTTTTTCCCTGCAGCCCTCGGAATTCGTTAAAATAACTTTTTTATTTTATTTGGCGGCCTGGCTGGAGGGCAGGAAAAAAAAGTTGGCGGAAATATCAAGAGGCTTAGGGCCGTTTGTGGTGATCTTAGGAGCGATCGCCCTGCTCTTAATACTTCAGCCTGATATGGGCACCTTAACCATCATTGCCTTGGCATCACTGGCGGTTTATTTTATCGGCGGAGGCGGCATCAAGCATTTAGTGGTTTTAGTTTTGTTGGGGTTAGTCGCTTTAGTTATTATGATAAACATTTATCCTTATCAAGCTAATCGGTTTAAGTGCCTCTTGGATCCGTCTTTTTCCAAACAGGAAATTTGCTATCAAATCAATCAATCTTTAATCGCGGTGGGTTCGGGCGGTTTTTGGGGCCGGGGGCTGGGTGCGTCCAGGCAAAAATTTTCCTATCTGCCGCAAGCACAAAACGACGCTATTTTTCCGATTATCAGCGAGGAAACCGGTTTTATTTTTTCTACCGGCTTGATTTTATTATATTTAGTTTTGTTTCTCAAGGGCGTTTCAATCGCGAAAAAGGCGCCGGATGATTTCGGCAAAATTTTAGCCGTGGGCATTGTCAGCTGGATTACTTTGCAGGCCTTGATTAATATCGGCGGCATGGTTAATATTATGCCCATGACCGGCGTGCCTTTGCCCATGGTGAGTTATGGCGGTTCGGCCATGCTGGCGGCCTTGGCGTCTGTTGGAACATTGGCTAATATCAGCAGACAGGAGAAAGGAAATTAGGAATTATGAATAATGAGAAAAAATACAAAATTCTTTTAAGCGGCGGCGGCACAGGCGGGTCGGTAGCGCCGCTGTTGGCCGTGGCCGAAGAGTTAGAGACCTCACCCCTCCCACCCCCTCTTTTATCTCCCCCACTGGAGGGGGGAAAACACTCTTCGCCAGAAGAGGAGAAGGCGGCGAGCGGTCAACCCTCTCCTTCGCAAGGAGAGGGCAGGGTGAGGCTTGAATTTCTCTGGCTGGGCACGAAGTACGGGCCGGAGAGAGCCATGGTGGAAAATGCCGGTATAAAATTCAAGGCTATCAGCGGCGGAAAATGGCGGCGCTATTTTTCTTTTAAAAATTTTAGCGATATTTTTAAAATTAAATTGGCCTTTTGGCAGGCGTTTTTTATCATGCTGAAATGGCGGCCGAACCTGGTGATGAGCGCGGGCAGTTTCATAAGCGTGCCCGTGGTTTGGGCGGCTTGGATCCTGCGCGTGCCGGTGATAGTCCACCAGCAGGACGTCCGGCCGGGCTTGGCCAATAAATTAATGGCGCCGTTGGCGAAAATTATTACGGTAAGTTTTGAAAAATCTTTGGCCGACTACGGGAAAAAAGCGGTTTGGACGGGAAATCCGGTCAGAGGTAAGAAGTTAGAAGTTAGAAGTAAGAATTATAACAATTTTGGCTTGAGCGGAAATTTGCCGGTTGTTTTAATTGTGGGCGGGGGAACGGGAGCAATGGCCATAAATAAATTAGTTGAGGAAAGTTTAAGCGAACTGACTAAGTTTTGTCAGATAATACATGTGACCGGGAAAAATAAAAGTAAGAAGTTAGAAGTTAGAAGTAAGAATTACGCGACTTTTGAATTTTTAGATGCCGGACAAATGGCCGAGGCGTTGCATCTGGCGGACGCGGTGGTAACGCGCGCGGGCATGGGCGCGCTGTCTGAATTGTCGTATCTTAAAAAGCCAGCCATCATCATTCCCATGCCGGGTTCGCATCAAGTGGATAATGCTCAAATGTTTAAAGAGGCGGCTGTAGTTTTAGAGCAGAAGGATTTGACGCCGGAAAAATTTGCTAATGAAATAATAAATTTATTGAATGATAAAAAATTGCAAAAAAGACTGGGTGAAAAAATCGGGCGGGTGATGAAGAGGGGAGCGGAGAAAGAAATGGTAATGATAATTAGAAGGTTGCTAACGGATAAAAAAATAAAATAAATCTATGGACCTAAAATCTAAAATCAGGGAAATTCCGGACTGGCCCAAGCCGGGCGTTAATTTTAAGGATATCACGACTTTGCTGGAAGATGGCCCGGCTTTTCGCCAGGCGTTGGATGAATTGGCCGCGCCGTATTTGGCGAAAAAAATTGATAAAGTGGTGGGCATTGACGCGCGCGGGTTTTTATTGGCCGCGCCTGTGGCCTATAAATTAAACACCGGACTGGCCATTGTGCGCAAAAAAGGCAAACTGCCGTGGCGCTGCTTGGAGCAGGAATATACCTTGGAATATGTCAGCAATACGGTGGCCATGCATGAGGACGCCATCAGGCCGGGCGAGACAGTCATCTTGATTGACGACCTCTGCGCCACCGGCGGCACAGCTTTGGCGGCCTGCGATTTGATAGAAAAGCTGGGCGGAAAAATTACGGGCGTGAGCTTCCTGGTGGACTTGCCTTTTTTGGGCGGGTCGGGAAAATTGAAAAAACGAGGGCTTGAGGTGCGGTGGTTGGTGGAGTATAAGGAGGAATAATTCTTTTATTTGTCATGCCGGCCTTTAAGCCGGCATCCAGGTTTGGGCAGTAAATACGCTAATAAGGAAATAAAATAACATGAGGAGGGAACAACAATATTATGTTTATATTCTAGCTAGCAAAAGAAACGGTACATTGTATATCGGCATATCCTCAAATTTAAAAGATAGAATTTATAAGCATAAACAAGGAATTTATGACAGGTTTACCAAAAAGTACAAAGAGATGGTTACAAAACTATTTTGCTACGAAATAGTTTTGTAACCATCTCAAAGTTAATAAACTAGTTTATTATGAAGTTTATACTGATGTCAGGGATTCCATTGCTAGAGAAAAGCAATTACAGAACTGGAAAAGAGAATGGAAAATACAATTAATTGAAAAAGACAATCCTGCTTGGCGCGATTTATTTGATGATTTATAATTCTTACGCCGCACCCCTGGATAGCGGCTCGTAGGCCGCCATGACAGTGATAAGGGTAGGGCCGGGATGATTACTAAAATTATTTTATGTCTAAAATCAAAATTGCTATCATCGGCGGCAGTGGGCTGGATGAACCGGGCATTTTAAAAAACGCCAAAGAGATAAATCCCCTTACGCCTTTTGGCGCCACGGCTGCGCCCTTGGTTTGCGGCCAAATTGACGGCGCGGAAGTCGTGGTCTTGGCGCGCCACGGCCGCGGTCATACTATTATGCCAACCAAGGTGCCTTATCGAGCCAATATCTGGGCTTTAAAACAAGCCGGTTGCACGCATATTATCGCCACCACAGCCTGCGGATCGCTGGTGGAAAAAATCAAGCCGCGCGATTTAGTGTTATTGGATCAGTTTATTGATTTTACCAAGCATCGCGATTTAACGTTTTTTGAAGATAAAGTGGTGCACACTTCCATGGCTGATCCGTTTTGTCCGGAGTTGAGGCAAGTTGTGATCGCGGCGGCGCGGGAGCTGAAACTGGCGCACCACGAGCGGGGGACCATGATAACCATTGAAGGCCCCAGATTTTCTACGCGCGCGGAAAGCCGTTATTTTAAGCAAATGGGCGCAGATGTCATCAATATGTCCACCGTGCCCGAAGTGATTCTGGCGCGCGAGCTCGGCATCTGTTACGCCAGCGTGGCCATGGCCACTGATTATGACGCCTGGCGCCAAGGCGAAGAGGCAGTGACCATGGATATGGTTTTTAGAACCATAAGAGAAAACGCCAGCACCGTGCTTAAACTTTTATTAAAAGCCATTCCGGAGTTAGCCCGCGAGCTGGCGGATGAGAAGTGCGGGCATTGCGGCGGGGGATAAATTCTTAGAGGGCAATATGAAAAATAGATTTGAAAATAATTAAACCGGTAACCGCCAATTCTAGAAATGGCGTCAGCCCAACACCGAAAATTTTCGGCATTTGTTCGGCATATTGCCAACGTTTATATTTAAGCGAGATGATTTCGTCAAAAAAAGAAAAAAGTAGGCAAATAAAGACAAAGACCGCCAGCTGAAAATAATTTTGTAAGATATAAAAATTTTTAAAAATTAAAACCGTGATCAAATAAAATAAAGTAATGAAAAAAGCGTCCTTCAGGGAGGCTTTTATTATTAATTTTACATACTTGGGCAAGGGCAGTTCCAGACAAGTCTTATATAAAACACTGTGGCTGACTTCCCAAAGCAGGTTTACCAGGAAGGCGAGGCTGAAAATTTTTAACAAAATTAAAGGCATAAGTTTATTAGTTGAATTTTTAATGAAAATAAGCTAAAATACGGTTATATTAATTATAGCAGGATTAGAATAGTTAGCAATAAAAATACAATACCCCTTTAGTCCCATTTTACCAAGGGGGAAAATATGTATGGATTTTTCTAAAATTAAAAGAATTTATCTGATCGGCATCAAGGGCGTGGGCATGACCATGCTGGCGCAGTATTTGGCTTCGGCTCGCCGTAGCCCTGGCGAAGGCGGCCCAGCGATTGAAGTCAGCGGTTCGGACGGGCCGGAAAAGTACATGACCGACGCGGTTTTGGACAAATGCGGCATTAAAGTGATTGAGAGATTTGACGCGAGTAATGTTCCGGCGGACGCTGATTTGATTATTTACTCTACGGCTTATAACGCCGCCACTAATGTCGAGGTGGCCGCCGCTTTGGCTGGAAAAATTAAAGTTTTGACCTACGCCCAAGCCTTGGGCGAGATGTTTAACCAAAAATTCGGCATCGCCGTGGCCGGCTCTCACGGCAAGACCACCACTACGGCTTGGCTCGCGTTTGTCATGAAAATGTCGGGCCTGGAGCCAAGCGTGATGGTGGGCGCCAGCGTGCCCCAGCTGGGCGGCTGTTCAATGGCCGGCCGGTCCGATTATCTGGTTATCGAGGCGGACGAATACCAAAATAAGCTGGCTAATTATCAGCCTAAGGCCGTGCTTTTAAACAACGTTGATTATGATCATCCTGATTTTTTTCCCACGGTAACGGATTATGAAGACGCTTTTCTGGAGTTCATAAAAAAAATACCGGCCAAGGGATTTTTAGTGGCCAATTTTGATGATCCGATTATCAGAAAAATGGCTCGAGTAAATTGCCGCGGTAAAGTGATCACTTACGCCATAGACGAAGCCGCGGATTATGTGGCTCATGATCTTAAGGCGGATCATGGCCGGCAGTATTTTAAAGTAAAGCTGGGCGCGGGGGAGAAAGAGGAAACCTCCCCTGACCCCTCCTTATTAAGGAGGGGAACTGTTTCCGTCTTTGGTAGGAGAGCTAATTTAACCCCCCTAACCCCCCTTTGGAAGGGGGGCAAGAATACGATGGGCAGGGGCGATGAACTAGGCGATTTCTCAATTCAGCTCGCCGGTAAGCATAATATTTCAAACGCTTTGGCCGTTATTGCCGCGGCTATTGAATTAAACATTGATTTGTTCAAAATCAGAAAGCACTTAGCGGAATTCTCCGGCACCGCCAGAAGAATGCAAATTTTGGGAGAATTCCGCGGCGCCACCATTATTGACGATTACGCCCATCACCCCACGGAAATAAAAGCCACGATTCAAGGCCTGCGGCAAAAATATGGAAAGCGGAAACTAACCGTTGTCTTTCATCCGCACACGTTTAGCCGGACCAGGGTTCTGTTTGACGATTTTGTGAAGAGCTTTGAGCAGGTTGATAAGCTGGTTATTTTAGATATTTATGGCTCGGCGCGCGAACGGCAGGGCGGGGTTTCCAGCAAAGATTTAGCGGATAAATTAAAAATTAAAAATTACGAATTACGAATTAAGCAGGAGGTAAAATATATCCCGACTTTAGCAGAATGCGAAAAATATTTGAGAGAGAACATTGAAAGAGATGAAGTAGTGGTCATGATGGGCGCCGGGGATATTTTTAGAGTGGGGGAGAATCTCGTGGCTCGTAACTCGTAGCTCGTAACTCGCAACCCGTAACTCATAGCCTATAACTTTTATCTTTGCTTTTGAGTTACGAGTTATGAGCTACGGGTTGCGAGATTTAATATATGGCAGTAAAAATTATCGCCAATATTTTATTGATTCTTGCCCTGGCAACGGCGCAGATAGCTTTTATCAGCGGCCTGCCGGGCTGGTTCAGCTATTTGAATCTGGTTTTGGTTATTTTAATCTTTATTTTGGGTTTTACCAGCTTTAATTTTGCCCTGTGGTGGTCGGCGGGGATCGGCCTGATGCTGGAAATTTTTTCTTTTTGGCCGTTTGGCGTGTATTTAATCAGCCTGAGTCTGACCATTATCATGGCTAACTTTTTGTTGGATTATTTCTTCACCAACCGTTCGCTCTATTCATTTTTGGCCCTGGTCGGCTTGGCCACGCTAATTTTTGAATTAATTTTTAATTTTATTTCATGGTTTTTTGCCGAATCCGGCGGATATTTCTTTTTGGCCAGCCTGAATTTTTGGACCTTAATTTTAAAGCGGATTAGTTTAAATTTACTGTTTACTTTAACCATTTATTACCTGATTTATTTTCTCGGCAGAAATTTGCGGCCGGTGTTTTTGGTTAAATCTTAACGAATCAATCCTGGCTAATCAGCTAATTTAACAACGAATATCACGAATATTATGTTTTGCTAATTTTTTTATCAGGCGCTTTAAATTATTATTATTATGTTCATTCGTATATTCGTGGTTAAATTCGTTGATTCGTAGTCTTATGATTTTCACGAAAAGACAATATAAAGAAAACGATCCTTTCGTTATTCAGGAAGGCAGCGTCAAGTCGGGCAAATTAAAAAGGGATCTGGGCGCCTGGGAATTGGAGCAGCCGGCGTCTTCGTTTTTAAGAAAAAAGGAAACGGTGGGCAGGAGTTTTGACGTCAATAAGGTTTATAAAATAAATTTGGCGCTATTAATGTTGATCGGTTTTATTTTTGGCCGGGCTGGCTGGCTTCAGGTCGCCCGCGGCAATTATTATTACGATCTAGCCGAAGGCAACCGCATCAGAGTTGAAAGGCTGGAAGCTAAACGAGGCGTTATTTATGACCGCCAGGGGCGCCCTTTAGTCAGGAATTCGGCTAATTTTTTATTATATTTTGTGCCGGCCGACCTGCCTAAGGATAAAATTGAACGCCATAGAATTATCCAAAGAGTCAGCGAAAATTTAGGCGATGTTAAAACCGATGATATCGCCGGCTCGCTGGCCAAAATAAAACCCGGCTCCCTGGAGTCTTATCAGCCGCTGTTTATCGCCGATAATATTGCTTATGATAAAGCCATGGCGCTTTATCTGGAAGCGGAACAAACGCCCGGCGTCTTCGTCACGACCAAGACCAGGCGGGAATATAATCTATATAGCCTGCCATTGTCCCATATTTTGGGATATACGGGCAAGATCAATGAGGCGGAATTAAAGCAATTCGGGCGAGAATATTTACCCATTGATTATATCGGTAAAACCGGCTTGGAAAATTTTTGGGAGAATGAAATGAGAGGCACGAACGGGAAAAAGCAAATTGAAGTGGACGCTTTAGGCAAGGAGAAAAAAATTATTAATCAGGAGGCCGGCGACGACGGCCATAATCTGGTGCTGTCTTTGGATATTGAGCTGCAAAAAAAACTGGAAGAAGCGGTGAGCGCCGCGCTGGGCAAGTTTCACCTTAATAAAGCCTGCGCCATCGCCCTGGATCCTAATAATGGAGAAATTTTAGCCCTGGTCAGCCTGCCCTCGTACAATAATAATAATTTTACCACCGGTTTGTCGCAGGCGGAGTACCAAAAAATCGTCGTCCACCCTGATTTGCCTTTATTTAACCGCTGTCTTTCCGGCGAATATCCTTCCGGCTCGGTGATCAAGCCGGTGGTAGCGGCGGCGGCGCTTGAGGAACAAATTATCAATGAAAATACTAGTTTTTTAAGCAGCGGCGGCATTAGAATAGATCAGTGGTTTTTCCCGGACTGGAAGGCCGGGGGGCATGGCCTGACTAACGTCAGGTCGGCTATCGCCAACTCGGTTAATACTTTCTTTTATTATATCGGCGGCGGCTTTAAGGACTTTTCCGGCCTGGGGCTTGAACGCATGGTCAGGTATGAAAAATTATTCGGCCTGGATACTCAAACCGGCGTTGACCTGCCGGCCGAAGCCAGCGGATTTTTACCGACTGAAGAGTGGAAAGAAAAAACCAAGAACGAACCCTGGTATATCGGCGACACTTATCATGTTTCCATCGGCCAGGGCGATATCTTGGTGACGCCTTTGCAGGTCGCGGCCTATACCGCGGTCTTTGCCAACGGCGGTTCTTTGTACCGGCCGCATTTGATCAAGCAAGTATTAAACAGTCGGGATAGAAATTTAGGCGAAGTGGATAATAAGCCGGTCAGAAGCGGTTTTATCAGCGCCAAAAATATTGAAATCGTTAGGCAGGGCCTGCGCCAAACCGTTACTTCCGGCAGCGCTCAAAGCCTGCAAAACCTGGCCGTGCCTGTGGCCGGGAAAACCGGCACGGCGCAATGGTCATCAACCAAGGATAATCATGCCTGGTTTACCGGCTTCGCGCCTTATGACAAGCCGGAAATTGTCATCACGATTTTAATTGAGCAGGGCGGTGAAGGCAGCAGCGCGGCTGTGCCCGTGGCCGAGGAGGTTTTGAATTGGTGGTTTAGCAGGAAATAAAAAAGACCCTTATTTATACTCGTTGGGTCTTCTGATACGAGTTGGCCTGTGAAGCGTGTTAGGGCGCTAAAGATGTCATACCCATGGCGTGCATGACTACCAGCGCAGCTAGCAAGATGGGATCGTAGCGTGCGCAACGCGGATTGCCCTGGTAGATGTTTTTAAGGATCGCATGAGGGTGAATTATCACGGTTTTCATTCCGGCGAATTTTTCCATCGCGTCCCTTTTAGGTCGGTGGGCTTTTGAGCAGTTGAGGGCGGCGAAAAGATAGAATCTTCCATTAGTGCCGCCGCTGTAAAGGGGGCCTTGCAGCAGAAATGGCAACCTTTTATCCGGTGTGGTATAGCCGGTCTCCTCCAGGAGCTCTCGTCTGGCGGTCAGCTCCATTGGCTCTCCTTTGTTGGCGCCACCGCCGGGCAGTTCCAAATAAGTGTCATGGGTAGGAAAGCGAAATTGCTGGACTAAAACCAGATTGCCCTGCCCTGTTAAGGCCGCTACCAAAATGGTGCGGTTTTCTTCATAGACCGATTCCCAGCGGCCTTCGCTACCGTCCGGCAACGCAAAGGTTTGCACGGCCACGTGTTTTACAAAATAGAATTCGGGCAATTCAAAAATTTCTTGCCGGAAAAACAACCTTTTACCCGTTTTGTCGTCTTGAACCGAGATTCCTGACTGTTTTATGCTTTTCATTTTACCTCTTTGGTTAAGGGTCGTGGTGATGTTTTTGAGATAGGGCGCTAGGTATAAAAATATTTATGTCCAATGCACTATCTCAAAATATATTTTAAAAAGGGCCAATTTGATTTTTAACCTTAGCAGAATCAAGTTTTTTGTCAAGGTTTTTAGCACTCTTGACAGGGGAGTGCTAATTGGTATAAAATAAATATTAAGGAAAATAAATCCCCAACCCCCTTTATTTCCTCCAAAGGCAGATCCGTCTTAGGCGGAAAAGGGGACGAATCTATGGACAAACGCAAGGAATTAATCCTGAAAACCATCATTAAAGAATACATTAAAACTGCCGTGCCCATCGGGTCGGAAGGCTTGGTGGAGAAATATAATTTGGATGTTTCTTCGGCCACGGTCAGGAATGAAATGGCGGATTTGGAAGAGCAGGGTTTCATTGCCCAGCCGCATACCTCGGCCGGCCGCATTCCCACAGAAAAAGCCTATAATTTTTATCTGGAAAACTTAGGAGAAAAGAAACTGAACGATGTGGAAAAGAAAAGTCTGGAACAGGCCCTGGCCGGCAAGGCGGAGGTTGATTTTAAAAAAACGGCCAAGGCTATGGCCAAGATTTCCGGCAACGCGATCTTTTGGGCGATTCATAAGCATAATCTTTACTATACCGGCATCTCAAATCTGCTGCATCAGCCGGAATTTTCCCGAGCCGACATGATTTACGATATTTCCGGCCTGATTGACCGACTGGATGAAATCATTAGCCGGATATTTAATGATTTAAAATTTGGGCCGCAGATTCTCCTGGGTTCTAAAAATCCCTTTAGCGCCCATTGCGGCGCCGTCATAACTAAATACCGTCTGGCCGACGATATCGGCCTGGTGGGGATTTTGGGCCCCATAAGGATGAGCTATGAAAAGAACCTGGCCTTAGTGAAATTTATTAATGATATCATAATAGAAAAATAAATTTTATCAGTGAGTCAATCGTTGGAATAAAAAAATTGATTTTTCCCTGAAAATAGCAATCTGTCGCCTGAAGGTATGCATTTTTCAATTAAGACAAAATCTGGGCATTTTTTATCAAAATTGTTTAATAATTAACAACAAGTTGAGTAATTTTAATAAAAAATGCGGCGATTTTGTATGCGCTCAAAATACATACCTTAAGCCGACAGGCTAAATAATTAAAAGAAATAATATGGCTGAAGAAAAAAACATGGAGCAGGAAAAACAGGCGGCTGGTTCTGGCCGAGGATTTCCCGAAGTGGTGGTAGCGGCGGTTATTTATAATGATCAAGGCGAAATATTATTGACGCAATGCGCGAAATGGGGCGATTGCTGGCAGATTCCGGGCGGGCACGTGGAGCCGGGCGAGACCTGCGGCCAGGCTTTAAAAAGAGAAATTCGGGAAGAAACCGGCTTAGAAATTGATAATATTAAGCTTAACGATTTGCAGGATTGCATTTATCCCAAAGATTTTTCAAGAAAAGCGCATTTTGTTTTTTTGGATTACAGCGCCCGGCTGGCCGGCGGAAAGATGGCCGAAAAAAACAGGGAAATGGAAGATTTTAAATGGATTAAACCAGAGCAGGCGTTAAAAGAATTGAAATTAAATCCCTACACGAAAATTAGCGTGGAGAAATTCATAGAAAATAGAAAACACGATTATGAGAGCCTGTATAAGCGCGCTCTGGCTGATTATCAGAATTTAGTCAAGCAAACGGCCAAGGAAAAAATGGAATTCGCCAGGTTCGCCAACGAACTGATGCTTAAAGAAATTCTGCCGGTTTATGGTCACCTGAAGATGGCACTGGAACACGCCAACGGAACACCTCCTAGACAAAGCTTGGGGCAGTCAAATAACGCCTCCTCGGCTGAACTTGGTGCGGGCAAAGAAATTACTGAAGGCGTGCGGCATGTAGTCAAACAGTTTAAGGATGTTTTGGAAAAAATCGGCGTCACGGAGATAAAAACCGCGGGCGAAAAATTTGACCACAATTCAATGGAAGCGGTGGGCAGTGAAGAAATCGATGATAAGAATCTGGACGGTCAGGTGGCCAGGCAACTGAAGGCCGGCTATACCCTGAACGGGAAAATGATTGAGGCGGCCAAGGTGGTGGTGTACAAAATGAAAAGTTAAAAAATCAAAATGAAAATGACAATGAGATGGTTACAAAACTATTTTTGCTGCAATTTGTTATTTTTCGGCCAGGCTTCGTCAAACTGGCGCGAAATGATTTTCACCGTAATACTATTACGGCTCAAATCATTTCGCTCGGTTTTCCTCGCCTGGCCGAAAAATAACAAATTGCAGCAAAAATAGTTTTGTAACCATCTCAATGTTAAAATTTAAAATTATTGATTTAGACATTTTGCATTTTTAACTGTCATTTTGCATTTGGAGATTTACATTTTGCATTATAATTTAATGCTCACTCAAACCTCGGTATGTAGTTTGGGTGGGGAGGAGAATAAGCATATGTCACCAATCATAAAATGGGCGCCATTCCTCGAACCGTTTGAGGACATGGACAAAATGTTTGAAGATTATTTGCCCGCTCGGGGCGGGTTCACCGGCCTGGTGCCGGCCGTGGACGTTTATCAGGATAATGATAAAGTCTACGTGGAAACGCAACTGGCCGGCATTGACCCGGAAAAAGTTGACGTCTCCATTGAAAATGACGTTTTAATCATCAGGGGCGTGAGCGAAAAGAAAAGCGAAGTGGAAGACAAGAATTATTACCGCAAAGAAATCAAGCGCGGCAGTTTTTACCGGAGCGTGCCTTTGCCTAGTCATGTGATCGGCGAAAAGGCGAGCGCCGAAGCGGTGAACGGCATTCTAAAAATCGCCGTGCCCAAAGCGCCGGAGGCCAAACCCAAGACGATTAAGATAAAGACGGGGAAGAAGTAAAAATTTATCCCCTTTAACAAAGGGGCCGCTCCGCCAGCAGGCGGAGCGGGGGATTTAAGGTTGTCATTGCGAGGAGCCCCCCACCAAAATCTGGTGGGGGGGGGCGACGCGGCAATCTCCGGTTAGAAACACTAAACATTAAGTCGGTAAAAAAATGTTCATGGGATTTAACCAGAGATTGCTTCGTCAGCCGAGTACGGCTTCCTCGCAATGACAATTCCTTGTCTGTCATGGCGGGCTTGACCCGCCATCCAGGGGTGGGCAGTAGGAATGTTTTTACTGCTCGGCCGTGGATTGAGAAGATAATGTAAAAATAAAATTCAAGAAATATTTTTAATAGTTATGAAAGCTATAGTGCTAAAAAAATTTGGAGGCGTAGAAAATTTAATCGTAGAAGAAATTAATACGCCTAAAATCAGAGACGGAGAAGTTTTAATAAAAGCTAAGGCCATTGGCATTAACCCGGTTGATTGCAAAACAAGAAAAGGCTATGGCGCGGCTAAAAGATTAAAATTGCCAATTATTTTAGGTTGGGATGTGTCCGGAGAAATTGTAAAAGTAAATAAAAATTCTAAATTTAATGTAGGCGACGAGGTATTTGGGCTGATAAATTTTCCCGGCGAAGGTAAAACATATGCCGAATATGTCGCCGCGCCCGGGGAACACATAACTGTCAAACCGAAAAATATATCTTTCGCGGAAGCGGCGGCAATTCCCTTGGCTGCTCTAATCGCCTATCAAGCGCTGGTTAAAGAAGGACAGATACAAAAAACAGCAGAGTATTTATACAAGGGGCCGCCGGAGGAGTTGGTCATATAGCTGTGCAAATTGCTAAAAATTTAGGGGCTTACGTAATCGGAACCGCTTCAACAAAAAATAGGGAGTTTTTATTAAACCTTGGAATAGATAAGTTTATAGATTATACAAAGGAAAATTTTGAGGATATCGTAAAAAATGTTGATATTGTTCTGGATTGTGTGGGAGGTGACGTTGGCATAAAAAGCATAAATATAGTAAAGGACGGGGGTAAAATAATTTCAATTCCTTCGCCAATTGATGAAAAGCTTAGTATTTTGCATCCAAAGGTAAAAATGCCTTGGGTATTAGTACAATCCAATAAAAAAGATATTGAACATATAGCCGAGTTGATTAAATCTGAGAAATTGAAAGTACATATACAAAAAATATATTCCTTTAATGAGATCGGCGAGGCGCATACACAACTGGAACGAGGAGGTAATATGGGGAAAATAGTAATCGCACTTTAAAGCCTGCGCGGGAATGACAAAAGAAAGAAATAAGTATTTAAATAATGATTTAAAATAATTTACAAATAATTAAATTCGTCCTTGCCACGCTCCTTTAGATTCCGGCTGGTAGGCCGGAATGACGAAATAATAAAATTATAAAATAACAAATTAATTTAACCATCGTGGCGAGTGTCGGCGATTAGTAATATTCGTGAAATTGCTTCGTCGCTAACGCTCCTCGCAATGACAATAGCGAATATGTCAAAAATTTTAGGAATTGATTTAGGCACCACCAATTCAGCCATGGCCATAATTGAAGGCGGCCAGCCGAAAATCATTGAAAACATTGAAGGCATGAGAACCACGCCTTCCATTGTCGCCATGACTAAAAACGGCGAGAGACTGGTGGGCATGTCGGCCAAACGGCAGGCC
>Ga0209343_10002854_pt1 | contig 22054 bp, 20 predicted proteins | sample RifCSPlowO2_02_FD_184026 | JGI IMG/M metagenome (GOLD analysis project Ga0209343, IMG submission 184026) | Groundwater microbial communities from Rifle, Colorado - Rifle CSP2_plank lowO2_0.2 (SPAdes) (version 2) | ecosystem: Environmental > Aquatic > Deep subsurface > Groundwater | place... | reverse complement strand
GCACGACTTCCTCCTGCTCGCGCTCGACGCCATCGAGAACGGCGCTGAAATTCCGGGCGACTTCGGTGACGCTCAGGGTTTTCATGGAAGAACGATATCAGATCGCATCTGATTCTGCAACCGAAAGCCGATGGGACTGAACGCTTGCGGCATCGCCGCCCGTGACGCGCCCCCCCCCACGCCACTGGTGCCCCGAGAGGCAGGGGCGGGGATTCAGTGAACCCTCATTTCCACCGTATCAGGGCGCGATCCGCGGCCTGGAAGACCTGCGAGAAAAGAAGCGCAACGAGCAGCACGGAGAAGATCACCGCGTACAGCTCTTTCAGCAGAAAGGTGTTGCCGTAGTAGATCAGGCGCTCGCCCAGACCGACGAGCGAGATCAGCATCTCGCCCACCACCAGACCCTTGACCGCCTGGACGGCGCCCATGCGCAGGCCGAGCATGACCGCCGGCAGTGCCGCGGGAAGGTAGACGCGAACGAAAAGCGCCGCCTCGCCGATACCGAAGGAGCGCGCCATTTCGACCAGTGAGCGGTCCGTTCCGCGCACTCCGGTCACCGTGTTCACCACGATGACGAAGAACGAAAACAAGAACACCGTGGCCGCCACCACCGTGTCGCGCACGCCGAAGAGCGCGATGAGCACCGGAACAAGCGCGGACAGGGGCGCAGACATGAGCACATTCACCCACACGTCGAGCAGATGGCGCACCGCGGCGAAGCGTCCCATCGCCAGGCCGATGAGAACGCCGAGCACGGCGGCGGGCAGGAAGCCCTTGGCGAGCGAAACGAGGCTGGAGGCGCCTGCGTTCCACAAGGTGCCGTTGCCAATCAGGTGCCACCAGGCGACGGCGATGTCCGAGACGGGCGGCACGAACATCGAGATGTCCAGCCAGCCCAGCCCTTCCCATGCGACGAGCAGGCCCGCGATAGCTGCGAGGCCGGAGCGGCCGAGGTCGGACTGGTCGAAGCCGGTTTCACCGACAGTGGGCGGTGTCATTGCAGCACCTTCAATATTTTCCACAGCCCGTCCACGAGCTGCGCGAATTGCGCCGTGGCGCGTACGTCGCCCGCCTCGCGGGGCCGGGGCAGCGGAATGTCGATGATCTGGTGCATGCGCCCGGGACGCGGGCTGAGGACAACGACGCGGTCGGAAAGGTAGATCGCCTCTTCCATGCTGTGGGTGACCAGGACGACCGTCTTGCGCTCCTCCGACCACAGGCTCAGCAGGTCATCCTGGAAAAGACGGCGCGTCTGCTCGTCGATGGATGCGAAGGGCTCGTCCATGAGCAGCACCTGGGGACTCACCGCGAGCGCGCGCGCCAGCCCGACGCGCTGCTGCATGCCGCCGGACAACTGCGCCGGATAGGCCTCCTCGAAGCCGCCGAGGCCCACCTTGCCGATGAAGCGCCGCGCCAGCTCGGCGCGCTCGGCGGCGGGGACTCCACGGGGGAGAAGACCGAACTCGACATTCTTCTGCACCGTCGTCCAAGGCAGGAGCGCGAAGTCCTGGAACACGACGCTGCATTCGCGCCCCGGACCGGTCACGTTCCGGTCGCCGACCATGATCCGGCCGGCATCGGCGGGCACGAGGCCTGCGATGGTCTTGAGCAGCGTCGTCTTGCCGCAACCACTGGGACCGATGAGGCTCAAGAATTCTCCCGCCCGCACGGTGAGGTGGATGTCCACCAGCGCCTGCACCGGGCCGAACGCCTTCGACACCCCGTTCACGACGATGGATACGGGCTGCGCTGGCGTTATCACTCCGGCCATCATGCCCTCCACCGGAGCAGACGGACTTCCATGCGCGCGAGCGCGGCAAGCGCGGTGCTCGCGAGCAGCAGCGTCCACACGACGACGGCGAACATGCGATCGTGCTCGAACATCGAGCGCGACATCATGATGAGGCGACCCAGGCCGAAGGGCGACAGCAGCAGTTCGGCCACGATCAGGCCGACGAAAGCCCGGGACAGCCCGTAGCGGATTCCGGCGAGTACCATCGGCATCGCGCCCGGCAGCACGACGTGCACGAAAAGCTGGCGCCACGAGACGTCGAACGAGCGCGCCATTTCCAGGAGCCGCGGGCGCACGTCGCGCACGCCGCCGTAGGCGTTCAGCGTTACGAAAGGCGCGCCAAAGACGAACACGATCACGGCGGAGGAGATGATGTTGATGCCGAAGGAGAGGATGACAAGCGGAATCAAGGCGGCTGTCGGCAATGCGATAAGAAGGTCGAGGTAGACCCGTCCCACGCGGCCTATCGGGCGCACGACCCCCATGACCAGCCCGAGGGGCACGCCGGCGATGACCGCGCTGCCGAAGCCGAGGAGCAGCGACTGCAGGCTGGTCAGGGTGGCGCCGAGGATCGCGCCGGACTGGATGAGGTCGATCAGGGCGGTAAAAGTCGCCCACGGCGTGGGAAAGTTGAAACTGATCGGCACCCGCGCCGCCCACTCCCACAGCAGGAGGAAGGCGACGAAAGATCCAGCGCGCAGCCCGAGGATCACTATCTCTTGCCGATTTCCTTCAGCACCGCCTCAAGAGGCGCCACGTCGAAAAACCTCTCCGGTTTCCATTTGCCGAGGGGCCCGCTCAGGTTGCCGGTGGTTACCTGAAAGGAGAGATTCTCCACCGCACCCGGCCCGCGCATCCGGTCCAGACCGCCGTTGAGGTCGAAGATCTTCACGAGCGCGCGAAGCTGGCTTTCCAGCTTCGCATCGTCCACGTCCCTCATCATGTCGCCGCGCTCGCGTACCCAGAATTTCGGATCCTTCGCGCCCTCGCGATAGGACTGGAGCATGCGCCGCACGAGTTTTTGCACGAGTTGGGGATTCTTCGCCGCGAACTCCGCGTTCACCACCAGCGAACTGGAAGACACCGGCTGGTCGGTGAAGTCCACCAGCACGTGGAACCGGCCGGGCGAGCGCTCGTTGACGACCTGGGCGGCGGTGAGATCGAACGCAGCCGCGTCCACCGCGCCGCGCAGCAGTGCCTCGGCGCGGGCGGGCGAGCCTTCGGGGATGAAGACCACGTTCGGGTTCACGCCCGGCTGCGTCTTCAGGTAGAACTCGATCAGCGATTGCACGGTGGCCTTGGGCGAGTGGGACGCGAGGCGCACGCCGGTCAGCGCCTTCACTGACGGGATCTCCTTTTTCGCCATGATGACGAACTCCGGCCGCGACAGCTCCATCACGGCCGATACGCGCGCGCCCTTCTCGATCGCCGGATAGAACGGCGCGAACCCGGTCCCCACCTGCCCCTGCCCGTCGATGACGGCGAGCATGACGGCCTCGGGAGTGCGCAGGTCCTTGACGACCACTTTCACGCCGTCTTCTTTCTCGAGCAGCCGCAGCCCGACGATCATCGGCAGATTGACAACACGGGTCACCGTGGTGAGTAACGTGAGCTCCTGGGCGATGGCGGGGCGCGGGCCGGCGGCGAAAGGCGCGAGTGCGATTAGGCCGAGGATGAACAGGTTGCTGCGGATGGTCATTTTTGCTCCTTACCGTATTGTGGATGCGGGCGGCTTCGCGGCGCGGATTTTCCGGACTTCATTCGACGCTTGGGGCATCGCCACCCGATCGCCGCGGGAAACCGGATTTACGATACCACATTGCCGTCAAAAATGGCCGAGTGCCGCGGGCATCGGCGATTGAGCCGTGCGCAGGCCTCACTGGCTGAGCGCCGACTCCAACGCCAAGCCCACTGCGAGCAGGTGCCGGTCCTCTGCGCATTGACCCACGACCATCAGGCCCACCGGTGCCTCGCCGCGCTGGTGACAAGGAATCGACAGCGCGCAGCCATCAAGAAAATTCACCACGCTGGGATTGCGCAGAATCGCCCTATCGGTCTTGCCATAGAGTTGAAAGTCCGTCTCCAGCGGCGCAATGGCGGGCGCGACCATGACCACGGTGGGCATCAGCAGCGCATCGTAGGGCGTGGCCAGGCGCGCGCTGTCTGCGATCATGGTGGCGCGCTGGGCCAGTACTTCGATGTAGTCGGCTGCGCTCATGTCGGCACCGCGCAAGGTGCGGGACGCGACGCGCGGGTCGTAATCGGCCTTGCGCCGCGCGATCAGTTCACGGTGTATCGCATAGGCCTCGGCCAACACCAGGCCGCCCTTCTGGTTGATCTGCGGCAGCCGTTGCAGGGCTTCGAAGCGCACGTCGGTCACGCTCGCCCCGGCCTGAGACAGCCTGGCGAGCGCCTTGCCAAAAACCTCCGCCACAGCACCATCCAAGCCGTCCAGGACGTAGTCCTGCACCACGCCCAGACGCAGTCCCTTGAGAGGCAAAGCCGGCGGCACCTGCGGCGCGCAACCCGCAAGTATGCTGTCCACCAGGGCGCAGCAGGCCACGCTCGGCGCGATCGGGCCGATGGAATCCAAAGTGGTCGACAACGGGAAGGTGCCGTCTTTGGGTATGCGCCTGGCGGTGGGCTTGAAGCCGGTAAGTCCGCAGAGGGCGGCGGGTACTCGCACCGAGCCGGCGGTGTCGGTACCCAGGCCCATCGCTGCCATGCCGTCGGAAACCGACACTGCCGCGCCTGAAGACGAGCCTCCCGGGATGCGGCCCGTAGCCCGGTCCCAGGGATTTTTCGGTGTGCCGTAATGGGGATTGAGACCCAATCCCGAGAAAGCGAACTCCACCATATTGGTGCGACCGACAATGATCGCGCCGGCCTGGCGCAATCTCCTCACGACGGTGGCATCTGCCATGGCGGGAGCGGCATCGGCGAGGGCTTTCGACCCGGCTCGCGTAATATCGCCGGCGACGTCGAACAGATCTTTGACCGACACCGGGATGCCGGCGAGCGGCGAGGGCACTATGCCGTGCGCGCGCAAGGTGTCGCTCGCCTTCGCTTCGGCCAGCGCCGATTCGCGGTGCGTGCGCATGAACACGCGCGCGCCTTCGCCCGACGGCATGGCGATACGCATGAGCGCGTCCTCGACCAGGGCCTGGCTGGTGGTTTTGCGGGTGGCAAGCTCTGCTGCGAGCATCAACAGGGGTTTCATGTTTGCCTGCGCGGGTGTCCGGAAGATTCCTGGGGTCACTTGATTGTCATCCAGGCGCGGTGCCGTTCCCATTTTCGCCCATATCACCGCCGGCAGGGTGCACAACGTCAACGTGCCCGACCTGATTCACTGTCCTGCCGGTGCAATCGTTGTCGTCGATCTCGGCACTCTCGATTCCTCCGGACTCCGATCGCTGCATCAAAATCAAGTCGCTCATTCGCCCCAGGGACAATCGAGAAATCTCCAATCGACCAACTGGTTGCCGACGCGCTACTGAATTGTGATGACTACCTCATCGATAAGCAGAGGATTTTGCTATGAAATCAACCGGACAGATGTGGGGCGCTGTCAAGGCCGTTTTCCCCAAACTTAGTCTCGAAACAGCGGTGAATTCAGCAAGCACGTTGACCCGTTCGGGTGCGAACAGTAGAGTACGCTGACCCGGGCCCGATGCGCGCCGCGCGTCCCGGGACGCCGCGACGCGGCACACCAAACAGGGAACTCCATGGATCTGCGACTCAAGGGAAAGACCGCGCTCATCACCGGCGCAAGCGAAGGCATCGGCAAGGGCATTGCGATGGGCCTCGCCCAGGAGGGCGTCGACCTGGCGATCTGCGCCCGCCGCAGGGAACCGCTGGAGGCCGCCGCCGCAGAAATCAGCAAGGCCACCGGGCGCAAGGTGTACGCGATTCCGGCGGATCTGACTAAATCGGCGGATGCCAGGAACTTCATCGATACCGCTGCGCAGCAGCTCGGCCGCATCGATATTCTGGTCAACAACGCGGGCGCCGCGGCCGGCGGCACGATCGAATCGCTGACCGACGAGCAGTGGGAAGCCGGCATGCAATTGAAATTTTTCGGCTATGTGCGCTGCACCCGTTACGCGCTGCCCCACATGATCAAGCAGGGCGGCGGCCGGGTGCTCAACCTGATCGGCAATGACGGCGTCAAGGAATCCTATTGGGAAGTCTGTCCCGGCGCGGCGAATGCCGCCGGGCAGAACCTCACGCTGGCGCTCGCCGGGCAGTACGGCAAGCACAACATCAGTTTCTGCGCGGTGAACCCGGGACCGGTGCGCACCGAGCGCTGGACCGGGCTGGTGAAGGCCATGTCTCGCGACATGAAGTTGCCGTTCGAGGAAGCCGAAAAGCTCGCGCCCGCATCGATTCCGCTCGGCCGGATCGCCGAAGTCGAGGAAGTGGCCGACCTGGTGGTGTATCTATGCTCGCCGCGCGCCCATTTCGTCAATGGCACCATGATCGAGGTGGATGGCGGCCAGCAGAAGGACCTGATGGACCGTATGCGCGACCGCAAATGATCGGTCTTGTGGCATGAAGCCCGCTTCGTTCCAGTATCACGCACCGGAAACGGTTCAGGCCATGCTTGCGCTGCTGGCGCGGCACGGCGACGACGGCAAGCTGATCGCCGGCGGCCAGAGCCTGGTGCCGACGATGAATTTCCGGCTGGCGCGGCCGGCGCATCTGCTCGACATGAACGGCATTGCCGAGCTGGATTTTCTGCGCATCGAGCCAGGCAGGCTGCGCATCGGCGCGTTGACCCGGCATGCCGCCTTTCACCGGCCGGTCGCCGAAGGCGCGACCGGCACGCTGCTCTCGGAGGTGGTGCGGCATATCGCGCACTATCCGATCCGGCAGCGCGGCACGTTTGCCGGCAGCGTGGCGCATGCCGATCCGGCCTCGGAGTGGTGCCTAGTCACGACGACGCTGGACGGAGAGATTGTCGCCCGCAGCGAAAAGGGTGAGCGGGTGCTGCAGGCGACGGGATTTTTCCTCGGTATTTTTGCCACCCAGCTCCGGCCGGATGAAATCATCACCGAGATCCGCTTGCCGCTGCTGGACGCGAACTGGCGCACCGGATTCTATGAGTTCTCGCGCCGCGCCGGCGATTTCGCCATTGCCATGACCGCGGTGGCGCTCAGGATCGCTTCCGGCAAGGTGGCCGACGCGCGCGTCGGCATCGGCGGCGTCGAGGATCATCCGTTTCGCTGCGCCGCCGCCGAGCAGGCGCTCATCGGTCGCGCGGCCGATTCTGCTGCCATTGCAGACGCGGCGGAGATCGTTTCGAAGGCGGTCAAGCCGATGGAAGACCTGCATGCCGATGTCGCTTACCGGCGCGATCTGGTGCGCACCACCACGCGCCGCGCGCTGCAGCAGGCGGTGTTCGGCGCTGCGGGGAAATGAGCGGGAAGATGAGCCGGGCGATGAGCGAGGCTGCGCGAGCAGCAGTCAACCCGGAAGCAAACATCATGAGTACGAAGACATGAACGCCAAGACAGACGCCAAGACAGCGCTTAGCCTGACGGTCAATGGCCGCCGTTACGGCATCGCGGTGGAACCGCGCCGCAATCTGGCCGACGCGCTGCGCGAAGACTGTGGCCTCACCGGCACCCATGTGGGCTGCGAGCATGGAGTCTGCGGCGCCTGCACCGTTCTGGTCGACGGCAAGCCGGTGCGCGCCTGCCTGATATTCGCGGTGCAGGCGAGGGGCAAGGCGATACGCACGGTCGAGGGCTTGGCCACCGCGGGCAAGTCGGGAGAGGAGTTGCATCCGCTGCAGCAGGCGTTCTGGGAGCACCATGGCCTGCAATGCGGGTTCTGCACCCCGGGATTCCTGATGCTCGCCGCCGGCGTGCTCGAAGCCGACCCCGACATCAGCGAGGAGGAAATGAAGCACGTGCTGTCATCCAACCTGTGCCGTTGCACCGGGTATCAGAACATCGTCAAGGCAGTGCGTTCCGCCGCCGCGCAAATGAAACTGGATCCGAAACCTGACACGCCTGGTACGAGGGGGGCGACCTGAGTGGGTCTGTGATCTTTGCAACCATGACTTGCGCCCGGCGATGACTCAACGATGAAATACATCGGCGTCTCGCACAAGCGCCTGGAAGACCGCTTGCTGCTCACCGGCCGCGGGCGTTTTGTGGCCGACCTCAGCGCGCCGCGGCAGTTGCACATGCGCCTGGTGCGCTCATCGGTCGCGTTCGGACGCATCAAATCCATAGACACGAGCGAGGCGCGCCGCCTGCCCGGTGTCGTCGCAATCTGGACCTTCGAGGACATCAGGGAAATTCCGCCGATAAATATCCGCCTGAGCAAGGTGGGCGGGCTGGAGCGGTATCGGCAGACGGTGCTGGCGAGGGATTACGTCCGCTATGTCGGGGATCCGGTGGCAGCTGTGTTCGCCGAAAGTGCGTATATCGCCGAAGATGCGGCCGAGCTGGTGGTGTGCGCGATCGAGGACCTTCCGGCGTGCATGTCGGCCCTGTCCGAGCCGGGTGATTTCATGCCCGCGACCCTGCCCGGCGCAAGCACTGAAGCCGCGGTACTCACCAAGGCCTACGGCGATCTCGAAGCTGCCTACGCGAAGGCGCATACGGTGGTGGAGCTGGAAGTCGCGGTCGGTCGGCATACTGCCGTGCCGCTGGAGACGCGCGGCGCGCTTGCCGAATTCGATCCGGCGAGCGGCATCCTTACCATGCAGGGCGCCGCCAAGGTGCCGCATTACAACCGAGATCAGGTGGCGCGCATGCTCGACATGCCGAACGACATGGTGCACCTGATACAGGGTCACGTCGGCGGCGGCTTCGGCGTCCGCGGCGAACTCTATCCCGAGGATGTACTGGTGTGCCAGGCGGCGCTGCGCCTGACGCGGCCGGTGAAATGGGTGGAGGACCGGCATGAGCACCTGCTCGCGGCGAACCACTCGCGCGACCAGGTGCATCGATTGCGCGCGGCGGTGGACGAGCGCGGCTACATCCTCGCTCTGGAGGACGATATCTACGCCGATCAGGGCGGCTACATCCGCACCCATGGCGTCACCGTGGCGGACCTCGCCGCCGCAATGCTGCCGGGCCCCTATGTCGTTCCGGCATACCGGGCGACTGCACACGTGCGCCTGACCAACAAGACACCTGCCGGCACCTATCGCTCACCCGGCCGCTACGAAAGCACCTTCGCGCGCGAACGCCTGATGGATGCCATTGCGCGCAAGCTGGGCCGCGATCCGATCGAGGTTCGCAGAGTCAACCTGATCCCGAAAGCGAGCATGCCCTTCGATCGTTGCGTCGACACGCTCGGCACCCGGGTGGTCTATGACTCGGGCGACTATGCGCTGCTGCTCGAAAAGCTGCTCGGCTATCTGAGATACGATCGGCTCAAGGCGGAACTGGCCGCGCGCCGCGCCGCCGGCGAGAAGGTCGGTCTGGGCCTCGCGTTTTTCGTAGAGAAGAGCGGGCTCGGTCCGGCCGACAAGGCGGTGATTTCGATCGACGCCGACGGCATGGTGGAAGTGGTCACCGGCGCCGCGTCTGTCGGGCAGGGCATCGAGACGGTGATGGCGCAGATCTGCGCCGAGACCCTGGACATTCCCATGGAGCGGATCCGGGTGGTGCATGGGCGCACCGATCGCATCGATTACGGCATGGGCGCTTTCGCATCGCGGGTCACGGTGATGACCGGTTGCGCGGTGAAGGCGGCGGCTGAAGGCTTGCGCGACAAGCTGATGGCATCGCCCGCCGACGCGCGATCGGGCACCGCCCTCAGCGCCGAGGGCTGGTTTCGCGCCGATCACATGGCCTATCCCTACGGCATTCATGCCGCGGTGGTGCGCGTCGATGAAGACACCTGCGGGATCAAGGTCGAGCGTTACATCGTCGCCTGCGACATCGGCCGGGCGGTCAACCCGATGCTGGTGGAGGGCCAGTTCGCCGGCGGCGCGGTGCAGGGCATCGGCGGGGCGCTGTACGAGGAATTCGTCTATGACGAGGCCGGGCAGCCGCTGGCCACGACTTTTGCGGATTATCTGATGCCGACGGTTGCGGAAGTTCCGACGATCGAAATGCTGGTGACCGAGGATGCGCCGAGTCCGCAAAATCCGCTCGGGGTGAAGGGCGCGGGCGAAGGCGGCATCAACGCCGCCGGCGCCGCGATTGCGGCGGCGCTGGACGAGGCGCTGGGCCAGCCCGGCGCGGTGACCCGGCTGCCGGTGACGCCGTTGCGGCTGCATCGCCTGCTCGCGGATCTCCGCGTCAAGGGTTTGCCGCCGGAGGAACTGCCCGGACTGCGCGCGCGCATCCAGTCCATGATCGAAAGCAATCAGTCCGACCCTCAGCCTGCCCGCGCGTAGAATCATGTCCCGAGGCCGGAATTCCGGGCAGCCGTCCTGACAAAGGCCTGCCTGCAGGCATGACAGAATCGAAAAACCCTTAACGCAGTCACGTTCATCTAGGAGACATCCATGCCTTTTATAGTCTGCAAGATTCCCCTCGAGCACGTCCAGGACACCGCGGGTATCGAGGCGGCGATGAAGACGTTGGGATTTTCCGCCGACGATATTGTTGCGATCGTCGCCAAGACCGAAGGCAACGGCGGCGTGAACGACTTCTCGCGCATCCTGACCGACCGGGTGCTGCGCGACTTTCTGGTCGAGAAGGGCACGCGCAGCCGCGCACAGGCGCTCAAGGTGCCGATGGCCTTTTCAGGCGGTTGCGACGGCATCATCTCGCCGCACCTCAACGTGTTCGCGAAGGTGCCGGAGACGGCCGCCAGCAACGCTTCCAGGAATGAATTGCGGCTCGCGGTCGGCTTTGCGACGTCCGCGCCGATTCTTGCGGAGGAAATCGGCCGGGTCGCGATGGTCGAGAAGGTTGCCGAAGGGGTGAAGCGGGCGATGGCCGAGGCGGGAATCACCGACTCCGCCGACGTGCACTTCGTGCAGTCCAAGACGCCGCTGCTGACCTCGCAGCGGATCGAGGCGGCCCACGCTCGCGGCAAGGACGTGGTGGACGTGGACATGATGGAATCGATGGCCGTGTCCAATGCCACGGCCGCGCTCGGCATAGGCTTTGCGCTGGGCGAAATTGCCATGCCCAGGCCGGACCAGATCGGCAAGGATCTCTCGATGTATTCCTCGGTCGCGTCGTGCTCCTCGGGCGTGGAGCAGGATGAGGCGCAGATCGTCGTCGTCGGCAACAGGAAGGGCATCGGCGGATCCTTCCGCATCGGCCATTCGGTGATGAAGGACTCCCTGGATATCGACGCGATCTACGAGGGCATAGCAAACGCAGGGATCAAGCTGCCGGAAAGACCCAGGGCATCGGATCTGGGCAAGGCGCTGGTGAACTGTTTCATCAAGTGCGAGACGCATCCCTCCGGACGCATACGCGGGCGGCGCATCGCGTCGCTCAACGATTCGGATATTCACCATACCCATCACACCAAGGCCACTGTCGGAGCGGTCGCGGCCGTGGCGACCGGCGATCCGGCGGTCTATTGTTCGGTGGCGGCGCTGCAGCAGGGCCCGGCGGGCGGCGGCGTGGTCGCGGCGATCGTGAACATGGATCTATTGCCCAAGTGAAGGCGTGAGCCTAGCCGGTTGAAACAAATCAGAGGGCAGGCGCAGTGGCGTCCTTGGGCAACGCGCCCACCGCTCTTAGCAGGTGCAGGTCCGCCGGCGCAGGTCCTCCGACGCTGACCACCGGACTGCCGCGGTCGGCGCAGACCGCGTGGCGCAGCCCGACCGGCACGTGGATCGCGTCGCCCGCCTCGAACGGCAATGCGCGGTCATGGTCCAGATCCTTGATCGTGCCCCGGCCTTCGAGAATGAATATCGTGTCCTCCGATTCCTTGTGCACATGCGGCACGTTGGCCTCGCCGGCCTCCATGCGCACGTAATTCATGTTGGCGGTCCAGGCGCCGACGCCCGGCCAGACGACAAAGCGGGCGTCCTTGGATATGAGCGGCATGTAAAGGCTGGGACTGTCGCGGTGATAGACCTTGATGCCCATGTCAGGCTCCTTTGGCGAGATTGGCATACCATGTCTTGTCGGCGGGGCAGGGTCCGCCGATGACTTCCATGCCCTCGCCGCCGGCACGGATGCGATAGGCACTGCCGTCATTCACATGAATCATCGAACCCTCGCGCAGGTCCTGCGCCGCGCCAGCGTCATCGGCGACCACACCGCTTCCGCGGACCACGTAATAGGCGGCCTCCATCGGATGCTGCAGGCGTATGGTGGCCGCGCCGGCCCCGAGAACGATCCGGTGCAGGCTGCGTTGCTGAGCGCCGGACCCCGGCCAGATGACCGCTCGCGCCTCGCCGTGGCCGTCGACGATGGGAACGATCGGACAGGAGTCGTCGGCGCGGATTACCTGCACTTCATCGGACCGCATTTTTGGCGTTCGAGTCATCGGGCTTCCTGGTTGAAAACTCGGGCGGGAATGTCTGTGACGCACAGTATAAATGCGTAGCGGAGAATCAGTTCCCGCCCTGCCTTGGGCAGCCGGTTGCCCGGGTGAATCGCGGTACCGCTGGAGATCGACGCTGTCCTGTACCGGATCCCCGGTGTCGTCGAAGCGGGGACTGCTGGGCCGAGTATCGCCGGCATGGCTTGTGCGTTTGGCGCCGGGCGCGCCGGCGAATTCGCCGAGTATGCGCTCTGCTATTATGCGCATCACTGAGGGCATAAGAGATTCTGCGGAACGGGGGCATCGTTGTGAAATCCAAAGCAGCTCGCTGATCCACAATGGCGTCCTATCTGGAAGTTGACCATCTGGGCAAGCGATTCAGCGCCCATGGCCGCTCGGCCTTCGAGGACATTTCGTTTTCGGTCGCCAGGAACGGCTTCGTCGCCTTGATCGGGCCCTCCGGCTGCGGAAAATCGACCCTGTTGCACATCATGGCGGGGCTTTCGGCGCCGACCGCCGGCGCCATTCGGTTGAAAACCGGGCCGGTGACAGGCCCGCGGTCCGACATGATGATCGTGTTTCAGCAATACACGAAATCAATCTTTCCGTGGAAAACGGTGCTCGAGAACGTCATGCTCGGCGTAAAATACCAGTCGCAATTGCCGCGTCCCGAGCTCGAGGCCCTGTGCCGCGCGCAACTGGATCTGGTGGGGCTGGGTCGCTATGCGCATTACCACCCCTACCAGCTCTCTGGCGGGATGCAGCAGCGCGTCGCCATTGCGCGCGCGCTCGCGCGCCGGCCGGATATCCTGCTCATGGACGAGCCGTTCAGCGCGCTGGACGCGATGATGCGGGTCGAGCTTCAGGACCTGCTGCTCAAACTTTGGCAGGAGCTCGGGCTGACGATACTGTTCGTCACCCACGATCTGGACGAGGCGCTCTATCTCGCGCAGAGGGTGATTTTGCTCAGCGCTTCGCCGGGCAAGGTCGCCGACCAGGTCGCGGTGCCGCTTGAGTATCCGCGCCAGCAGGTGGAAACTCGCAGCGAGCCGGTCTACCTGGAACTGCGCGAACGGCTCTACCGGGCAATGGTCGCGCAGGTCGTCGCGGGACGCGCCGCTGCAGAGGCCGAGGTGCGGGCATGAACGCTTGGATGCAGCGCTGGCTGCGCGAATCCCGCTTCGCCGGGGTGGTTCTGGTACTGGCGTTGCTTGGCCTGTGGCAGGTGTCTGCGCTGTACTGGATAGAGACGCCGACCTGGCCGCCGGTCACGCGGGTGCTGGAAGCCTGGTGGGCAAATACGGCCGATGGGACGCTGTTCAAGCACCTGCTTGCGACGCTATGGCGGCAGATGCTGGGTTACGGTCTCGCCGCGGTGCTTGGCATCGCCTTCGGATTGGCGATGGGTTATTTCCGCATACTCTACAATCTGTTCGAGCCGCTGGTCGAGATACTGCGCCCGATTCCCGGGCCGGCCTATCTGCCGGTACTGGTGCTGTTCGTCGGGATCGGCCATGAAATGAAGGTCGTGCTGATATTGCTCGCGTCATTCTTTCCGATACTGCTCAATACCTACAGCGGGGTGCGGGCGATCGATCGCGTCCAGTTCGATACCGCGCGAACGCTGGGACTGACCACTATGCAGACGTTTCGGGACCTGGTGCTGCCCGCGGCAAGCCCGCAGATACTCACGGGCATGCGTATCAGCCTGGCGATTTCGCTTATTCTCGCGATACTCGGCGAGATGATCGTGTCGAACGACGGGTTGGGGTATTTCACGCTTCTGGCGCAGCGCACGTTCAAGATTCCCGACATGTATGCAGGCATTTTCACCCTGGCGCTGTTCGGGTATGTGCTGAACCGTTTGTTCCTTCTGGTCGAAGCCAGGTTGATCCGTTGGCATAGCGAAAGCAGTGGACGAGTTTAAGAGGCCGTTTCAGAATGACGGAAACGGCCCCTGACCCGGGGAGTATGAAAGGATGTGTCCCCGCATTTTTAACAGGTTCTAACTCTATGGGAGCCGCCATGAATGGATTCGATGTCAGACTTCGCAACGCCGGTCCGGTAATTGCCCCGCTGGTTGCCTCGTTGATCGCCTCGTTGTTGGCATTGGCACCGGGCCTGGCATCGGCGCAGGCAAAACCCGCGCCTGCCACTGTCCGCGTCGCGGCCACGCCGATTGCCAACTACACCCCGCTGCTGGTCGCCCGCGACAAGGGTTGGTTTGCCGAGGAGGGCCTCACCGTCACCTGGACGATGGTGAGTCAGGGCGCCCTGGCCATCGAGGCGGTGTTCGGCGGCAGCGCTGAGTTCGGCTCCAGTTCGATCTTCGAGCCGATGGTTGCGCGGGGAAACGGCCTGGACATCATGTTTGCGGTTGGCGGCACCCGCATCCGGAACGCGCCGCCGGACAACTCGGGGCTGGTGGTCAGGACGAAGGACAGCATCCAGCGGCCCGCCGATCTCGCAGGCAAGAAAGTCGCCGCGGGCTTGCTCAACAGCGTCAACCACGTCCATATGATGGAGTGGCTGGCCAAGGGCGGCGTCGACCCCCAGAAGGTCCAGTTCCTGGAACTTCCGTTCCCCCAGATGCCCGACGCGCTGTTCCAGAACCGGCTTGACGCGGTCTGGGCGGTCGAGCCCTTCCTGACGCTCATGCTGAAGTCGGGCAATGCCCGGGTTCTCGCCTACCCCTACCAGGAAAACATTCCCCGGATGGACATCGCCCACTACATCGCCAAGGAAAGCTGGCTCAAGACGAACCCGGATGTCGCACGCCGGTTCAAGCGCGCCATGGACCGCGCTACGTCTTTGCTGGCCAGCGGCCCCAAGGATGAGCGCGATGGCTGGGTCGCCAAATTTACCGGCATGAAGCCCGAGATGGTTGCGTCGGTGAATCTGCCCGAGTACACCACGGAATTCAATGTTGCCAGCCTGCGGGCTAATCTGGATCTGGCGGTCAAGTACAAACTGGTGAAGCCCCACGACGTCAATAGCATGATCTGGAAACCCTGAGAGGAAATGCAAGTCTGGGCACCCTGGCAGGATGAAACCCGCAGCTTTCGACCACGTTGCGCCTGAAACGCTGGATCAGGCGCTGGCGTTGCTGGTCAGGCATGGCGACGACGCGAAAATTCTCGCTGGCGGCCAAAGCCTGGTTCCGGTGCTTGCATTGCGGCTGGCGTCGCCGTCCTGGCTGATCGATCTCAATCGCATCGCATCCTTGTCCGGCATTCGGCGGCTGGAATCGGGCGAACTGGCGATCGGCGCGCTCACTCGCCAGCGCATGGTGGAACGAAGCGATGTTGTCGCACTCGCCAATCCACTGTTGGCCGCGGCCATGCCCTGGATTGCGCACGTGCAGATCCGAAACAGGGGCACGATAGGCGGCAGCCTGGCGCATGCCGATCCGGCGGCGGAACTGCCGGCGATATGTGTCGCCTGCGATGCAATCCTGGTCGCGCAGAGCCAGCGCGGGCGGCGCGAGATCGCCGCGGCCGAATTCTTCAAGGGGATGTTCGAAACCGTGCTTGCCGCCGACGAGCTGCTGGTCGAAATACGCTTTCCCGGGTGGCCGGTCGGGAGGGCACACGGTTTTCTCGAAGTGGCGCGCAGACACGGGGATTTTGCAATATGTGGTATCGCCGCAACCGTCGATCGCAACGACGGCGGCAGCATCTGCGACAGCCGCATCGTTGCTTTCGGCGTGAACGATGCACCGGTGAGGCTGGCAGCCGCCGAACGGGCGTTGATCGGCAACAGGGGTACCAGCGACGCCATTCTAGCCGCAGCCTCGGCGGCCTCAACCGGTCTGTCCCCGCGCAGCGATCATCATGCGTCGAGCGAGTATCGATTGGAATTGGCACAGGTGTTGACCCGCCGCGCGCTAATCCAGTCAATGCGGCAGGCACTGCACAATAAATCCAACTGAAATCACAATGATCGAGTCACGCGATATCGAACTCACCGTCAATGGAGAAGCAAGACGCGGCCGCTGCGAGCCGCGCATGACCCTGGTCGATTTTCTGCGCGAGACGCTTTCGCTCACCGGAACGCATATCGGCTGCGAACACGGAGTGTGCGGCGCCTGCACCGTGTTGCTGGACGGCGAATCGGTGCGCGCCTGCCTGATGTTCGCGGTGCAGGCCGACGGTGCTAACGTGACTACGGTCGAGGGCCTCGCGCCGCCGGGCGAGATGAACGATCTGCAGCGCGCCTTCCAGGCTTTTCATGCGCTGCAATGCGGCTTCTGCACCCCGGGAATTCTCACCACCGTCACTGCGTTGCTGCGGGAGAATCCGAATCCGACCGAGGACCAGGTGCGCCACGCAATTTCCGGCAATATCTGCCGTTGCACCGGCTACCAGCCTATCGTGCAGGCGATCCTGGATTGCGCGCGCAGCCGCGCCCGCGTGATTGCGACTGACGGGGGGCGCGCGAAATGAACGCTCCCGAGCGTGCCCCTACGAGGGAAAAGCAGGTCGGCGTATCCACCGTACGCGGCGAAGACCAGCGGTTTCTGACCGGCAGCGCGCGCTTTACCGATGACGTGCGCCTGGAGCGCATGGTGCATGCCGCGGTGCTGCGCAGCCCGCACGCCAACGCTAGAATTCTCGGCATCGATACGGCGGCCGCCAGGGAAACTCCTGGCGTTCTGTCGGTTTTCACCGCTTCGGATTTCGGCGGGCCGCTGCCGTTGATTCCAATACGTTTGGCGCCGATCCCAGGGCTGGAGCGCTTCCTGCAACAACCCATTGCCGCCGACCGGGTGCGCTTCGTCGGCGAGCCGGTGGCCCTGGTTGTCGCCGAATCGCGCTACATCGCCGAGGATGCGCTGGATCGCATTGTCGTCGACTATGAGCCGCTGGATCCGGTAACCAGCATCGAGCAGGCGATGCTGGACAAGGCGCTGGTGCACGAAGCGGTCGGAAGCAATATCGGCAGCCATTACCACGTGTCGCGCGGCGATCCGGAGAGCGGATTCGCACAGGCGGAATACACACGCAAGGAGCGCTTTCGCTGCCACCGGCATACCGCTGCGCCGATGGAGACCCGCGGGATGGTCGCCGAATATGATGGCGACGGCGACGGCGCAATTCTTCGCATCTGGGGTGCAACCAAGGTGCCGTTCTTCAACCGGCGCTTGCTTGCGAAGATGGTCGGATTGCCTGAATCGTCCATAGACATGATCGAGACCGATATCGGCGGTGGCTTCGGCGTGCGCGGGGAGTTCTATCCGGAGGATTTTCTTGTGCCCTGGGCGGCCATCCAACTGCGCCGCCCCGTCAAGTGGATCGAGGACCGCCGCGAGCATTTGATGGCGACCAACCACGCGCGCGAGACCGAGTGCGAACTCGAGATCGGCATGAAGCGCGATGGCACCATCGTCGGGCTGCGCGCGATCGTCATGGCCGATCTGGGTGCCTATGCGCGCACCGGCGGCGGTGTTGCACTGGCGCGCGTGCCGCAGTTTCTGCCCGGCCCTTACCGGATTGCCGATTACGCCTGCGAAGTGTTCGCCTTGTTTTCCAACAAGACCCCGGTGGGCACCTATCGCGGCCCCGGCCGCTACGAGGCGAATTTTTTTCGCGAGCGCCTGCTGGACATGGCCGCAGCCGATCTCGGCCTGGACCCGATTGCGTTGCGTGAAAAGAACCTGGTATCGGCCGCCGAAATTCCCTACGACATCGGCAAGTTGGTGCCCTGGGAAGGTCCGAACGAATATGACGGCGGCGATTTCCACTCCGCTTTCCGGCAGGCGCTGGCTGCGATCGCCTATGCATCGCTGCCGAGAGACGGCGCCGCGATCGACGGCCGGCTGCACGGTATCGGTGTTGCGTGCTTCACCGAATCCAGCGGTGCCGGCCCGTCGGAGAGCGCGCGCATCGTCGCGCGGCCCGACGGACGCTACGAGATCTATTCCGGCGTCACGACCATGGGCCAGGGACACGAGACCGCGTTCGCGCAGATTGCCGCCGACGAACTTGACCTGCCCTTGTCCGCATTCCAGGTGTTTCACGGTTCGACCGCCTATGTCGACGAAGGCTGGGGCACATTCCACAGTCGTGCCATCGTTGTCGGCGGCAGCGCGGTGAAAATAGCGGCGGAGTCGATGCGCGAAAAGCAGATCGCCCTGGCAGCCAGGCGCGCCGGCCTTGCGGCAGCCGATCTTCGCCTCAGCGCCGGCGCGGTATTGCGCAGGGACGATGCAAGCACGGTGCTCGAAATCAGCGCTCTGGCGCAGGCGGCACAGGATGGCGACGCCGAGGCGCAGGACGCGACGCACATCAAGGCGCGTTTCGACATCAAGATGCGCACCTACAGCTACGGCAGCCATGTCGCCCATGTCGCGGTCGACCCGGAGACGGCGCAGGTGCAGGTGCTTTCCTATGTCGCTCTCGAGGACGTCGGCCACGTCATCAATCCCCTGCTTGCCGCGGGCCAGGCTGTCGGCGGCGCGGTGCAGGGAATCGGCGCCGCCTTTCTGGATGAACTGATCTACGACGAAAGCGGCCAACTCATCACCGGGAGTTTTGCCGATTACCTGATGCCGACCAGCACCGACGCGCCGCCGGTCATTCCCATCATGCTGGAGGAAGCGCCCTCCGCGTCAAATCCGCTCGGTGCAAAAGGAGCGGGCGAGGGCGGGATCGTCGCCTCGGGAGCCGCCGTCGCGAACGCGGTCGCCAACGCGCTGTTGCCGCTCGGGGTGAAAATTACCGCGCTTCCGCTTTCGCTCGACAAACTGGCGGCGAGCATCCGGGCCGCTCGGAAAAAGTACTGATGATCGCGGCGATCCCACCGGGGGATTTCCTCCGGGGCCCGGGGCGGCAATGATTTGCCGCCGATTTTGTAACACACACCAAGAACCCGGGAACAAGGTCCGCCGATGCCCATCGATGTTCACGCCCATTACATCCCACCGCAGGTAGTCGAGGAACTCGAACGCGACAGCGGGCGTTACGGCATCAATGTCGTGATGCATGAACCGACCTGCCAGAAATGCCTGCGCTTCGAATTCGGCTTGCAGGTGCGGCCGTTCTTTCAGCGCTTGCTCGAGCCGGCCGACAAGCGCATCGCCTGGATGCACGGCATCGGTCTGACCCGCCAGATCCTGTCGGTATGGACCGACATCTTCGGCTACGCATTGCCGGCGGAGAAGGGAGACGCCTGGCATCGGCTGCTGAACGAAAAACTTTCCGGGTTTGTCGCGACGCGGCCGGACGCATTTTCATGGATCGCGTCCGGAGCGTTGCCGCACGCGGCGCTCGCCGCGCGCGAGCTCGAGCGCGCGGTGAAGCAGCTGGGCGCCGTCGGCGGCGTCGTCGCGACCAATGTCGAGGGGACCAATCTTGGCGAGCTGCCGCTCGATGAGTATTGGGCTGCTGCGGTGGAACTCGGTGTTCCGGTGTTCCTGCATCCGACCGCACCGGTCCCGGTGCCCCGAACGACGAAATTTTCGCTTTCGCAGGTTGCCCAGTACACCTTCGATACCACGCTTTGCGTCGGTTCGCTGATCGGCGCCGGCGTCATGGATCGATTCCCGAAGCTGCGCCCGATCCTGTCGCATGGCGGCGGCAGCGTGCCGTATCTGATCGGCCGCTTCGACTGCATGCATCAACGCGCGGATCCAAAGCAATCCGGCGTTGTCGCGGAAAAAGCACCCTCCGAATACCTGCGCCGCTTCTGGTACGACACCATCGTGCACGACCCGCTCACGCTGGAGTTTCTTGCGCAGCGGGTGCGCGCCGATCGGTTGGTGCTCGGGACCGACGAGTCGTTTCCCCCGCACGAAGCGGACCCGCTGGGGTTATTGCGGCGCGCCCGATTTTCCGACGCGGATGTCGCGTTGATCGGCGAGGGAAATCCACGCTCGCTTTTCAGACTTCCGGAGTAATCATGCCTTATGCTACCGCCCGTGATGGAACCAGGCTTTATTGGGAGGCGAGCGGCTCGGGTGCGCCGCTGGTTTTTGTCCACGAATACGCGGGCGACCACCGGAGCTGGGAGCCGCAGGTGCGGCACTTCTCGCGTCGATACCGCTGCATCACTTTCAATTCCCGGGGCTATCCGCCCTCGGATGTGCCGACCGCGGATGCCGCGTACTCCCAGGAGATCGCCCGGGACGATGTGATTGCCGTCATGGACGCAGCAGGCGCCACGGGCGACGCAGGCAACGCCAGGGCGCATGTCATCGGCCATTCGATGGGCGCCTACACTACGCTGCATGTCGGGCTCGACTTCCCGAACCGCTGCCGTTCCCTGACGGTGGCCGGATGCGGCTGGGGATCGCAACCCGGAACGCGCGACACATCGGTGGCGCTGGCGCGGGACATCGGCGAAATGTTTCGCAAGGAAGGTATTGCGGTCGCGGCGCGCAAATACGGCGATTTCGCGATGCGGGCCCAGCACCGCGCCAAGGATCCCCGCGGGTTCGAGGAATTCGTGCGCTGGATGTCGGAGCACTCCGCCGAAGGCCATGCGCTGACCATGCTCAATGTCCAGATCACGCGGCCGACCATCGGCGAACTGGAACCCCGGTTACGCACCCTATCGCTGCCCACGCTCATCGTACTTGGCGACGAGGACGATGCCTGCGTGGACGGCAGCCTGATCATGAAGCGCGCCATTGCGAACGCGGGCCTGCTGATGCTGCCTTGCGCCGGGCACACCATCAACAGCGAGGAACCGGCCGCATTCAACGCGGCGCTGGCCGATTTCCTCTCTGCGGTGGAGAACGGCCGCTGGCGCGCCCGGCCGCCGGTGCCGGCGTCGAACTGACGATCGATGCCGATGCGCAGTAATAGTCGGTTACGAAATTCAGTTGAAGGTCTGAAGTGGCGGAGCAACCCGTTCGGGCTTGCCCGGCTGCACGACGTGGACCGCGATCGCGCGCAAGCCAAACCCGTTGCCGCGCAGACGGGCGCGGTCCTTGCGCGCTATTCGACCGGCTTCCCGGCTCGCTGGAGAGCCGTGGTGATGGACTTGGCATCCTTCGCCCAGAGATCCAGGTAATCGTTGGTGTCGAGATAGGCCACCGTCGTCCCGATGTTCCTCATCGCGGCCTCGAACTCCGGACCGCTCACCGCTTGCTTCGCCGTCTCGCGAAGGACCTCGAGCGCGCGTGCCGGCGTCTCCTTGCGCGCGACGATGCCGACCTGCTGGTAGTACTCGACATCCAGTCCGAGTTCCTTGAACGTCGGAACGTCGGGTAGTGTGGCGAGCCGCTTGTCTCCCGACGTGGCGAGCGCCCGCAGCGCTCCGGACTTGATGTTCTTGAGCACCGGCCCCGGGCCGGAGGCCATCGCGTCAAGGTGCCCGCCCAGGAGCGCGACCAGAGCGGGACCCGCGCCGTTGTAAGGGACGTGCTTGAGGGCGACGCCGGTCGATACGGCGAAGATCTCCATCTGCAAGTGGAGGCTGGTGTAGAGCCCGGAAGAGCCGTACGAGATATCGCCGGGCCGGCGTTTGGCCTCGGCGACCAGATCGGCAACGGCTTTCCACGGCCTCTGCGGATGTACCACCAGGACGAGCGGTTCCGCGCTCAGCCGGGCTATCGGTGTGAACTGCTCGGACTTGAATTTGACCGGACGCCCGAACAGGGCGTCGACCAGGGGGGTGATAAAGAACCCCGGCATGGCGACGAGCAGCGTATAGCCATCGGCACCGCTGTTGGCGGCGAACTGAATGCCCATCACGCTGCCTGCTCCGGGCTTGTTGATTACCAGGACCGGCTGCTTAAGGATCCGCTCCATGGCCTGCGCGAGCGGTCGTGCGTGAAGATCGGCGGCGCCGCCGGGTGCCTGCGGCACCACGAGCTGGATCGGGCGCGAGGGG